>Ga0172380_10001919_pt1 | contig 34587 bp, 48 predicted proteins | sample Leawe162metaG_FD_119747 | JGI IMG/M metagenome (GOLD analysis project Ga0172380, IMG submission 119747) | Leachate microbial communities from a municipal landfill in Southern Ontario, Canada - Leachate well 162 metaG | ecosystem: Engineered > Solid waste > Landfill > Unclassified | place...
GGTACTCAAGTGCTCGAAAATGATCCAGATTTCAATTTTCTCAAAACGGGTTTATATTGATTTTTAGTTTGTATTCGCACTTTATATTTTTTGTGCATACTCTTTATGCACTTTTACCAAAAAAGTTCCAATCAAAATGATACAAAAAGAGACAGCAAAAGATTTATTTTTAGTCACCACAGAAGAACTCATGCAGATGTTTCGAGTGTCAAGACAGACTATTACCAATTGGAAAGATCAGGGGATGCCCGCTTACTCTCGTGGAAAGTGGGATATTAAAAAAATCTTTATCTGGTATGTGGACAAGTCTAATGTTGAAAGAGAATTAACCCAACAGGAATCCAATTCAGAGACAGACAAAATTCGCAAAACCAGAATTGAAGCTGACCTGAAACAAATAGAACTCGACCTGCAACTCGGAAAATTAATTGAGATGGATGTGGCGATAAATGAGTTATCCAAAGTGATGACAATTGTAAGGAACACCATCACCTCACTGCCCAATAAAATCGCCCCTCAGGTTGTTGGCAGACCGTTAAAAGAAATAAAACTAAAGTTGCAAAAAGAGATTAATGAATCAGTCAGGGCAATAGATTTTAGTAAATATTACGAAGTTAAAAAACCGGTAACCAAGAGGAAGAAAAAAGTTTGACCCTCTCAATTTCAAACCTGACAATATTCCGTGAAAGAGTTGTGGCGGCAGCATCCCTGGTAAAACCACCGGCAAAACTAAAGCTGAGTGAGTTCGCAGATCAGTACCGTTACCTTTCCTCTGAAACATCCGCAGAACCGGGAAAATGGTACACCTCCAGATTTGAACCGCAACGGGAGATCATGGACGCAATGACAGACCCGTATATTGAGACCCTCCCTATAGTTGCCTCCTCTCAGATCGGAAAGACGGAGATGGTAAACAATATGCTCATGTACCACATTGCCCATGATCCCGGTCCGATTATGTTCGTTCACTACTCCGATAAGATGGCGCAGAAGTGGAGCAAGTTTCGATTTGATCCGATGGTTCGTGATAACGAAATACTTCGTGGAAAAATATCTGACACCAACATCAAAAACAAAGATAATACCATTCTGGAAAAGAAATTCCCCGGGGGTTTCCTCATGTCTGTGGGTGCCAACTCCCCCGGTCCCTTGGCATCAACACCCGTAAGAATCTTATTCCTTGACGAAGTTGATCGTTATCCGGAGAGTGCCGGAGAGGAAGGAAGCCCGGTAAAACTTGCAGAACAAAGAACCAAAACATTTGACAATCGAAAAATAGTAATGATCTCTTCCCCCGCGATAAAAGCCACCAGCAGGATTTGGGCGGAGTATGAGAAAACCGATCAAAGGAAATGGCACGTGCCATGCCCACATTGTGGGGAATATCAAGAAATGATTTGGGATCAGGTAAGGTGGACGGACGGAGATCCAACAACCACGTATTACGAGTGTATTAGCTGCAAAAAACCCATTGAAGAATCTCAAAGATACCCAATGGTGCAATCAGGTAGATGGGTTGCAACATACCCGGAGCGAATTAACAGACCGGGGTACCATCTGTCAGAGCTTTACTCCCCTTTCTCCACCCTTGAAAAACTTGTTGAAACATTTATCTCTGCAAGGAAAGAACAAAAAGAGGGAAATATTGAGGATATGAAAGTTTTCAAAAATACCGCGCTTGCTCTTCCGTGGGAAGACGGAGTACAATCCGATCTGAAGAGTTCACAACTTGTTGCAACAAGGACAGAGGATTATGAGTGGAACGATAAAATTATTTTTCTGACGGGAGCTGTTGATGTGCAGGATGACCGCCTTGAAACTGAAATAATTGGGTGGGGACCCGGTTACGAAAGTTGGAAAATTGATTACCGACAATGGTACGGAAACCCCGCCGTTCAAACTCTGTGGGATGAAGTTGGGAAATATCTACTCACCCCAATACACGGGATGCGAGTTGGTGCAGCAGGAGTTGACACAGGTGGACACTATACAACAGAGGCGTATGCCTTTTGTAAACGGTATCAATCAAGACGGTTTTACGCGATGAAAGGAAGCTCCACACAAGGCGCTCCAATTATCCGAAACCCAACCACGAACAACAAAGGCAAAGTAAAACTATTCATCATAGGAACCCACGCCGCAAAAGATTTAATCTTTGGACGGTTAGCCTTAACGGAACCGGGACCCGGATATATGCACTTCCCTCGCAGCTTTTGTGATGAACAATATTTTGATCAATTAATATCAGAGGTGAAGGTGAGACTAAAAACCCGAAAGGGGATAAGACATGAATATCAAAAACGAACTCACACCACTCGTAATGAGGTGTTGGATTTAACCGTTTACAACCTTGCTGCCTTATTGATCAATCCACCACGAAAGATAAAAATGGAGAAAGTAGATTTGCAAAAAATGTTCACAGAGGTTGTAGCTGAGGTAAGAGAAGAACTTAAATTAAAACCCCCGGAACAAAAACAATATTTACCGCCAAACAGGAACGACCCTTTCAAACAATTTGACAGAAGAAGAAAGAAGTGGAGTATATGAAAAAGCTAACAAAAATACATATTAGGTTAGATCAGTCGAACGCTGAGATGGTTCTAAAACTATCGAGAAACTATAACATTTCATATACAAAAATTGTAAATCAACTGTTATCACAGATTGAAATTTCAAAAATTGTAGAAGAGGAAACCAAAGAAACGATCACAACAAAAAGGATAATTTTGAAATGAACCGAATAATCAAAATAATCATATTGTTTTTTGCATTGCTACTTTTTAGTGCTCCATTACTTTTGATCTTTTCAGGGTGTGATGAAAATTCACTATCCCCGATTATCAAAACTGTGATGCCCTATAATCAATGGAAAGGGTTAATTGAATCAGGTGAAGCCGTTGTAAAAAATAAAGAAAAGAACAAACTTCTCACGGTTAAATATCAGGGGGTTTACGGCGATAAAAGATATAAACTGTCAAACGGGAGAGGCGGTTATTCTTTATATTTATTTTGGTATTATGGCTTTGAGATATTTGACCCGAAAGACGGTAAATTCAAAAAGTTGGAACGGGGAGATTGGAAGACAAAAGTTTACACACACAAAGACATCAACGGAAATATTGTAAAGGAATACACAAAATGAAAATATTTTGTAGTGATTGTAAATATTATGGAATTTTATTACCACCTCCCTTTGTCATAAAGGAAGAAACTCCAAAAGATATTCGAAGATGCAAACACAATCCAAAGATTATCATTACACCAACATTCAAAAAAGAGTTTTTTGAAGAATGTAATCTGAAAAATAAAAACAATGATTGTCAATTTTTTATAAAAAAAAGTTCTGAATGTTCACAGATATGGTTGATAGTTGTTGTGCTAACACTGTTTTGTTTTGCTTTTGCTGCTTTGATGTTAGCTTTAATAGGGAAATTATGACCCTCCACCCTCCTCTAATCTCTTAAAAAAGTGGGGCACATAGTGGGGCACGAGAAAGCCCACACGAAAGCCCACTTTACCTATTGCTAATTATTGCTTAATCATATATATAGACTTCCGTATTTTTTATAAACGCGGAACAAATGAACGCCCCCGAAAAACTCACAGCTGGATTTGCTTACTCATGGGAAGAAACCTTCCCTGATTTCCCTGCTACTACTTATGGACTGAAGGTATTGCTTGTATTGCAATCTGCCGCAGCCACCAGTGTGACCATCACAGCAACCGCAAACGGCACGGCTTTTGAAGTATTACTCCTCTCAGCTACATCCGCCACAATGACCGCCGGAACTTACAAGGTGATCACATACGCGACCCTTGGCATTGAAGAATATTTCCTTTCAGAAAAAACCATCACAGTAGTTGCAAACCCATTCACCTCAACAGGCGATCAAAGAACTCACATCCAAAAAGTTCTTGACGCTATTAATGCTGTTTTGGAAGGAAGAGCAGCCACGGAATATAGTTCAATAACCGTGGATGGTCAGGCGATTGCATCACTAACTCATTCTCAGCTGCTTGACTTCAAACAAAAATATGAAGTGATGTATTCCCGTGAAAAGGAAAAAGAAAGAATTGCAGCCGGAGGGAAAAGGCGTAATAAAATTATCCCAAAATTTCAATAACCCAATAATGGAGTCAATTAAAATGAAACGAATCATGTTATTTTTCACACTCTTTGCAATCCTGTCAGTTTCGACACTTGCGCAGTTCACGGTTAACGGTGCAACAACCGCCGTTCCAAATGGCAAGATAATTGCCTTTACCGGAACGATAGCGACCACAGACACACTGACCACAAACACATTCAACCTGTCTGACATAACGAGTGACTTTGCCACCAACCCGCTTAAGGTGGGGGTAATACTTTCCGGTGGAACTGCATCTACTCAAAAAATATCCGCGTTCCTTCAGGGGAGTTATGACTTAACAAATTGGTTTAACGTTGATACCGTTTCCACATCTGACAGCGCTACTACATACCTCGTAAAAAGTTTGGACCTTAACAGTTACAAAGTTCCTTACCTTCGAATACGGGCTTTGGGCACCGGCGTAAATGTCGCCACGGTTTTCAAGTACAGAGTTTACGCTTACAAGGATTGATATATGTCAAACTGGTGGAGATCATTCTTCCCTTCGGGGAAAAAACAGGTTAGACAAACGGCACGCCAAAGATACTTCATGGGTGCCGTTATGGATCGCACAACTGAGGACTTCCCAACCTCCGGCGGTGTGATAGACGCTGACCTGATGAATGCCCTGCCTGCTATTAGAAATCGAGCCAGGCACCTGGTTAAAAACTTTGGACTTGGCTCAAAATTTATCAAGATGCTACGTTACAATGTTGTAGGTCATGAAGGTTTTCTTCTGCAGAATAAAGCCTTTGATCTTAGAAAAGAGATTGACCCAAAAACAAATAGCGAACGATGGGTAAAAGTATTTGACACCACGGCAAACAGTATTATTGAGGAAGGTTGGAAATTGTGGTCAGGCGAAAAATCCTGCAACACACAAAACAGATATAACCTTCGTAAGATGCAAAATATTTTAATCTCTGCTGTTTTTACCGATGGTGATGTTTTTATTGTGAAGAGAAAAGGTTTCAAAAAGAACCGGCATAACTTTGCTTTACAGGTGATCACCAATGATTACATCGATCATATGCAAAATGGTGAATTGGCAAACGGTAATGTTGTAAGGATGGGGGTTGAATTTGATTCAGAGGATTCTCCTGTTGCTTATCATTTTATTAAACAGGGGAAATACAATGCTGTTTATTCAACGATGCCTGTCACGGGTGAAAAGGTAAGAATCCCCGCTGAGGATGTAATTCATCTCTATTATCCTGACTTTGCTTTACAGAGCCGGGGAATAAGTTGGTTGGCTCCTGTCATTCTTGATTTTCATTCCCTTGCAAAATATCAGGAAGCATCTTTGCAAAATGCAAGAGCCTCCCAAAAAATGGGATGGTATGAAAGAGATCCCGGAGCAGAGGATTATGATGGTGACGATATTGATCCTAACACCGGTCAATTTATGGAGCAAGTTATTCCGGGTGAAATATTCATTGCACCACCGGGATACAAGTTTAACGGATTTGATCCAAAGTTTCCAACAGAACAATATACCCCGTTTGTAAAAACAGTGTTAAGGAGTATCGGTAGTGGTGTGGGAGTTTCATACAACACACTTGCAAACGATTTGGAGGGAGTTAATTATTCCTCACTCCGTGGTGGTTTGTTGGATGAACGCGAGTTTTACAAAGAAGTTCAGAGTTGGTTAAAAGAAGATTTTTTAATACCTGTTTTTGAGACATGGTTAGAGATGTTCCTGCTACAATCGGATGTTAAGTTACCTATCGATAAATTCGATAAGTTCAACAAACCAAAATGGACAGGCAGGAGATGGAAACAAGTTGATCCCAAAAAGGAAGCGGATGCTAATATCCTCTCCCTTAAAAACGGATTAAAAACAAAGCAGATGATTCTATCAGAAGAGGGTTACGATTATGAGGAGACGATGGAACAACTCGCGTATGAGAAAGAATTTGAGAAAAATTTAGGTTTAACTTTTGGAGAAGAACAAAATGGAAATAACGGAGATACTGGAGAGGCTCAAGTCGACGACGAGACTGACCAGGAACCTGACAATTGATTCAGCCAAAGTTTCTGAGGTAGATGAAAACACACTTGAATTAAGCATCTCTTCAGAGGAACCTTATGAGAGATGGTTTGGAATAGAAATCCTTGGACATGAAGAGGGAGAAATTGATTTATCGAGATTAAACAATAAAGCTAACCTTCTCTATAATCACGACCGGGATACCTATCTCGCGGTAATAGAAAAAACATGGATAGATGAAAACAAGAAATTAAGAGTAAGGGCACGATTCTCGAAACGGAGTATAGTGCAGGATTATCTTAACGATGTAAAAGATGGCATTCTTACCCATACATCAGTTGGCTATGAACCCATTGAAATGGTATTAATAAAAGAAGAAAAAGGAGAAATTCCAATATATCGAGTGACAAAATGGATGCCTTATGAGGGTTCATTAGTAACGATAGCTGCTGACGATGGTGTTGGCTATGGAAGAAGTTTAACACCGGGAACACCGGAGAACAAAACAACAGATATTAATAATTCAAAGAAGGAACCAATCATGGACCCCGTAACACCCGTAACACCAACGGAACCCGTAATCAATATGGAAAATGAACGCAAAAAAATTCGTGAAGATGAAACTTCCAGAATTAACCAAATTGCGACCCTTTGCCGTACTTATGAAAAGTATGGTTTGAACTTTGATGAGGTGAAAGAAAAATCCCTCGCTGAAGTTAAAGACATTGTAATCGATCTCACCCAAAAAGCTGAGGCGGAAAGAAGTAAATTCACTCCTTCGGGAATGGAAGAAAAAGACCTTTCCAAGTTCTCTATCCTTCGTGGTATTGAAGACATCACCAGAGGAAAAAGAGGTTATGAGACCGAAATAACCGAACACCTTCAAAAACAATACGGGAGACCCGCAGGTTCTGAAAAGTCTCTGATAATCCCGGTTGAATTGCAGATGAGGGCAATAAGTAATATTCTTCATCAGAAATCTCTCTTGGTTGCTTCCAGTGCAACCCTTGGTGGAAACCTGATTGGAACAACTCACCTCGGTGAAATGTTTGTAGATGCACTTCGTGCTGTTCTTCTCTCCGGTGGGCTTGGTGCTCAGATTCTTACCGGCTTAAAAGGAGACGGAGAAATTCCAATCCAGACAGGCGCAGCCACCGCTCTCTATGAAGATGAGAATGAGGATTCTGTAGAAAGTAACCCAACATTTGGTTTGAAAGAAATTTCACCAAAGAGAATCTCAGTTTGGGCACAATATTCAAATAAGCTCTTAAAACAATCTGATCCATCGATCGATATGCTTGTTGTAGCTGACTTGATATTTGCAATTCTTGAAAAAGCTGATTGGGGATTTTTCGCAGGAACAGGAACCGGAATGCCCTACGGTATAGTAAACACAGTTGGCGTTTCCGCTGTTACGGCAGCTCCCGGGACTTTCGAAACAGTTCACAAATTCCCCGCTTCAATCAGAAACAACAAAGCACCGCTTGACTTCTTACAATGGGTATTGTCACCATCCACCCGTGCAAAATATGAAGTTACTCCGGTTGTTGCAGGTTACCCCCGTTTTATTTGTGAGGATGAAAAACTCGCGGGTTATAAAACCAACCTTACTACAAATGTAGCGGATGGAACAATGATCTTTGGTGATTTCAGAAAAGCTCTTATCGCCTTCTGGGGTGGTATGGAAATAATTCTTGATAACATCACAGGTGCAAAGAAAAACAACTTCATCATTTACGCGAATCAGTACTCTGATTCAATCGTAAAACAACCTGCTGCCTTTGCAATTGCGACTGATTCACCTTACATCAACCTTGCTGAGTAAGGTAAAATCATGGCACAACTGAAAAAGAAAGTTAGTCTTAAAGTTCTTACCGGCGTGGTGATCGCCGGTAAGATATATAAGAAAGATGAAGTATTTGAAGGTGAGCTTCTCCAGGTGGATCATGATTATCTTCTTGGTTCAAAAAAGGTAACTACCATAACTCATCAATCGCCGGAGCTTGAAATTCAAGAACCACTGTTAAAGAAAAAAACAAAATAAAATGCCTTTCTCGTCGGTATTTCCTTTTGCACAAATTCTTAAGAGCCCCCTTGCAAACACCATCGTTTCAGGGGGGACTTCTTACAAATGTGTATTCAATAAAAGGAATATATCGGAGGAACTTAATACAGAAAATTTCCTGATTACAGCAGAGGTAACAACCGCTACGGGTTTGTTAATAGCAGACAATGCAACCGTAACGTTTGGAAGTGTGAGTTATCTGGTTTCACACCGGGAACAATCTCAATATGGAACTACAATTTTGTATCTGTCAACTGCCGATATGAGTGTTTCAGACCCAACAGTTGGAAGTGAGTTACTACCGGCTTCAGTTGTAAATTTTACATCCGTTCAATGGTCCGTTTACAATGGAGCAACAAAAGCGGAAAACCTTGCGACACTACCGGCAGAGGCGGCATTTACACCTGCAATTATTCAATATGGTAACTATGTATCGTTAGACGAAGGCTCAACCTATCGTTTGCAAATTGATGTCATTACTTTGGATAATGGCACTTTGGGGATAAGCGAGCAAGACGATTACAACTTTGGATTTTGGCTAAAATCTGCAGGAGTTCATAACCTTTACTTTGAGGCAAAATATTATTTCACGGGTTACATAAAACTTTCAGGGCTTAACAATACGACCCCAATTCAGATCAGGTCAATTTCATTAAAGAAGGTGTTATGACCAGAGTTGACATTCTAAACGCAATGAGGCAAAGATTTGCCACGATAAGCACGGCATCGGGATATAATTACAACGTATCAAAGGCAGCCCTTTTTGATGTTATTCCCACAGCTCGGAGCACAAACCTTTTTATCTCGATAATCGATAAAGGTCAAACTTTAATAGGTGAAAACTATGGAAGCATCAACCCTGACGATCTTGAAATTGAGGTGGATATAGTTTGCCGATTAAGAGTTCCAACAACAGGAGTGGAAATAAACTACACCCTTGCACCTGCAAAGATGGCAGCAGACATAAGAAGATCAATCGGAGTTGATGACACTTGGGGCGGTAAAGCATTTTTAACAAAATACATCTCGGATTCAACCGAGATTCAGGCGGGTGAAACCGTTATAGTTCAAACAACCGTTACAGTAACGGTTCAATTCAGAGTTTCAAAATGGAGCAATTAAAGTCATGTTAAGAGCAAACAAAACACTAATACTCGCCAAGATAGAAGGCACCTATGGGACTGACCCCACACCAACCAAAGCCAATGATGCTTTCATAGCAACAAATGTTAAAGTTGACATGATCACAAAAACAGTGGAAAGGTTGGGTATCCATCAATCCGGTGGAAAGTATCCTCCGATAATAATTGGTGAAGGGGTAAAAGTCACCTTTGAAACAGAGCTTTACCCGGCTGCCTCAGCGAACGCCGTTCCTGTTGTTGATCCTTTGCTCCAGGCGTGTGGGATGACCAAATCCGGTGGTACCTCAACCCCTGTGGTTTATACTCAGGCACTTGCTTTAGGGTCGGAAAAAAGTTGCACAATCCACATTTACATCGATACCATTTTACACTCTATCACGGGTTGCATCGGTAACATGAAAATGACCAACGCAGTAAATGAGTTAACGAAGTTGAGTTTTGAGTTTACCGGACTTTATTCAAGCCCAACCGCAAGCTCAACCCCTTTGGATGCAACATTGACGCAATTAACTCCATTGATGTTAAAAGCTGCCGCGCTTACATACGATACTGTTGCATTAGTTGGAACCACAGTGGACATCGATCTTGGGAACTCCATTCAGAAGCGTGATTCCTGGAATGATACCGATGGTGTAGCTTCTTATTACATCTCCGAACAGGAATGCACCGGAACCATTGATCCCGAAGCCGATGCACCTGATTCCTTTTCTATTTGGGAAAAAATCCTTTCCTCCGATGTGGCTGCTTTGTCACTTACTTTGGAAGGTGGATCACGGGATGTGACAGTTGCTTTGGAGAGTTGTTACGCAATGGCAGCCCCTTATGCAGACAGGAATAATATTCTTACATGGAATTTATCATTTGCAAGTAGAGTGGCTTTGAATGATGCAAGTTACGCACCACTCGTTTTAACATTCACATAATAAATACCTGAGGAGGTAACACAATGGAAATAATTCTTAAAGAAGAAAAGATTGTACCGTTTGAGTTTGAAAACTTAAAAGGAGAGTTTGTTTGTAGAAATCCAAAAGCATCCGAAGTAGTTGCATTCTGGGCAAAATTTCAAGCTGTTGAAGGAACTCCGGAAGAAAAAGCCACAAAACGAACAGACATCACCATTTCTATTTTTTCTAAATTGATTAACGAAGTAAGGTTTCCAAATGGCACCATTTTTAAGGAAGAAAAAACAGGTAAGCTAATTGATCCTAAACTTGCAATGCTTGAATATTTTTCCATTGTAATCTATCAAGTTGGATTAAGGTTCCTGAATCCTCACATTGGAGGCACCGAAAAAGACCCTTTAGAGCTGAACTCAAACGCCTCTTAAAGGGTGGTGAGAGTTCGGGATCCGCAGCGGATAATGTTCCTGAACCGCTAAAAGCAAAAGTTAGGGAGCAGGAAGCAAGGATAAAAAAGCAGGAGAAACCAATATCGGAGGAAACAATTCTACTCTGGAATTTATATCAACTCAAAGAGGTTGGTTATCCTTTTGAAAGAGATGAATTAGAACTTCAGACTTGGTACAATTTTGCAATAGTGGAATCAGTGATTAACGAAATAAAGAACGAGCAGATTAAAAACCATGGCTAAAGACGATGCCAAGATAATTATAGGAGGAGACGCACAGCGAGCTGTGAAGTCTCTTCAGGATGTTTCCAAGAACCTTGGTGGACTTGGCAATTCTATGAACTCCTTTCTTGGTCAGGCATCCGGTTTTTTAAGTTGGCAAACTGCCGCCGCCGCCGGTGCCGGTGCTTTAGTTGGTGGTTTGGCATCAATGATAAAAGAAGCCATCGACACAGCCGATCAGATGGCGAATATGTCAGCACGCACGGGAATAGCAACTGAATCACTTTCAAAACTTGCTTACGCTGCAAACCAATCTGATGTTTCAAACGAAACACTTCAAAAGTCTTTGAAATTTCTTAACACCAATCTTTATGATGTCGCGCAAGGCAATGAAACTGCGATTGAAAAATTCAAAGAGTTTGGGGTTGAGGTTAAAAATGCAGATGGAACCGTAAAGAACGCTGAGCAGGCTCTTCTTGCAACCGCAGAGGCTTATACAAAACTTGAAAATGACGCCGCTAAAACCGCTCTTGCAACTGAGATATTTGGTAAGGCTGGACAGGAATTAATGCCATTACTCGCTGAAGGTTCCAAAGGTATAAAAGAGATGACAGACGAAGCCAAAAAATTAGGCTTGGAAGTTAACTCGACCACAGCCGCAGCTGCCGAAAGGTTTAACGATAACCTTGATAAAATGAAAGGTTTTACATCCGGTGTTGCAATGGCAATGCTTGACGATTTGGTCCCTGCTCTGGATGCCTTTTCAAATAGTGCTGAAAACGGAATACAAAGCGGTGGTGAATTTTGGATGCAAGTAAAAATGATTGGTAGTGTTGCATCCGATAGTTTGGGACCAATAGGAGCATTAGCTGACGGAATAAAAGCGCTATTTTTTTGGCAAGAAAAAGTAAACGCAGAGTATAAAAGCAATCAAGCCGGAATGAAGTTTACAGAAGAAAACATTAGCGATGGAAGGAATCCGTTTGTAACCGTTACCAGTCCGATGGATCTTTACATGGCAAAAATGATTGACGCTAATAGACCTAAAGACAAAAAGAAATCAAAAGATAAAAAAGGTGGTAGTGGCGGTTCTAAAACTAAAGTTGAAGAAGATTTTCCAATTGTCACAGATTACTGGAAGATACAAGATCAAGCCCTTGCGAATTATATTGCTCAACTTGATACTAATAGTTTAATCCAAAATGAACTTAACACTTCCCCTTTTGAGGGTGATGGAGACACGGCTTTTTATTATCAATCCATGTCCGCTCAACTTGAATTTATTGACAGTTCAAAGGCAGCATGGACAGGATATTTTGACGATATACAAGTCGGTTTCATGGATCACATGAACGCCCTTGGATCTGATTATGGTCAGGCACTGGGTGGAATCGCTTCCATGTTTGAAGCATTTGCAAATACTTCTGCAGAACAACAAGGAATATTGTTTGACATCTCCAAAGCATTCAGAGCAGCTGAAATAATAAGCTCCACCTGGTCAACCGCTCAAAAAGCATACGAGTGGGGTATGGGTGCCGGTGGTCCAATTCTTGGCGGTATATTTATGGCTTCTGCAATCGCCACAGGCATAGGAAACCTTACAAGTTTGTTATCCACACAGCCGGGTCAAACTTCGATCAGTGGTGGTGGTGTTGCTCCCGTTCCAAACTTTGCGCAAAGAAATCCACAGGGTGGTTCTTCAGGTGGAGGGAACAAAACAATCATAGTGAAATACGATGGATTAGTTTACGGCGATAAAGACAAATTTGCAAGAGATATGTATGAAGCATTTGCAAAAGCCGCTAAAGATGGGATGGGAAGATAATGGGCGCCAAGATTGCATATTATAATTTTTTGGCATACGGTGCCCTAACTGTCACCAGTGAAGCCACAGGTTTTCCAAAAGCAAATCTTCAGGATTACCGGGATTATACATATTGGAAAGCCACATCAAACGCCTCACAAACCATAGAGATCGATCTGACGGGGACGGGTTATGAATCCAGTGCTGTTTCCTTCCTTGGTTTTGTATCTCATAACTTGAAAACAGTTGAGAGTGATATTACCCTTGATTATTGGGACGGAGCAGGTTGGGAAGCAGTTTTAACCACTTTTAACGCCCCTTCGGATTACACTTTCTTTATAGAGTTTAACAATCAGGCAGCCTCTAAATTCAGGATCGTAATTGCAAACTCTAACGCCGCTGTCCAAATTGGTCACATCGGTTTAGGTCAGGTTTGTCAATTTAACTATTTGCCCGATGCTCCTTTTAACCTCGGTGGGGAAAGAATAATTGCCACTCAGGAAATTTCCAACGCCGGGAACCTCCTTGGTGTTACACTCGATTATGCAGAGATTGATTTATCTTCATCTTTTTCACCCGTTACCTCCTCGGAACTGGCGGCGATAGAGGCGTTTTGGAACAACCATGCGCGCTACGGTCGCCCGTTCTTTTATGCGCCTGACGGCGATCCTGACGGTAGTTATTGTTATTGGGCACACATCCCTGCAGACCAGTTAGAAATTGCGAAACCACGGAGTAACACCATTTATGTGGATTCGATCAGTTTACCCATGAGAGGTAAACGATGAGTTTCGCCTCAGAGCTTGCAGCCTTATCCAGAAAAAGGCAGGATGTTGTAGTAATCAGTTTGGACACTTGCAACTTGGTTTGGGGAACCGCTCCATGCACAGCCTCCACAGGTGACAAATGTTATAATACATATTCCACGTGTGATGACAAACCCAACTATGACAAAAGAACAAAACCCTATTATTTTACAAATATCGGTGCATCAAATTTTAATGTTCCAAATGCACGCCCCTATATTAAGGAAATTTCAGATCTACCAACGGAGCTCAAAGAAAACGGGACCGTAACAAAAAGATTAAAAGTGAAGTTTGCAGATGAACCCGAACTTACAGACACTGTAATGGATAAATATTATTCAGACAGAGGAACTATTCAGGGAACTTTCTGGAATAAGCTGATAGCAAGGAACCCCAATTATAAAGGTCGAATAATCGAATTATATGAGGGTTTTGATTCCCTTGCATTTGCTGATTATTCTTTGAAGTTTGTGGGCAAAATTGAGAACATCACCATCGGTAACGGTTATTGCGAAGTTGAGGCGATTGATCTGTTAAGAAGTTTGGAAGATATTGAATTTCCTGTTGCTGAAAACATAGCTTTAGCTGAGAAGATGTATCGAATGTTTAACGATGTCACTTCTCATGCTGAAATGTTGGCGCTGCCTGCAGAACAATATGATTGGGCTACCAGGATTGATTTTACAAATAATGTTGCTGCAAATAATATAGTTGTTTCAACATCACCTGATTCAGGGACCTCCCCCGTGTTTACGAGTGGTAATAAAGCAGTTGAGGTTTATGCCTATAACAGCTTTGACAGACCAATTGGTTACGGTACCGTAACAGATACGACCGTTAGCGGTTCACCTTTCAATTTAGAAGTTACTTTTTCAACTTTAACAAATGCAACTTATTACAGAATATTTGTTTCCGGTGTTGGTGTTCCAACTGATTACAATGATGCTTATGTCCAAACTACGGGATCACCTCAAACAATTGGAGAATCAACTGACGTAATTGAAGCAGGCACCGAACCAACTCAGGCACACAGATATTTTGAACTGACAGGAACGGATCCAACAGACTTTGCAGATTGGACAGATAGAACCAACGTAGAGCCTTCAATCGATGTTGACGATGCTTCGGGAATAGGTTCTTCAGGATATTTCCAAGTTGATGATGAAATTATTTATTTCGCTTCAAAATCTTCCAACACCTTGCAACGGCTTGCGAGAGGTTCACTTTCTACCAACTCCGAAACCACACACGAAAGCGGCACACAAATATACTCCATTGCCGCCCCTGCCACGGGAAACCCTTTTCAAATGTTGCAGGATTTATTGACCCTCGGAAATATCGCAAGTGGATACATTGCCACGGCATTTTCAACATTGGAAGCGGCTTGGACAGGTATCAATTTCAGTTTCCTTCCATACAGCAAAAAGAAAAAACTATCTGATATATACTTTAATGCTGTTCGATCACTTGATTGTATCAGTTGGGTGGGTGAAGATGGAAAGATCACAATTAAGGCACTCACAAACACAACTGCCGCAGGCAATCTAAACGATACGGAAAACATTATCTCAGGCAGCCTGTCAAGGGATCTGAATGAAGAATCTCGTTACACCAGATGGTTAATGCATTGGAACCGCTTTGACGGTACCAAAGACATTGACGATGAAGAGAGTTACAGCGACCTTAGAATATTGGTTGATGCAGATGCTGAAAGTGTGAACCTTTATAACGACATGATTGAAGATATATTTTTCAGTGCCTTCATATCAGACACCGGAAACACAGCCGGAGATGCATCGGATTATGTGGATGCACTTCAAACACTCTGGAAAACACGCACGAAACAAGCTCAGGAAGTGGTCACACTGGCAGTTGAATTAAAAGACAGTGGATATGTAGTAGGTGACATCGTTACCCTCACCACGACCAGACTTCAGGATATTAACGGAAACGGTTATTCCGCTGTGAAGTTCCTTATAACCAAGAAGGAGCCCATGGGAAGCCGTATAAATCTCACATTAAAACGAATTTACGAATAAAAAAAAAGAACAGGAGTTCACAATGGCATTAGCAGCTAAATGGGTAAGCTCAGCAGAAAATGAAGTAACACCCGCAGCAACATCAAAAGTATTCGACAGGATTCAAGTATTAACTGATACAAAATTCCACACCTTGACAGTAGAAACACCTTTTGTTGATAACGGTTTAGCAGTTGCAAACGCCACACCCGCAAGTGCAACAACTATACCTCCGGGACTTTATGAAGGAAGATGGACCGCAATCAGAATCCATTCAGGACTGATAAGACTTTACGAAGCGAGATAAAAATGAGACTGCTTAACAGGCTGTGGTTAAATTATGCCTCTGGTGGATATATATACCAGGCGGAAACTGTAACATTATTACGAGCCTTAACAGGTACTTACTCCACAGCCCGAAAGATTCAAATTGATAAAATGATTAAATCACTCAAAGCCGCAGGCATTTGGGCTAAACTTGATGTTTTCCAAATGTACGCCGCTCCTACTGCAGCAGACGCTGTGGTTAATTGGAAATCTCCGGGAACATTCAACGCCACTCTTGTTAATTCTCCGACTTTAGAAGCTGACCGGGGAATCACGGGAGATACTGCAAAAGGAGTTAACACTAATTTTAACCCCGGTGATGGTGGTACACATAATTATTTATTAGATAGTTGTTCAGTCGGAATTGCTTACGCAGGTACTCCCGGGGGAACAGTGTTATTTGGTGTTTCAGATGGTACAAACACAACTTCATTTAATATTACGAAGCAATTAAGACTTAACTCGGTGGTCGGTTCACCTGCTACCTTTATCGATGCAAAATATGCTACTGCTGGCATTATACAATTTTGCAGGACTTCATCAACTTCAATCAATGGCTATGTGAATGGTGGAACAAAAGAAACAAAGGCTCTGAATAGTTTGGCATTACCCAATTACAATATTTATGTTAACGCTTATAATTCATCCGGGACTTTAGGATTTGCAGCAACAGGAATAATCACAAGATTATTTTATGCTGGTTCATCGATGTCAGATGCCGAAGTTTTGGCATTCTCCACAGCTCTTGAAACCTATCTCGATTATATCGGTGCGGGGGTAATAGCATGATAATCACAGCGATAGTTTTAACAGCGAACCAAGCCGAAACGATTAGAGGCACTTACAACGAAATTGCAAGTCTTGAACCTGTTCCTGTTGGTGATGGTCGTTTTTTCCTTCCTCTGGCAGTATTGAATGATCCCAATTTTGCAGAGGTGCATGAGATATTAAGCGCCTTACCTATTGAGGAAATAATTTTAATTAATCCATCCCCTGACTTAACCCCTTGAAAGGATAACATAATGGAAAAAGCAAAGTTTGAACTAACTCAATTTCTGAAAAATAACGCCTGGGGTTTGATTGTCGCTATTGTTGTGGTCATATCAAACTTCACACTTATGGCATCTCGGGCGGATCTCGCTGCCAAAACAATTTCAGACCATGAACAGCGAATAAGAAATATAGAGTTGAAGCAGGAAATGATTATCGAGAGATTAAATAACATAAATGAAGATACAAGGTTCCTCCGGGAACAAGTAGAAAAGAGAGAAAAATGAAATATCCATTCGGAAGAAAATTTATTGCGTTCCTCCTGTCAATGTTTATGTTTTTGGCAATTATGTTGATAGCGATTTACAAAGGTGGAATAACCGATCTTGGAATGTTTGCTGTTCTTCTTGCAACCGCAATAATGCAAATTTCAGGCGCTTATTATGCCGGTAATGTACTTGCAAAAGGAAAGGAATCAACCGATGGAACCGCAAAGGAGTAAAACACTATGGTTGGTTATTCTAGGACTAATACTGATTCTGGTGGTTGGTTTTTTTCTCACTCAAAAGGGATGCAAACAGGAGCCACAAACAAAAACGGACACGCTGTTTATCCTCGGAAAGACGGATTCCGTTTACATCCCCGGAACAAAGGACACCATTACAAAATACATCCCTTATCCTGTTTATATCGAGAAGCCCACAGGTACCCACTTCGGGAAAGATTCATCAATCTACCAGATCGCAAACCAGTACGGAAACACCGAAGTTGTTACCTTCCCCGCTACGGATTCAATCCGAATAGAAATCGAACCGATTACGATAGAACATTTCATTACTCAGGTTGACACCTTAAAACTTCACACAACCGACACCCTAAAAATCACCAACACAATTGAACTTACATCCCCCTGGTATGATTCGTTTTGGGCAGGGGCTGCAAGTGTTATCTTGGTGGCGCTTGGAATTGTGGGGCTGTTATGAGCGCTTTGATTCTTTTCTTTTTGGCAGGAATCTGCAATGGCGCAATGGACATGATCAAATTTAACATGGATAATTTTGTTTGGAAAACTGAGTGGTGGTTGGAACAAGGTTCATGGGCTCCGAAATTCAGATCATGGTTGCTAAAACACGTGGTGACAATGATCTCAGGCGGTTGGCACTTATTTAAGTTTCTCATGACGCTGTTGATCATTGTTGGGGTGCTGTTATATCGACCATTGTTAACTTGGTGGTTGGATGCCATTTGTCTGTATGTCTGTTTTAGCGTTGGTTTTATTTTTGGTTATTATTCACTTTGGAGGAAAGAAAATGTTGCAAATACCTGATTCAATCAAAAGAGTAATCACCCTGATTATCCTTGCTATTAAAGCAACGGGTAAAAAATATATAATCTTACATTACACGGGTGTCAATGCTGATACTTCGGGAGCTGCAATTACTCAATACCATAAAGTTCTTAAAAGGTGGACCAGAGATGGGTACCACCATTTTATAAATCATAATGGAATAATTGAACAGTTGGAACCTGTTTGGGCACGGGTGAACGGTTGTGCATCAACGGGATGGTGGGGTAAGAGCAATGAAAAATATGTGGGTAAAGATGCCTACCAAATGGTTTACGAAACCTTAGCAGACTTAAAAATGTCACCAATGGTTGAGGCGATTTTAATACACTTCTTTACGGAGTTGGTTAAGGCAGTTCCTGACATCCAAATTGGTGGACATAGAGAGTTCCCGGATTTAACAGCACCGAACAAAAGACAGCAAACCCAATGTCCGGGTTTTAGTGTTTCTGATTGGTTATTAGCAAACAATATTCCAATTAAGAACATTTTTTATGAGGTTTGGAAACCTTAAAAGTTCCATCGAAGTCCCTTAAGGCTTAATCGTTGTATCCCAGTTAAGCCTTTTTTTATTGTCCTGTTTGAAAAACCTTTAATTTTGCACCATTTTGCTACTCTAAACCTCTTAATTCTCACTGGATAGTGCAGGGTGCACACCCAATTAACCCCGAAAATGCCGTTTTTACGCTGTTTTCGGGGTTTTTCTTTTTACAAGGGTGTTTTACTATATTGCGTTTTTGCTTCATTTTGCGTATATTTGTTTTTAACTGTCCCGTAATCTGTCCCGCGAAAAAACGGGACAAATGAAACGGGACAAATTAAAAGGAGTATTTTTATGGCTGTTGTTACTATCAGAGAGAAAATATTAAAAGACGGCAGGAAATCATTATATCTGGATATTACCGAGCATAATGAGCGAAAAAAAGTTAATATGAAGCTTTATTTGGACGGATCTAAAAATGATAACTTCATTATGCAAATTGCTGAGGAACGCCGTGCCCAAATGATCCTGCAAATTGCACGGGAAGGAATATTCTGGCAGCGTAAAAAGACGGACTTCATAAAGTATTGTGAGGTGAAGGCGAACCATCTAAAGTATCATAAAAGGCTTAGTCTGGTCAGGCATCTGAAGGAATACAATGAGTATTACAATAATGATGAGCTACTTGGCTTTGACGATATTACTCCTGACTGGTGGATGGGATTCAAACGATATTTTGAAGGGAAGAAACACGCTCACAATACTATTCAAACTATGTTGATGGCGTTAAAAAGTTTCCTGAATGATGCTATTGAGGAACGGATCATTTTAACCAATCCTCTGCGGTCCGTTAAGATGTCGCGGGTGTTTGTGGCACGGGAATATTTATCAGCTGAAGAGCTGTCACAGATGGCAGCTGCTCCCTGTTCGCAACAGATCGTGAAGTATGCTTTTTTATTTGGGTGTTATACGGGGTTGAGGTTAAGCGATATAAAAACACTCACCAGATCAAAGATTGTGAACAATACTATTGCAGTAGGACAGCATAAAACAGGAGAGGCGGTTATCGTTAATTTGAACAGTACTGCAAGATCGATCTTAAGTAAGTTGGATGATCGGTTATTTCAGGGGATGGCAGGGAACAGCACAATTAACTATGTCATCAAAATATGGGCTGCGAACGCCGGTATTGGTAAGAATATATCTTTCCATACATCTCGACACACCTTCGCCACTTTGCTCATTACAAGCGGCGCAGGGATTCATACTGTCCAAAAGTTGTTAGGTCATACCGACATTAGCACAACACAAATTTACGCTAAGGTTATCGATAAGATGAAACAACAGGCAGTAGATGCCCTGCCGGAGATTGAGATTTAAGGTTGATAAATGGAGTAAACTTTTCCGTTCATAAATGTTACGGTAGAATAATTATATCTATAAGTAAGTTGGCTACCATAAACTGAAATATATTCGCTTGTATCGTTTGGAGAACCCCAGGCTTCGTAAACCATGTCAGGAGTCATTCCGATTCTTACCACACGTTCCATTATATCCCTGCCAAAGGTGTAACCGTATTTATTTACTAATCGATTATAATCGGTTTGTGAAACAAAGTTTGCTTCCTTAAAAGCGTATTTATCAACAAAGTATTTTTTGTTACCACTTTTCAGTACATAACAGGGACTGTACTCAGCATAATCATACATCAAATTGATTAAGTCATATAATCCCCATCGCTGTAACCCTGCTATCTTATCCTTTTCACCAACATAGTAAAATTTGTATTTCCCTTTTGAAAGTTTCTTTTCCAAAAGTTGGGCATCGTAAGTTTCATCATAACGAATGTGATCAGAGCGAAGTGAAAACTGTTTCCCCGTAAGTTCCTTCAAAAACATATATTGATGGGTTAATTTATCCCCGGAAGAATAAGTGACAAGTGAATCAACCACTCGAATAACCGTAAACCTTTCAAATGATTTTATAGTGTCCATCGGGGAGGCAATTATTATATCACCCTTAACTTTTTTGAAATCTTCAACATAACAATCTGTTAAATCAATTAAAGACTGCGTAAACATTTGTGTGGTTGTAAACAACAACACTACTATCCACTTCATTCTGAACTCCTATAATTTTATGATACCACAAAAATACTCATTTTCCTTTTATACCTCAAACTCCGCAGGTCGAACCTTCACAATTCGGTACATCCCTGCGATCTCATCACTATTTAATTTTATACCACCTTGCAGCTGCAAAGTAATACGGTCCCAATTCTCTACATACCTAACCCACTGCCTTCCTGATCGTGACAGTACCGCCACCAGATCACCCGGATAGATGTCCTTAATGTTTGGATTGATAAGCAATAGATCACCCTTCCAAATTATTTTGTTTCCTTTTGTCACTAACTTCTCTTCAAACATATACAAAAAGAAAAATGATGGGTTAACCTCATTCCGGTCATACATAACCTGACTGATCACATCCCCGGGGTCATACTTATCATTTGATATTTTCCCTACTATTGGGATGGATACTCGACCGCCGTAAAAATGTTCATTTTCTGATACTGTGTTAAATATTGCATCGATTAAAGTCATCTCACCTGATCCATCTAATAACCAATCAGTACTCACTTTCAAATATTTGGCAATTTTACCAATTATTTCAGGTGATGGAGTGCCTTTATTTGGTCGTGTCCATCCATTTATTTTTCGTGGATCTTCCCCTAAAAAATCCGCTAATTTCTTTTGCGAAATATCTTTAAGGTTAAGTGCCAACTTTAAACGATCAGAAAATTTCTGGGTATTTAAAATATTTTTCATTTTTTCTCGGAATTCTCTTGATTTCTCGGAAAAATTCCGTTATATTTGTGTTAGGTATTTTTGACAATAAGGACTAAACAAAGATAATGAACCAACAACCAGAAATCAAAGCCAAATTGAAAAAGATTTGGATTGACCCATCCGTACACCGGAACCTCAAATCAGAAGCCTCGCAGGAGGGTTTTTCAATAAAAGATTTTATTCCTCACTTGCTGAAAAACTATCAGACCCGTAAGCAAATTAAACCAATCAACCAAGAATAAATTTTACAAAAGGTTAAAATATATGGACGCTATAGAACACCTAAAGAATTTAATCGACACACACGACATACCCAAAGCACAGATCGCTAAAGAGATCGGAATGTCAAAACAACAGTTCCATTACTTTTTGAATGTTGCTAAAAATTGTGATGTGACCACATACGCCAAGATACGGAGAGCAATTGAGGACAGAGGCATCAGAGTTGATGAACTGGATACCCTTTCAATTACAGGCTTGGCAGCTCATGTAAATACCGAAGCATCAAAACTTATTGCGGATTGTATTCAGGCAATGGAGGATGGAGTTTTAACTGAGGATGAAAAGAACATTATCAGACAATCAGTTGACACAATGATCGAACAACTTAACATTGTTAAAGGAAAACTACAATGAAAACAAAAAACAAGGTCACTATTTTAAGTGATCAACCAATATTACTTTCAATGGATAAACCAATCGGGAAGAAAATCATTTTGAGCAGAGAACCATTGATCTATTGTGATAAAGATAAAATTGCCCGTGATTTATATGCCGCCATGAACAAAGCCACAGCACAACCGGAAAATAAAGAAGTGCGCATAACCAATGAGATTAATACGCACTTACAAGAGATCGAACGATTGTTTAAAGAGCTTAACTCAGATCATACTTTTATGATTTCAGTAGAATCCGCAAAGGCTACTTTTAATCAACAAAGTGACCTGGTTGTACTCGTTAGTTTCGAAAAACATCTCAACCTAAAGAAGTAAGCTGAGCAATGATATTTAGTCTTTCAACTCGTGTCTTTTCTTCCATTTCTTTAAATAAAGCATTGGATTTATTAAACATTTCTTCATCTGAAATATTTGGGTTTATCTGCTTAATAAGCATTTGTATGACAAGAACATTATTGACTTTTGTTTCTGCAACTAAGTCAATAAGAAGATTCAGAATATCACTCGATACCGCATCTGCGTTGATATCTAATTTCATTCCATCTGACATTTTTTTATTCCTTCCGTTGGGTTTGTGAAAAACATAAAAAGCACTCGTAAAATAGCAAACCTGACGGGATTATTACAAAGGTAACAATCATGACTGACGACCTAACCAACAAAACACTTCAAAAGATCGAGCGGGCTGTTATTGCCTCTCTGACTAAACAGGAAAAGCCCCTCACTGTATCTGAGGCAGCTGAGTTCCTGAATATGGAGAAATCCACCCTATCAAGTAAAATAAGCAGAGGTGAAGTGCCTGCGCACAAAATGCCCGCAGGACAGTATTATCTCTATGCTTCGGAGATTAACGCGTTTATTAGAGGAGAGTATAAAAATGCTCAATAAAGACTTAGTGATTTTTGATGTTGAAACAACGGGGTTGGACCCTGCAAAAGATTATATCATTGAACTGTCAGCTGTAAAATACGACCCGTATTTAGAGGAGATAGATCGATATTTCCAACGGTTTATCGTCCCTGTCACCATCCCAAAAGAAGTCAGCGACATTCATGGCATCACCAACGATGATCTAAAAGATTGTCCTTTGTTCTATCAGGAAATAATCAAAATCCGCGCCTTTTTTGATGGATGTGACGTGGCGGGTTATAATGTTCTTTTTGATATAAAATTCCTTGCAGGTGAGTTTGATCGTGCTCAATCGACTATGATCAGTAATTTTAAGATTATTGATGTTATGAAAATATTTGCAAAATACGAACCTCGAACCCTCTCCGCAGTTTACAAACGTTTGTTTGATGCTGACCTCGACAATGCACACAGCGCTGAGGCGGATGTGATTGCTACCGGAATGGTACTTAAAGAGCTTATTAACAGAGGCTTTTGCAATATGAACACCAGTGAGCTTGAAGAGTTATCAGACACCGCTAACCTTGCAGATTATGCAGGGAAATTTACCAAAAATAAAGATGGTGAGCTTCTTTGGAATTTCGGGAAATATTACGGTAAACCTGTTGATACAGACCTCCGCTATTGTCAGTGGGTATTAACAACTGACATTCCCCAACAATCAAAATCAGTATTAAAAAATTATCTGGAGAAACACGATGCTTGGTGATAATAATAGCTCATACGCAGTAGCGTTTGGTATCGTGGTTGGTATTGCAATAATAGTTTACCAGGAATCCAAACTTAAAATTAAAGATTTAGAGACAGAGGAAGAAGCCGGGGGATGCCTTTTAGCCATCGCAATAGTTCTCAGTTGGGCTGTCATTATCGGTGGCTCAATTTTACTTTCAAACTTAATTTTTTAGGAGCAGGATATGGAAATATTAGTTTTACTTTTTGGTATCGGTGTTGGAATCGGGATAGCAATTTATGTTGCTTGGAAACTAATTTTGTTTGGTCACCAAGAGGGTAACAGGCAGGATTATATCACCAAGATAGGACTTCTTAAAAAGGAGTTAAGGGATAAGAATAACGAATTGAGAGAGAAAAATAATCTTCTTAGCCTTGCTAATCAAGACTGTCACAGGTCACAAAGAAGATTAAGACGCCTCAATCTGCAATTAGAGCATTTTGTTCAAAACAACAGAGATTTGATTAAGGAGTAATACGATGGAAATCGAAAAATTAATAGAGCTTATTTATTGGATGTTGGTTGTATATGGCGGGTTCATAGCGATAGGTTTTGTAGTCGCATTAGTGGTTATCATGGTAGGATTCAAAAAGGTTCTTAACCCCAGAATACGCCTGAACTTTAAGGATATTGCTGAGATACATCACTTAACCAAAAAACCAGAATCAGACTTTGACGAAAAAATAAAATCACCTTACAAATACCCAGTACCAAAAGACCCAGTTATAAGATATTAAAAAAATCCAAAGGAGTATTAAGTGAGAAACAGGTTTAGAGTTGGCACGCTTGTAAAAGAGGGAAGGCACGGAGAGGTACACTACATAGATGAACCACTACCCGAAGGTGATGATAAATTTTACACCCTAAATCTTATAAAACCAAACAAAAAATTTAAGATAATAATGGTGCATAAAATACACGAAAAAGAACTTAGACTATTTAAACCAAAAGTGATAAGGAATTTTAGAGATGGATGGCATAAATCAGAATACAATCGTTTTTCAGGAGAGAGGATTAGATAATGAAAAATAAAGTTAAAAAACCGAAGGAAAACCTTTTTTACAATTTCGGTATCACCTTTGAACATCCATACTGGATTGTTATCAAAACCATTTTTTCAAACAAAAATATTTACACCACTCATTATCACAGAGAGGAAGTAATTCGCACAAAGGATAGAAGTGAAGCGGTTGCAGTGGTTAAAAATAAGAAATCGAAACAAAAAGCAGCAAGAGCAAGAGTATTAGAAGAAATTAATTACCAAAGAACCCAACGGAGTAAATAATGATCATAAAACTTACAGCACAAAATTTTAAGCGTTTGGAAGCGATTGAGATCGAACCAAACGAACACCTGAACATTGTATCAGGTAAAAATGCACAGGGCAAAAGTAGTGTCCTTGACGCTATTATGTTTGGGTTTGCAGGTCCCTCACGGGAAATTCCAAAGCCAATTAAAGACGGGAAGGACAAAGCCCGGATCGAGATCGAGACAGAGAATTTTATTATTACAAGGGTGATCACTCCCTCCGGTCAAAAGTTGACGGTTACCGGTAAAGACGGGAAGGAAACCTCATCCCCTCAAAAGTTCTTGGATACCTTGTTTAGCTGTGTCGCTATTGATCCTGTCAGGTTCACAATGTTGGACAGTAAAGAGCAGGTAAGAACTTTGATTGTGTCACTTGGATTGGATCAGGAGCTTAAAGCATTGGATGAAGAGCGGTCCAATTATTACAGTGAGAGGACAATCGTAAACAGACGGATTAAAGACTTGGATGGGATATTAAAGAAATATTCTGACAATTATCCATCCGGGGGAATTGAAAGCGCATCCGATGTGTCCACCCAACTTCAAAAGGCGATAGAGACTAATCAGGCAATCAATCAGGATAAGTTAGACCTTAACAATATAGGTGAAGAGGGAAAGGCTGTCAGGCTTAAAATTGAGGCGAATGATGTGGAGATAGAGCGCCTTAAAGAGGAAAATATAAATCTAACTACAAAGATGTACAACCTCAAAATTAAATACAAAACACTTGCTGAAAAAATCTCCTCTGCTGAGGTGGTTGATACTAATGTTTTGCAGGAGAAACTTTCCAATCTTGAAGAGCAAAACGCTTTGATCAGGGAGAGGATGGAAAAGGAAAAATATACAGTCGAGAAGATTGAAGCTGACAAAGAGACGAAAAAGTTATCTGAGAAGATTGAGGAAGTTGACACTAAAAAGATTGACCTGGTTAAGAACTCCTCTATCGGTTTACCCTTAGAGATCAGAGAAGATGAACTTTTCTATCGCGGCAACCCACTCAAACAATGTAGCTCTGCAGAGCAGATAAAAGTATCCACCGCCATCGCTATGAAGCTGCAACCGGATATGAAGGTAATCATTATCAGGGAAGGCAGTTTGTTGGATGCTGAGAGCCTTAACAGTTTGGGTAAGATAGCAGAGAAATACGGTTTCCAATTGTGGATTGAGAAGGTTGATGAATCAGGGAGTGTTGGCATCGTGATTGAAGAGGGGAAGGTGAAGGAATGAGTAATGACAAAAGGAGTAAAAAAGAAGAATTCGCCATGTATGTAATTGCCGTAATGGAAGCATGGGCAAAAGGTGAGACAATAGAATATCGAGAACTTTTATCTCATAAACCAATATGGCGTAACATAGAAGATATTCCCCCTGAAGAAACAACGTGGATTTTTGAATATCGTGAATTTAGAATTAAACCTAAATATGAACCTTTTCCACTGTTATCAGAAGCTGAGATTAAAGGGATTTCATTTATGAACAAGGATATAATTTGGAAATGGAAAATTGAAACAGGAAACGACCCTTATATTTTACACTGGACACATACCATTGATTTGAGAGAAATTGATACATGGCAGCAAGGGAAATTAATTTATAACCCTAAAAACCAATGGTGGGAAGAGTGGCACACACCGGCAGAAGAAGTGGGAGTGAAATAATGAACACCTGGTTTTATGTAATCATATTTTTTGTGTTCCTATTCACATTCCTCTCAGGTTTTGCATTTGGTTACAAAGAGTATTTGAAGGATACATCGGAGAAAAGAGAATACCCAACGGTTAAACCTGTTGCAAGGAAATACAGATTTAAAAGAATTTACCCGCCACGGAGAAGGAGAATATTTCAATGACCCCACGAATGATTGAACTGCTTACAGATGCTAAAAAGCAGATCGGTAACTATCTGGTAATCAAAAACGATCAGATGAAAACCTATCGCACGGATGTAATTGACAGAGTTGTTTGTGAGATCAAAACCAACTCAATTATTATTGACTTCATCACAATGAACGGAAATCAGATGCAATCCAACGCTTACACGAAGGTTTATGATTCAAGAAAGGCAGCGGATGAGGCTTGTATGTACTTAAATAGCAGAGATGGAGGTGAAGGGTGAAAACCAGACATCACAGCAAAGAAATAAACAGAGAAGCGCGCGAGCATCTTAGACAATTCAAGCTGAAAAAAAACCTCGAATCATTTCTGCAATGGCTTAATTGTATGCTTTACGCCCCGTCAATGAGAACAGCGTGCAAAACATTCACAAAACATTATGATACCAAAATCAACCAAAGAAGAAGAAGAAAACCGTCGGACTTTTGCAAACCAAAATCAAACTTTATTAAAAGAAATGTGGGAATCAAATGACCCCAATCACCATTCAAAGTAAATCAAAAGAGATAATGAAAAATCAGGGGTTAGGAAGGTGGTTTTTACCGCTTTATATCTTCCTCTGGTGGTTACTGATCAACGCCTCGATCGCTTTACTAATAACACTTTTTATCTGGATTTTTTAAGGAATGAATATGAGAAATGAAATGACCTTTGAGGATTTTTTTGGTGAAGCGCCGAGCGTCCCGGCACCACCGAAAAACACTGTTCATCTTACTCCGATGAATACCCCGAAAAAGGCTGTGGAGGTTAAACCCTCTGCAGCTCCTATCGGGAAAATAGAGCTTTACGAATGGCAGGACAGCCATTTTTATAAAATTAATGGAGAGTATTACCCGTCAGTTACAACTATCCTCTCTGTTATCAGATTACAATTTTTAGAGCAGTGGCGGGGAAATGTGGGAAATGAAGAGGCAGCACAGATATTAAAACGAACCTCTGAAGATGGTTCCGCTGCTCATAATATTTTCTCCCGTATGCTCTTGGAGGGGAAACAGGCTGTCTTTGGCGCAGATGTTAACCCCTCCACTGAGATTATGGTGCCCAACCAATTTGTCCATCTTGCTTTGCACAAACTCACTCAGTTTTGGAAAATTGTTTCTCCTGAGCTTATCCAGTCAGAGATCCGTTTATTCTCTCCGGCGCATGAGTTTGCAGGAACAGCGGATTTGATTTTAAGGATTAAGGGTGGGAGTTACCCAATCGCCGGAGCAAAAGATGTGTATCTAACAGATGGTATCTGGTTGGCAGATATTAAGACAGGAAAGAATATTTCAGAGCTGTCAGGCTTGCAGCTTGCGGCTTATACCATGGCGATTGAGGAAACAAGAGGATTAAAGATTGAAGGTGCTATGATCCTCCACACTCAGGCTACGACAAAGAATGGTATCGAAGGGTTTACAGTGAAAGTTTGGGACCGTGACGAACTTGAAAAAGAGTTTAGAGTGTTTAAGGCTGCTCAGGTTCTCTACAACTACAAAAAACCTTACAAACCAAAAGACATTAATTTACCAACATCTATAACATTGGAGTAACAGATGAAAACAAGAAACAGAGACCACTATAACTATTTAACCGTGGCAAATGGACGGTTAGTGGAAAAAGTGAATGAAGACACACCGGGTGCCATCAAAAGAATGAACAAAAACGATAAGGTCGTTTATGAACGGTTCTATGATGAAATGGAAGGCATCCTGATCAACGTGAAGAAAAGGACATCGGAGTTCGGGGATCAGCTTGATTTGACCATCCTGTCAGATGATGAGAAGGTTATTTTATCTCTTGGCTTAGAAGGGAAGAATGCACATGATTTCTTCTGTCAACTGCCAAACATGATTCCGGGTGAAGAATATATCTTTTCTCCCTGGTCGATGAACGGGGATGAAGATACCAAAAGAACAGGGTTGATCATTAAAAGATCATCGGATGAGTCCAGAGTTGAAAATTTCTTCATCAAGAAAGATCAGGACGGGAAATTCACCTACCTGAATGGTTATCCTGTTTTTGGGGAAGAATATTCCGAAGCCAACAAAAAGAAATATCAGGCTTACAAGCTGCTCCGTTTGGACTGGATGGAAGGGTTGATGTTCTCAAAGTACATCCCTGAGTATCTGAAAGGTTTGCAGGAGAATGTTACCTCCGAATCAACAGCCCCGGCAAATACGGCGCTTAAAGAGGTGGTAAAAGAGGAACACAAAACCAAAGAAGAAAAAGAAGACGATCTACCATTTTAACTAAACAACAATCCATCAACAATATAAGAAAGGCTGGCAATCCGATTATTTAAAACGCTAAAGATGAACTATTGATTTTTTTTTAGCAGACAAATTTTGTGCTCCCCTGTCTCAGCCGGCGGGGGAGAGTTTAACAGACCAAACAATGAGGTAACAAACAATGAGCAAACAATTTTTTACAATGGAAATTATTTTAACAGACGCGGATATTATTTCGAGAGCAAGGTTAATATCCGATGCGTCCGCTGAGATCACCAAAATAGAGGAAGAGAAAAAACGGATCCCCGGATTAAGGAACACCATTAAATACCACAGTGAGGAAATCGCTGAGGGTAAAATCAAAAAGACTTTTCTTGGTGAACATTCGTGGCATGATCCAATAGAAGGGAAAGTGACCATCACACCGGTTGAAGATGACAAATTCAGGTCGTTTGTTCGCGATATGACTGATCAGGAGATGAGTGAACATTCTCAGATTGAATTGGAGTTTCAGGATAATCCTGTTAAAACCGCTCAGGAAGAAATAAATGATGCAGTTGCTGACCATGTCTACATGAAAGACTTGGAAGAAAGAGCAGAGGCAAAGATTAGCGATTCAGTCCCCGTTTTCAGAAGTGAAAAGGATGGAAGTTATTTTTTACTTGATCCTGACGGCGGTCGCATTCCTCTGACTATTTACAGAGAGACGAATAATGTCTTGACTTTTATTGATCCAAACGATCCACTTGAGGGACTTATCATAAAATTCTCAAATGACATCCATTTACTTGACAAAGTTGAGGAACCACAGGAATATGACCCGAACAAGATCGATGTTTATAAAAGTGTTAAAAGTGAACGCTTTTTTATATACAATGATGTGGAAGAGCGGGTTTATCTCGAAGTCGTATCTTCTTCCATGTCGGGTTCAAACTTAATAGTTTTCAAGGATCCTGCTGTGTCAAACGGGTATATCCGCAAATTACAAGATTCCATCATTTTGGTAGATCAGAAAAAAGGGGGAGAACATCTTCTAAACAGTGTAAACTTGAAACTAAAGACTGAGGAAGCAGCCTAATGAAATACCGTGAATATGGCTATAGCGAACGCGCTCGGAGAGAACAGATTAGCATCGTAAATGCGAACATAAATAAAATGCCTGAAAAATATCACCAAGTCGTTCGCAGCCTGTTCACACAAAAGGCGATGTACACCCCTAACCAGGCTAATTATATAGATGCTTTGTATGAAAAAATGATGAAGTACGCGGGTTACGGCGGTATTGAAACTAAACACGATTTCGGAAAAAGAAAAAATGACCAATAAGATTTTACTATCATTCAGCGGCGGCAAAGATTCAACCGCTCTATTATTACACGCTAAAGAAATGGATTTATTAGGAAGCTCTGACATCGTGTATTGTGATACGGGATGGGAGAATCCTGACACTTATGATTATATCCAATATGTGGGTGATAAGTTGGGTAAGGAAATCATAGCCTTAAAACCTGAATATGATTTTATTGAGTTAGCAAAGAAGAAAAAGAGATTCCCTTCATCACAGGCAAGGTTTTGCACAGAAAAATTAAAACTTAAACCGATGAAAAAATATATTGCTCAGTTCCTTCCAGATTGTGAGATATGGGTGGGTGTAAGAGCCCAGGAGAGTGCTTCGAGAAGTAAGCTACCTATGAGAGCTTACGCAGATTATTATGAGTGTGATATGTACCGTCCTCTGATTCAATGGAGTTGGCAGGAGGTGTTTGACATTATGAAAAAACACGGGATTAAACCGAATCCACTTTACTCAAACGGTATGAAAAGAGTAGGGTGTTTTCCTTGCATTATGTCCTCTTTGGAAGAATTAAGAAATATGTTTGATCGTTACCCGGAAACGCTTAATAAGTTAATTGAAGCTGAGGAAGCCATCGGAAGATCTTTTTTCCCACCTGTTAAGATACCTCAAAGCCATCACACGGGAAGAGACCCAAAAAGTGGGTTATCCTTTCCGAGAGTGATAGATGTTTATGAATACTTGATAGACCCGAACGCAGTTACATTATTTGAAGAACCGGCAGAATCATGCCTTTCTTATTACAACATCTGCGAATAAAATACGGAAACAAAGAAAATGATTTTTGAAGCTGCAAAACTGTATGTAGAAAATGGGATTAGTGTCCTGCCGGTTACGGTACATGACAAACGACCTCTTAGAAATGAGTGGGGACACTGGCAGAAAACTCTCCCAACAACTGAAGAGATTAATAATATCTATCCTATGCTTAACGGGATCCATGGTATCGCCGTTATTGGGGGCACCGTCTCCGGTAACCTTGAAATTATCGATTTTGATAACCACATGGGAAATGCAAAAAAGGCTATGACTGAGTGGGCTAAAATCCCGGAGGTGAAAGAGATTTTGGATAGATACCCGTTTGTTTTAGAGACTACTCAAAGCGGTGGTTATCATTTGATCTATCGACATAACGGAGATCCCGAAGGTAGTCGTAAACTTGCACACGAACCGAAGTTTGATAATCCTCAATCCGATCAGGACTGGTGGACTCTTATCGAAACCCGTGGTGAGGGTGGTTACTGTGTGGTTTACCCTACTGCCGGTTATGTCCTTAAGAAAGGGAAGTTTGATAATATCCCAACTATCACATTTGATGAACGGGAAATTCTTATCACCAACTGCCACACCTTTGACCAGAAGCCCGCAAAACCTGAAAAGAAGTTACAGCTTAAAAATCGATCTGTTACACAGCTCCTGTCAGACAATCAAAAGCCCGGAAGTGTATTTGATCAATTTAACTCCGATCCGTCCAGTGTAACGGCTGTGATCACTCTTATGGAGCAGGCAGGGTTCAAGTACTCCCACACCTCCAGAGGGAATGATTATTATATCCGTCCGGGGAAAAAGACGGGTGTATCAGTGTCTTTTAATGGAACTGTGTTTTTTGCGTTTAGCTCCAATGCTCACCCTTTCCCTTATTTGCAGGGGGTTAATGTGTTTACCGCCTTTGCTTTGTTTGCCCACAATGGGGATACTAAAGCAGCTCTAAAAGAGATTGTAAGGTCAAAGGGGTATAAACCCTCACCTGCTACGAGATATAAGCCACAGCAGGTCAATCTGCAAGAAAAAGAAGGTAATACGGCGTTAGAGTTATCTCAGCAGGCGGTTACTCCTGAGGGGGAAGTGGTTAATGATTTTTTTATTGAGGCATCTTATTCCGATCGCGGAGCGGTTAAATATTCGATTAAGTATGACAGGTTTATTGAGTTTTTGGAGAGCCACGGTTATCGAAAGTTTTATGAGGGTTATGAGGTGGTTTTTGTTCGGATTGAAAGGAATCTGGTAGAGCGGGTTGAGGTTGAGGGCATTCAGTCTTTTGTGAAGGAATATGTAATTAAGAATATTGATGACCCTGAAATTTTGTCAATGATTGTGGGGAATGACAGACTGTTCACAAGGCAAAAGCTTAGTTATTTGGAGGTGCTGCAAAATAAGTTTAACCGGGATGATAAAAATACAATCTGGTTTTATTTCCTGAATGTGGCTGTGAAGGTTACGAAAGATTATTTACAGACGATTGAGTATGAGGATTTGCCCGCTCCTATCTGGTCCAAACACCGGTATAATTGGGTTTGGAAGGATGAGTATAAAAAACTCAATCAGGATGGTGAGTGGTTTCGTTTTTGTCAAAATGTTACGGGAGCTGTGGAGAAGGAAAACAAAACTTTCCAACGGTTAAAGTGTATGATCGGTTATTTGTTGAACACCCATAAACAGCGCTCTCAGGCTCTTGCTATGATCCTGATTGATGCAAAGATTCCAACGATTAGTTATGATGCCAACGGAGGCACGGGAAAGAGTTTAATAGGTAGTTGGATTGCTAAGTATCGCAAAACCCTGACCATCGATGGTAGAAAATTGAATCCGAAAAACTCTTCTCAATTTCTTTTTCAGGGGGTTGAACAGGATACTCAGATTATTTTTATTGATGATGCTGATATCCATTTTGATTTTCAGATGTTGTTTTCTGCCATCACTTCTGATATGACTATCAGGAAAATGTATCAGGGGGAATATGTGGTTCCGTTTGAAGAATCTCCCAAATTCCTCCACACTACCAACCATTCTATCCGTGGCACGGATGACAGCAGCAACCGGAGGAAGTTTGAGGTTGGGATCACGGATTATTACGGTCGGGAGCACACACCTATTGACGATTTTGGGCATGAGCTTATTAATGATTGGGACGAATTGGAGTGGGCTAAGTCTCATTTGTTCGCTATGGAATGCTCCCAGTTCTTTCTGGAGCACGGTATGATTAAGGATGAAAATAATATTAATCAACAGTTGAAGAAGGCTATTTCCGAGACAAGTCTCGATTTTGTGAACTTTATGTTGGAGCAAATTTATGCCGAGAAGATCAGAGAAGGTAATGAGTGGGACCGTAAAGATATGTTCCAGGAGTTTATGAGAAGCTTTGATGATCTGCCTGATTATAAGACTTTGCAGTTGAGATCGTTCACGAATTGGATCGAAAAGTTTGCGAGAGTTTTTGGATTGGGGCACGCGGATAGAAGATCACACAGCAGAAATTTATCCAAAATTTGGGGTGGATTGAATGAAAAAATAACGCTTGAAATGATAAAATCACACTTAAATTTAGATGATACCGCCCCGGGGGCGGTAGAGGGGCGGGAAGAACCACCGTTCTAAGTTATTGTAAAATATGGCTTTAATCCATAATTGGGCGTTAGGGCGGTATTTTTAAAAACCATTGCGTATAGAGAATAAAATAATAACATAAAAGACACATAGTGGATATATAGAATAGAGTAATAAAACACATATATATAGAGGTAGGTAACTGTAAAAACACCGTCCTACCGCCCCGATTGGATTAACTCTATTAAAAACAATCATTTAACGAAATTAAAACGGGCGAAAGGCAAAAACCCGTTACCGCCCCGGGCGGTAGGAGTAAAAACACATGATAAAAGACGCTTATACAAATTTAACCCTTGATTTGGTGGAGCAGGAAGCTATCGCCAACGAACCAAAGGCGATAGACACAGCCGCCATGATAGAGACAAATGGAGAGGATTGGAAGAACTGTGAGGCATACAAAAACTTCAGACCAAACAGCAGCCTGCCGTTCTGTTGTTTCTTTGACGGGAGCACGCTAATTAAATCCGGTCACTACTCAATCGAGACCTTAAGCACAAAGGACGGGAGCACGGGAGCACCGATACAAAGATTTTATAAACAGTATCCAAACGGGAGCATATTAGTTTATGATCCATCCGCTCCGTTTGGGATCACCGAATAC
>Ga0172380_10001920_pt1 | contig 34578 bp, 55 predicted proteins | sample Leawe162metaG_FD_119747 | JGI IMG/M metagenome (GOLD analysis project Ga0172380, IMG submission 119747) | Leachate microbial communities from a municipal landfill in Southern Ontario, Canada - Leachate well 162 metaG | ecosystem: Engineered > Solid waste > Landfill > Unclassified | place...
CCCTCCTGGAGTGGAGAGAAGAGCATTGGCTAGTTAAATCGAAGTTATGACGCGTATAAACATAATCTGTTTAAGTCGGAATAGAATTGGCGAGTCAAGATTCTTTACATATCGGAGAATGAGGAGATTTTAGATATGAGAACAGTTCGAACAAGCAACGGAGATGCAATTCTTATCGTCAAGAAAGACGCTGAGAAACCCAATGACCAAATCTGGTTCACAGAAGAAGAATGGGCATGGGCGCAGAGAATCGGAAAAAGTAAAACTGACCCTCAAGAACAAAAAGAGTTTTTTAACGGACTTGTAGAGATGAAAAAAGAAAATTCAAATTGGTGTTTATTCACAAACTTTCCGCAAGAGGGCTCAGGGTCTTCCCTGAATCCTACCCTACAGGAAGACCCGTCTGCCCAGACAAGCGCGCAGTTAAATACTAACAAGCGCCGCAGCTTTCCCGGTGACCATATATGCCGCGAAATCTTAGACAAGCTAAAGGGCACAAAGAGCGAGGAGTCAGCATGAGCAACAGACCTAAAAAAGCCCCGGAAGGAACTGTTTCAATCAATTGGGCCGCGAATGAACTAAAGATTCATAGGTCCTACGTTTTGAGATGGGTGCTTGACTCGCGACTTCCAGCTCAAAGTGTGTGGTGCGCCGACCAATTGCGATGGTTTGTAAAAATGGAGGACGTTCTAAATTCCTCCCTGGTGAAAAGTTTCTTAGCTCAAAGGGGTAGGTGTGTATCGGAGATAGAAAAGCGGCCAGATCCAGAAATCAAGCTTATGGCGAAGGTTTACGAGAAGCGCAGGTCAACTCCCTCTGTTCTTGAACCTCTTTATGCGGGGGCGCGGTAATGTCGAGTGTTAAGCGCAAGAACGTAATTCTACGTCGATCGATGAAAGAACTTCCTTGCACTGTATGTGGAAAAACTCCAAGCGATCCGTGTCACATCCGTACTTGGAAAGCCACGCAGTCAGACAACCCGAAGAATTTAATCCCCATGTGTCGCGTCCATCACCAAGAGCAACATGCAAAAGGTTGGGCTACGTTTCTATTCAAATACCCTCAAGTGTTCGAACTGCTTAAGGGACGGGGATGGGAGTTTGATCCAAAAATAGGCGGCGGACTGCACTTGATTCATCCGGAGGTTAAATGAGTTTCAATCCTATCAGGCTGGAATTGCCCGTCCTTGCTGTGGCCAAATCTCGCGCTAAACGTGGAGCATTCGGACAGGCTTACATTCCGAAGAAAACTAAATCATTCGAAGCGGAGTTAAGGTGGCATTGGCAGAATTCCAAAAATGCCATGATTCCTGTTGTGCCGACTTTACTTAAAATTTGCTGCCTTCTGCCAAGGCCCAAGAGCGTCAAGAGAACCACGCTGTTTCCGATCACAAGACCAGATCTAGACAACTACGCAAAGTCTATCATGGATGGCCTGAACGGTTTCGCCTGGAAAGACGATGCGCAGATTTCAGAACTAAATATCAGCAAGCAATATACAGAATTTGAACCAAAACTAGTGATCGAAATTTGGCCTTGTTGGGCATCATGAAACGAATGAGGGAGTCGGCGTGAAAGAGTTGAAATGCGGTGATTGGGTGGTGAGACATGAATCAGGCGAAGAGGTTGCCTTTCCCAAGTTTTGAACCAGATAAGCCAGCGGGTAAGTTCTATATTCAGCCAATTAGAAGCTTTACTGCCAAGGGCTACTGGTGGAGTGAGAGCGTTCAATGGACTCTTGATACCTATATCGTTAACTGCTTAAGCCCTAAAATAATCTATACCGGATGGGGACACCCAGAACTAAAACAAGAAATGGGTGACTTTGTTAGACTAGAAGACGGTTCAATTTGTAAATGCGATGAATGCGAAACTGGAAGAGTTATTGTTCATCGAGACAGATGGACTCCTTGGGGTGAGGATGCCCTTCTTCCGTTAGGGTGGAAAACTGGTGAATAATTGCGCGATATGCGGAAAGTTTCGAAAGACTCTCGACCTATTCATCGTAGCCAACGAATACGAAGAATGGATTGAGTGCAAAGACTGTTTAAGACCGGCTGATGAGAAATGGTTTCAGATAACCAAATTAGAGGAGAAGAAGTATGACTAAGCAACAAATAGTATCAGAAGTAAAAGACCTACAGCGGGCATTGAATGAGTTCGGCGCTAACCCGCCGCTTAAGGTTGATGGAATACCTGGGCCGAAAACACTACAAGCCCTAGCCGCTGCGATGGCAAAAGAAACCGCGAAATTCGACGGTAAGCTGATGCATCCAATAGACCTATGCCGAACGAAGCTAGGACTAAAGGAAATCCCCGGAAAGCTGAATAATCCAGAGATCCAAGAAATGCTTGAAGCCTGCGACAACATCGGTGGACGCAAAGATAAGAAGGTTCACCCCGATGAAATCCCATGGTGCTCCGCTCTTCTCAATTGGCTTGCAGAACAGTGCGGTATGGAAAAGACCAACAACGCCCTTGCATCCTCTTGGGATAAATACGGTGAATCCTGCGGTGACTGGGTTGAAGAGGGAGATATCGTTACTATCGCCCATCCTGGAAGGCACGTAACCCTTGCTAACAAACGGTTCAATCGCAAGACCGCAAAGACGTTCGAGGGCCTAGGAGGAAATCAGGGAAATCGAATCAAGGTTTCTACATATTCCTGCGCCGATATCAAAGCTGCGCGCAAGTGGAAACCCCTAGAGGGGAATACGATGCCACCAGTGAAATCTAAATCAACCAGTAACGGAAAGCCCACTACGGGCGAGTCAACTAGATAGGAGATGAGAATGAGCGCGCAATACGAAACACTAATTACCTTTAAGGCGGTTACTGATCACGACTGTGGAACATATTCCATGGGAGAAGTTGATTGGGGAATTCACGGAACAGTGGACGGTTTTATTAAAACCTATGGAGATAAAGGCATTCAAGATCTTTTTTGGTCTATGGATATCGTGAAAGAGCAGCTACTGGCACGTTGGAGAGAACAGAATAAATTTCCATCTGCAGAATGCGCAGCAAAAGCAACCAATCCATTGGCTTAAACACATAGCTCATGGGGTGTAAGCCCCCGTGGGCATTTAACTATGTGGCTTCGGCCCTTGGGATGCGAAACCAAGGGAGGAGGGGGAAACCCCAGCAAAAGGGTAAGGGGTGTGAGTCCCCAAGGCCACGCCTTTTAAAGGAGAGAAACGAATACCACAAGAAGGCCGGAGTTCGATGTTGGCCGCGCAGCACGTTGATGCATGTCTTAACGGCGCGGTTGGTGGAGCGACATGCTGTTAGGAGGATTGCCGAGGCAAGCGGAACCTCCTTCAAGTCTCATACAACATCAAAGAGTCGGCTAAATAAACGAAGGGAGGGGGTGATCTTGCCTAGCCCCAACCCACCCCCTAGAAGGAGAGAGAGTATGAATTTTTTAAAAGCAATTTGGTGCACGTTCTTTCACAGCGGAGAAGAAATTACCCGCACAGAAGATACTTGGGGCGGCTTAAGAACTAAGCAATACCTGCGCTGTAAAGAGTGTGGCAGGGAATATACCGCATCCGTTGGCAATAGAATGTGGGGAGGCTGATATGGCAACACCATTTTGCGACAAAGACTGCAACGGAGAAACGCTGGGAACGCATTCTGGCAGCAACAAACTTGTTTGGAAGTAACCCCTAAGAGGAGAGGAAGAGATGATTAAGCATGAAGTTATTTGTGATCGGTGCGATAGGAAATCGAATCTAACATTAGATATCGAAAAGGGGACGTATAGCATTCCGGTAGGATTTTTTAAGGTTGGAATGCATAACGCTCATCTATGTGAACGCTGCTACAACAGAGCCATCGAAAAAGAACCAAAGTGTCTGGAGCCCAAGTGAGTAACCAATTCCCGCCTGAGAACGTGGACGCCAAGAACACCTTTCCGCCTAGGTTTAGCGTTAGCGGTTGGAACCATGAAGAGTGGCCTTTAACTCGCGATACTGTATGCACAGTATTTATACGGAGTATTCCTCCAGAAGAAATGCGCCGCCCAGAAGAGTTTTCTGTAATTTCCCTAGAAGAGCACAAGCACCTCCTCTCCGAGGCGGTAGCTAAAGAAGCTACGCGGGCTGAGGCGCTTGTGGAGGCTTATGGCCGCCCATCACCTTCATGGCGCGATAGCGATACCACGAAGCGTATTGAGCAGGGCAGAGTTGACGCCTTCACCGCTGGCCGCAACTCCGCGAAAGAGGAGCTAGACGCTAAGCTATCCTCTCAAGAGGAGGCCTTGAGGATATTGGCGGCTGAGTTTGGTAAAAAGAATGAATGCTTCTGCCACGCCATTTATAACAAGCCATGCCACACATGCAGAATTACTGCGCAGGTCACTTCTCTACTAGGATTCTGGCCTACCGATAAGGCTAAGGGGGAAATAATATGAGCGCAGTTATTAGCCCATGCGAAAAGTACAGGTATGTTCTTCATCGGTCGCTTGGAAGTGCCCTTCGCTGGTATCGGCCTTTTTATATTGTAATGCTGAATCCAAGCACCGCAGATGCCACAAAAGATGATCCTACAATTCGCAGGTGCATAAGCTTTGCTAGGCGCGAGAAGGCAACTCACCTAATTGTCTTGAATCTATTCGCACTACGGTCAACTAATCCAGAAGCACTAAAAACCGCCGAAGATCCGATTGGCCCCGATAACGATAAGCACCTTCAAGAATTTCTAGTGGATGATATTTCCTGGAAGGTAGCGGCCTGGGGTTCACATCCTTTCGCAAAGGAAAGAGCAAAAGACGTGACTAGGCGATTTGGCCCATTTCACTGCCTCGGAAAAACTAAAGACGGTTCGCCAAGGCATCCGCTCTATGTGAAATCCGATGCGCCACTAAAGGAGTGGTCGCCATGACCCCGAGCTATATAGAGAAAGAGGCCAGCAAGAGGGATGTGTTGCTTGTGCTGACACTTCCCGGTGATATGTCGCAAAAACTAAATTATTACGACATATCGGCCCTTGAGTTGAAGGAGAAGTAAATGAATAGAGAGAGGATAAGCTGGATAAAAAGCGAAGAGCATTATTGGGACAAAGAGGAAAGAATTTATTCTCTTGATTGGATTAAGGAAAATTTTGAAGTTAGAGAAGTTTGCAAAGACGGTTACCTGGTATTGAATTGGGGTGAAGACCCCGACCGATTATGGCTTAAGTTTGCTGTTTTAAGCTTCGACTCCTCCCAAGTAGACGATTCTAAGGTGATGCTTTCTCTGATTTTCCATGGCGAGGGTCCTTCTTCAAATTTAAGGGAATTTAGGCATACTTGGTGGGGTGATGAAAATGGATACATATTTTATGCTAACCCAAAGGTAATTTGCTCTGCGCTTTTGGCGTTGTCAGAGTTCTATGATTTTAATGATTGGCCATCTAAGGAGAAGAAATGAGTAAATTTTTAATAAATTTTGTTAAGTTTTTTGGTGTGTCTTTCCCGTTGTTTGCGTCTTTTCTTTTTGGTTTCTACTTTGGAGAAATTTCGTCAGAAAAAAAATCAATGCGTTATCTTGAGCAAGAACTACATCCACGCAACAAGAAGTTAATAGAGCAAAATTATGAAATGTCTAAATATTTAGACCTCATTGAGGAACTAGAAAACTGCGTTGGTGGTCCAGTTAAGCTAATCGAAAATGGATCAAAGTATTGCACCACTATGGTTGGGGATAAGACATTTCGCTTTAAGAAGGGCACAGAAGGTTACATGGGCACTTACTTCCAAGAGACAAGTAATAAAGAGGAGAAGAAGTGAGGGGGCATAGAAAACTAAATACGCTCTACCGTCGAACCGCAGCTAAACGTGGGCACAGCGGGAAAACTCTGATTTGGCTTAGAAATAGAATTGTGGAAGCCCTTACCAATTGGGAGCAATTGGGATGCATTGTTTCAACCGGAGATCACTTTTTCGGAATGGGCCAAAAGAAGAAAAATATTGGCTTCCATTTATTTGTATTCGGAACTGCAAAAGACGGAAGAGCGATTCTACTTTATCCAATTCGCCCACACAACAAATCCGGGGGCATTCTTCCTAGGAGAATCAGGGAATTCATGATGGAATATGATGCGAGAGGCGCGATCGTAGGAACGTGTACGGAGATAGGGGATGCGTGGGATGTCGTAATTGATGACCCCGAATATCCTAGAAAAAAACGAACATACACACATAGAAAGAGGCCATTAAATGATGACTCAGAAGAATGAATTACCTGCGAACGACACCAAAAAGCTTTCCGAAAAAAATGTAGCCAATGACCAGGGGAAGAAAGAGAGCGCAAAGAAAAACAATGCCAAGGGAGCTGATAAAATCTTGCCAAAGAAATCTGATCTGGATCCAGGATCTCATAAGCAAATTGGTTTTGTGACCAGCTCTGGAATTCTCTTCCCCGTTGGCTTTAAGTTCAAAGGTGGCCATATTTCCTCCAAAGGTAGCGTTGTTTTAAATGTCTGCCCCAAGTGTGGGCATCACCAATATCCATCCCAAGCCGTGAAAGGCTTCTGTGAAAAAGTTCACGAGAAAAAGGGATGCGGTTTCGACATGATGGCTGAATTGGAAGAATTCCAACTCTAACCTTCAATAGTCATTTGCAGGAGCGCGGCTAAAGCCATGGCCGCGCACAATGCAATACAGAACGTAGTCACAGCAGCTTTTTCATATTCATTCATTTGCACTTCTCCGTTTAAAATGGCTTTCCAGAAGATCCTTCACTAATCGCGTTCTCAGCTTTTTCAGTAACTTTTTTCAAAAGTGCCTTTTGTTCTGGAGTGCATCTTCCAGAGTCGGCGCAGAGTTTTTCTAGCGGAACTTTGATATTGCGGTATCCTTCGCCTGGTCTATCTGTCGCGGTGCAAACCTGCCCGATTCTTCGCTTATCCCACTCATATTTATTGAGATAAAATTCTTGATCGGAAATTGTATTGAAGCACCACGCGCCGAATTTTCCAGCATCCGAACACCATGGGTCATCTTTAATAGAGACGGTTCCACATGCGCTAAGAGCGAAGATTAAAACGAATAAGCTTGCGAGCCGCATCTTTAAACCTCTTCTCATCCTCTTTTGACCATTCATCTTTGTCTTGAAGATCGATTAATTTTTCTGCCTCATTTTCATATGCGTTATAAACTTGGCTATTTCCCCAATCGATACTGGTGAAAACGGCCCATCTGGTAAGAATTTCGAACAGCCTCTCAGTTATGTATTTTTCAACAAGGTGCTCAACTAGTGGGCGAACGCCTGGAAATGCGAGAATCTTTCCGACAATTGGAATAGAGGCGAGCGAAACGAAGAAGAAATCCTCCAGGATATTATCCCAAAGGAGCGAATGCATCATTTCGCTCTTTTTCTCTATGTGGCTTTTATTGGCCAATTTTTCCGTCGATTTTGTCGATTTGACTTAAAACGATTGGCTTAACCGCCATGATGATTGGTGCGCCCATTTTCACGAAAGTATTTTCATGCATGGCACAGCTTTCAATGGTCCAATCAAGAACCTCGGTGGCCAGAACTTCTGCAAGTTCTTCTGCTACATCAAGACCTTTTGCTTTTAGTTTTTCTACAAGTGCTTTTGTTTCGAATGGCTTAGTCATTTTATCTCCTTAGTTTTTGTTGTTGTTAACGTCTGTGGGAAGTGTGGCCAGTTCCCGTTTAATCACTTGATCGATTTTTCTATTTAGTTCCATCAAGGAGCCATCGATCCTAGAAACAGCTTTCATTTGCTCGTGGTAACGAAATTCATCTAGTTTCTCTTTTTCGATAATTCTTTTATCCACGTAAGCGACTTGCCTGGCTTCGGCTTCATTGATTAACTTCGCAGGATTCAATTCCTTATTAAGTTCCTTGAATGCCCAAACCATGATGTAGAGCATCACCCCACCTACAGCCACATCCCGGCTTATGTTTTTCAACCCGATCAATCCTTTGATCATTGAGTGCTCCTATGGCGTTTCACATGACATGACTTCAATAAACAAATCCCTGCCGAAAGTATTTGGTTCAATTCCATGATCCCTTGCCAGTCCTACCGATTCGTCCATAAATCTCCTACTGAGGCGTCATTAAACGAACTTGAAAGTTGTGAACTATGGAATTAACAATATTATTGCTTCCATTTGTGTAGGGCCTAACTATGTCTCCGTTAACAAGATAAAGACTTCTTGTGGCACAAACTGGATGCCCTAAGTTTGGAGAGCTTGAATATGCTCTCATCCCCTGAGCGTAAGTTAACGTACTAAGAGGAGTTGTAAATGGGCCAGTTCCATTGAGTTGAATCCCAGCATAAATATCTCCGGAAGAAGTATCAGAGCAGTAGGAAATCTCATACACACCCTCTGTAGAAATCGTAACAGAACTACCATTTGTTGCATCATTTACAACCACCGATGAAAAACAAGATCCAGTAGTTGACGTTGTGGTTGTCAGCGCTGGGACTCTTGTATTTGTAGAACCTTGCTGGTTAAACCCACTCAAGAAAACAGCGCAATCTACAGCGCCACCACCACCGCCTCCACCACATGTCCCTCCTGAGTCAATCAGGTTCCCGTCTGCATCCCACTCTGCGCAGTTTCCAGAAGTCTTAGCTCCCGATCCGGTGACAAACTCTGTGGTATTCCCTGATCTAGTTCCTTGAGCTACCGCTCCAGTTCCGTTTCCAATTAAAGGAAGGTTTGAAGTAAAAGTGGTGGCACCAGTTCCACCATTTGCAACGGGAAGCGTTCCAGTTACCTCAGAGGCAAGGTTAACTGCGCTAGCACTAACCACGCCAGAAGAAGCCTTTAGTGGACCAGTCAGCCCAGTTGGTAGCGTTACGGTACCCGTGAATGAAGGAGATGCAATTGGTGCTTTTAAGTCTAAAGCATTTTGCAAATCTGTTTGATCAGATAGTGTTCCTGTGATTGACCCCCACGTTCCTCCGCCACCTCCAGTTGCTGAGAGCGTTCCAGCAGTGAAGTCCAATCCAGACCCAACAGTCACCGATGACCAAGTATCTGCGGCGGATCGATAATAAATATTATTTGTTCCGGACAGAGCCGCAATTGCAGTCAGATCCGCGTCTATTGGTTGTTTTCCATTAAGCGCTGTCTGTAGGTCGGTTTGATCTGAAAGAGTTCCGGTGATTGATCCCCAAGATCCCGCTCCGCCACCTCCGCAAGATCCGCCAGAATCAACAATGTTTCCGTCGGAATCGAATTCCGCGCAGTTTCCGTTTGTAAAAGTTCCACTTGTCGAAGCGTAAGTTGTGGTATTTCCAGAAATATCTGGAAGCGTAACTGTCCCGGTAAACGTAGGAGAAGCCAGAGGAGCTTTTAGATCAAGAGCAGATTGTAGATCGGTCTGATCAGAAAGAGTTCCACCGATATCCCCCCAATCAACTGATCCGCCGCCAGAACCATTTGATGCGGCGGTAATTCTTCCCTTTGAATCTACGGTAATGTCTGCATTTGTATAGCTTCCAGGAGTTACTGCGGTATCTGCTAGAGTAGCTGCCGCTGCTCCAGGTCCATCGGCAATAACATCACCAGTCAGTGAGGTGATGTACGTACCAGCGTCTTGTTTTGCATTGAATGCAATCCAATCAGTGGAAGAAATGTATCCATCTTGAATGCTCGTTCCCTGCGGGATAGAAAATATTCCGTTCCCATCATAAGATAGCGGAGAAGAGGCACCGAAAGATCCAAAGTCTACAATTCCGCCAGTTCCAACTACAGACGTAGTGCTTTGAAGCCAGGTTCCATTTGAATTTGGTTTTGCAAGAAGAGTAAATTTTGATTGACGGGAACTATCAATGGTTCCAATCGTGTTTCCGCCATAATCCTGAACCGTGACGGTTCCTGCAACGGAATTAACGATGTCATACCACCAATCGAGTGGAAGAGTTTCAGCGGCAGGAAATCTTACGGAATGCGTGGTGGCTTCGGTTAGTATTTGAACTTGATTGCTGGTGGCAACAAGTTCGGTAAGGCCATTATTCTTCTCGATTTCGGAAGATTGAATTACAAGACCGCGATTTACAGGATATGCGGCGCCAAATGCATGAACCGCAAATAAAAAAAGTGATAGTGCTAAAAATATATTCTTCATGGATTAAAAACCTCCGCAATTGCCCAATGCAGCTTGTAATTGGTTCCTGGAGGAACGGGGCCAGATAGTTTTACGGTGAACCCACTTTGGCTTGGGGCACTTATTCCTTTTAATGAAAATGTAGGCGTGAGTTCTGGATCATCGGTGTGATTTACGATTGTCAAACCAGCGATAACCCAATTTACTCCGATCAGTGGGGTTGTGAATTGAACTTCTACTTCGTCTGATTCTGGATCAATGTCTTCAATCCCAGCGCGAGAATATATGTGCTTTGTGCGCATAATTTGCACTTTGACAATCGGACCTGGAGTGACTTTTACTTTTGCTGCACCTGGAAAACTCATTTCGTCACCTCGGGCGAGATATATGCGGGGCCTTCTAAGATTCGCTGCTTGCTTCCGTCTGCGAATAAAATTTCACAGTCCCAAACGTAAGTGGTTATCGCCCTTTCTCCAGGGCTAGAATTATCAACAGGAATTGCGGAAGTTTCCGCTGCGGTAAGGCTTAGCTGTCCTTCGCCATTTGGACCATCTACGATTGCTCCAGTAAATGTGGCAATCGCAGGATTCGCCGCCTGTGGTGTTGTTCTAATTTGACCAGTGATTGTCGCTCCAGCAATGGAAACCGGAGTATTTCTTTCATCAAGAACTTGAAAGGGGATTGAGAAATCCGATCCTTGGTCAATTTTTATTTCAAGGTATCCGGCGTTATTCATTGTGCCCCCTGTTCTCTTGCGATTTCTTCGACAAGAGCGTTAATTGCTGCCGGAGTAAGTGCTGGGAGAGACTGTCCTCCTCGATGTAAAAGATGAGCGGCTAAAGATTGACCTAAAGGAGTGGAAAGCGCAGATCCAACTGCGGCTCCAGGAATTCCACCTGCCGTAAATCCCATTGCTCCCATTCCGGCCTTAGTGGCTAATCCAGGAACCCCCCATCCTTGATATAGTGGTTGATCTTTAGCTAAAGCGTTTCTTCCACGAGCAAGAGCGGAGTAACGAGCGTCGAGTGGGATTAAACCTGGAGCATTCTGTTTAAGTAGTTCCGAGTAGGCCATTTGCTCGGCCTTGGAAATGTCTCCAACTAGACCACGTTTTGCTTCATCGGTTACGTTGCTATAACCACGGTTTCCAGCGGCCACTCGGCGGCGGAGCATTTGCTCAAGAGTTTCATTTCCCCTAGAACCGATATCTGTTGCGGCTTCAGAAATTGTGTCTAGTGTTGGCTGATCGAGAGAAGATGCCTGTCCTCCTGGAACCTGCATCTTTTTCCCGACATCAGAAACACGTTGAGCGATGGGGGAAGTTGAATAAGTATTTGTGTTCCCAGAAACCTCATTGATCATTTTATCAACGATATCGTCGTGTTTTTTGGAAATTTGATTCTTCATCATGTTCCTGGTTCCACCGACACCCTCTCGAATCAGATCGGTGCCAACGCCATGAGTCATTTTGTTTCTGCCAACGGAAAGCTGCATTAAGCTGTCTGCGCCTGATTTCAGTCCTTTCCCCGCGCCAGAGAGAATCGCCGATAGGCCACCGCCATACATTGCGTTAGTTAGTCTTTCGCTTTGCTCACCCTCGGGCCTTTGACCGGCTCCCAATCCCGCGCCAACTGCGATTTGCGCTGGTATTCCTCCTGGGATTAATGCTGTCCCAATTCCTAAGCCAACATTTCCAATCCCTCGCCCAACACTTAGAGCGGTGGGAGATTCTGATTCGGCGCTTTCCAACGCTCTTTGGAAGGATGGTAAATATCTGGCGTTTTCCAGTGAGGCGGAATCTGCCACACCAACGGCGGAATTAAATAAGTCAGCGAGAAAGGGAGGGGGAGAAACCATCTCCTCTCCGAATTGTTTAAATCCTTTTGCTAGATCGCCCTTTTTAACTGATTCCTTATAAGCGCGGCCTTGTGAAGGATTTTTCTTAAAATCATTCCAAGGACCAGATTCTTCTGGTGCATCTGATTTTTTAAATTCTTCCCATGGTCCAGCCATCACTCGACCTTTTCCCAATTAGATGGGGAACCAGGATCTCCGCCTTTATATCGATAGCCTTTACGAACGTCTCCTGGACGGGGATATTGATCTATTTTTGATGTATCTACGCCAAGCTTCTTAGCAGAGGCCGCTCTTTGAGAACTTGAAGCAAGTGGCTGTGCAGATTTCGCTCTTTGAGAAGACCGATTTAGTGCTTTACCTTCTTCATCGAAAGATAATTCATACCGCTGGGGGCCGCCCCCTGGTCCGTGGATGATATCCATGTATGTATTAATCACTCGGCGAAGATTGTCTGCCCTTTGCGCTGGTGAAGAGCTTTTTTCTAAATTTCCAATCGTGGCTTGAAGCATTCGGTTTTCCATGTCGGAAACCGGACCCAAAGCACCGCCAGTAGGAGATGCGTTCCGCATCGCTTGAAGCTCTTCAAATCCACCGATTGTTTTGACGGTTTCAAGAAGTCTTTCAAGATCAGCGGCTTTTGTTCCTGGGATATTGCTTTCGATTCCTTGACGAACGGCGCCCAAAACTCCAGGGGATTGACCTTCAAGAATTTTTAGAGCTCTTGTGGCGTCCTGAATCACAAGCTGTGATTTTCTCAGTGCTTGATTTTTCGCGGCGGCTTCTTTTTCTAAATTTGTTTTTTGTTTACGCTCTGCCTCTTGTGCTTTTGCCTGTCCTTCTTGTTCTCTAAAAACAGCAGGTCCTCCAGGAATGGCTTCAAGCGTTCCGTCTGCCTTAAATCGATAACCAGGCGGGGGAGGGGACGCCTTTTCCCTGGTGGCTGGTCCTCCAGGAATGGCTTCTAAATTTCCATCCGCGCCATATCTGTATCCCAGAGGCGCTTTTGGTCGGTTGTCTCTGATGAAGTTTGCGTATCCAGAAGGGACTTTTACATCTCCGGTAAGCGTTCCAGTTTGAAGTGCCTTGATTTGATCAGCGGTAAGAGATTCTGCGCCACGAGATCCCATTTGTGCGCCAAGAATTCTTGAAGCCACCGAGTCTGGAACCTGCGCGTTTGGATCTAGTCCAGTGGGAATTGGCTTACCAAGTTGTGCGTAAATCTGCCCAAAATTCAGTCTAGGCGCGTTGGCTTGCGGGGATGAGCGTTTTAGGGCTGCGCTTCTTTCCGCCCATTTGTAAAGATCGGTATCTGGAGTGGTAAACGCCGGATTTACCTGCGGTTGTCCATCGACAACCATGATCCCAGAGGTGTATTGATCGGCGATTTGTTTGATTTCGTCGCTTTCGCGTTTTTTTCTGGCCGCGTCTAATTCCTGCTCGCGGATACCGATAGATTTATCTTGAAGCATGGCGTTTCTTTTCGCCATTTCTCGACGAGCTTCGGCTTCATCCATATCCATACGCAATCTAGTGCCCTGGACAAGTCCTTGAGTCAGTGCTGGGGTAGCTTTTGCGAGTTTTTTAAAAAAGCTTGCCATCTTAGAACCTCATGTTGTTCCAGTAGCCGCCACCGTAGTACGGATTCTGAGTTAGTCCTGATGCTTGGTAGGCTCCTGGAGCCGATGCTGAGTAGTCGCCCATTATTGGGGATTGCGCAGGAAGTCCTCCGCCAACAGAATTCCTATTTTGCGCCATCATTAGCTGCCCGAGATTGCTCCCCATTTGGGCTCCGCCCTGTCCTCCGCCACCGCCTCCTGCGAGAGATCCTGCGAGAGAACCGCCAATCATTGCTCCGGCAGGGCCGCCCAAAAATGCGCCAGCCGCAGTCCCTAGAAGTGGGGCAATATCTTGAAGCCAGCTTGTTTCTTCTGGCTTAGAGCTTGTGTACTGCTCCCATCCCATTTCCTGCCTTCCGATATCCGAGAAATAGTCAGCCAATGTTTTTGCATGTTGAGCTTTTAGACCGCGCTCTTGTAGATCGACGTTTCTTACACCACCAAGGCCAGATTGAATCTGTGATGCACTTCCGAGTTCTGCCTGATTGTTTGCAGTCACTCCTCTTGCATATTCACCAGCAAGTCTTTGCGTGATGTCGCCAGATTGGTTTGATGCTTGACGAGATCCAATTAAACCAGTTCCTGCTTGAGAAGATTTATGCTGTGAAAGAAGATTTGCCAGACCACGCTGGGCCTGAGTGTCGAATTGGCTTTGTCGATTCTGAGAAACATTTCCCAAATTGCCAATGGCTCCGGTCCAGTAGTCCCTCATGGCGTCATTGGCTAAAATATCTTCTTCATTCGGACCCTGAACGCCACCCTGAAGGATATCCAACCCTTGAGCGCGATTTCTTGCGTAAACCTCATAACCAGAGTTTGTTCCAAGAGTGTTTGTGGTTTGAACCGGAGAATAAGTCGCGCTTGGCTTCTTTGTGGAATTTCCCTGTCCTTGATACCAATTCAATGCCATTTAAAACTCCATTAATTGAAGCCGACAGTTGATGATTTCAAAATCACCATCGACCGAGTTTTTAACTAAAACTTCGTAAAGGTTTGCCCCAGAGGAGGGGACATCGATGAAGGACGCAGCGGAGCAAGGAAGCTGCTGAGTTCCTTCAATTGGAACGTAGTATCTTGCTGAACCATTTAAGCGGAACATCAAAACCCCTCCAGGAGTTCCGCCGCCAGATGTTTCTATTGTTCCTGTCTCTGAAAGAGGAAACGTATCTCCTTGGGCTAGGCGGACATGCACCGGCCTTCCAGAAGTATTAATCGTTGCGAAAAGAGAAGTTACTGCGACAAATGAAGTGTTGTCGGTCGAGTAAGTTACGTCATCGCTATTTGATTCAGTGGCGGCAGCAAGTTTTACCGAAGTGATCGCGCCGGTAGCGATTTTATCCGTAGTGATCGCGCCATCTACGATGTTTCCGGAAGCAATGGATCCAACGAGAAAATTTTCCGGCCCAAGATTTCCGTTGATCGCGGAAATGATGTTGTCGAATTCATCATTCAAATCTTCCGCAGTGGCTTTTGTGTGTGGCTCAAATTCCGTTACTCGGCTGACGATTACAGCCTGAGAGGTTAGGGGGATTAAGAGTGCCAGAAATGTAAGAAGGCGAAAGAGTCCCATGGAGTAATTATGGGACATTGCAGCTAAATTGTTAAGAAAAATTAACAATTATGAGTAGTGTTCTAATTGAGCGATTTTGCAGCACTATGTCAGTCGAATTTTCGCCAAAATCGCGTTCAAGGCGTTGGCTAGGGCATTTATTTTTGTGTTGGTCGAATTCACTGCTGTGATGATTTTAGCCTCTGAATCGAGGTCTCCGGCTTCGTAATCGGTTGTCAAATCAGCGGCTACATCCACCCAAATAGGGTTCACCAAAATATCGTTTACCCTACGGTGTAGCGTGTCAATTTCTCGATAAACCTTCCATTTGTCGTACTCGTCATCAAGCTGTTTGGGGGATTGTTCGGCCTTAGGCATTATCGACCTAGCATATTTCCGACGAACACAATTTCGTCTATTTCAAATCCACGGGAAGCTTCGCCCATTTCAGATTGCTTGATCACGACTTTGAAATTCCTGGCCACTCCTGAAAGCAAAATCTCGAATTTTTTCCAGGAGAGATCGGCGGCGTACTGGCCCTCATCTAACACTAATTCATCCCCGTCACTATCATCCTGGCTTTCGGCCCAAGTGCTGAAAATAGTTTCTGAATCAATTTCTCGTAACGAGTATGTCTGTTGCTGGCCCTCGTCCATTATTACATCGATGTCCAGAAGGAATTTACCAGCGCATCTAGCCTTAATCCGCATCGAGACCAGACGTTTTTGTTTGTCTGGTTCCCCGAAATCGAATTGACGAGAAGACCACTTCCCTGAGATTTTTTGACCATTGAAAGTAAAAACGCTTTCGTCTGCGACATCATAAAGTCTTGAACTTTGCTGATCACCAACCAGGCCGACTCTTCTTTTATTTGAATCAAGCGAGAATGCAGAAGATGCGCCAACTGCTTTATCTCTGAAATCCCAAGATTTTGCATTTACGTCATAAACGAAAACTCTATTCGCGTTCATAGAAGATCGCATTGGCACATGGCACTCATACTTTCCTTCCTGAATATCGTAGGAAGAAATAATTTTCTCAGATTGTGTAAAGTTAATTTGCCGAATCTCATCTTCGATTTCTTCGGAAATGAGTTTTGCAGGAGATGCCGAGTCCACTAAAATAAATCCATCGGCAGCTAATCCAATCACTCCAACAGGGGTTTCTTGAAGAGATCCAGGCGAAACGGCTCCACGTTTGTTATCCAACTCCCTAACTGCGTAGTTTTCAGGATTAGTCCCATCAAGGTAGTAAATCGATTTTTCCTTGAAGAACATCAAAGTATTTCTGTGCTTAGCGATGCCGGTATCTTTTTGATCATCGGCATATCCGATGTCATAGGTATAAAGGTAATAATCTGGATTAGAAACGGCGGAAGCGTAAGCAACGCCACTTACAATTTTTGTAGTAACAAACCCATTTCCACTTTGTTCTACGATTGGAAGACTTACTCCAAAAAGCCAAATCTGGTCATTGTGTCTGCGAATGAATTTTGGACCGTATGGACCCGTAATTCTAACATCGCTTGAATCGTTAATATCCTGGCTTCTCAAGAATCTACCAGATGGCGGAGGAGAGTTTCCTTCATTTAGAACCGAGGAAACTGCCTCTCCGTAATCAAATACCTCTTCTGTGGCGATTGGAATCAATTCTGGGATGTCGAATAGATCGCTATCGACAGATGCCGAAGTCATTACTCGCTTGTAATCATCATCTGGATTTGCTCCGTCGCTTACTGGTCGTCTATATAGAATCCAATGTGTAACTCTATCCGAATCAAATCCAAGAGCTTTTGCTAGAGCAATATTTACTCTTGCTGAATTTTGCGCAGAACCGTCTCCAAATCCCACCAGTGGATCGCCGATATGCCTAGGGGTCCACAGTCCATCTGTTCCTATAATTGAATCGGAGGCCATACTTTCGGTATTTGTTCTTGCGTCAAACCACGTGAAAGTGTACTGCCAAATTCCAGATAGTTCCCCGTCTTCATCGAATTCAGGAGTCACTTGCAATATTGGATTTTGCGGATCACCGAATGAATTGATTACAATATTCCGATTGTTACCAGGAGGGAAAATTCCGATATTTTGAAAAGCATATGGGGGGTCTTGAAGTGGGCGTTCCTCGAAAAACTTGTTTTCGACGCTGTTGACCATATAGATACGATCGCGCCACTTTTCTGATCTTACTCTTGTCGCATCTCCTTGAATGAAAGATCCGACATGATCGAATTGCTTCGAGGTTTCGCCGGTTTCTCTTCCGATGAAATCACCTCGTTGGAAAAACCATCTTTGGCGAAATCTATCAATCCAAGTGACTCCAAAACCGTTTCCGAAGTCAGGATTAGCGTAAACGGATGCGCCCCAGAATTTTCTTAGGCGCCCTCTCCTAGTTGTAAAATTTAAAATTCTTTCCGCGTCAGTTGGTTGAAGAAGTCCAGATGCAATAGCGGATTTCTGACCAGTAAAGGCTCGGATGATTTCTTTTACTTCAGATCCCTTGGGCACAGTTAAACCCCAAATCTCGCTTCAAATACTGGTTCGTCGTTATAGAATTGATCATGATCGAATGGAATTCTCTGAGTGGTATCGAGATTTTCCTGATCGGCAGCGTAGGCATCTAAAACCATGGCCTCGGCTTGACCCAATTGCTCATTGTGTCTGCGGTCATCCACGCCCTTGAACATAAGTGCGGTGGCGTATTCAATTAGACACTCCATTACGTTTGGAGGCATCCCCCATCTTCCCCAAACATTTGCTTCTTTGTCCTGAATAGGAAGAATGAACCGACGATAGCGATAGAAAATTTCTAAATCCCCACCGGGAATTGGCCACAAAGTAACGACTTTACACCCGCTTGAATCAACACCGGCGAAATCGTAAAGCCTGGGATTTCCGCTGTCTTCTGTGGAATTTGGAACCAATTCTCTGAATCTAGCGGAAGGGATTCTGTCTAGCTTCTGCCTATTTGATCCTTCCATCCAAAACATTTGAGTTACGGCCACGTCTTGATTTAGAGAATATTCTTCGATTCCCTGGGATGTGTGAAACGAATCTTTGATCATCAACCAAGTCCATCGGCGATTATTTCCCGCAACGCGAACCGCTGCGCGATTTAACATCCTTGCGGCTTTGTCTTGAGATTGCTGAGTTGTATTGCCAAAATTTTGGGCAACATCGAAGGCGAGATCCTTAAACCTGTAGAGCTGATTTTGCTTTGGCTCCATGTGAAGCTCCCTTCATTTTAATTATAAAACAATACGCCCAAAGAGGAAGAAGTGATTGCGGAACCAAATGCATGGGGAAGTTACCAATTGAATTGGCTGCGAAAAGGAAAAATATGGAAAAGCAAATCCATGCCTCGGTAGTTTTCAAAACTCTTCTAAAGGCAGAGATAAAAGAAAAGATGAAAGAAAGAACACATAAGACGCCAACAGCGCCCATCTCAAAGTAAACTTGCAGGTATTCGTTATGTGCTGAGTAGAATGTTCCCTCTTGCTTGCCGAGCCTTTCCGTTTCGGAAATAAAAGATTTTGCTCTATCGGAAATAAGACTGTCTTGAATACCATTTTTCTCTCTTAATGATTTGTTCTGGAAAAGGGGGAAAATCGTTTTATAAGATCCAAACCCATACCCGAAAATCGGTCGGTTGTTCGCCAACGACAGAGAAAAACCCCACAATGAAAATCTGCCCTTATCGTTTAGAATGTCCGAATTTTTCCATAGCGGAATTGAGCCAGCTAAAATTAGTGAAACGGAAATCACTATTCCCCAGAACCATTTGGTATTTAGATTTGCATACGCCCAAATGGTGAGCACGACTCCAAGTGAAAGAAATGTGAAGCTTGATTGAATCAAAATCACTGGAATTATTAAAATAATTGCCCTGAACCAATTTCGGTAAAATAGGGAAACAGAAAAACACGCGACCGCAAAAGGTCCATATAGTGTGTGCTGGCCGAACATCGAAAGCGGTCTAATATCCGCCCACTCTTTGTAACCTGTGAGAACGTCGAATCCGGAGATCTGAATGAACCCGTGAATCGCGCACAATATTCCTACGAATTCCAATATTTTGAAAAACGTCTTCGGAGTTTCTTTTATCGCCCACAAACATGATATGGCGGCGGCGAAGATTACCGCAATATCTCCGTAATGCGTGACAGGTGCGTAAAACAGAGCGGAAACAACAAAGGTAAAAAACGAAAACCCAAGAATTAAGTGAATTTTCTCAACTAGCGTGATGGAAACAAAAAGAGCCGCCATCGCAATAAGCGCGGCAGCCTTTGGCTCACGAAATTGCTCACCACTAAGCCAGAAAACAAAGGGCAGCAGCAAAACCGCTGCCCTTATAAACCACTTCTCCATTACTGAAGATTGATGATTGCTTTTAGATCTGTTCCGGTTCCGCTCGCCTTGGCTTCCAAGGCTACGATTCCACTGTCTTGAGAGGCTGCACAAGGAACAGCCGCACCAACAGAGTTACCGCAAAGCTTCGCGCCAAGAGTGATTGGGGAACTGGCGTCATACTTCAAGAAATCCACGTATCCTTTTGTGATGCATGAGCTTCTTTGAACTACGGCGCTGTTGCTGGTTGGAATGGCTCTGTCGGATACGCAAGCAATCAAATTGCCATCACGCACACCAGCGAATTCCGTAACTCTGGTTACGATGTAACCAAGGCTTCCAGAATCAACGTATTTCAGAACCTCACCAGCACCCACGGCATCGGAGTAACCTGCGGTCGTGGATTTCTTCACGACTTTGGTTTCGATGTCTGGGCTTCCATTAATTGGGTCGGCCCCAGTATTCGACGAATACCCGAAGGCATTCATCGAGGCGAGGCCAATTACTGCGATTAAAATCAGGGATTTCATGTTCTTCTCCTTAAAATCAAACAACTACGTTGAACATTACGCCCTGGTAACGACGACCACGTGTGGTCATGTTAAGACGAGTAATGCAGTGGGCAACTTGGGAATCTTGGTTCGTAGGAGCTCGGAAATCTCCGAACTTGAACCAGCGCTTCTTCATGCCGTGAACCCGCAAGGATTTGAAGTTCAAGCCGTAGAAGGCAGAACCGTCAAGACCAGCGGCCTCGCGTACGGTGTCGATTTGCTTTTCCATCACCACGGGGATGTTGGAGAAAATAATCGCATCAAGACCAGCGTTCTTCAGGTAGTTGGCCCGAGGATCGTTGTAACGCTCTTGAGCGGTTAGGGATCTACGGAGTGCTTCGAAGGCGTCTTCGCCAGCGAGGATCACATCGTATTTCTCCATACCGAAGGTACCAGCAACAACCATTTGGCGAAGGCGTTGGTGGCCAGTGCCTTGTTGGTCGTTACCGAATGCCGCTCCGGCATTGTCTACCGCTTGGTTACGCCAGAAAGCATTTTCTGCCTGAGAGGCGTCGATTCCACCGATCACCGTTGCACCAGCAACAGGAAGGGTAGTTGGGTCATCTTGAATCAAATCAAGAAGGCCGCTTGGACGCTTCTGATCGGCAAGAGGAACCGAGCCAAGAAGGTAGTCGTTCAACTCTTCTTGAAGCGTGATCTTCAAATCATCGATGCTTGCATCCAAGAGATTGAAGATACGTGTTTTGGATCCGCTGTTTTTATCCAAGTCTTCGTTGGACAAATGAACGGAACCAGACACGGAACGCCACTGATACTCAACCTCATCGAAGTTATCTTGAGGGGTGGTATCCAGAAGGTCAAAGCGGCTGTACGCTTTAACGGTGGAGTTACGGCCTTTGCGGATTTTCTCCACAATGCTTCTTCCTGGGTCGTCGGTAAGTTTGATGCCCTCGGCATAAGTGCTACCGGCTTCTGGTTTTCTCATCTTGAAAAGCTTCGGGGCGAGGTCTTTGTCGCCGAGAAGTTTTAAGAGAATAAAATCTTTAGTAACTTGGTCGATGATATCGGGCTCGTGCCTTTGTAAGGTCGAGGCGATGACAGAACGAATATTCATTTTTCACTCCTAAGGAGAACTTTTATCCCGCACCATGTTCATTCCATGCGGCGTCAAAGGCTTCGCTGAGTGATGACCCTTTCGATGTTCCCGATTGGCGAACCCCTGTTTTAGGGGATTTAGGAAGGTTCTTTTTCTTCTCTCGTGATCCGGCTAACTTGTCTCTCTCGGATTTCCTGATTTCCTCTAAGAACAAGCTTGGAACCAAGCTTTCTCCGTCCAGGAATCCTCGATCGCGCATAACCGAAGCCACTTTTTCGAGCTCTTCCCTAGAAGGGTCGCGCCCAATAAGATCTTTGAACCTATCCTTGGCGCCAAGCAGGCCTTGTCGAAATTCATTCACTCTTTGCTGCTGCTGCTCACGTCTCTCCCGCTCCAGATGCAGGTTTTGGAGCTGTTGAAGCGTTTGCTGCTGCCGCATGATGAGAGGAACCACTGGATCATTCGGATCAACTCCAGGAATGTTCAGAGGTACCTGCTGGGCTACTCCCAGCGCCTTTTCGATTGCCGCTCGGACTTCGGGGTTGGATCGAACCAGATTGTCGAACTGCCGGAACATTTGGGCTTCTTGTTTGAAGCCTTCTGAATCCCGAACCCGACTCTCTAATTCACTCTTTTCCCGAAGGGCTTTGTTGGTGGTTTTCTGCGCCTCGCTGAAACTGCGTTCCAGCTCAGTGCCGACTTTTCCCAACTTCGCACCAATATTTTTCCAGTTGAATTTGCCGTCTCCCTCTTTGAGGTCGTCGTCTTGTTCTTCTGGCACCTCTTCCGTTTCTTCGGATTCGTCGTCTTGGCCCTCGGGCTGTTCGTCGTCCGTTTCTTCGGTTTCGGTCTCTTCGATCTCGGACTCCTCTAGGGAATCCATTTCGCCTTCGTCTGTGCCTTCGAGGTCTTGGACTTCGGTTTCTCTGTTCATGCTTCTCCTTGGAGTGTTCCCTTCCAGGCCTTGCTCCATGCGTTAAATTATGGGGTCAGTTTTACCCTGTAGGCAATACAATTGTTAAGAAAAATTAACTATTCGTGCAAATCAGTTGAAATATCACGGGCTTTTTCGTTTGGCGCATTGTCGTATCTTTCATCGATACCGTGTGGCGCGGCGTGAAAACCCATGGATTTTAGGACTTCGGAGCGGTGTTCCGCAGACTTAACCAGAACCCCAGAATGCGGCTCAACATAGGGGTAGCGGGTGAGACCGGCGCGGCGAGGACGAGAGAGAGCGTTTTCCCAAACCAAGAAATATATTTGGTGCTCGTCTCCGCATCCTTTGCACTTAACCAGATATTCGGATGCGCTTAGTTTTTTAACTAGCTCGTGATTTGTGCGTTTTGTTCCAGCGCACTTTTTCTCACAAAGAATCGGCATGAACTCGGTCACAACTTCATCCCGCCTTGAAATTCACTCATTGGACTAATTGGATTCGGAGGAGGCATGTCGCCTCCAGCCATCGGAGGAGGTGCTTGGTTCATTTCCATTCCTCCTGGTACATTGTTCTGCGCGGGGGGAGCCACCGGTGGCATTGGAGGGACGCTTCCTGAACCCCCGTCCACTCCATTTTGCGACATCGCGGCTTCAAGGATTTTCGCCTGAATTTCAACTGGCAGGGTGTTCCAATCAATTTGAGAGAATTGAAGCGGAGGTTTAGCTTTAGCTTTTGCCTCAGCGGCTTGAGCCTGTTGAGCCATCATTTTTTCTTTTTCAATTTCCTCTTGAGGGCGAAGAGCGCCGGAGTCGTCGAATTCAAATGCTTCCGTTAATTTCTCGGCCAGCCATCTTTGATCCACGTTTGGATTACCGGCCATGATTTCGGCGAACTTTAGAATCTGTTGCCGACGAAGACCCTCATCCTTGTGAGCCATTACGCCGGGCTTAAACGTCCAGTCGAACTCTCCCTGAATTTCTTCCCTTGAGGCTTGAATCCACATGAGATCCCGAGGATTTTCCGGATTTTTAATTCTTACAGCGACCGAAACATCCATGAACTGCTGACAAAGAGCGGCCATTTTCGCTAGAACCCTGGCGATAAATCTTTCAAACTCTTGCTTGGTTTCGGCTTTACGGATGTTTGATCGGGACGCGAGAAGACTTGCTTCTGTTGCGGTGTCGGCGATTGAGTCTTGATTGTATTCGTAGAATCCAGAGGTGTTGACTAAATCATCTCCAGACATTTTATCAAAGTTGTAAACCTCTCCTGGAAGCTCGTGCATCGGAGCTACCATCAAAGATTCTGGGCTATTCATATTCACGACTTCGCCGATTCTGGCATTTGTGAATTTATTTATTTGGTCTTCGTCGTTCGCCGTTCCTTTATTTAAATACTTTGGACGCTGGCGACGTGTCGTGGATTGAATCGTGGTTCTGATTTTATTTCGTTCTTGGATCTGCGCCCAGAAAGCTTTGAACTCAGAGAAGCCGTAAGGGCTTTCGGCATCTGGCTTGCCCTCAAGAACCGTGATTGGAAAGCGATCAGATTCCACTTCGAAATCATAAGGCCAATCTTTTTCATCGACGACATCGTGACCGCAATCGCCTCTGTCTCGTAAGAGAATAATTTTCTCATTGGCGAGGTCGTAAATTTTCCAAAGCGTAACCCACTCTTGATTCACGCCTTGTTCTGTGTCGCCACCCAAACGAGTGGCTTCTTGCGGCATCGCTTCTGGCTTGATGTCTTTTTTTCTTTTCTTGGAGACATCCATTTTTTCGAATTCCGCAAATGGAATAACCATGCGGTATCCGCGCCAGCGGTCTTCTTTTCTGCAATTAGAATCTGGATCAAGAACAACGTCCCTTGGATTTAGGCGCTTCGCTACTGGTTGGTCTCTAACAACTTCGGTTGTCTTGATTGGCTCGCCAAGGACGGGCTCTCCAGTTAATGGATTGACGAAAAGAATGTTTTCTTTTTCTACTTCTTTGTCTTCGTAATCCCACTCGTTTAAGAAATAGGTGTTCCCGAAAAATCTATCCCATCGACAAAGTTTGAAATCTTCTCTTAAGCCAAGTTCCTTTGCCCAGTAATTAGTAACGGCCTCTGCGTGTTTTGCCGTTCCTTCCGAGTTTTGGTTTTTTGCTTCTGCGATTACGCGTATGTCCCCGGAAAAAATTGTCGGGGCAATGGTCTCCACGAATGAGTAGACGAAATTCACATACATTTCGTCTTTGTTGGCATCCAGGTCTTTTCTAGGATTGGTGTTGTAGTCGCCGGTATAGGCGCGCATGAAACGCGCGGCCTCATTGTTCCTGGTTTTCTGGTATTCGAGACTTCGCTCGATGTCCTTTTGCCACTGGGCAGCAGATTTCATGAATTCCAGTTTGAACGATGTCAGGTCAATTGTTAAGAAAAATTAACAATTAAAACAAATCAAATGAAATCGGGGTCTTCTGAATCGTCCTTAAAGTCTAACTTTCGCTCAAGATCCCCAAATGTGCCAGGTAGGGGGATGGCTTCGGGTGGGCCAGCGGCAGGGGCGCTGATCGACATCAGGGCATACCTAAGTTCATCATAGGCGTGGTCGTCTTTTTTCTTCACATCCTCGGACTGGTTTTTATCGACCAGCAAATGAGGAGGAATTTCTTCGTAAACCAAATTGTTAAGTTCCCACCAAAGCTTTTCGCATCTTTGACAGAAATATAGATTTGAAACCCACTCGGGATCATGAGGACGGTAGTTGAGCATGTCTTTTACGCGCTCAAGTCCGGCCTTTCTGTCGTTCTGGCCTCTTTGAAGTTTCCATACCCCAAATTCCTCTCGAAGAATGTCTCCGATCGAAGTCATCTCTTCTTTCATGGGCTCCAGTTGATCTTTTTTGTAGATCGAAGGGTCAACCATGATTTTTTCAATCCTCTTGTAAAGAGGGTGGGGGAAGTCTTTGTGTGTTCCCTTAATTACTTCCGCGATTTCCCGATAATTTGAAGGCTTATAGAATTCAAAGAGTGCGTAGACTCTTCGCATCTCATCGACGCCGTAAATATGAAACGCTGTGGGGTTTGTGCTGCCGTAATCGAGTCCCGCAATAATTCTCCAGCGAGGATTAATATCGTCTAGCGGGATATCAGCGATTCTAAATTTCTCAGAATTCGGCTCAAGATACCAAAATGCTTTTTGACCGGCCTTAGATTCGAAATCGATTTCATATTCTCTGTCGATTTGATCTGGCCTTAAATTTTTAGTGGCTTGTCGATACCACTCGTCTGATCTTTTTTCTGGATCAGCGGTGTAGTGAGCGGAAACCACAAGGAATTCATTTCGTTTATTTTTCCAGGAAATAAAACCTTCTCCGAGATTTCCTTCGGGGTCGATTTCCGCGTCAACTGGCGGTTTGAATTTCGGTTTAAAAACTCGCAATCAGTAACTCTTGCGGAGTCCTGGGTTTTTCTTTTGCCGCTTAGGTAAAGATCCTCTGCGAACCGGCGAACCAGAAGCGGTTAGCTCATCCAACAAAGATTCGGTGAAGTCCATTTCGGGATTCTGTTGACTCCATTGCTGAACGCCTTGCTGAAAATTTTGAGATGCGGGCGGAGCTGAAAACTCCTGAGCGATCATTTCGACTTCGGCGTTTTTCTTCGGAACCCTCTTACTGATTGTAGAACTTTTCATCCCTTTTTTCTTCGGAGTCACTTCAACGTCCATTGCGGAATAGGTTTCCATTTCTGGGGCAGCAGACGGGGGAGCGGAGAATTCATCCATCATGCCAGCGATTTCTTCGGAGGAAACGGCGGGACCGCCTAGAGTTGATGCTTGCTGATTGAGCATGTCCATGAATCCATTGCCTTGATCGGCTCCGATTTCAGTTGGAATCAGCATTCCAGCCGCCGAAAGTGGAATCGCGGATTGAGGAGAGCGGCCTTTGAATTGCGGGTTTCTGCGGTCGAAACCTTTTTCGTGTTGGCGAAAGAATCGATCGAGTTCTCTTTCCTGCGGTGTTTTGTCGGAAGCCAAGTCTTGAATGATGGCTTTAAATTCTGGGGAGTCCTGCCCGAAGACACGCTGGAGCTCAATGAGTTGTTGGGAGTTGGGTTTCATAGAAAGTTTTTGCGCCATGAGTCTATGGTACGACAAATGTTAAAAAATCTTAACAATTTAAGAAAAAAGAAGCCCTCCAGACCAAGAAAGGGAGATCGGGAGGGCCGAGGCGGTCACGACAGGAACGTGATTGCTTTCAGAATAGCGGCATGGAAATTGTTAAGCAAATGTTATCCGACATCGAAACAAAGATTGGAAAAAAACGAAGGCGCGGCGGAGGAAACCATGGTTAGTCGTCCCTTCACACCTAAAGCAGGACCCACCGCAGCAAGAACTTTGTCCACATCCTCTTGAAACGCGGCCTCATCGGAAAAAACAGCGGTTGGCGTGTAGGAACGAACGTGTTCCGCACCTTGAGAAAGTGCCCAAAGATGGGAGCGGTTCCGTTTAAAACGAATGTGACAGAAGGTTTTTGTTGCGGGCTGCCATAACCGAATAAACTCCGGAAGTCTTTGGTACATAATCCAGGCCCGCTCTAGAAGCTGGTCAGCGTCCTCCTCCTTTTTCGACTGAATAAAAGTCAGGCGAGAGGGGAAGAATAACGCATCCCACAAATAAAGGGCCACGAACAGCCATGAAGCCATGACCTGACGACTTTTGGGAACAAGTAAACGAGGGTGGCGAAGCCAAAGTTGAGTCAGAATGTAAAGGTGTTGCTTATCGGGAAACGGCTCAAAAGGAGAACTAGACTTCGGATGAGCGTTTTCAGTCTGAACCCACCGTCGAAGGAATCTCCACGGGTTCTTCTGGCACAGAAGTAACTCGGCGTGAATGATCTTCGGATCCCGTTCCTGGAGTTTCTGCAGCCAAATCAGCTCTTCCTTGGTCCGGAATTCCTCGAATGGTTTCCATGAGATTGGTTCTATGTTTCTCAACATCGGCTTCACTCCACTCAGAGAAATTTCCAAGATTTGCGGGGATCACGGTAAGGGTCGCATTATCCGGGGAAATGATCTTATGCTTCAGCGCGAAAGGCTTCCAGAACTGAAAATCCCCAGCCAAAGCCTTTTCCAAACCAACGGCCTCGATCTCCCGAGCTATGTGTTTCGGAGAATACTGAACCTCGACCTCTTCCAGCCACTCTTCGAAATACGGGTTAAACCCCTGCCAATCTTTCCAAAGCTTTACAGAAAAACCAAGGTAACGCAGTACGTCTTCTGGAGTCTTACCCCTCAATTCAGGCTCAGCAAATAACGCGATAGCAAATGCCCGCATCTTCGAAGTCGGAACGAATCTGACGCGCTCCGTCCCATCAGGACGCGGCATGACTTCAATAATCGGGCTCTTGGAAAGATCCTTATCCACAATTCGAGGATAGCAGGAAGAAAAACTTAAACCAAAGCTTTAAGCGCGGCGGATGACGTAAGCGGGAGCTCAATCTGCTTTTCCATGATCAAACTCTTCAATCTTTGGATCGCCCCAGTAAGGGGTGTGGGATTTAGCGTCGAACTTTAGACGCCACAAAATGTTTTTCACGTACAAGCGTTCGTTCCGGACGAAAGATTCTATGGGTTGGACATAAAACTTACCAAAATGATTATTTTTATCGAAAACCGGAGGAACAAGTGATTTCAAGTCAATCTTCTTCGCTTCCACTCAAACCCTCTTCCATCATCAAAGACAGTTCTAAAACATCAAAACCGAAACCCTTCAACTCACCAAACTGCTCGGGCTTCAAAGACTGCACACCATTCAAATCTCTGACCCAAATCTTTCGAATATCCGGAGCCCCATCAAACCCAGGACCGTAATCGACCTGCAATAACCTAGATCCGATTCGGTGGGTTAGTAATGGCATCTTGAGACCCTAGCAGACAAGCAAAACACCCGCTAGATTCGAAGTTCTTTCCGAAAACATCACAATGATCGTGAAACCAAGAAAACTCCGCAGAAGCGAAATACGGAAGCCAAACGTAGCTAAAAAGACTAAGCAATACCTGATCACCATATACAACAATGGAAAAACGCATAAAATTTCTGGGGTGGGGTACCAAACCCCCCTCCCGCCCCCGGACCGGTGTGTGGCCCCCTTGTTTCTTTCCCCCTTCTGCCGCTCTGCTTCCATGCGCTTCCCTTCTCTTGTCCTTGTAACCTATTGATATCATTAGCATCACCATACCCATTGACTTGGTGCAATGCAAGTATTCTAACTCATTGATATCATTAGACCAGCCTACCTCAAAGTGTCTCGAATTCACGTCTTTAGACCTTGGGCGGAAACAGTTGTTGCAGGTATTCAATCAAAGGCAGGGCAAGGGAATACCAGACCAAAGACGCAAGGAAGGCAAAAGGCGGGGAGAGAATGGGGGGATGGGGAACAAAACCCAGCACCCATCACTAATATTAGGGATTGATATCTTGCGCCCTAACACTCTGCTGCATCGTGGTTTGATCGGGCTTGATCTAGGTTTTAAGATCTCGAGAATTCCCGAGTTATTTTCTCATGCCCATAATTGTCACTGGTGTCGTTTTGTCACCACTTCATCCTAATTATGCGCGTCAACACTTAAAGTATTTGTTTAAGAGCTATTGACTCGCTGTATACAATTGGATACAAGAGTGTTCATAGGCCATTCAAACTGGCTTAAACCAAGCCCTGTTTCAAACGCGGGGCGCAAAATACGAGGTATCAATCAATGCGTAAGCGTTTTTCCATAACCCAAGACAGAATGATCATTCCTGCGCGTATAACCAAGGCGGTACGCGAATGGAGTGAAGCAACTGGAATTAAGGTACTCCGGGCAAAGCCGGGAGATGCATCTAAGGTAGCCATACATTTACTTGAAGCAGAGGTTTTCGAACTAGAACGTGCGATGGAACGCGCTGAAAGGGACAACTTTCCGGCGATCTACTTGCATACCTTTAAAACATGGTGCGTTACAAAAGAAGTCCTGGCCGCCGCAAAGCGCAAAGCCAGCTACCCGGCCTTAAGATTGGCGGTATCCAATGCCTAAATTCGAAATTCAAGATTGGGCAGGGAATAGGCTTACAGCGCACGGTACTTTCAAAACATTCGAGGATGCTTGGGATTACATTCTCGGCGATATGTCGGACAAGCTGAAGCTTACGGAAGAAGACTACGGCGAGTACTACGTTATGGAAGTTGGGCCCGCGCGCGAAAAGCGCTACCTAGACCCTAAAGATCCGCGAGGTAGTCAATGCTTGACCTAGCCATGCTTTTCACTCCGGTATGCATTGGATTGTTTTTTGGCCAGGTATTCAGCTTGGTATCCAATCCGCTGCCGGAAGCCAAAATGGAGCTCCAGGAGGACAAGGGGTACCCGAAGGAATGGGATGAACCGATGCAAGGAATGGTGCGGGAAGCCAGGGAGGGAGCTCGCAAGCAGGTTATGGGAATGGCCAAACGTGCATTGGAAGCTTGTCCCGATGTTTCCTGCGATCAGGTAGCAGAGGCCCTTGGGCTTTCGAAAATGAGCGTTCGCCGCCTATCCAAAGGCGGGAGACGCGGGAAGAAAGTACAGACCAATTATTCAACCGATGAAATTAAGGAGTTATCAAATGCAGTTTTCTAAACACACACCTGGGCCTTGGCAGGTGGTTCTACAACCCAAAGGCGAGACGGGGCCAACTAGAATCACGCTAAAGGATTCTACCGATCATTACCGCGACGAGATATGCGTGCTTTACACCAACCCCGATGGAAGCCCTGGAAATGCCCGTTTGATAGCCGCCGCGCCAGTCTTGCTTAATGCCCTGAAAGCTGCGCAAAAGCGGCTTTGCGAGCAATGCGATGGAAGCCTTGAGGAATTCAGGGGCGAGCATTCCGATGAATGCCTTGCCGCAATGGAAGCCATTGAATTGGCGGAAGGGGCAAGCCATGCCTGAAATCACTCAATGCGAAGAATGTGAAAAAGATGCGGTTTCCGGCTGGGACTATTGCGAGGAGCACATCGAGCACTATTTCTGCGAATGTGGCCGCAATCTTGAAACCCCTGGTGATGGGCTTTGCAGGAGATGCGATTAGCCCTTGATTTTCCATTCGACTATTCCGATAAGTGATTTCCCACCGCTGGCGGCGTAGTATCTCCGGATACCTCGGCGCTTAGCTGGTGCCGAACCGCTGTTTGAACACCGCATTGGGCGGTTCTTGTGGGGCGGGGGTCTCTTGAGTTATGCGGAGCTCAAGGGGCCTTAACCCGTTACCTTACATTCACGTCTACAGTGTTTCTCGGGTTCAATCTTTCCAATTTCAAATCCATATAAATCCGACCGCCGCTTTCCGAATTGACCTGACAGGCGTCGATAACTTTGCGCTGTGAAAATAACCCTGATGCGCGAGGGAATGCCTCTACGGTGTAAACCGTCGAACCTCGGTATCCGCCATTAAGTACGCCGACGAATTGCCGATTGCATTCAAGCTGTATTTCGCATGGTGTGCCTGTGCATAAATTAGTTCCATTTACATCAATAGTTGCATCGGTTGGGTTGGTCTCAACCGTGTATTTGATCATTTTTTGAGAACTACATGCGGATAGAAGTATGGTTAAGATAATTATTTTCTTCATTCAATCCAATCGGATTTATTTAATTTATCTTTAGTTTTTATTAAACACGATAGCGGGAGACGAATTGCCTCACTCCATACAGATATATACCGAAATGGTTATATGAATAAATCAGAAGAAGTAGATCGCCTGGATATCGAGGCCGCCGATTTCATGGCGTCGATTAGTAAATTCCTCTATGAGTACAGGCATTGTGATGCCGAATCTCGCCTAGCTGTCCTTCTTGCTCTTCGCGTTCGCGTCGATGAATTCAGAAAGCATCTTTTCAAGATAGTTCCGAACAACGGGCAGGTGTTTCACGTCGATTTTAAGAACGGAAGAGACACAGGCAAGGCGTAATTCATACTCGCTTGGCTTCCCATCCATTCCCATCAGCCAGAGGGGATCGCATTCTAGTGCATTCGCCCATCGAGCCAGGTTGTCGATACCGATAGATCTCTTTTCGTTGATAACTCTCCGTACGCCGCTACCATTTATTCCCAACTGCCCGCCAAGCCATTCGGTAGATTTTTTTAGCTCCTTCAATCTAGACGATGCGCGTTCTGCAAAGATTTCAGATACTTGCTTGCTCATAAAAATTGCGCTCTTTTGTTACCGGGGGCCTTGACTTCTTGTGCACGATTAGATACAACTGTATCCATGATTAGAGGCGTTAAAAACGAATTTAGAGAAGGCCAAGAAATTGTCAGGGCGAAAGATGAAGAGATCGCCGTGGCAGCCAAAATGTCCAAGTCAACCCTCCGCCGCTCCTTCAAGGAAGGGGTTCCAACCGAAACCGGTCAAAGTATTCGGGAGGCACTCATAGCCCTGGGGCGCGAACGTGTGGAAAGCATCAACCGTTGGATTGAAAAAACACTCCAAACGGCTGGTTAGGTAACTGCAAATATCAGTTTTTACACGAGGCGGCAATAGCCGCATGGTTTTCTATTGCCGATTTTTGGAAGGAATTCGGATATGTCGAACGAAAACAACATTTTAGAAATGCCGAAAAATAGTCAGGAGCCCGCGCTTCCTTTGCTTGCAGGGTTTATCTCCTGCCTCGATCGGGCCCGCGTTCTCAAAGCCTCCAACTACACCACTTCCGGCGCTGAGGCCGTTATCGAATTTTCTGGCCGCCGCATTCTCATGAATCTCCGTGATCTCGGGGCCATATCACCAGGAAAGGGCACAGCATGAAAAAGAATAAAAAGGGTTTCTACACTCTCGAAAGACCATACACAGACTTCGGATCTTTCCTGGCGAGGAAAAGAAATGATGCCGGTTTGTCTCAACGGGAAGTCTCTTTGAAATTAAAATACTCCTCCGCTCAATTCATCTCGAATTTTGAGAGAGGACTAGCTCTCCCCCCTTTGAAGAAGCTTAAAACTATTATTGGCCTTTATGATCTTTGCGCTCGTGATGTCGAGAACATGCTTGTCCTGGCAGAGCGGAAGCGAATTCAAGAGGCGCTTAAATGAGCCTTCCAATCACCAACCCATGCCTTCCCGACGAGATTAGGCATGAGGCAAAACACACTATCGAGATATTTCCGGAAGGAAACTACCGCGACCGCGAAGAGTTACGGCTTTCCGCCGAATATCCCGAGCGAGACTTTGATGATGAGGTTCGCAAAACCGTAGCAATGCGTATTGCGAGAGAAGAATGGGTTCCAATGGTTCACCGCCTACTAGATGGGTGGGGATTGGAAGTAAGAAGGGTAGTTGTAGCGTGAACACTTTGCCGATTGGAATACGAGACGACCAGGGAAGGCCCTTTGGCTTATTCCTGAACATGCCTGAGGCGGAGTATCACGCTGTAAAAGCTTTTAGCTATTCCGGTTCTAAGCAAATTCAAAAGTCACCCGCTCACTTTCAAGCCTATTTGAAAAAGGAATGGGAAGTATCTCCCGACAGAGAGAAGTTTAAGGCTGTTCACCTTCTCACCCTAGAGGAGGATCAGCATTCGCGTATCGTCGTAAAAGATGGCCGATGGGCTGGCGCAGTGAAGGATGAGGTTATCGCTCTTCAAAAAGAAGGCAAACTCGTTTTGAAGCCGGATGCTTACGAGGACGCGAAAGCAATCTCTGCGGCGCTAAAAACTCATGAGCTTGCTGGTAAAATTCTTTCTCGATCTGTTAGCGAAGTATCACTTTTTGCCGTGATCGATGGCGTTTATTGCAAGGGAAGAATTGATTCTCTTTACGTTGATGAAGCGGATATTTTCGTTGGAGACCTAAAGAATTTCGGGGATCTCTCGCGTGAACGCCTGATTTCTCAATTCATTCACGATAACCGCTTTTACTGGCAAATGTATTTTTACGGATTGCTAGTCGAAGCCGTATTTGAACGAAAAGTCACCAATAACTATTGGTTCCTTGCAGAGGATAAACCCCCTCACGGCGTAAAGGTTCGCACCTGTTCGGATGCAATGATCGAACTTGCCGCGCAGGAACTAAATCCGCTTATCCAAATTTATAAAGAGTGTACTGAGAAAAACAACTGGCCCTGTTACACGGGCGGAGCGGAAGCCGGGGGATTGCCCTCGTACGCATGGGAGCAAGAAAAATGATACCTGAAATTCAAAACAACTTACAAGCCATTGACGAGAGCGCCGATATCTCGCGTGACCTTGCTCCAGCGGAAGTGTCTGGACTTCAAATCGCATCCAATCGGGCGATGCAAGAAGTTCAGGCCGCAATGGTAGTGGCTAAGAAATTCCCTAGAGATGTGAATGGCGCGTACAACCGCATCATGCAGGCTTGCCGAAGAAAGTCTCTTGCCGAGCAAGCGGTCTACGCATATCCGCGTGGAGGACAAACCGTTACCGGACCTTCTATTCGCATGGCTGAAGTTTTGGCGCAGAATTGGGGAAACCTTCAATTCGGCATTCAAGAACTTGAACAAAGAGATGGCGAGTCGATTGTCGAAGCGTTTTGCTGGGATCTCGAAACCAACGTGAGGCAGACGAAACTCTTCGCTGTGAAGCACACCCGCCACAAGAAAAATGGCCCGCCTGATAAGTTGAAAGATCCACGGGATATCTATGAGCACGTAGCCAATCAGGGAGCTCGCAGGGTTAGGGCTTGCATCCTAGGCGTTATCCCCGGAGATATCGTCGAAGCCGCAATTGAAGAATGTGATTTAACAGTTAAAAAATCCGGTAAAGATGAGCCGATCATTGACCGCGCCCGTCGAATGGTTGTTGCATTCCAGGACTTCGGAGTCACCCAAGAGCACATTGAAAAACGGCTTGGCCACAAACTCGATGCAGTTATTGAACAAGAGTTAATTGGGCTTCGCAAAATTTACCAATCTATCAAAGACGGAATGGCTAAGAGACACGATTTCTTCGACTTTCAAAAACCAAAAGATGGCGACGATAAGGCGGCAAAGCTGAATGAGAAGTTCGGAAACAAAGCTGAAACCTTCGACCAAATGGAAGCGCCAAGCTTGGAGATAGAGAATTAAGTTTTAGCCCCTGAGCCGGAAAAATCCCTTCCAGCTTTTAAACCGGCGAGGGGGCTGATTAGCTTTTAATCCCCGTTTCGGAAAAAACGTACCCTTGCTGATTTAGAGCCGAGACGGGGATTAATTAATTTGGAGAGAGAAATGGCTACGATAGTTATTAAAACACAAGCTGAGCTAGACGCGCTTCCCGATAGCTTTGCGGAATACACACGTATCGAAATCCATGGCGGCACCCGCTACGACAGGATTGCCGTTAAGAAAAAATGGGAAAACTCCTCAGTAGAAGCGCGGGGAAACTCCTCAGTAGTAGCGTGGGAAAACTCCTCAGTAGAAGCGCGGGAAAACTCCTCAGTAGAAGCGCGGGAAAACTCCTCAGTAGAAGCGCGGGGAAACTCCTCAGTAGTAGCGCGGGAAAACTCCTCAGTAGAAGCGCGGGGAAACTCCTCAGTAGTAGCGTGGGAAAACTCCTCAGTAGTAGCGTGGGGAAACTCCTCAGTAGTAGCGTGGGAAAACTCCTCAGTAG
>Ga0172380_10001921_pt1 | contig 34534 bp, 23 predicted proteins | sample Leawe162metaG_FD_119747 | JGI IMG/M metagenome (GOLD analysis project Ga0172380, IMG submission 119747) | Leachate microbial communities from a municipal landfill in Southern Ontario, Canada - Leachate well 162 metaG | ecosystem: Engineered > Solid waste > Landfill > Unclassified | place...
CGTCCGTCGCGGCGCACCCAGCGCCACCAGCAGGCCGATTTCGCCGGTGCGCTCGGTCACGGCAATGGTCATGATGGTGACGATGCCGACACCGCCAACCAGCAGCGAAATGCTGCCCAGCGCGCCCACCGCCATGGTCAGAATGTCGAGGATTTTCGACAGCGTGCGCAGCATGTCTTCCTGCGTGGTGATGGTGAAATCCTCGCGGCCATGGCGAGCGGTGAGCGTCGATTTGATTGCGGCACTGACCTGCGCGGCGGGCACGCCTTCGGCATAGGAAACGTGAATTTCCATCAGCCCGTCGCGGTTGTAGAGTTCCAGCGCCCGCGCCGCCGGCACGTAGGCCGTGTCGTCGAGGTCGATGCCGAGGAACTGGCCCTTGGTTTCGAGCACGCCGATGATGCGGAACTGCAGGTTGCCGATCTTCAGTTTCGCGCCGAGCGGGTTGGCGCTGCCGAACAGTTCATTTTTCAGCTTGGCGCCGAGGACAACGAAGGGGCGGGCATTGTCCGAATCTTCCTTGGGCAGGAACTGGCCGGTCTTCACCTTGATATTGAACACCTGCGTCATTTCGGCGCTGACGCCATAGACCGTCGTCCGCCGCAAGCGCCCGTTGCCATTGACCTCGGTGTTGCCCCAGACCACCGGCGTTACAGCGGTGACACGCGGCTGATGTCGCAGGCTGTCGGCATCCTCCAGCGTCAGCGGGCGCACCGAAGTCGGAATACCCGACGGATGCGGCCCGGCCGTCTTCGTCTTGCCTGGGCCGATGGTGATGACATTGGTGCCGAACTGCGTGAATTCGGCCAGTACGAAACGGTGGATGCCCTCGCCGATCGAAGTCAGCAGGATCACCGCCGCAATGCCGACGGCGATGCCGAGCAAGGTCAGGAAACTGCGCAGGCGGTGCGCGGTGATCGCGCGCAGGGCCAGTTGCAGGGAGTCAGAGAGGCGGATCATCGGACAAACCCATCTAACCACGGCGAGCACGGCGCCCACGGCGAAAAGCAAAGCTTCCTATCGTTTCTCGTCGTGCTTATAACTGACTTCATTTTTTCCTACCGCTTCGAAAGCGCCTGCACCGGCTCCAGCCGTGCCGCGCGTCGTGCCGGCAATACGCCGAAGAGAATGCCGGTGACCAGCGCTGTGCCGAGTCCGGCCAGCACCGCCCAGTCCGGTGGAAAGGCGGGGAAGGTCGGGTACAGCTGGCGGATCAGTGCCGCCCCGGCCTGACCGAGCAGGTAACCGAGCACGGCGCCGGCCAGCGACAGCATCGCCGCTTCGGTCAGGAAACTGTTGCGGATGGTCGCCGCATTGGCGCCCAGCGCCTTGAGCAGGCCGATCTCGCCGGTGCGCTGCGTTACCGAGACCAGCATCACGTTCATCACCAGAATACCGGCCACGGCCAGGCTGATCGCGGCGATGCCGGCTACCGCCAGCGTCAGCGCGCCGAGCAGGCGGTCAAAGGTGCTCAGCACCGCATCCTGCGTGATGACGGTCACGTCTTCCTCGTTTTCGTGCCGCAGCTTGATGATCTCGGCCACCTGCGTTTTCGCCGTTTCGATGCTTTCGCGGCCGGTGGACTCGACCAGGATACGGAACAGCGTGTTGCTGTTGAACATCGCCTGCGCCAGCGAGACCGGCACAAACACCAGTTCGTCGGTATTCAGGCTCAGTCCCTGGCCGCTGGCGGCGAGTACCCCGACGATGCGGAAGCGGCGATCGCCGATGCGCACCAGCCGGCCCAGCGCCGGTTCGGCGCCGAACATCTCGTCGCGGACCTTGGCGCCGATCACCGCCTCGTTACTGCCCCGGCGCCAATCGCCGGCAGCCAGAAAGTGGCCCTGCGCCATCGCCATCTGGCGAATCTCGGTGTACTGCGAGGTCGTTCCCGCGATCATGACTTCGCGCAGCCTGCCGCCGACGCTGATCTCCGAAGTGCCGACTGCCAGCGGCGCCACGCGGCGGACAGCAGAGGCGCGTTGCAGGGCCTGGGCGTCATCCACCGTCAGGTCGCGCGGCGTGCTGGTGATGGCGTTGCCGGGGTTGAAGCCGCCGGTTTGCGAGCGGCCGGGCAGGACGATGACGAGGTTGCTGCCGAGCGACGAAAACTCGTTGATCACGTAGCGCCTGGCACCGTCGCCAAGTGCAGTGAGGATGACCACGGCGGCGACGCCGATGGCCATGGCCAGCACCAGCAGGCTGCTGCGCAACGGATTGCCGGTGGCGGCATCACGGGCGAAACGGATCAGGTCGGGGGTGCGCATTGTGGAATGCTGCAGTGTCAAAAATTGCTGTCACCCCGGTGAAAACCGGGGTCCAGCAGTGGCGGTCAATTTGTAGAACGAACGGGATTCCGGCTTTCGCCGGAATGACGTGAAAAGGGGGGCTTTCATGGCGCACCGGAATCGCTCTTCAGCGATCCGTCTTCCATCAGCAGCCGCCGGCCGGCGCGCTGGCCGAGGGCGCCGTCGTGGGTCACCACGATCAATGTCACCCCCTGGGTATTCAGTCCTTCGAGCAGGCGCATGACCTCCTCACCGGTGGCGCGGTCGAGGTTGCCGGTAGGCTCGTCGGCGAGGATCACCGCCGGCCGCATCACGGTAGCGCGAGCAATCGCCACGCGCTGGCGCTGGCCGCCGGAAAGCTGGTCCGGCCGGTGGTCGGCGCGGTCGGTCAGCCCGTAGTCCTTGAGCGCCTGCGCCACGCGCAGTGCGCGCTCGGCCGGGGCAATGCCGGCCAGCGTCATCGGCAGTGCGATGTTCTCGGCTGCCGTCAGGCGGGGAACCAGATGGAAACTCTGGAAGACGAAACCGATGCGCTCGCTGCGCACCCGCGCCTGCTCCTCCGGCGAGAGCGTCGTGACATCACGACCTTCGAGCTGGTAGGTACCGCCATTTGGCCGATCGAGCAGGCCAAGCAGATTCAGGAGCGTCGATTTTCCCGAGCCAGAGGGCCCCATTACCGCCACGTATTCGCCGGCGCCAATTGACAGATCCAGCGTGCGCAGCGCATGCACCTCGCTGTCGCCGAGCTGGAAAACCCGCTCGATGCCGGAGAGTGCGATCAGGGGGGGCGTCGTCATCACTTCTTGTCGGCAGCTTTCTCGTCGCGCTTGTAGTGCGCGCCGGCCTTGACGCCTTCACGCTCCAGCGAAGTGACGACCCGCTCGCCGGCGCTCAGCCCCTCAATGACCTCGGTAAACTCCCAGTTGGCCAGCCCGGTCTTGATCGTGCGCGCTTCCAGCTGGCCATCGCTGCCGGCCACCAGCACGCGGCTGCCTTCCTGCAAGGCCGAAGTCGGCACGCGCACCACGTCGTTACGCACGGCGAGAATGACTTCGATATCGGCGCTGTAGCCCACCAGCAAGTGGCCCGGCGCTTTCGGGTCGTCCAGGGTGGCTTCGATATCCACCGTGCGCGCCTGCTTTTCCACCGCCGATACATAGGGTGCCACGCGCTTCACCTTGCCAGGGAAGGACTGTTTCGGCATGGCATCCAGGCTGATGCGTACCGGTTGCCCGGCAGTGATCTTCGGCGCATCGACCTCATCCATCGGGGCCTTCACATAGAGGCAGGAGTCGTCGATCAGGTCGATTGCCGGCGGGGTGGGCACGCCGGGCGGGGAAGGCGTCGAGTATTCGCCGACCTCGCCGACAATCTTGGCGACGATGCCGTCAAATGGCGCATAGAGTGTGGTGCGCCCCTGGTCGACGCGGGTCGCATTCAAGCGGGCGGCCGCCGAGCCGACTTCGGCGCGCGCCGCTTCGCAACTGGCGCGCTTGGCCTGCGCCTCGGCGCGCGCCGTTTCTTCGCGCGAACCGGAAACAAAGCCTTTTTCCTTCAGTGAGGCCTGCCGGTCGGCTTCCTTTTCCGCATTGGCAGCCAGCGCGCAGACTTCGTTGACCCGCTTCTGCGTCGTGTTCATCTGTGCTGCGGCGAGGGTCGATTGCGCCTGCTGGTCGTCGTTCCACAGCTTCAAGAGCAATTGCCCCTTCTTCACCTGGTCGCCTTCCTTCACCGCCAGGATCTCGATGCGCCCGCCGACGATGGTCGATAGCTTGGTGCGCTGGCAGGCTTCCACCGTGCCGGCGCGGGTATTGGCAATGCTCGACTCGACCTTGCCCCGGTCGATCTCGGCCACCGCCACAGCCACCGGCTTTGGTCGGCCGACCCACCACACAGCCGCGACGATGACACCAAGGGCAAGCAACACCAGCGGCAAACGACGGGTCAGGAGGCCTGCATTCATGAGTGGTGATTCCTGGGTAAATTAGCGAATGACGATATTGTCGCACCGGAAGGCACGCGGCGCACGATTAGGCCAGGAATCGGGCCAGGAAAACGCAATTAACCACGAAGCGCACGAAGTTCACGAAGAGAACAAATATGTTGAAACCAGCGTTACCTCGCGGTGGGGGGGCTGCCGACACCTCGTGCATTTACCTGAATTTCTTTGTGTTCTTCGTGCGCTTCGTGGTTTGAACTGAGTTTTCAAGAATCATCCCGCACGGGAAATGCGCAGCAGCCGGGCGTGAAAATCGATGCTGTCGCCGTCAAGCGTGAATTCTGCTCGGCCGGCGGCCTGCGCTGCCAGCAGGTAGGCAGCCAGCCCCGGCTGCATGGCCTCGTATTCAGCCAGCCGGGTGCGGCGCGGTTGTTCGGCCAACACCGTCGCCTGCAAGCCGTGGGTGGCCAGCATGCTGGCTAACCGGGCCGGGTGCGCGAGGCTGATGTGCAGCAAGAAAACTTCGCCATCTTCGGCGAGCACCGCCGGCAACTGGGCGATCAGCGCACAGATCAGACCGGCACCATCGTCGCCGCCGCAACGATCCGGGCGGGTTGCGGCCAGCGCCGCCGGGCCCGGTGTTTGCGGCAGGTTGGCGCAGATCAGCTGGGCCTTCTCCGGCGTCTGCAGCAGGGGGTCGAGCAGGCTGCCTTCCATCAGACAGGCCTGTTCCAGCATCGGCAACTGCTGGCGGTGCCTGGTCAGCGTTCGCGACAGCGCGGCCAGGCTGGGCTGGTGCGTGTCGGTAAAACGCAGGCGCTGTAATTTCCTGCCGGTGCCGGCCAGCGCATCGAGCAGCAGCAAACCGAAGACCCCGCAGCCGCAACCGACATCGACAGCCAGCGGCAGCGTTTCCGGCCAGCGGGCTGCTGCAGCCGGTGACAATTCAATGTGGCGGAACAGTGCAACATTCTCCGCCGACATCGGGTGTGTGCCGCTCGCCAGATCGAGATGCAGGAGCGAACCATCGGACATCGGCAATGTCGCCTGTCGTCGCTTCAGGCTGCGTTCGAGCATGTTGCGCAGCGCCTCTGCTTCCTGTGTTGCTGAATGATGCAGGGCGATATCCACGCCGGCCTGTCTGACCATGCGCCCGGTATGTGCCGGCTCGGCAAAGCAGGCGGCATAGGCCGCTGGCAGTTCCGCGAAACTGTCGAAAAGACGGCCATTCTCTCCGTTGCGCAGCAGCAGCCGGTTGCCGGGGATGTTGCGGGCCAGAACCGGAATGCCGGCGGCCATGGCTTCCATCAACCCGTGGCTGAGGCCTTCGTGTTCCGAAGCGTTGAGCACCAGCGCCGCCTCCTTGAGGGCCGCCAGATAGTCGGCGTGTGCCAGCCCGTCGTGCAAGACAAGGCGCCGATGCAACGATGGGTGGGCAGCTGTCAGTGAGGCGATGCGACTGCGAACAGCTTCGGCATAGGCTGCTTCCAGTGGCGGTCCGAGGATCACCAGCACATGCTTGGGGAAACGGGTCGCCAGTGTTTCCGCCAGCGCCTCGATCAGCGGCAACACGCCCTTGATCTGGCGCAGGCTCGCCGGGAACAGCACCAGTAGCGTTTTGGCAGCCAGCCCCAGTGTGGCGCGCAGCGAGTACGGCGAGTCGGTCGCGATGTCGATGCCATTGCCGAGCACGGCGCGGTCCTCAGGCCGGTGAAGCGTCGCCAGGCGCTCCTGTTGCGCGCCATTCAGGCAGACGAGGAAGTCGGCCTGCGCGAGGGCTGTGCCGATGGCTGCGCGGTGCGCCGGGATGTCGATGTCGGCGTTGGCATCGGTGCCGCTGGCGAGCAGGCCGTAGGGCAGGGGGGGCGCATCAGCGCTGGCGAATGCCTCTGCCAGCGGGGCCCCGGCGCGGTAGAGGTGAATGCCGAAGGCGAGGTCGAGCCGCTCACGCAAAGCGAATTCCTGCAGCCGGCGCGCTTCGCAGGCCAAGGCTTGCGGCGAGGCGATATCGGCCGGCGTCGGGCGAAAGCGGATCTCGGCCTGGGGCGACCAGGCCGCAGCATAGCGGCGCGCTGTTTCAGCGTTGCCGGTGGCCGGGGTCAGCTTGCCGTAGATCAGCACGCTTGGCCGTGAGCGGTCCGGGTTGTCGGCCAGCGGACGGCACAGGTCGCGGAAGGAGGCGGCTTCCCAACCGGCAATAACCGAGCGCCATTCGGCACTTTTCAGCACGGTCATCTCGTGGGCACGCGCCGCTGAGCGACAGAAATCCCCCCGCCGGGCGTCTGTCGCGGGGATGCCCGGATGCACCATCAACTCGACCCGGAGCGGCTGCCTCGCGCTCGGCTTGTGCTGCTGCTCCAGTGCCGCCAGCGCCGCACCGATCGCCGCCGGCTGCAGCCGGTGCCCCATGAGCGACTGACCGAGAAAGGCCTCGGTGCTGTAGATGCCGTGTGCAGCAAATACCGGGGCGGCAGTACAGGTCGCTTGGGCCACGGCTTTCTGGAAAACGGCATCAAAATCCGGATCGGAGGCGGTCTCCGGCAGCGCGGCTTCCCTTGGCAGGCGTACGCAATAGACCCCGTATTCACGCGCCATGATCGGTGCCAGAACAGCGGCAACCAAGGCTTCCACGTGGCTATGGTGATGCCCGTCGACATGGCTGGGCAACTCGCCGGTCAGCGCAATGAAGGCATCGAACTGGGCGCGGATCTCGCGTGCCAGATCGTCTGCCTGCACCAGCCCGGCGGCCAGCGCTGCGCGCAGGCCGAACTTGCCGCGCAGGGCGCCGTGGGTGTCGGTGAGCGAATGGCTGGTGGCAGGCGATGCGGCCGGCCGGCCTTCGCTCAGGTTGAGATGCAGGCCAAGCGGCAGTCCGGCGGCAACTGCGGCCAAGGCAGCCGCCTTGGCGCTCTCACCCTGCACCAGCAGCGAGGCAGACGTGATCGCCCCGCAGGAGAACAGTTGCAGAATGCCCGCGTCGCGCTCGGGGCAGAGGCCGAGATCGTCAGCGTTGATGATCAGCCGCCGGGGTGGAAGGGCGATACGCAGCGTTTGTTCCATCGCCGATCCCGGGTTCCCCAATTGGCTATTCCTGATTCACTATTTCCCGAACTTCCTGGCGCCGGCAGTCTGGCCGCTGTCGATCAGCGGTAGCAGTTGATCGCGTCGCGGGTGTCCAGCGCCGCCTTGCGTGCGGCTTCGGCGTAATCCTCACCCTTGCCGGCGTAGAGAATGGCGCGCGAGGAATTGATCATCAGCCCCGTTCCGTTGGCTGTGCGGCCAGCCTGTACGGTGGCCTCGATGTCGCCACCCTGTGCGCCGATGCCCGGCACCAGCAAGGGCATGTCGCCGGTGAGCTCACGGACACGGGCAATTTCGTTCGGGAAGGTGGCGCCGACGACCAGCGCACACTGGCCGGTGCGGTTCCATTCGCTGGCCACCAGCCGCGCCACACGCTCATAGAGTTTCATGCCGCCGACGTCGAGGAACTGCAGATCACTGCCGCCAGGGTTGGAGGTACGGCAGAGCAGGATTACGCCCTTGTCCTTGTAGGCCAGATACGGCTCGATCGAGTCGCGGCCCATGTACGGGTTGGCGGTGATGGCATCAGCGCCGTAGCGCTCGAAAGCTTCGACGGCATACTGCTCGGCGGTGCTGCCAATGTCGCCGCGCTTGGCATCGAGAATCACCGGAATGTCCGGGTAGGTCACGCGGATATGAGCGATCAGCGCCTCCAGTTGCTCCTCGGCGCGGCGGGCCGAGAAATAGGCGATCTGCGGTTTGAAGCAGCACACCAGGTCGGCCGTGGCGTCGACGATTCCCTTGCAGAATTCAAAGATGCCATCCGGGCGCCCCTGAAGGTGGGTGGGAAACTTCGTCGGGTCCGGATCGAGGCCGACGCAGAGCAAGGAGTTGTTCTTTGCCCAGGCGGCATTGAGAGATTCGATGAAGGTCATTGGCTTTCCTCTGGCTTGTCCGTTGTCGTTATACCGCACTGGCTGGCGACGGTCTGTGCGCTCCGCGCCTGCTTCTCGCGATAACGGCTGTTTTTCTCTTCATTGGCAAAGCGGAAACGCCCGGCCAGCTCGCAACCCTTCATGCCCGGGTTGCACGGCAGGTTGTTGACCTTGGTACAACGGCCATCCACTTCATGGGGGCAGCCCCAACCACCAGCCATCACGTTCGCCTGTCAGTCGAAAAGCACATTTTCTCACCGACCGGCCGCTGGCGCACCCCCGGTACGCCATTCACGGTGGATTCGTGGCGATCAGTGACGCCGGGCGGTCGCGCATGGCACACTATGCCGCAACGAAAGCGCTACGCAAGGAGAAGAGATGAAAGGGAATTTTGCCGCCATCGTGCTGATTGTCACCGGCGCCCTGGCGCTGGCCGTCAACCTCGGCCTCTTCGAAATCGATCTGCTCGGCCTGCTCCGCACCTGGTGGCCGCTACTGCTTATCGTGCTCGGTGTCGGCCTCTTCTTCACACCGGAGCCGGGCAACAGCAAAAAGAACTGACCGGCTTCCTGATCGGCGCTGCAGGGGCGGGCTATGACTCACATCAAAGCCCGAGGCAAGACCGCCCCGTAACATCCGCCGATCGTTGTTCCATCATTCGCACTGATTCGGGGGGGTCATGCGCATTAGAACTTTCATCCTGGCAGCATCCACGGTCGTAGGGCTTCTGTTCTTTGGTGGCGCCTACCTGGCCGTCGGCGGCGTACTCGACCAGGTGGTCAAGGCCAATGCCGTACGCACCTCGGACGCCGTTGCCCGCGTCACCTTCAGCTCCATGTACCAGATCATGAGTGCCGGCTGGAAGCGCGCGCAGGCCGAAGCCTTTCTGCGTGAAACGCAGGCCGCCGGCGGCAATTCCGGGATCAATGTCGAGATCTATCGCGGCAAGCTGGTGGCCGATCTCTACGACGAGATCGACCAGGCGCCGATCGGCGCCGAAACGGCTGCAGCGCTGATGGATGGCAAGCCGCGCCACATCGATACCCCCAGTTCAGTTCGCCACATTTATCCGCTGGTCGCCGAAGAACGCTGCCTGCGCTGCCACCGCAATGCCGAGGTCGGCTCGGTGCTCGGTGCCATCGAAATTCGCCAGGAGTTCGGCCCGGTTCTCAATGCTGCCCGGCGCGATCTGCTGCTGGCGTTGGCAGCGCTGTTGCCACTGGTGGCTTTGCTGGCCGTGGGCGCTGTCTGGTGGGTGGGGCGGCGCATCGAACGCTCGGCCGAAGGCATGTGCGCCAGCTTCGAGCAGGTCAATTCGGTTGCCGATCTGCGCCAGGTGGCGCTCACCAGGCACGACCTCGGTTTCCAGGAATTCAACCAGATCGTCGGGGCGCTCGATGTGCTGGTCAACAAGCTGCGTGCGATCGCCGTCGACAAGGACATCCTCACCTTCGAAATCGGTCTGCTGGAAAAATTCGTCATCACTTCCGATGTGGTGCGCGACTGGCGCGACTACGTCGGTCAGCTTCTGGCCGATATCAACCGCGTCATGCCGGCCCACGTGCTGTTCTCGATTTTCAAGATCGACGACGAACTGTTCGATCTCGAAATTTTCTGGCGCGGCCCGTATTCGCCGGAAACCCGGCAAATGATCGAAGCGCATATCAAGGCGGCGCTGGCCGAAAGCCCGAATTTCTCGGACATCTCGGCCTGCACGCTGAGCCACCATGTCGTCGATCCGTCGGCCAGCGAAGTCGTACTCAACGAGTACGAGGTGGCGATGCGTATCAAATCCTTCATCGTCGATTCGCCGAAGATCGGCGGCATCGTCGGTATTGGCGTGCATTCCGAAGTGCTGGAAGACGAAACGCGGCACCTGGTCATGGAAAGCGTGCTCTCGACCCTGCTCAACGTCGTCGGCTCGGTCAAGGCCATCTACAAATACACCCGCGACCTGGAGTATTACGCCACCCGCGACCCGCTTACCGACCTCTTCAACCAGCGTGTTTTCTGGGAGCTGGCCAACTACGAAGTCGGCCGCGCCACGCGCCACGGCTACAAGTTTGGCGTGCTGCTGATCGACCTCGACAACTTCAAGGTCATCAACGACACCCACGGCCACCCGGTTGGCGACAGGTACCTGCAACATTTCTCCCGCCGCGTTCAGGACGCCCTGCGTGCCGGTGACATTCTCGCCCGCTACGGTGGCGACGAGTTCGTCGCCATCCTGCCGGAAGCCGATCTCGAAGTGGTGGCTGCGGTGGCCGAGCGTGTCTGTGTTGCCATCGAAGAGATGCATGTCGAGATGGATGGCGGACAGGGCTTGCACGGCACCGGCTCGATCGGGCTGGCGGTTTTCCCCGACCACGCCGACAACGCCAAGGATCTGTTCCTCTTCGCCGACAACATGATGTACAAGGCCAAGGCCGGCGGTAAGGCACGCGTGGCCATACCGACCATGGACGACGTGGTCGAGGTCTTCCGCGACATCACCCAGAAGAGCGCGCTGGTGCTCAACGCCATCGAGAACAAGCAGATCATTCCATTTTTCCAGCCTATCCTCGATGTGGCGACGAAAAAGGTGGTGGCCTACGAAGTTCTCTCGCGCATCGAAGTCGATGGCCAGATCATGCGTGCCGACGAGTTTGTCGAAATCGCCGAAAAAATGGGCGTCATCCACCGCCTCGACGCCCTCGTCATCGAGCGAGCGCTGGCCCGCCTGAACGAGATGGGCCACGACGGAAACATCTTCATCAACCTCTCACCACGGGCGCTGGTGCTCAACGAGTTTGCCCGGGATATCCGCCAGATCGTCGCTGCCAGCGGCGTGCCGCGCGAGCGCATCGTCTTCGAGATCACCGAGCGCGACACGGTGAAGAACCTCTCCCTGCTCGAACGCTTCCTCACCGAACTGAAGTTCGAAGGCTTCAAGCTGGCCATCGACGACTTCGGCTCAGGCTTCTCGTCGTTCCACTACCTGCGCCGTTTCCCGATCGACTATCTCAAGATCGAAGGTGACTTCATCGCCAACATGCTGACCAGCACCAAGGACCGGGCAGTCGTTACCAGCATCAAGTCGCTGGCACAGGAAATGGGTATCACCATCGTGGCCGAATACGTCGAGTCGCAGGAAGTGCTCGACGAACTGCATGTCATGGGCGTGCATCTGGCGCAGGGCTACTACATCGGCCGGCCGGAACGGCAGATCATCGACGCCGACTGGAAAAGCCCCGCCTGAGCCGGGAGCTCCCGGCCATGAATTCGTGCGGCTACTGGAAGCACTGGTTGCATGGAAAGCCTGCATCCAGCCGGGTTGCGGTGTTCTCCCGCAGCTTGCGGTAGGGCGGCGCGTTGTAGATAGCGAGGGCGCTGTCTTGCGCAATGTCGCCGATGACATGCTTGCCCTCACCATCCATGCAGCACAGAGCCACCTGCCCGGTGGACATGATCGACAGCTCGAACCAGCGGGCGCAGCCGGTAGGTGGAGTAATCAGTGGTTCGGCCGTTTCGATTTGCCCCGCCCAGCTGGCGTAAGGCATCACTGAAGGAAAGAAACGCGGGTAGCGTCGCCGCACGAACTCGACAAAGTTTTCGTCCCGCACGCTACGGTCCCGTACCCGAGAGACGATCACCGGGTGTGGAAAATTGCCGGCTTCAATTGTCTGGTGCAGTCGATCCAGACACTTCAGCGTCCGCTCCAGCGGCAGGCCCATGACCGTCTGGTAAGCCTCTGCCTCGATCTCGTTGAGTGAAATCCACAGGTGCTGCAGGCGTTCGATTTTTGCGATGCGCTCGATGATCGAATCAGTCAGCGGCGAACCGTTGGTGAACAAGCGTGGTCGGGCGTTGGGCAGTCGCCGGTTGATCCGGCCGCAGATGTCGAAGATGCGCTTGTCGATCAAGGGGTCGTTGACCTTGAAAGGTGAAATACCAAAGGGCAGCGTCTGCGGGATCGCTTCCAGGTCACTGATGATCTTGTCGATCAACGCATCGCTCATTTTCGTGCCGATGCGATCGAGCGTCGTATAGGGGCAAAACGAGCACTTTGCGTTGCAGGAAGTCAGCGTCTCGATATGCACTTCCAGCGGGTAATCCATATAGGGCGAACGGCGCAAACGCTCGACGGTGAGCTGCCCGAAAAAGGTCGCTGCCGTCATAGAGCGGCCCGCTTCCGCTGCGTAATACTGCGCCACAGCCAGCCAGGCTGCGCTCTCGGTGTCGGTGTTTTTCGCCAGGCGGGAGAATTCTTTCAGTGCGGTTTCGGTTTTTCCTTGCAGCAGGTACAGCAGAGCTTGCAGGCGCCGGGCCGGCGGTGACTGCACAGCAGAATAGCGAACGCTGAGCAGCAATGTTTCTGCACGCGCCAGTTCTCCCCGGTGCAGCCGGTTCTCTACTTCGGCCAGAACTTGTTTGAGTGGCATTCGGGGGGGCTCAATGCTGACAGAGTGCGGGGGTTGAGTATCAGCGAGGAAGCGGTTGTCGTCAAAACATACCTGCAGCCACCTTGGTGGGATGGTGGAATGGCGGGCTGCGGGTCAGCCACCGGAATTATTTTCCCCCACCCGCTGCTCCGCCGCACGACCTCGGCTAGAATTCTTCCGGCATATCCGGAGGAGGCATCATGGCATTCAGAAAACAGAACAAGGGTTTTGCTGCTGCGCCCATTGCGGCGCTTGTCTTTCTGGTTGTGGCAGCGCTTGCCACCGGCCTCCTCCTCTTCGGCAAGCCCGGCCCGCAGACCACCGATGAACTCCCTGCAGCAGGTGTCGCCTTCGAGGTCGTCGATGGCGCCCATCGCGACTTTGACGGCTCCCCCGCCCTGGCCCTCTCCTTCAGCCTGCCGCTCGATGCCAAGGCCGATGTCGGCCAGTTCGTGCAGGTGCTTGAAGTGCCACCGTTGCCCGGCACGCAGCGGCCGCGTGTGCGCGACGAGTCGGAAGACTACGACGATGACTACCGCGGCGACTCCAACGTAAAACTCGGCACCGGCGTCAGCCGCAAGCCCGAAGACACCAAAGTCGACGACGGCAAGCCGGTCGCCGGCGCCTGGACGGTCGGCGACAACCCCCGCCTGCTCTTCTTTCCGCACATCAAGCCCAGTGCCCGCTACGTCGTGCGCGTGCTGCCCGGCCTGCCGGCGAAGAGCGGCGCCAAACTCGCCGGCGAGGAGCAGCGCTTCTCGGTGCAGACTGCCGCCGTCGCGCCCGCCTTCTATTTCGCCAGCAAGGGCATGGTGTTGCCGGCCGCGAAGAATGGCGGCCTGCCGGTGAGCACGGTCAACGTGCCGGAAGTTGACGTGCAGTTCCTCAAGGTCAAGACCGACCAGTTGCCCGCATTCCTCGAAAAAGTGATCGCCGGCGCACCCAAGGCACAACGCCAGCCGGGCGAGGAGGGCAGCGATGACGAGGATGGCTATTACTACTACGACCGCAGCACCCGCCTGCAGGGCGCAGTGAATGGCTGGACGCTCGACCAGATCAACAAGATGACTACCAGCGCCTTCCTCGGGCGCTTCGTCACCGAGCAGAAAGCCAACCGCCGCGCCGTCACCTTCCTGCCGGTGGAAAGCATCCCGGCGCTGAAGGAACCCGGCGTGTACATCGCCGTCATGTCGCAGCCCAACCGCTTCCGCCACGAAAGCCAGACCACCTACTACTACGTCAGCGACTTCGGTCTGCACGTGCGGCAGTACGCCGGCAAGGGTGCCGATGCCTTTGTCAGCTCGCTCACCAACGGCAAGGGCGTTGCCGGCGTCGAGATCACCTGGCTCGGCGCTGACGGCAAGATCCTCGGCCGTGCCGAAACCGATGGCGACGGCCGTGCCAACTTCGCCGAGCGGCCGAAGGACGCCAAGGTCGTCGTCGCCAAGAAGGGCGAGCAGCTCTCGCTGATCGCGCTCAAGGAACCGGCGCTCGACCTCGCCGAGTTCGACATCGGCGGCCTCACCTCGGCGCCGGTACGCCTTTTCGCCTACAGCGGCCGCAACCTCTACCGCCCCGGCGAGAAGTTCGATGTTTCCGTGATGGCGCGCGACGCCGACGGTCGCCCGGTACCTGCCCAGCCGGTGCAGGCCATCCTGCGCCGCCCGGACGGCAAGGCGCAATGGACCGCGACCTGGGCGCCGGAAGAGAAATTCTCCGGCTACTACAAGAAGCCCATCGAGCTGCCGGCCGATGCCGCCACCGGCTTCTGGAACCTCGAACTGCGCGCCGACCCGGCGGCCAAGGTGGCCAGCACGGTGATGCGCATCGGCGTCGAGGAATTCCTGCCCGAGAAGATGAAGCTCGACCTCGCCACCAAGGCAGACCAGCTCACGCCTGCAAGCCAGGGCTGGCAGATCGACCTCGCCGGCAACTACCTCTACGGCGCGCCCGCCGCCGGCAACAAGCTGCTCGGGGTGGTGAATACCGAGCGCAACAAGAACCCGCTGGAAAAGAAGCTGCCCGGCTTCATCTTCGGCGATGCCGACGAAGACACTGTGCGCTCGCGCAACGAACTGGAAGAAACCGCGCTCGACGGCGAAGGCAAGGGCAGCGTCAGCGTCGACCTCTCGCCGGTGCAGAAGCGCCGCTCGCCCTTCACCGTGCGCGCCACGCTCAGCCTGCTCGAAAGCGGCGGCCGCCCGGTCGTGCGCAGCATCGAGCGCACGTACTGGCCGGCGCCGGTGCTGGTCGGCCTGCGCCCGATGTTCGTCGGCGCCTATGCGCGCGAAGGCTCGAACGCCGAGTTCGAGGTCGCCGTTGCCGACACCAGTGCCAACCTGAAAGCCGGCACCGCCCTGCCGGTGCGCATCTTCCGCGAGAACCGCAACTGGTACTGGCGCTTCGACGACCAGCGCGGCTGGCATTCCGGCTACAACGAAACCGACGAGCTGGTCGCCACCACGCAGGTCTCGGTGCCTGCCGGCAGCCGCGGCAAGCTGCTGGTGCCGGTGAAGTACGGCCGCTACCGCGTCGAAGTGCTCAACCCGGAAACCAAGCTGATCACGCGCTACCGCTTCTACGCCGGCTGGTCCGCCAAGGACGACGAAACCCAGGGCGTGCGCCCGGACCGTGTGGCGCTGAAGCTCGACAAGCCCGCCTACGCCGACGGCGAAACCGCCAAGCTCACCATCACCCCGCCGCATGCCGGCGAAGCGCTGATCACGGTGGAAGGCGACAAGCTGCTGTGGTCGCGCCGCATGAGCCTTCCCGCCGACGGCAGCACCATCGACATCCCCATCGCCGCCGAGTGGAAGCGGCACGACCTCTACGTCACCGCCATGGTGCTGCGCCCAGGCAGCGCAGGCGAGAAGGGTGGCGCCGGCGTCACCCCCGCGCGCGCGCTCGGCCTCGCCTACCTGCCGCTTGAACGCGGCAACCGCAAGCTCAATGTGGCGATGGATGCGCCGAAGAAGATGGCGCCCGACCAGCCGCTCAAGGTGAAGATCAAGGTGCCCGATGCCAAGGGGCAATCGGCGATGGTCACGCTCTCGGCGGTGGATGTCGGCATCCTCAACATCACCAGCTTCAAGAGCCCCGACCCGCACGGTTTCTTCTTCGCCAAGCTGCGCTACGGGCACGACCTCTACGACGTCTACGGCCGCCTCATCGAAGCCATGGCCGGGCAGAAGGGCAAGCTCAAGTGGGGCGGCGACGCCGCGCCCAAGCCGACCAAGAGCCTGCCGAAGAAGGTGCGCCTGGTTGACCTGTTCAGCGGCCCGGTGGCGCTCGATGCCAACGGCGAAGCCGAAGTCAGCCTCCCCGTGCCCGACTTCAACGGCAGCCTGCGCCTGATGGCGGTGGCCGCCAGCGGCGAGCGCTTCGGCATGCAGGAGGCGGAAGTCACCGTCGCCGCGCCACTCGTGGTCGAACTCGCCACGCCGCGCTTCCTCTCGGTGGGCGACTCGGCCCTGCTCGCGCTCGACGTGCACAACCTCGCCGGCGCCGAGCAGGAAGTGAAGATCAAGGTCAGCAATGGCGACGGCCTCGTCATCAAGAACGGCGAGCAGAAGGTGAGCCTCAAGGACCAGCAGAAGCGCATCCTGCGCATCCCGCTCGAAGCCGGTACGGCCATCGGTCTCACCGAAGTGCAGGTGAAGATCGAAAGCCCGCTGATGAAGCTGGACCGCACTTTCCCGCTGCAAGTGCAGGCACCGACGCCGCGGCAGACGGTGCTCAAGCGCTTTACCGTGAACCCCGGCGAAACGCTGGAGGTGAAGGAGGCCGATCTTTCCGGTTTCCTCAGGCAGACCGTCAACGCCACGCTCGCCGTCTCCGACAAGGCACCGATCGACGTGAAGAGCGCCGTGCAGGGCCTGCTCACCTACCCCTACGGCTGCGCCGAGCAGACCACCAGCACCGCCTACCCGCACGTCTTCATCGACGAAACGGCGGCCAAGCAGTTCGGCCTCAAGCCCTACACGCAGGCGCAGCGCGCCGAGATGCTGGACAAGGCCATCGGCCGGCTCGCCGGCATGCAGGCGCCGAACGGCGGCTTCAGCCTGTGGGGCAACGTCAACGAGTACCAGTACTGGCTCTCCGCTTACATCACCAACTTCCTGCTCGACGCGCGCGAGCAGGGCTTCACGGTGCCGGCGGAACTGGAGAAGAAGGCTGTCGACTTCCTGCTCACTGGTTTGCAGCAGGGCGTGGCCGGCCTGCCACGCGGCCCGCTCAATTACAACGAGAACAGCGTCTGGAACGACTGGCGCTACGCCGGATCCGGCCGCTTCGGCGTGCTCGCCTACGGCGCCTACGTGCTGGCGCGGCAGGGCAAGGCGCCGCTCGCCACGCTGCGCACGCTCTCGGATGTCAGCGAACAGGCGCACTCCGGCCTCGGCCTCGTGCATCTCGGCCTCGCGCTCAAGCTGATGGGCGACGAAGCGCGCAGCAAGACCGCCATCGACGCCGGCCTCAAGAAGCCGCGCCTCAACAACTACTGGTGGGGCGACTACGGCACCAACCTGCGCGACTGGGCACAGATGTACGTGCTGCTGCAGAAGCACGAGCTGACGCCGGAAGGCCGCGAAAACCTCGTCGGCATGGTCGCCGGCGAGATCGAGAAGAACCGCTACATCAGCACGCAGGAAAAGCTCTCGCTCTTCCTGCTCGGCCGCAGCTTCGCCAACCAGCAGACCGGGGATTGGGCGGCCGAAATGACGCTGGCCGGCAAGCCGCAGAGCATTGCAGGCAAGGGCACGCAGTTCCAGTCGCTCGCCGCCGGCGAACTTGCCAGCGGCGTCAAGCTGAAGAACACCCACAAGGAGCGCCTCTTCGTCGAGCTCAACTACGCCGGCAACCCGGCCAAGGTGCCCGCCGCGCGGCGCGACGCCTTCGACCTCAAGCGCGAGTGGTACACCGCCGACGGCAAGGCGCTAGGCGACCGGGCGCTGAAAGTCGGCGAAACCCTGATCGTGCGCCTGAACGTGAAAACCAAGGGCCGCTATGCCAACGGCCTCGTTGTCGACTACGTGCCGGCCGGCGTTGAGATCGAGAACGCCAACATCGTGCAGGGCGAGCAGAACGGCATGGAGATCGCCAAGGTCGACATGCGCCAGGCCATGCAGGACACGCGCATCAAGCACGTCGAGTTCCGCGACGACCGCTTCGTCGTCGCCGCCCGCCTCGAAGGCGAGATGAACTTCTTCTACCGCGTGCGCGTGGTCACCCCCGGCAAGTTCGTGATGCCGCCGACCTACGCGGAGGATATGTACCAGCCGATGGTTTATGGGTTGGCTGGGGGCGGGGAGGTGGTAGTGATTGGGGATGAGAAGTAATTTTTCGAGATCTTAGAGCTAAGGTTGAAGAGAATGCTTAACCCGTCTTAGGTACTGACAATCTATGTGTAATGCTTGGAATAAGCTCGTTTTGATCTGATAGGCATCAAATGTGAATACGTTACAAGGCAACAGAAGCAGGAAGCTGTGAAATTAATCCGGGAGAAGGAACTTGCTAAGTTACAGCGCTCGGCGGTCAAGTTACATGGAGATGAGCTGCTATTTGCAACTCGAAAACTACGGGAGAAATTTGGTCGAAGTGATGAAGGGGAATGAGGGCTCGGAGCAATAATGGGTCGGCGTGAGGTAGTCCCGTTGGGGACGGGCACCTATTTTCTGATTTAAAAACTATGCCAACAAGAAAGAGATGATGGAAAGTTTTTCAGAGAAATTTCTACCCGAAGGCTATTTGGTTTTTATAGGAGGTAGCAGGTGAAGTACGACATTACATATGAATGCAGATCCAGCGAAGGAGTATTCCGGGGTTACTTTGAATTTGAATCTGATCAAACTCCCAATGCGACAGATAGGGAGGTTATTGATTCCGCATTAAAGGATTCAACAAAATTCATGCAAAAAGGCTTGGGTGGATTGGAAATCCTAGATATTTCTCATGGAAGGGGGGGTAAGTGAAAGGAATTTTCCTTGACGCCTGCCGTAACTGGCTTGCTCTACTTTTCTTGCCCCTCACATTACTAGTAACAAGCGCCTCGTGGGCAGAGGAAAAAATAGATCCGAACGAAATAGGGGAGTGGATCGTTGATGGCTTTGCTATCTCCATGCGAATGGAGTGCAGTGTATCTACTTATGATTTTTGGCCAAAAAAATATTGCAGGAAGCCGTATGTTGAAATTGGGCCAAAAACTAACCGCGATCCGAATCAATTATTCTCAGTCACCCCATATTTTAAGCTTGTAGCTGGAAGTATTGAGCTTGGCGATAAGTGGATGTTTGATGGCAACGACGATCCTCAACGTCGAATACCCCTCTCCGAGTTGACTTTAGGTTCCGCCAAATCAGAAGGCCTTTTTAATTTGTTAATGGCGAAGCCTGGGATTCAGATAAAGTTCATGACAAGGGCAGGTCAAGGACAGCCAACTAAATCAAGAACAATTGTCTTGTCTGGTTTTGATTTTTATGCCGAAAAAACAGTTCGGGAAGTTGACTATCTCTACAGCATGGAAGAGAGCGAAGCGAGGAAAAATAAAATAATTGCACTGGCTGCTTTTGGTGGATTTTTGGTGGTTGCATTTTTACTCGCTAGATTTCTGATAAGACGAGCCAGAAACAAGATAAAAGTCGTTAAGCAGAATCTTGAGACGAAGCGGGTTTCTCGTGCAGCAGAGGATGAAGCTATTAGAGAAGTTGTTCGTAATAGTGTTCAGAATGCGGATAACCAGTCCCTTGAGGTTTTGAAAGATCAAATTAAAAAAGCTTTGGATGCTGGAGATACAAAAGCAGCCGAAGAGCTTTTGAAGATAATGAATCGTTTAGAGCGATAAGGGGTCAGCATGAATTTCCATTTGCTGGCACTGACTTTCTCCACGATTTTTATCCAACGGTCTTGCTCATGAAATTAATTGTCTCGCTTGCCATTGGCTTGCTTGTTTCTGGTTCGGCATTCGCGCAGCATCGTTGCGTGGAGAACGGCAAAACGATTCTTACTGATCGCCCCTGTTCCAGCCAACCAATGCCCGTAGCCTCGGGCGGTACAAGCGAGGTTAATCATGCCGGGAATGCTAATTACGCTACGACCAATGGCGCATGGCGAGGGCAAGTGCAATTTATGGCGAAAGCCGGAACCGCCGTTATCAACGAGGCTCATGCTGTTGTCCCGTTTGTGATCGAGGTTGATCCTCAAGGGCGGGTTACAGGGTCTGGCAATAATTGCTCGATCAAGGGCATCGCGGCACCTTCGCCTATGGATACGATCACAACGCTGGATATAACGCTTACCGGGTGTGCTTACTCTGGCTTCAATCGGCAAATGACGGGGCGCTTAGCACTATATAAGGCGCAGAAATACGTCGATTTTAGTGTTCAAAGCTACGACATGCTGCGGCGGCCGAATGGCTATTACGAGATCAAAGGTGCTCTGCGTCGCTAGTGGGGGCGGCAATCATGGCGAGAAAGAAAACGTCTGCGCTTGAAGACCTGATGGAAATCGGCATGAAGCTGCCTTGGCAGGCAAGTGTCGTTCTGGCACTGGTCGCCTATCTCGGGTTCCACTATCTCGCGACCTTGCCGCCGGTACCGACTGTCATTTCCGACCCGAAGCAGATGGGGCCGGCGATGAGCGCGACGATCCTGCGGCAGTTCGCAATCACGGTCGGAACGTTTCTGCAGTATCTGGTGCCGCCGGCCTTGCTGATCGGAGCTGCCATCTCGGCGTTCAGGCGTCGCCGTCATTCTGCACTCCATCAGTCCGTGGCTTCGTCACCGAATCGCAACGCGCTTGAGCAGATGAGTTGGCGCGAATTCGAAGGGCTCATTAGCGAGGTTTTCCGCCGCAAGGGGTTTTCGGTTGTCGAACGTGGCGGTAGCGCTCCGGATGGCGGTGTTGATGTTGAATTGCGTGCTGGCAAGGACAAGTACCTCGTGCAGTGCAAGCAGTGGAAGGTAACGAAAGTCGGGGTGGCGACGGTGCGAGAGTTGTACGGTGTGATGGCTGCTGAAGGGGCTGTTGGCGGTTTTGTCGTCGCGTCCGGTGAATTTACGGAAGAAGCGAAGCGATTTGCCGACGGGCGCTCGATCGAGCTGGTGCCCACCGACGTGCTGCTTCGCCTTGTGCAGCAGACTGCCGGAGAAATGCCGGCCACCATCGCCTTATCCCAAGATGATCCTGCCTGCCCAAAATGTGGCAGCGAAATGGTGATGCGTACTGCCAGAAAGGGCGATAACGCCGGCGCTGCGTTCTGGGGGTGCTCTCGCTATCCCGCATGCCGTGGCACGCGCAGCGTTGCATAACGACCTTCTATTTAGCCAACTCCAAGAACCGCAAAAAATGTTCAAACGCCTCATGTCCGCGCTGACCGGAAAGAAAGATTCGTCAGACGAGAAACATCCCAACGCTACGGATGCTGCTACGCCATCGGAAGCGTTGATCACTGCCTATGACACCTATGGTCGCGAAATTAAGATCACACGCGACGATTGGCGGAACAATGTCTTTCTGCCAAATCTGGAGCAGAAGAGAGACGATCCGGATGAACTGTATCGACTGATTGTGTCCGGTCTGAACGATGGATTTGTCGCCGATCTCTTGCCTGCGGCCGAGCGCCTGCTTGAGATCGATCCCGATCCGGAGCGCAGCCATGCTGTTCACGGCATTGTGTTGATGAAGCAAGGCCGGATTGATTCCGCCGAACACACCTTGCGCGAGGGGATGCGCAAAGCGGGCGAAACAGCGGCGTTGCTCACGAATCTTGCCAAGGTCTACGTCGAGAGAGGCGACGAAGCTCGTTCGCATGAGCTGCTGCAGCGAGCCGTCGAGGCCGATCCGAACATGGAGAACGCCTTGATGTGGTGGGCGGCGATTCAGCGAGAAAAAGCGGGTGACTCGGGATATGTTGCTTCGCTGCGTGGCGTTGCTGACCTGCCCGGCAGTTGGCGCGCGCAGATCTGGCTGGCCCGCCATCATCTGGAGCAGGGGCAAGTCGATCAGGCGCGAGTGCTTTACTCGACAGTTCTGGCGCAGGGGCGGTATGACGCCAGCGCACTGATGATGATCTCCGGGGATTTGGGGAGAAACGGACAGATCGGGCTGATTGTCGAGTTGGTGGCACCCGTCTTTGACGAGAAGCGGCACGATCCAATGGCTGGCCTCAATCTGCTGCGTGCGTATCAGGAACTTGGCCGGCCGGTCGAAGGGGAGGGCTTGCTTTCTCGGATGTATGCGCTGGGGTTTGCGGGGTTCAAGCAGCATCTCGATGAGTTTGCCCAAGCCTTCATGCAGATGCGACGGCAGACCGAAGCGGGGACGCCAGTCAACGCAGATCGTCTGAAGACAACGACCCTGTCGCTGAATCAGCCGATCTGGCACTACGGCTTGCGGCAAGCGGATTGGCTGTTTGCCGCAAAGCCGGCAGGAGTGCCGGAGATCGGTTTCTTCGCATTGTCGAAAATCATGGCTGGCAACCAGCATGCTGAAGAGCAGCGTGAGGACGATGTTGGCCGGCTTACACGCGCCATCCCGCTTTACCTCGCCGAGGCAATTCATTACTGGACGGATTTCGCCGGCATCACCTATGTCTTGGTGGTCGAAGATGGCGGCCCGGTGGTCAGCGGCGGAGAAACGGACGGTCAGCAACTATTCGACATCGTTCCGGCAACCATGAAGTACTTCGTGACTGGCGAGATCGGTTGCGAGGGCGAGGGTGACGCTGCGCAGTGGGAAATAGCGCTTTCGCTATGGAGTTGTGAGCAACGTACACGCATTGCGAAAGAGGCGGGCGCGGCGACTCAGGCTGAGCTTGGCGGGCTTGTTCTGGATCTGGAAGAGCGGCTACTCGCGCGCGTTGGCGGAAAGCGTGCGCGTCCGCTGGACGACTTCTATCGTCATCCGACCAAGGATATTTTGCCGATTTACCTCAGCGAGTTGGGGCAGGCGTTCATGCTCACGCTGCTCGCCAATAATCTGGTATCGAAGGCAGGCTTGTGGGGCGAACGAGCGATGCTTGACTGGCCGCTCAACATGGCCCTGAACTGGCCGTCGGTCGAGGTGCCGAAGATCATGTACATCTCCGGGCTTGGCAAGGCATTCGACTATGGCTCCGTTGTTCTCGCTGAGTATCGAGAGCGCACACTACAGTTGCTCAAGGACGCTGATCGCGAAAACAGCCCGTCGGCGAGACTGGCGCCGTTGATGTGGAAAGTGTTCGGGATGGGCGAGGAGCTTGAGGCGTTTATCAGTTCCCTGCCTGCGGAGACGGATCGGCGCTATAGGGACTGGCTTGACCGGGTTGTTGGTTAAGAGTGCCAGACGTGCGTTTGGGCCTCGCTTTTCGTCGGCCGTGTGTCACGTTTGTGCTACATTGAGCACGTGTTGAATCCTGCCCGGAGCTTCCCATGAGCACCACAACCATCCGCATCCCCGATGACCTGAAAACCCGAGTCGCCAAAGCCGCTGGTCGCGCAGGCACGACCCCGCACAACTTCATCCTTGAGGCGATTGCCGAAAAGGCCGAGCAGGCCGAGCGTCGGGCCGAGTTCGATACCGTGGCGGAGGAGCGTTACGCCCGCATCGTTGAAACCGGCAAGACGATTCCGTGGAGCGAGATGCGCAGCTACCTTGAGGGGCGCGTGGCGGGCAAGGCCGTGAAGCGCCCGGCAGCGCGCAAGCTGGCGAAGTAGCGTGTCGCGCATCGAGCTGGCACCCGAGGTTCGGGAGGATTTCGAGCGGATTCTCGATCACCTCGATCAATATCAGGTCGAGAGTCCCGTGGCGCGGATACACGAGATTGTCGAGGCCATCGGCGTGCTCGAAACGAACCCCCTGATCGGCCGCCCTGCCGAGAGCGGCAAGCGGGAACTGGTAATTGGGCGTCGCTCGCATGGGTATGTGGCGCTGTACCGGTACGTTACCGAGATCGATACCGTCTTCGTTCTGGCGATCCGTGCCCAGCGTGAAGCGGGGTTCGGGCGCGAGTGACTTCGCTGGTGTGGTCCCTGGCCTGGCTTGACCATTGCAGATGTTGGTATTACATTTGTTCGTCAGGTAATACCAAGGAGTTTAATCATGTCGACGACCCTTACAAGCAAAGGCCAGGTCACTATTCCCAAGCAGATTCGTGATGCGCTGAATCTGGCGCCCGGTTGTGCGGTGGATTTCGCCGTCAATCGCGATGGGGACGTGGTCATCCACAAGGTCGATGCTCGAACCAGCCGCAAGCCGGATCGCTTCGAGGCTGCACGCGGCAAGGCCGACGTGAAGTGGCGAACGGACGATCTGATGGCGCTGCTACGCGACGATTGAGGCTTTGCCGATGCTGCTGGTCGATACCAATGTGCTCGTCGATGTGCTGGAGGATGATCCGGAATGGGCGGATTGGTCGATTGGCCAGTTGCGAGCGCAGTCGAAAATCCAACGGCTGGCGATCAACCCGATCATCTATGCCGAGTTGTCGCTGACGTTTTCAACGGTGGAAGCGCTTGATCAGGCGCTGGACGATCTTGGGTTGACCATGGTCGAGCTGCCCCGGCCGGCGCTGTTCATCGCCGGTAAAGCGTTCGTTCGCTATCGCAGGCAGGGCGGTACGAAGGGTAATGTGCTTGGCGATTTCTTCATTGGCGCGCATGCAGCGGTGTCGAAGTATCCGGTGCTGACGCGGGATACCCGGCGTTACGCATCGTACTTCCCTTCCGTGAAACTTGTTTCGCCGGAAGCCTGAGCGGGGAATATCTGCTCGCGCTGCCTTGGATTTGGAGTTTCGTATGCATACCGTTAGTCCCCGCCGTTCTGCTCGTCTGACCTTGCGTGCCGATGCCGACACAAAGGCTTTGATCGAACGTGCAGCCGTACTGGCGGGTGTTCCGGTTTCAGCGTTTGTCCTTCAGCATGCTATCGACGCAGCCCGGCGTGTGCTTACAGACAGCGGAACGTACGTATTGTCCGAGAAGGATTTTGCGGCTTTTGTTACCGCGAGTGAGGCGCCGGAAGAACCGACGCAGCACCTGCGTGATCTCATGGCCCCTCGATCACATCGCTGATTGCCATAGCACTGTGCGGCCGGCCAGAAAGCTCCGACTCGCGCTGGCGGCCCTGCTCGCCACGATCCTCCTCGCCGACCAGCTCCTCCCGCCCCCGCTTCCCGGCAGCAGCAATCCCGCCCACCTCGCGCCCCACGCCCAGCTCGTCCTCGCCCGCGACGGCACGCCGCTGCGGGCCTTTCCCGATCGCGCGCACATCTGGCGGCACCCGGTGCGGGTGGCGGAGGTGTCGCCGCGCTATGTGGAGGCGGTGCTGGCCTATGAGGACCGCTTCTTCTACTGGCATCCCGGCGTGAATCCGTTCGCGCTGCTGCGCGCGGCGGGGCAGTGGCTGGGGCATGGGCGCATCGTCTCCGGCGGTTCCACGCTGACCATGCAGGTAGCGCGCATGCTGGAGCCGGAGGCTTACGCCTCACGCTCGATCGCCGGCAAGCTGCGCCAGATGGCGCGGGCGGTGCAGCTGGAGCTGCGCCTTTCGAAGACCGAAATCCTCGAGCTGTACCTCACCTATGCGCCGATGGGCGGCGTGCTCGAAGGCGTGGAGTCGGCGAGCCGCGCCTATCTCGGCAAGCCCTCGCTCGCCCTCTCGCACGCCGAGGCGGCGCTGCTGGCGGTACTGCCGCAATCGCCCTCGCGCCTGCGGCCCGACCGCTTCCCCGAGCGCGCCCGCGAGGCGCGCGACAAGGTGCTGGATCGCCTCGTTCCCGCCTGGGGCGAGGCGACGGTGAAGGATGCCAAGCAGGAGCCGGTGATCGCGCAGACGCTGCGCGAGCCGCTGCTGGCGCCGCTTTTCGCCGAGCGCGTGCGCAAGCTTTACCCCAAGGCGCAGCGGGTGGATACGACGCTGGATGCCGGCACGCAGGCGAGCGTGGAGCAGCTCGTCGCGGCGCGGCTGGCGGTGCTGCCGCCGCGCGTGTCGATGGCGGCGCTGGTAGTCGACAACGCCACGCTGGAGGTGCGCGCCTACGCCGGCTCGGCCGATTTTTCCGACGCCGAGCGCTTCTCGCATGTCGACATGGTGCAGGGCCGCCGCTCGCCGGGTTCGGCGCTCAAACCTTTCCTCTACGGCCTGGCGCTGGACGAGGGGCTGATCCATTCCGAATCGCTGCTCTCCGACGTGCCGCAGTCCTTCGCCGGCTACCAGCCGGGCAACTTCCAGGCGAGCTTTTCCGGCCCGGTGGGCGTGACCGAGGCGCTGCAGAAATCGCTCAACGTGCCGGCGGTGGAAGTGCTTGACCGCCTCGGGCCGCAGCGCTTCGTCTCGCTCTTGCGGCGCGGCGGGCTGAAGCTCGATCTGCCGCGCGGCGCCGAGCCGAACCTGTCGGTGATCCTCGGCGGGGTGGCGGTGAATCTCGAAGGCATGGTCGGCGCCTACACCGCCTTTGCGCGCGGCGGCGTCGCCGGCAAGCCGCGCTACGTGGCCGATGCACCGGTGGAGGAGGCGCGCCTGCTGAGCGAGGGCGCGGCCTTCATCATCCGCGACGTGCTCGAATCCGGCGGCCCGGTGGCGCGGTATGTCGAAGGCGGAGGGAACGCATTGGGGGCGCGGCGCGGCATCATGTGGAAGACCGGCACCAGCTTCGGCTTCCGCGATGCGTGGGCGGTGGGCGTCAGCGACCGCTACACGGTGGGCGTGTGGGTCGGCCGCCCGGACGGCACGCCCAACCCCGGCTTCTTCGGTGCCAACGTGGCGGCGCCGATGCTGGTCGATGTGTTCTCGGCCATCGACGATTCGCGCCCCGCCAAACGAACCCCACCAGCGAGCGTCACCCAGGCCAAGGTCTGCTGGCCGCTCGGCCTGCGCGCGGACGCCGTGCCCACCGCGCTGTGCCATCAGGAGCGCACCGCGTGGCTGCTGCACGACGCGGCACCGCCGACCTTCCCTGACCGCCTGCGCGAAGGCGCAGCCCGCTACACCGACTACCGCGACGCCGCTACCGGCCAGCGCGTGCGCGCCGCCTGCGCGCCGGGCGAGATGAAAAGCGTGGACATGGCCCGCTGGCCCGCCGCACTGGAACCCTGGCTCGACGGCGCCACGCGCGAGCGCGCGCTGCCGCCGCCCTGGGTACCGGCCTGTGCCAAGGCGCAGGCGCCGGAGGCGGGGCTGAAGATCGTCAGCATCACCAATGGCGAGACGATCCGCCGTGCGGGGAATAAGAATGGTGCCGCCCCCTCGCTGCGGCTCGAAGCCCGCGGCGGCCAGCAGGAACTGATCTGGCTGGTCGACGGTGTGCAGGTTGGCCGCGCCCCCGCCGGCAAGGCCCTGCACCACACTTTTCCCGAGGCCGGGCGGCACACGGTGACGGTGATGGATGATTCGGGGCGGTATGACCGGGTGGAGATCAGCGTGCGCTGATGGGTGTTGTTCATTCGCCGATTCGGCGAGAATGGAAAGATCGACAAGCGGGAGGCAGGCATGAACGACCAATTTCAGACCATTGACCAGATCAAGGCTACGGCCATCGACATGGTGCTCAAGTTCGGCCCGAAGGTGCTGGTGGCCACGGCGATCATGGTTGCCGGTCATTTCGTTGGGCGCTGGCTGGGGCGCATGTTCGAGCAGCTGCTGGTGCGCTTCAAGCTGGAGGCGCCGGTGCGTTCGCTGCTGGTGCGCGTGGCCTACCTGATCGTGCTGGTGCTCTTTGCGATCATGGCGCTGCAGAACCTCGGGGTGGAGTTGCTGCCGCTGATCGCCGGCCTCGGCGTGGCCGGGGCGGGCATCGCATTGGCGATGCAGGGGCTGCTCGGCAATATCGTCGCGGGGCTGACGATCATCTTCACCCACCCGTTCCATGTCGGCGACTACATCTCGATCGGCAACGAGGAGGGCGAGGTGCTGGATGTGACGTTGTTCAGCACGACGCTGGGGCATACCGACTGCTCGAAGGTGGTGATCCCGAACCGCAAGATCGTCGGCGAGATCCTGCACAACTACGGCAAGATCCGGCAGCTGCCACTGTCGGTGGGCGTGGCCTACGGCACTGATATCGACATGACGCTGGCGACGATCGACGAAATCCTGCGCGCCAATCCGCGCGTGCTGCAGGAGCCGGTGCCGGTGGTCGGGGTGAAGCAGCTGGCGGATTTTCGCGTGGCGATCAGCGTCATGCCGTGGGTGGCGGTGCCCGACTACGTGGCCGCTTCGGCGGAGATCAACAAGGCGATCCTGGAAACCTTCCGCGCCCGGGGTATTGCGATACCCCTCCCGCAGCACGAAGTGCGCATGCTGGGGAGTGCTGTCTGAGCCCTGCCGGCGGGGTTTTCTCACGTTGTGCGAGGGCTGCGCCGGGCCTCGAACGGCGCGCTACACTGATACCGATCATTCACTGAAGGACCGCTATGCCCCGCTGGATGCCCCATGCCATTACCACGCTCGGCTATTTTCTGTCGGGCGTGGCGGGCTTGCAGCTGGGCGTGTTGCAGGGCTACGCAAGCCCGCTGTTTCCGGCGGCGGGCTGGGCGCTGGCGGCCTTGCTGGTGTTCGGCCCACGCGTGTTGCCGGCGGTGTGGGTCGGGGCTTTCTTCACCAACCTGGTCGTCGAGATCGGCAATGGCGCGGTGTGGACGGCTTCCTCCGGTGCCGTTGCGGCGCTGATCGCGGTTGGTGCCTGTGTGCAGGCCTGGCTGGGCAGCGCGCTGGTGCGCCGGCGTCTCGGCGATGCCTGGCGGCGCCTGGAGAATGACCACGAGATCATCGCCTTTTCGCTGCTCGGCGGGCCGCTGGCCTGCGTGGTGTCGGCCTCGGTTGGCGTTTCGTCGCTGGTGGCCTTCGGCATCGTGCCGGGCGCGGATTTCCTCTTCACGTGGTGGAACTGGTGGCTGGGCGATACGCTCGGCGTGCTGATCGGCGCGCCGCTGGGCCTGCTGCTGCTCGCATACAAGCAGGCGTCGGTGTGGCGGCGGCGGGTGCTGGTGCTGGCCGTGCCGATCATGACCACGCTGGCGCTGATCGTTGTCGCCTTCCTCTATGCCGGGCATTGGGAGCGCAAGCAGATTGTCCGCGAACTCGAACATTACGGCACCGAGGTCTCGCGCCAATTGCAGCAACGGCTGGTTGATGCCGACCGGCGCAGCATGCGGGAGATCGTCGAGGCTTCAATGAGCCCGTCGATGGCGCAACGGCTTCGTGTGGTGATCCGCAATCCGCAGGAGAAGGCGGCTGATGGTTCTCCCTTACTCGTTTTCGGTGCGCTGCCGGAGTCGGCAGATGCCTGGCGGACAACGCTGCAGGCGGGCGGCCGGGAGTGGCGGGTGTCGTTCTCGCTGAGCCCCGAGTATGCCCGCGAGATGCGCTCGCTGCTGTCGCCGGTGGTGGGCATCGCCGGCATGCTTTTCGTGAGTGTGCTGCAGTTGCTGCTGCTGGCGATGACCGGGCGCACGGCGGCGGTGGAGCGCACGGTGCGCGAACAGACGGCCGATCTGGTGCAGCTCGATGCCGCACTGCGCGACCGCATGATGGAGCTGCAGTCGATCCTCGACAATTCGAGCGTCGGCATCACGTTGGTCCGCGACCGGCGGCAGATCTGGTCGAACCGGCGCATGGCGGAAATGTTCGGTTACCCGGAGGGGAGTATGTCGGAGGTGAGCACCCGCATGTTCTTCCTGAATGATGGTGATTTTGAGACCTTCGGGCGGGAAGCCTATCCGCTGCTGCTGCGTGGCGTTCGCTATTCGACCGAGCGCCTGATGCGGCATGCGGATGGCCACGAAATGTGGATGCGCATGAACGGCAAGCTGGTCGATGCGGCGAATCCGGAGGCTGGCAGCATCTGGGTGTTCGAGGATATTTCCGAGCAGAAGGCGGTCGAGGCGGAGCTGATTCGCGCCAAGGAGGCCGCCGAGGCGGCGAGCGTGGCGAAGACCCAGTTCCTGGCGACGATGAGCCACGAGATCCGCACGCCGATGAACGGCATTCTCGGCATGGCCCAGCTGGCGTTGATGCCCGACACCAGCGAGAGCGACCGCGACGAGTGCCTGCAGGCACTGCTTTCTTCCGGGCAGTCGCTGCTGACGTTGCTGAACGACATTCTCGATATTTCGCGCGTCGAGGCGGGCAAGGTGGCGCTGGAGAATTTTCCGTTTGAGCCGGCGACGGTGCTGGCCGAGGTCGAGCGGCTGTTCCGCGAGCTGGCGGCATCGAAGGGGCTGGTCGTGCTGTCGCAGTGGCGTGGTGCGCCGACCGCTACCTACCTCGGTGATCCGGCCCGGCTGCGCCAGATGCTGAGCAATCTGGTGGGCAATGCGGTGAAGTTTACGCACGACGGCGACATCCGCATCGAAGCAGGGGTGGTTTCCGATGAGGCGGGCGCCGAGTGGCTGGAGTTTTCTGTACTGGACACCGGTATCGGCATTGACGCGGACAAGCTGGAGTTGCTGTTCCAGCCCTTTACGCAGGCCGACAGCTCAATGACGCGCCGTTATGGCGGAACCGGCCTGGGGCTGTCGATCGTGCGCGGGCTGGCTGCAGCGATGGGCGGCACGGTCGGCACGGCGAGCGAGCCGGGCAAGGGTTCCCGCTTCTGGTTCCGGGTTCCGGCGCGGTCGGCTTCCGGTGCCGCTGTGCCGGCGCTTACCTCGGCGTTGTCGTTGCCGGCCCGGTCGTCGACAGCGGGCCTGCGGGTGCTGGTGGCCGAGGACAATCCGACGAACAGAAAGGTCATCGCATCAATGCTGGAGCGCAGCGGCTATCGGGTCGAACTGGTGGAGAACGGGCAGCAGGCGCTGGATCGACTCAAGCAAGGCGATGCCCCGGATATCGTGCTGATGGATGTGCAGATGCCGGTGATGGATGGTGTTGATGCCACGTGCAGAATCCGGGAATGGGAGCGCGAAAGTGCGCACGCTCCGATCCCGATCATCGCGCTGACTGCGGGCGCCTACGAGGAGGATCGGCAGCGTTGTCTGGCGGTGGGGATGAACGGGTATTTGCCCAAGCCGGTTGATTTTTCTGCCTTGCAGGCGGAGATGGCGCAGTGCTTGTCCGGCGTGCAGGCGCCGGCCGGGACCGCTGGTGGTGCCAGCAGGGCGGCGCTCGCCAATGCGGTGTTCGACGAGGCCGGAATGCTGCGCCGGATGAGTGGCGATCTGGTGCTGGCACGCACACTGGCCGAGATAGTGCAGCCTGATATCGAGCGGCAATTGATCGCCTTGCGTGAGGCGATGCTTGCCGAGGATCGCGATGCCGCCTTGCGGCTGGTGCATTCGATCAAGGGCATGGCGATGGACGTCGAAGCGCGTGAGCTGGCTCGGAAAGCGAAGGCGCTGGAGAGCGCTTTGCGTGAAGGTCTGGGTGGTGGGCTTGAGCGCCTGTCCGAAATCGAACACGAGTATGGGCTGCTCAAGGTGCTGCTGAACGACTGGTTGGCCAGCAGCGAAACAGTCTGATCGGCGTCTCGCGCCATGAACAACGAACGGAGCAGATGAATGGCCTACAGCACTGAGTTTCTTGAAACCGAACCCGCTCGCAGCGAGCTGGATGCCTTGTCGGAGCCGCTGGTGGTCGAGTTCGGGGCGCCGTGGTGCGGCCATTGCCAGGGCGCGCAGCCCCGCGTGGCCGAAGCCTTTGCCGCTTACCCGCAAGTGCGGCACCTGAAGGTCGAGGACGGCCCGGGCCGGCCGCTCGGGCGCTCGTTCCGCGTCAAGCTGTGGCCGACGCTGATCTTCCTGCAGGCCGGGGTGGAGGTGGTGCGGCTGGTGCGGCCGACCGAAGCCGGGCCGATTGCCGAGGCACTGGCGCAGATCGTGGCATGAGTGCCGCCGATTTCTCGGCGCTGAACGCGGCCGGCCTCAACCTGCAGGTGGTGTTCGACCTTGCCACGCTTCCCGACGAGATGCGTCGGCAACTCGATCCGGATTCGCGCTATCGGCAGCTGATTCTCATTGGCCACGGTGGCCGGGCCTTGTGGGAACGGGTGCAGGCGGCCGGGCTTCGCTCCGAGCATCCGATCGATGAATTTACGGTCAATGTGGTCGAAGCCTGGATCTCGGCGCAGCTGCCCGGTGTCGCGCACACCATCGTTTATCCGGGAGAGGGGTCGGTCGGCCTGCAGGCGCTTGGCAAGCGCGCAGGGTGGCATCACGACTCGCCTTTTCGCGTCGGCGTGAATGCGGCCTGGGGTTCGTGGTTCGCCTACCGGGCGGTGGTGCTGGTCGACGCAGGCCTGCCGATAACACCGCGCATGGTGAGTGACTCGCCGTGCGTCAGTTGCACTGCGCAGCCGTGCGTGAGCGCTTGCCCCGCCGATGCGTTGGCCGAGGGGGATTTCTCTCTGCAGAAGTGCATTGCCTACCGCAAGCAGCCGGACTCCCGCTGCCGTGTCACCTGTGTCGCCCGCACTGCTTGCCCGGTGCGACCCGAACATCGTTACACCGACGCCCAGATCGCCCACAGCTATTCACGGTCGATGGCGATGATCGAGCGTTTGTATTAGCCGTCACCCCGGCGGAGGCCGGGGTCCAGCAACTGCCGTAGATAGATCAAACTGGATGCCCGCTTGGACAAAGCCCGGCCTGCCCTGAGTCTGACGAAGGGCCGGAATGACGGAGGCTTATGCGGGCGGGAAGGCGCGCCGCCATAGCGGCGCCAACCCCACCAGGCCAAGCAGCGGCCCCGGCAGCAGCAGCCACGCGATCGAAAGACCCCAGTCGTCGATGAGGTGCGTCGCCAGCATGATCGAACCCATGGTGATGGCGAAACCAAGCGAGTTCTGGATTGCCAGCGCGCTGCCGACGATCTGCGGCGGACAGGCTTTCGCCGACATCGCCGAGAATTGCGGCGAATCGGCGACGACGCTCATTCCCCATAGCAGCATCAGTGCCAACAGCAGCGGCGCCGGTAAGCCGCCGGCAAGCGGAAAGACGAGGCAGCACAGCGCCGACGTGGCAAGGGCGATGGCGGCGACGCGGGCACTGCCGATGCGGGCGGTGAAGTGGCCGCCGAGGACGCAGCCGAGCGCGCCGATACCGATGATGGCGAAGGACAGCGTCGGGATGGAGAGATCGAGCGCGTGGTGCAGCCCGCTCTTCGCAACCAGCATCGGGGTCAGCGTCCACATCGCGTAGAGCTCCCACTGGTGGCCGAAGTAGCCGAGCGCCGAGGCGCGATATTCGGGAATCTGGAAGGCGCGGAAAACGCCGCCGAGCGTGATCGCCGGCGCGCCGTGGCCACGCTTCAGGTGCGGGCCATCACCGAGGCGCAGGATGAGCACGGCAGCAACGACGGCCAGTGACGAGGCGGCGAGGATCGGTGCCTGCCATGGCCAGGCTGCGCCGAGTGCACGGATGCCCTGCGGCAGCGAGGTGCCGAGCGTGAGCATGCCGACCAGCCAGGCGAGCGCGGCGCCGGCGCGTTCAGGCTCCCAGCTGACGATCAGCTTCATGCCGAGCGGGTAGACGCCGGCGAGCGATAAACCGACCGCGAAGCGCCACAGGATGCCGGCGTCGATGCCGCCGGCGAAGAAGGCGAAGCCGGCATTGGCGAGTGCGCCGAGTACGGCGCAGATGGCGAATATGCGGCTGGCGGGAAAGCGGTCGGCGAGGCCGGTCACGGCGAAGATCAGCGTGCCGAGGATGAAGCCGAGTTGCGTGGCGTTGGTCAGCGCGCCGATGTCGGCGGGGCTGGCGCCCCATTGCCGTATCAAGTCATCGGCGGCGCTGTTGGCGGAGAACCAGAGCGAAGTGCCGAAGAGCTGGGCGAGGACGATGACGGCGATCGGGTGACGGGTCATCGCCAGCCCTGAATTTCTATTGAACCACGGCGATCACGGCGGGGACAGCGACCCCCTTGCTGCTTACAAGCGTTGCAAGCCTTTCCATGCAGGGGGTCCGGCGCGAACTGCCAAGCATTTTGTATTTCGCCGTGCACGCTGTGCTCGCCGTGGTTGGCCGTGTTTTCTAGGGCTATCTTGCTGGCTTCGCCGCCCACGAATCCCGCAGCGTGACCGTGCGGTTGAACACCGGCGTGCCGGCCTTCGAATCGACGCGGTCGGCAACGAAGTAGCCGTGGCGTTCGAACTGGAAGCAGTCCTCGGCCTTCGCGTCCTTCAGCGAGGGTTCGAGCTGGGCGGTGATCAGCTGCTTCGAATTCGGGTTGATGTCGTCGAGGTAGTCGCGCTCGACTTCCGGCGCATCGCCTTCGCGGCGCGCTCCCGGTGCCGGCACGGCAAACAGGCGGTCGTAGAGGCGGATCTCGGCGGTGTAGCCGTGCGCGACGGAGACCCAGGTCAGGTTGCCCTTGACCTTGACGCTGTCGGCGCCCGGCGTGCCCGACTTGGTTTCCGGCAGGTATTCGCACAGCACGGCGGTGACCTTGCCCGACGCATCCTTCTCGCAGCCGGTGCACTTCACGATGTAGCCGTACTTGAGGCGCGCCATATTGCCGGGGTAGAGGCGGTGGAAGCCCTTGCTCGGCTCTTCCATGAAATCCTCGGCTTCGATCCACAGCTCGCGCGAGAAGGGCATCGAGCGCTTGCCGAGTTCCGGCTTGAGCGGGTGATTCGGCGCGAAGGCTTCCTCGCTCTGGCCTTCCGGGTAGTTGGTGATGATCAGCTTCAACGGGTCGAGTACGGCGACGCGGCGTTCGGCAGCTTCGTTCAACACCTCGCGGAAGCAGTCCTCGAAGACGATGTAGTCGATCAGCGAGTCGTGCTTGGAGACGCCGATGCGCTCGGCGAACAGGCGGAAGCCTTCCGGCGTGTAGCCGCGACGGCGGGCACCGACCAGGGTCGGCATGCGCGGATCGTCCCAGCCGTCGACATGCTTTTCATCGACCAGCTGGATCAGCTTGCGCTTGGAGAGCACGACGTAGGTCAGGTTCAGGCGCGAGAATTCGATCTGCTGCGGCAGCGGGCGCTGCAGCTTGCCGCCTTCGGCCAGGCGCTCCAGCAGC
>Ga0172380_10001922_pt1 | contig 34519 bp, 35 predicted proteins | sample Leawe162metaG_FD_119747 | JGI IMG/M metagenome (GOLD analysis project Ga0172380, IMG submission 119747) | Leachate microbial communities from a municipal landfill in Southern Ontario, Canada - Leachate well 162 metaG | ecosystem: Engineered > Solid waste > Landfill > Unclassified | place...
ATTGTTTTTGAATCTCATCAATGATACCTATTCATTTTTATAATATAATCCTTTTTTTACCGAAGAACCTACAAAACCCTGAATATGATTATTATCCAAGAAATCTTTTATCTTTTTATTATCATCAATAACTTTTATCACACACTTCCTAGCAAATATTTTATTTTTTGACTTACCTAACTTATTTAATATCATAGATTTAACAATATCTTTTTTATATAACCAATCATCTTCCCAGATATGATATAATCTAATATTATTTTTATTACACAATTCTGTTTTATCTTTATGATAATTTTTATCTTTATATATTTCTGAATGCCAATATAAACCGTTAAATTCAAATGCTAAATTTATTTCAGGTAAATAAATATCTAATTCTTTGTTTTCTATTCTACTATTTCTTATTATATTACCATCATAATTTTCTTGAATAAAATTAAATAGTTCATTTTCCATCCCAGAATATTTATTACCTATTGGATTACAAATTACACACAATTCAGTATTGTATTTTATTCGGTTATATATATTTATTGAATTTATAATATAATTGTGTCCTTTATCGCAACTAATACTATAATTATTTTCATCATCTACTATTGTTATATTTATGTTATTGTATTTATTTTTATACTTATTGAAATTTGTTTCTTTTTGTTTCTTTTTTATTATATCTAACTTTGCAGTTGATGTTACACCATATCTTTCTAAATTTGTATTTATTATTTTATTTTTAACATTAACATTTTTAGTTGCAATGTTTGTACCATATCGTTCTAAATTAGTATTTTCTAATTTTTTTCTAACTTCTTTATTTTGTATAGGTCTTTTTGTACCATATCTTTGTAAATTAGTATTTTCTATTTTTGATTGTTTACATTTATTACAAGTATATTTATTTTGCTTATTATAATTTTTCCAATATGCATATAATGATATTACTTTTTCTGTTTTGCAACAATCACAAATTGCAGTAATTCTTGAATGTGATTGTTGTGGTATATCTTTTATATCTACAAAAATAATATCTCCAATATTACACACATAACCTAATGATTTATATTTATTGATTGACCTTGCAACAACACATATTTCTATTTTATCTTCTTTTATCATAACATTTATATGATAGTTATTACACTTTGTTCGCAACTATCATAACTATATATAATTATTTTAATCTAATTTTATATATAATTTATATAAAAAATATTTTATTTTTTCTAAAAATGTCAATTTTCTAAAAGATATTAAATAATTGAAATATAATTCACCCAATGATATTTCTTCAAGAACACCTTCACTATTTTCCATTAAAACAATAGTACTAAACAAATTACATTTTCCAGTTTGTCTACTTGCCATTAAAATAGCGAATCTATTATTCACATAAAGATCCATTATTTTTTTCTGATAATCACGAAGTTTAATTGAACCTATTGATCCATCTTCTCTTTTTATTTTACAATATTTTTCAGCAAAATATTGTACAGATAATTTACATTTAAGATATTCTTGCATTTCTTCATTTGTCATAGCAAATGATATATTTGACTTTCGTATATCCTTTATACCACTAAACCACAATTTTTCATCGCGTTTTATCTTTTCACCCATGTTTTCACGTTGGCGAATTTCTTCAATACGTTTAGTTGTCATAACTAAACTATTTTCAACAGTTTTTTCTTTTGTTCTTTTTTGTGCCATATTTAATCTAAAACAAATGTTATATTATAACCATATATAGTAAAATCCAATGACATTATATCTCTGAAATCACCTTCATATATAGACAATATGAAATCATAACCAATTGATACTAATTCTGGTATATATTTATTTATTTGTTCTTTTATTCTTTTTTCTAATATATTATTTGGTAATTTTGTTTCCCATAATAGATATTCTAAATCTGCACCAAAATCATAACTAGCCGTTCCAATAATATCCTTTTTGTTTGTGAATAATAACATTTCTAATTTTTGTACTATAACTTCAACGGCATCATTTTCTATAATTTTTGTAGAATTATATTTTGGATGTCCTTTATATCTTATTACGAAATCTGTTACATTTTCATTTGTTTTCATTTTGGAACAATATTTTATTATATATATTAAAAAATATTATTCCAAATGATAGATGAAATTAATGATATAAATACTATAACAGGAAAAACTATACAAATTAGTATTAGTTTAGTTGATTTTATTGGTAGAATTGATGATGGTGTTGCAACTATTTTATCAATGATGATAAATGATAAAAATTATGAATTAATGTATTGGTTTAATAAAAATGATAATTATAGGATAGTAATTGATGATAAATTCTATGAAGATTTCCCTAGTGTGAAAGATATATATGAATTTGAATATTTGAAAGATTTAATAATATATATTGATAAAAAAGTATTACCTACAAGAACAGATATTTGGACTGAATTTTTTTAATTAAATATTCAATTTATATGAATTCGTTTGTTTGTCACCAGCAATTGATTTTTTTTCTGTCTTTATTATAAATCCTTGTTTTATAAGTTCATTAATAATATTATTATCTATTTCAGTATTTAAGAAAAATTCATTATTATCTAATTCTTTTGAGTCAGGAATAATAATACTCAAATTATCATATAATTCATCATTATTAATTAAATTTATTTCAAATGGTTTTTTATCAATATCATATGATAATTTAAATATCATTTTTTTATTATTAATATCTACTGAAAATAATCCAGAAAAAACCTTAAATTTTGTTATCATATATTATATATTAAAAAACAATATTATAATTTAATATGTTATTATGTCACATTTTTTATTAAAATGTATGAAAAAATGTCACAAATATGTAATGGTATGTGATTTGATTAATGTTTTATAGTTAAAAAACTCAAAAAAAAATAATTTAAAAAATGAACAATTTAAAAAATTCAATTTTCGACAAAAGTATCGAAGATGTAGTTAATCAATTTTTTGGAAATTTTCCAACAACAGTAACAAATTATATAAATGGTAATGTTGGTGCTGTAAATATCAAAGAAGATGATGAAAAATATACTTTGGAAGTATCTATACCTGGATTCAAAAAAGAAGATATATCTGTTGAATTATCGAATGATATTATAACCATATCATCAAAAAAACAAATTGATGAAAAAGATGTATACAAAAGAAAAGAATTTGGTGTAAAACCATTCAGTAGAAAATTTACATTACCAGAAAATGCCAATCAAGATGAAATAAGTGCTGATGTTATTAATGGTATATTAATAGTAGATATAAAAAAGAAAACTATTGAAAAAAAATCAAAAACTATACTTTAATATTTTTCATTAAATAAAATTAAAACCTGTAACAATTTCGTTTCAGGTTTTTTTTATATATAAGAAAAAGAATAAATATTATGGATATAAAAGAAAAAGATTATGATAATCAATTTTTTAGAATGGTTACTATATCTCTTGCAAAAACAATGAGTAAACAGATTCGATGGATAAATAGATTCGAAGATAAAAATATTAGAGTATTTTTGCCATTTTATACTAGTTTGACAGGTGATGAAAGATTTTGTTTAGATGCATTTGTTGATGATATAATAGATGTAAGAGTACAAATGAATACAGATCAATTACAACGTGGCACAATAACATTTAATGGTATATCATCAAAAGGTGATGAACTAGCAAATCCAAATCAATATTTATCAAAAAAAGTAAATATAAATAATAAATTAAGAAAAGTTATATCTAAAGTAAAAGCTGTTCCAATATCATTGTCATTTGATATTGAGATACATCTTGCAACATCAAATGAAGTTGATAAAGTATCACAAAAATTACTTGATATGTTTTTCAATTATTATTTTTATAATTTTGATTACTATGGTTTAAGAATTGATGCATTTTTTGGATTACCTGATGATAAAGCGATTGAAATACCAAGAGAAATAAGAATGGATTCTGATAGAAAAAAGACTCTAAAATTTAATTTAGAGGTAAAAACATTTTACCCAATATTCAAAATAACAACTGATGATTTAATTGTTTGTGATAATGATGATTCAATAGATTGGGAAGAATTGGATATACCAAGACCAACTGAAGATTTTTTAGATTCTATAAAAAATTATAATGAATCACAAGGCGTAACAAATTATGTTGGTGGTGGAAATGATGATGATAAAGAAGGATTAACGGCTGTCAGAAAAGTATATTGGGAAACTTTTTACAATAGATTAGATAAAGAAATTGTAGTCAATAATAATAAGAATACAAAAACAGATCAGAAAAAAGAAGATTTTTAATAAAAAGCCGTTTTAGAAAAAAACGGCTTTTTTTATATTATATATAATAATAGATTTATTTTGATTATTGTATAAAAAAAATAAATAAAGTGCAAGATACAGAATAAAATAAAAAATAAATAAATAAAATATGAAAGATTTAAAATTAGAGTTATTTAACTTCAAAAATTCATTAACAATTGACCAATTAGATGTTTCTCGTGTTGTTCAAACATGTTTAGAAAATTATGATTACATTTCAGAAAAAGAAATATTAGAAGGTTTGAAAAATGATTTATCAAATTATACTTATTTCAAAGAAGTAAAACAATTATTTGAAAACATTGAAGAAGAAATTGAATCAAAACCACTTGTGTATGAAATGAAAGATTTATACAAAAAAGTAGAAAGAAAAAATTTAGGTATGTTATACAGACAACCATTAGTAACTTTATTAGAAATAATAAATAGAGTTGATGATGATGCAAGAATGGAAGGAATTCTTAATGAATTAACAATATATGATTGGGTACCAGAAATAAAACATTTCTTAATGAAAATGACACAATCACCAATAGAAAGACAAAATTTAAGAAATGCTGGTAAAGCATCTAAAGTTTATACTATTGTAGAAAAATGTGAAGAAGGACATTTAACATTCAATATGGATAAATGGTTTTTAATTGGAGAAAGTGAAATAAAACAAGTTTTTGTTGATGATTATATTAAAGATAATGATAAAATTAGAGATATTAGATTACTTGAAAAAGTTATGAGTTTATCAGAAATTAAAGATAATAGATTATTATTCCCAATTGATGAAAATTTAGAATTAGGAATATCTATCGATAAAAAAGAAATATATTTAAATGGTGAAAAATTAGACAAAGAAACTACATTAGAAACATTATTCAATTCACCAATAATTCCTATGTTAAGAAGAGATTATTATCCAGTTATAGAATCAGCAATAAATAATTTAGATAAATTCATGGAACTTGATATCGTATTAAGAGTTACAAATTTATTGAATCCATTCAATGAAAGTTTAGTTTACAATTATAAAGATAAAATTTATGTATATTCAAAAGATGCAAGAACTGGTAGTAGATTTTATGCTTATGAAAATGCAAATGAATTAATACACGATATTCAACAAGAATATCAATGTGATCTATCTTCTTTCTTTGAAAAGAAATTATCAACAGAAGTAAAAGCATTAAGAACTCTTGAAGATAGAGAACAACAAATAAATATAAAATTACAAGATGTTAAAGAATCAATTGATATGTTAAAAGATAATGAAGATTTGATAAAAGAAAATAAAGAATTAGAAGAAACATTTAACAATTTACTTGCTTACAAACACAATTTAACAATAGAATTAAATGATATAAAAGATAAAAAATCTACTTTAAGAAGAACTTTTATTAAATAATAAATATCAAATTATAGAAATATTTTATCCTTGGTGAATAATATCACCAAGGATTTTATTTTTTATAAACTTTTTTATTATTTATATATATAAAGAACAACATGAGAATTAATTCTCATCATTTCTACATAATATAAATAATTCAAAGGCTTTTATTTTTTAAATTAAATGTTTCATTATTGAAACATACAAAAAAATAAATAAACTACATGGCAAATTATTTAAATGATACCGACTTATATTATGAAATAATATTAAGTAAGGGCAAAGGCTATTTAACAAGAAAAGCTGAACATTATTTCCAACTAATAGCAACAAACACCATCAGAAGAAAAGCAAAAGATTACAAAGATGAAGATGAAATGAGAGATTGTCTCCAGAATGGCTTGTTAATAATGTTAGAAAATTGGAAAAATTTCAATGAAAAAAAATTCAAGTTCGCACTACCATATTTCACAGAAGTATTCAAAAGAGGTATAGCGGCAGGTTATAATGAAATTTATAACAAAAAATCTTACCAGAAAGAAAAAGTATATATGATTTCTATGGATTCTTGTAATGATGGAAAAGGATTACATAATATGTAATGGGAAAAATGGAAAAAACAAATATTATCAATTTAATATATATTATATGATTATAGAAAATTTTAATAAAATTCATGATAATAAATATGATTATTCATTAGTTGAATATATAAATAATATAACTAAAGTTAAAATAATTTGTCCTATACATGGCATATTTGAACAAACTCCAAAATATCATAAAAAAGGTGGTGGTTGTACAAAATGTTCTGGTAAATATAAACCTACTAATGAAGAATTTATAGAAAAATCAAAAATAATACATAACAATAAATATGATTATTCATTAGTGAAATATGTAAATAATACAACTAAAGTTAAAATAATTTGTCCAATTCATGGTGAATTTGAACAAATACCAAAAAGTCATTTAGATGGAAATAATTGTTATAAATGTCATTTCACATGCACAAATGATTTTATTAAAAAATCAAAAGAAATACACAATGATAAATATGATTATTCATTAGTTGAATATATCAACAATAGTACTAAAGTTAAAATAATCTGTCCTGAACATGGTATATTTGAACAAACACCTAATAATCATATGTCTAAAAAATCTATATGTCCAAATTGTAATAATAAAAATAAATCTCTCACTTTAGATGATTTTATTAAAAAATCAAAAGAAATACACAATGATAAATATGATTATAGTTTAGTCGAATATAAAAATAATATTACTAAAGTTAAAATAATTTGTCCTGAACATGGTATATTTGAACAAACACCTAATTCACATTACGTGAAAAAAAATGGTTGTCCGATATGTAATGAAAGCAAAGGTGAAAAAATATTAATGAATTATTTCAAAAATAATGAAATATATTATATAAGACAGAAAAAATTTATTAATTGTATTGACATAAACGAATTACCATTTGATTTTTATTTACCATATTATAATGTGTGTGTTGAATTTGATGGTTTACAACATTATAAATCCATAGATTATTTTGGTGGTAAAAAAACATTAGAATATATTAAAAAACATGACGAAATTAAAAATTCATTTTGCAAAAATAATAATATAAAACTAATTAGAATAAAATATAATGAAAATATCATTGAAAAAATAAATGAATTATTTTGAATAAAAATATAAATACACCAAGAGGAAGACGAGGTAACAAATTATATAACCAGGGTTTTTACAATGTAATAAATAAAGATAAATATATGGGTGACTTAACAAAAGTTAGATATTTATCATCATGGGAATTAAAATTTTTTATGTATGCTGATAGTAATCCTGTAATAAAAAGATGGTCGTCTGAATCAATAATAATTCCTTATCAAGATGGAAAAGGTGGATGGCATAGATACATTTCAGATGTTTATATAGAAAAAGTAAATTCAAGAGATCAAGACATATTAGATAGATATGTAATAGAAATAAAACCATATAATGATATATATCCTAAATTCGTAAATGAAAATGGTAGTATTTTGCCACCAGAAAGATATATTAAAAAAATAACACCGACAAGTCTAGAATCATATGAATATCAATTGAAGATGTATCAAAAAAATTTATACAAATGGACAAAAGCAAAAAATTGGTGTGAAAAAAATGGTTATGTTTTCATGATAATACATGAAAAATACATGAAAGAAAAAGGTATTTTATAATATGATGTACAATGATTTCAAAATATACATATATGGTATATTAAATTTATATGGTGACAATATAATAAAATTTGTTAATGGTTCAGCTAAAAAAATAATGGATATCAAAAATTCAGGTTCAAATAAAGAAATGATAAAATTGGAACCAAAATCAATATTAAAATATCCAAATCGTTTTTTTCTAATTTTATATAATTATAATGGTAATAAAATTTGGTGTCCAGTTTATATAATGGAATATAAAGTCATCAAAAATAAACCAATTTTATATGCTTTACAATTAGAATATCTCCCACCTAAATATAAAATGAATTTATTTTCTATAATATTTAATGATAGTACTATTAAAAATATTATAGATGATAATAGTAATTCAAATAACCCAACTGAAGAATCTGGTTTACCATTAGATTCAAAATATTTATATAACATATTAAAAAATAATAATAATATGAATTTTGCGATGACTGGTTTCGATATGAGTAAAATTCTACAATCATATATGATATCAACAAAAATATTAGCTGAAATATTAATGGCGGATATGAAATTATATAATTCAAAAAATATGAAAGATTTATATGATAATATGAAAAAATCAGGAACATTAGATGGTTCAGATAATAAATTACTAGAAATAATACAACAATATGAAAAATTAATAGAAGAATATGAACACGATTCAATTGAATATCATAAAAATCTAAAATATTTCGAACAAAAATTAAAAATATTTAAGGACTAAGTTTTTTAATATATAATAAAAATTAATAAAAATTAAATTGGCAACATATAACAGATATACCGATAAACCAAACAATAATTTTGGTAGTACGGTTGATAATAAGGGATTCTTCAACAAAATATTAAGAGGATTAAGTAATTGGGGAATGGATGCAGAAAAAATGGTTATCAGAAATACATATACAACAGGTATTCATGAAGATCCAACACAATCAGCAAACCAAAGTACAAATATGTATGATATATTTAGTAAAAAAATGATATCAAAAGTTCTTGACAGAAAATCTATTGCATTTTTAGATAGAGCATATGAAGATAAAAGAAAAATATTGAAACAATATTCTATAAAAGATGAAATAAAAGGATTTGTGACTGATATTGCAGATGAATGTATTATATATGATGATAATAATTTCTTTTGTAGAGTTAAAGATTTACCAGATGAATATGATAATACTGTTAAACAAAAATTTCAAGAAAATTTTCTAAAAATATATAGAAATTTTGGATTTATAGATGGTTTAACTGCATGGAATTATTTGAAATTGTTTTTGGTTGATGGATATATATCTTTTGAAGTTGTATATGACAATAAACAAAAAAATATAATAGAATTACAACCAATTGACCCAATGACACTTATAGTTGCTGCAGACCCAGAATCTGGTAGTATTATATGGATACAACATCCAGATGATCCACAAAATAGAAGAGTTTTATTAGATTCTCAAATAATATATTTATCATATTCAAATAATAATGAATTTGCTGAAACATCATATGTTGAAAATTTAATTAGACCTTATAATCAATTAAAAATGATAGAACAAACTAGATTATTATTCAATATAAATCAAGCAGCAGTATATAAAAAATTCATTGTACCAACAAATGGATTAACAAGACAACAAGCAGAACAACAAATATACCAATTGATGAGTGAATATCATGAAGATGTACAATGGGATGACCAAATGGGTACTGTTTCAATAAATGGTTCTACGAATGTGCCTCATTCAAAAGATTTTTGGTTTCCACAAGGTGAAGGTTCAAATCCAACAATTGAAATTATGCCAACACAATCAGTAGATTTGAATGAAGATGCTATGTTAAAATGGTTTTTGAAAAATCTAAAAACTGCATCAAAAATACCATTTCAACGATTTGATGATGATTCTGGTGGTGGTACATTACATGATAGCGCATCAGAAATGACAAGAGCTGAAATAAAATTTGGTAATTTCATAAAGAGATTACAAACAGTATATAAAGAAATTTTAATAAAACCTTTGAGAATTCAAATGATTTTAGATTTTCCAGAATTAAGAGATGATAACTTATTTCATTCATCTATAAATTTGGTTTTCAATGCAAATGAATTATTTGAAGAATGGAAATATCTTAACAATTTGGCTAAAAAAGCGGAAATCGCATCAAATTTATCATCTAATCTACAAGATTCTGAACAAAAACCATATTTATCAGTTGAATATATTGTTAGACATATTATGAAATTTTCTGATGCAGATATTGCAGAAAATAACAAATATAAAATTTCTGGTGGTATTCCTGGTGAAGGCGCAGGTGCCAGTACAAGTGAAGGAGGAGGAGGCGGTAGTGGAGAAATGCCAGCACAAGGCGGTAGTGGTGAAATGCCAGCACAAGGTGGTAGTGGAGAAATGCCAGCACAAGGCGGTAGTGAAGCCCCACCAGCACAAGGCGGTGGTGAAGCACCTGCTGAATTTTAATATAATAAAGATACCAACAAATTAATTTGTTGGTATCTTTTCATAAACCCATTTTATTTTACCAGAATCATATATCCTATATATCTTTTTATTAAACATAAATTCTCGTTCACTCAAATTATTAGGATTATCAAATTTACTTTTCCTAAAATTGAATTTATGATATCGTTTATCCTTTACAATATATGAATAATCTTCTCTTATTTCATTGTCTTTTGTAAATTTCAATATATTATATATCATACCATCAGAATAATCATTATTAGAAAATGATATTATTTTTTCAAATTGAAAATTATTTATAAAATAATTGAAAATTTTACTAGCACCACCAACAATCGAATAATCTATTTTATTACAATATCTATTCAATTCATATATATTATTACTTTTTTTGAATGTCATTAATGATACTAAATCATTATTATAATATAAACCTATTTTTTTATTAGACCCAACATATCCTTGTATATGATTATCATTCAAAAATGATTTTACCAATTTGTTATCATCAATAATTCGTATATCACATTTCCTAGCAAATATTTTATTAGAATTTTTACCAAATTTATTTATAATCATAGATTTCACAATTTCTTGTCTATACAACCAATCATCTTCATATATGTGTATAAGTTGAATTCCTTTATCTTTACACATTTTACTTTTTTTCTTATGGTAATTACTATCTTTATTTATTTCAGAATGCCAATATAAACCATTAAATTCTAATGCTAAGTTTAATTTAGGTAAAAAAACATCAATTTCATATGGTTTTATTATATTTCTATCATTCTTTAATATTACATCATCATAATTTTCTTGTATGAATTGATATAGTTTATTTTCTCTATCGGAATTATTATCTATATTATTACAGTTTGTACACAATGTAATATCATATTCCTTTCTTTTGTAATATAAATCTCTTGTGATTTTATATTCTCCACATTTTTCACATTCACATAAAAATGTATTATTTTTATTGTCAATAAATATTATATTTTTATCATTTTTCAATGTTTTTTTATTAGTTGTTATTATAACATTTTCTGATTTTATTTTATTTATTTCTTTTAATTTTGAAATGTTATTAACACCATATTTTTCTATACATGTTTTTTGTTGTTTTTCTTTTATTTCTTTATTTTGTAAATGATGTTTCTTACCATATCTTTCTAAACAAGTATCTTCTTTCTTTTGCTTTATTTCTTTAGATTGTGATATATTATCTACACCGTATTTTAATAATACGGTTTCTTTTGATTTATTTTTAATATCTTCTAACTGAAAAACATTTTCAACACCATATTTTTCAATATTATTTTTCTTAACATTACAACTTCTACAAATATAATCTCCATATTTTTCTTTATATACATAAGTATTATATTTTATGTTTTTTTCTTTTCCACAAATATCACATTTCACACTTATTAATGAATGACTACCATTTGTTAATTCGCTAATATTTACATAAATAATATCTTTATTTTTTATATCATTATAGAGTTTCTTATAATGATTATAATTTGATGGATTTATAACAACTTCTATTTTATTACTAATTATCATAGATTTCTATTTTTATTTATTTGTATATATAAAAAATAAAAAAGTCTAATTCACCATATAAAACACCTTTATTTTATTATTTGATATTTATAAAAATAGAAAAATAATGGTTTTTTTCTTTAATATATAAATGAAAATAAATTAATAACATGGCAGATAATAAATTTGTATTAATTGTAGAAAATACAGTCAATAAATTAAATGAAAATGTTCAAGTAGTTAATGGTAAGAAAGAATATATTTTATCAGGTATCTTTACAGAATTTGATGTATTAAATAGAAATGAAAGAATATATACAGCTGATAAATTCATACCACATCTAAATGAATTGAATGAAAGAAAAAATACACTAGGTGCTATTTATGGTGAATTTGACCATCCCGATGTATTTGATACTTCATTATCAAGGATTTCACACACTATTGAAAAATGTTTCTTTAATAAAGAAAAAAACAGAGTTGATGGTGAAATAAGATTGCTAAATACACACTGGGGGAAAGAAGCAAAAGCATTAATAGATGATAAATGTCCTCTTTTCGTATCATCAAGAGCAGCTGGTATAACAGAATCTAATGGTACCGTAACTGTTAAAAAACTTTTTACATATGATGCAGTAGCCGATCCAGGTTTTTCTTCTGCAAAAATGGAAATCAAATCAATGAACGAATCTTGTGGTTTCACAAGTAAATCTAACTTTAGGATATATGATATATCTGACGAGTCAAAAATTAACGAATTATTTAATATGAACAACAACGATTTTGTTACAAAACAACAAATGATCGATTACTCTAACTATTTAACAGAAGAAATAAGTAAAGTTAAAGGTCAATTGAACAACGGTATTAAATCTGGAAAAGTTGAACCAGAAAAAATTACTGAAATGTCAGATTTATATGAAAATCTTAGACAAACACAAGAAAAAATAATCGGTTATCTTGATTATTTAGCAGAAACTGTACAATCTTATTCTATACATTTAGATGAAAAAGTAGAAAAATCTATTAATTATTCAGAATATATTGCAGAAACATTAGATAAAAATATCGATTTCGCAGAATATATCGCAGAAAACGTTAATAAAAATATTGAATTTTCTGATTATTTAGCAGAAAGTTTAGAAAAATCAATTAACTATTCAGAATATATTGCAGAAAATTTAGATAAAAATATCGCATATTCAGAATATATTGCAGAAAGTGTTGACAAAAATATCGCTTATGCTGAATATATCGCAGAAAATTTAGATAAAAATATCGCTTATGCTGAATATATCGCAGAAAATGTTGATAAATCAATTTCTTATGCTGAATATATCGCAGAAAATGTTGACAAAAATATCGCATATGCTGAGTATTTAGCAGACAATCTTGATAATAATATCGCATATGCTGAATATATCGCAGAACATGTTGATAATAATATCGCATATTCAGAATATATCGCAGAAAATGTGTCTGATGGACAAGCATATGTTAATTATATCGCAGAAGGTTTAGATAAAACAATTGAAACATTAAAAAGTGGAAAATTGAATGAAGAATTTGGTCAAGATACACAAGTTCAGTTTCCTGATATGAAAGACGTTGATGTTCAAAAATATTATGATGAAGATGATGACGATGATGATGACGATGATGAAGATGATGATGATGATGTTCAAGTTCAAGTAAATGCTGGACAAGAATTAGATGTTCAAGCTCAAACAGGTTCAGAATTAGATGTTCAAGCTCAAGCAGGTTCAGATGTAGATGTTCAAGCTCAAGTAGGTTCAGATATACAAATACAAACACAACCAATACAAGGACAACCAATACAACAAGGACAACCAGTTCAAATACAACAACCAATACCAGGACAAGGTATTCAAGGTGATGTTCAATCATCAATTGAAGGACAACCTTTACAACAAGGTGGTTTCGTACAAGGTTCGACAGTAACATTAGATAAAACATCAACAGCAACTGTTTTAGCTTATAGTCCTGAAAATAATATTATTACTTTATCATTAGATGGTACAGGAGAACAAGTTCAAGTATCTGAAAGTAGAGTAACAAAAATTTCATTCGATGGTAATGAAGGAACACTTAAAAATTTAGTAGGTAATTTGATAACAGAAACTAAAAAACGAAAAGCATCTGAGACAAATACACCAAACTTTATACAATTCCTAACGGAAAAAAATAAACAAGCTTGGTACGGATTATCAGCTGAAGACAGAGAAAAAGTAATTTTTGCAATAAACGAAAGCAATGAACAAATTTATTCTGAATCACAATTGTTATATTCTATCAACAAAACTCTTTCTGAAGTGAAATCAGATGATGACATTTTACTTGAAAATATGCCTTCTTCATTGAAACCTTTATGGGAATCAATTGATGAAAAATATAGAACAAGTGTAATTAGTCAATCTAAGTTGTATCCAAACTTAAGTACAGCTAAGCAAATTGAAGCATTTTGGGAAAGTAGAAATCTTGAAAAGTATTTATCTTTAAAAGAAACAAAACAAATATTGAATGAAAACAAGAAATTTGATAATGATTCATTATCAGATGATTATATTGACTCATTCATATCAAAAATTAAAAACCTATAAATGGTAATACCATTTAAAAATGGAAAAAAATCGATATTATATATTAATATATAATTGAAATAAAAAAAAATAATTAAATAAAATGAATTTTATCGTAGACAAAGCGAAAGCTAACAAAAAATGGTCACCAGTACTTGAAAATTTAGGAATCGTAGATTCAACTAAAAAAGAATGGATGGCAGAGTATGCTGAAATGCATCAATTAAACGAAAATGTTGCGTATTCAACATTAGGTAACCTTAATGGTATGGGTGCTATTCAAGCTCCAGCAAATGGTGCTAGTCAAGCTCCAGGACAACTTTGGGGTGCTGGTTCATCAACACCAGGTTCAGGTGACATAGCTCAAAACTTATTACCAGTATCAATGAAAATTGCTGCTCAAACAATAGGTTTAGATTTAGTAGCTGTTAAACCATCTTCTTCACCAAGAATTGAATTATTATTCGTAGACTTCAAATATGATAATAACGATCAATCAAATGACCAAGATGAAAGACCATTAGTATTCAAAGTTAATGATGCTAATATCGCAGCAGTAATCACAGCGTTAAAAGCAGAAGCAACAGTAGTTGGTGCAACTGAAGTAGTTGGTGGTTATAATAAACAAATGTTCGTTGCTATTGCTGGTGGTACATTACCAACAGGAACTACACAAGCAATTCCTACAAACAAACAAGGTGTTCTTGAATTCTTAGGTTTTTCAAGAGTTGATGGTTACCCAATGTTTAGAGCATTCAGACAAGCTAATAATGCAGCTGCTGGAAACTGGACATTTGACCAAACAAAAAACACATTCGGAACAACAGGTTCAGTAGCTGACGCTCTTAACTTATCAGGTATTAGTGCATTAGTTGTAGCAAGTGCTGGAACATTCACAGAATTAACATCATGTTCAATCGAATTAGTATCAACAATGGAAGATCACTTACCAGGTTTCGTAGCTGGTTGGAATATTTCTCAACCTATGAGAAGAGAAGTTGATGAAAAAACTTATCCAGGTGTAATTGGACCAGATGTATTCACTAAATCAGTAATCGTTGGTGATATCGAAATCACATCTGCTCTTAAAAGAACACAAATCGAAGATATTAAAGCTTCAACAGGTATGGATATCGTTCAAAAATTAGAATCAGTTTTAATTAATGAATTAACACAAACTATATCTAAACAAATCGTTGCTAAAATAACAACACTTGCTGAAGAAAACAGAATATCTCCAACAACTCCTAAAACAGGTGGTGTATCTAAATTCGACTTTAACGTTGATGCATATACTGCATTAGGTGGTGCTGCTCCAGGTGGTGAAACATATCACTCTATACAAAGAAAACTTGTTGCGAAAATCAACAATGCTTCTAACTTCATCGCTACTGATGGTAGAGTTGGTCCAGCTCAATATATCGTTACAAACGGTAATATCGCATCTGTATTACAAGATGTTGCTGGTTACACAATTAATCCTGTAAATGCTGGTAAATTAAACACAAATGGTCAACTTTACCCAATGGGTAACATTGGTAACATTGCAATATATGTTGATCCATATATGAAATGGGATGATAACAGAATCTTCTTAGGAAGAAAAAATACTGTTGAACAACCAGGTTTAATATTCGTACCTTATTTAATGGCACAATCAATATCGTTGATTTCAGAAGCAACTTGGGCTCCAAGAATGATGATTAGATCAAGATATGCTATTACTGACATAGGATTTTTCCCACACAAACAATTCATGGCTATTACAGTTACTGATACAAATGGTGTTCTTATATAATATAACCCAACTTAATAATGAAAAGAGTGTATTTTTTAATACACTCTTTTTTTGTGCAAAAAAGTTAAACTTTATATAAAAAATGAAATAGATAGATTGTGATATTGTAATTTTAATATATAATAAAAACAATAGATTGTGACATGGGATTAATAACAAAGACTTTACAAATAAAAACAACAAATAAGAATGTAACTTATTATAAACAGTTTTATCCAGATATTATATCTGGTGATATTATAGATATAAATGTTAATGAATTACCATCAACATCAAAAACAAATATATTAGTCAAGTGTGATTTGTGTGGTATAGAACAATCAATTAATTATTTTTCGTATTTGAGAAATATTAACAATTATGATTATTATAGTTGTAAAAAATGTTGTACTAATAAAATGATTAAAACAATGAATACTAATTATGGTGTAGATTTTGCTTTGCAATCAAAAGACATATTAGATAAATTAAAACAAACTAATATTATAAAATATGGTACAGAATATGCATCACAAAACAAAAATGTAAAAAATAAAACAAAAGAAACAAATATAGAAAGATTTGGTGTTGAATACTATACACAAACAGAAGAATATAAAACAAAGAATAAAGATACGAATATAGAACGATATGGTGTTGAATTCCCAATGCAAAATATAGAAATATACAAGAAAACAAGAAAAACGTGTTTAGATAAATATGATACAGAATTTCCTATACAATTGGATATTATAAAAAATAAAATAAAACAATCGAAAATCAATAATCACAATGATGAAAATTATAATAATAGAGAAAAATATAAAGAAACTTGTTTAGATAAATATGGTGTTGATAATCCAATGAAAAATGATATCATTTATCAAAAATTCAAAAATATAATATTTGAAAAATATGGTGTCAATTACCCATCACAATTAGATATTTTTTATAAAAAAATGTTATCAAACGGTTTTAAAGTGTTAACATATAAAGAAACTGATTTATATTACCAAGGTACATATGAAAAAGACTTTTTAGATAATTATATAAATATTGGTATAGAAAGAGGACCATCAATAAAATATATGTATGAAAATGAAGAACATACATATTATTCTGATTTTTATTATGAAAAATTAAATCTTATAATAGAAATCAAATCAAGTAGATGGTTAAATAAACATTATGAAAAAAATTTAATTAAACAAGAATATTGTAGAAAACAAGGCTATAATTTTATTTTTATAATAGATAAAAATTATGATATTTTCAATGATATGATAAAACATGACACATATAACAAAGATCATTGTTGGCAATATGATTTAAGATTGAATACATATACAGAAGATTTATTATTTTTAAATCACAATAATATCAACATATCTGATGTAAATATAGATGATTTTGTGTTTGAAATTGTATCAGATGATAAAAAGTTGTTATGTAATGATATCAAAAAATTTATAGAAAAATATGAATGGTTAGGTAAAATGCCAAATAGACCTACTCACAGATTTATTGCAACATATAAAGGTATTTTATCTGGTGTTATTGTATTAGCAACACCTAATAATTTTTCTAATTTTTTTGGAGAAAGTACAAAAGATATAGAAAAATTGATAAGTAGAGGTGCTTGTGCATCATGGACGCCAAAGAATTTGGCATCTAAATTATTGATGTTTTCGTTAAGATGGATGGTAAAGAACACTCAATTTAGGATATTTTCTGCATATTCTGATACTGAAGCTAAAGAAATAGGTACGATATATCAGGCTTGTAATTTCTATTATATTGGTCAAAAATTTGGCAGTGATAAATTGTATTTTGATTTGAGTAATCCAAATATAGGTTGGACTTCTGGTCGAAATTTTAGAAAGAAAAGTTTTTATAAAAAAATAGCAAAAGAAAATAACATAGAATGGAAAAAAGAATGGTTGGATAATTATACAATAAAATGGGAATTAATCCCAGATTATATAAAAAATATTTTAATAAATACATCTAAATCAAAATTAAGTGATTGTCTAGTTAGAAAAACTATTAAAAAACACAAATATGTTTATGTATTGGGTAAAAATAAAATGGAAACTAAAAAATTGAGAAAAGAATTCTTAAATAATAATAAAATATATGATTATATTAATAGATAATATCCTTTAATTTGAAATGTCTTTCTAACTCAGCCATCAAGTTCAACCAATAGCTTAACGTTGTGGTATCCTTTAATTTGAAATGTCTTTCTACCTTTTAAATCGGTAGCAACTCGTTTGTAAAAGTTGTGGTATCCTTTAATTTGAAATGTCTTTCTACCTGCCGAAGGTTCTATTCAAGCAATGACAGAGTTGTGGTATCCTTTAATTTGAAATGTCTTTCTACCACAGATATAAAACTAACAGCAAGAAAATACGTTGTGGTATCCTTTAATTTGAAATGTCTTTCTACCGATGGATTATTTATTTATAATAATGCTTCAGTTGTGGTATCCTTTAATTTGAAATGTCTTTCTACCTGAAACAACGATTGCAATTAACGACATTTCGTTGTGGTATCCTTTAATTTGAAATGTCTTTCTACCAGTGCTGCCAATCCATACATTGTAAAAATTGTTGTGGTATCCTTTAATTTGAAATGTCTTTCTACCAGGTCCTTAGTAATAGATTGAATATCATCATAGTCAAGACTAAATTTCATTTCAAAAATTAACCATATTTTAACATAATTTATAAAAAAATAGTTATTTTTTTTATCCTGTTGAAATAAACAGGATTCATTATAAAAATATAAAATATAATATTTATATCTAATAAAGTCAAATTTTATTTCTAATTTATCTAAATGAGATAAAGAAATAAATATTTTTTCATATTTATCTTGTTTAGATTCTTTTATATAGTTTATGTATTTTTTCATAGACTATATATAAAAAAATTTATTTGATATGTTGATACATACCATTTGGTAATATTTCCCATTTCCTATTTAATAATATATGATATTTGTCATCACATGCTTTTAATATTTCATCATGAGTAAATCCTGCTTTATAAGCAGATGCAAATAAACACAAAAAACAATCAGCATACTCTGTTATATCTAATGGATCATTAATTAATTCATCTGCTTCATCTTTTAATTTCCTTATGTGATCAATTGAATTGTTTTTATTGAATACTTTAACTGAGAATTCACCCATTTTATTATATATTTCTTTCATTCTAATGTGTTTAATTTTTTTTGTCTATAATATTTTTTTATAAAATTATCCATATCAAATATAAATTCATTACTTAATATAAATTTTGTATTTTCAATATTATGAAAATATATTTCAATATTTTCAATATATCCAAAACATTTAGAATTAATGGAATTTGAATTTTTGTAGAAATTTGATTGTTCAAATGTTAGATTATTTGATAAATCATAAGCCAATAATTCGTTTATAAATAAAAAATGTGGACTTTTATTAAATTCTGAAACATAATCATTTATCAATACTTTAATTCTTGATAATAATAATCTTGGTTTTTCTAATTCAGATATATAAACATTACTATTCAAATTAATTATTTCAATAAAAAGATTATCATCTAACCAATAATCTTCTAAGTCATATATTTTTGACATATATTAATATAATTCGTTTTCTAGTTCTTTAAGTTCTTTTTTAAGTTCTTCTAATTCAATATGTTTTTTCATCATCATACCTTTATATTTCTTTCTATCTTTATATATATTTGCCATTACTTGTGTTACAACACCTTCTTCATTCTTAAATACTGAACCATTTTTTGTTATAATATCATCTACTAATAAATCTATTTGATGACCATGAAACATTGCAGCTTCTTTTCCTTTTATTTTTTGACCTTTATATGAATCTGCTGAAATATTAAATTGTCTCATTGTTGTAGGATAAAGTGATGCAAAGTCAAAACAACAAGTCCAAGATGACATACCTTTTATAGGTTCTTTAACCCAACCTCCAGCAACTTTTTCGACATCTTCTGATGCACTAGTATGTTCATTTTTAACAAGAACTACATTTTTTTGATCTCTTAATTTCTTTCTTAAAATACCTTCTGTTATTGATAATGTTGATGTCGCAGATGTTACTGTTGTTCTAGATAATGTTGCAATAGAATATAATATATCGGCAAGTCTAGATTTTTCATGTATCATTTGAACTAATATACTATCGACAGCATTATAGTATAAGAACTTCTTTTTATCATTCGCATATAAATACTTCAAATCACCTTCATAATTAACCTTTTTTACACCCAATACTTTTTCGGCAACAAAATCTAATGCAATAGATTCTTTTACTTTTATCGATTGGTCCCATTTTTTAAAAATAGTCATATAATCAATAATTATTCTATGTGCAGGCATTTCAGTATAATCATTTGGATCATTTCTATTTGGCTCTCTTAGATTATTTGTGAAAGATGATACTGCTGGATCTATTCCTAATTTTCTTGCTCTACTAACAAGAAACACCCAGTCAAACGATTTTGGTCCAACAAAATTCCATCCTGTCATAACTGACATTTTTGGAACAAAATTTTTGAAAAAATTCAACAACATATCATATTCACTTTTGTATTGAATATATTTGAATTCCCAAGATCTATCAAATAGTTTACCATAATTATTATTTATGTCAACTTCTATTGATTTCTGTTCAGATTTAGTTAATTCATCTATACCAAGAACAAGAGCTTTGTTTTTATGTACTATAGAAATAGATAATATTTTAGATGGTGCCAAATGTGGTTGTGGTTTACTATCTAATATTTCTGTTTCAATATCTATAAAGAATATATTTGGTTCATTATATTCTAACAATTCTTCCTGTTCTTCTGTTGGTAATGCATCAATAAAGTCATATATTGAATATTTATTTGGATATTTTGTATATATTTCTTTGACTGCTTTACCATCCCATGTAGTATACTTACCATGTCTTTCTGGATCATCATCATTACATGCAATATATTTTGTTGGATTTCTCCAAGGAAAATATTTTAACTTTATATTACCAACTTTATCTATGTAACTAGCGATCAAGCATTTATTTTTGTATTCATAATCCACTAACATGTTTATATTATTATTTTTTTATTTCTATATTCTAAGTCATTTAACATTTTTTGACTTTTTATATTTAATATATACATATATATGAAAAACAATAAAAAAAGTTTATGAAAAAATTCTTAATTAAAGCTCACAATAAACATGGTAATAAATATGATTATAGTTTAGTTGATTATAAAGGTTCTAGAATAAAAATAAAAATAATATGTCCAGAACATGGTATATTTGAAATGGAACCAGCTAATCATCTTAGGGGACAATGTTGCCCAATTTGTAAAGGTGTAAAATTAAAAACAAAAGATGAATTTATAAAAAAATCAAAAATTGTTCATAATAATAAATATGATTATAGTTTAGTTGATTATAAAAATAACAAAACTAAAGTAAAAATAATATGTACAGAACATGGTATATTTGAAACAAGACCAGATAATCATACAAATAGTAAAAGTGGTTGTCCAATTTGTGCTAATAATCAGTTATACACAAGAGAAAAATTCATAGAAAAATCTACTATTGTACATAACAATAAATTCGATTATTCATTAGTAGATTATTTTACTGGACACATAAAAGTAAAAATAATATGTCCAGAACATGGTATATTTGAACAAAAACCATCATCACACTTATTAGGTATGGGTTGTCCTCGTTGTTTTGGTTTAAATAAAAATACAAAAGATTTCATAAAAGATTGTATGATTATACATGGTAATAAATATAATTATAGTTTAGTTGAATATATAAATAATTATACAAAAGTTAAAATAATATGTCCAGAACATGGTATATTTGAACAATCACCAAATAGTCATTTAAGAGGTAAAGGTTGCCAAAAATGTTATAATAAAAAAATGAAATATAATAATGATGATTTTATAAAATTGTCTATATTAAAACATGGTAATAAATATAATTATAGTTTAGTTGATTATAAACATTCAAATAATAATGTAGAAATAATATGTCCTGAACATGGTGTATTTGAACAAAGAAGTTCATCACATATAAATGGTAGTGGTTGTCCAATGTGTAATGATAGTAAAGGTGAAAAAGAAATATCATTATTATTAGATAGTATGAATATAAAATATGAAAGACAAAAGAAATTTGATGATTGTATTGATAATAAAAAATTACCTTTTGATTTTTATTTACCAGATTATAATGTATGTATAGAATATGATGGTATGCAACATTTCAAATCAATAATATATTTTGGTGGATTAAAAAACTTAGAAATTGTAAAAAGACACGATGATATAAAAAACAAATTTTGTGAAAAAAATAATATCAGATTAATACGAATTAAATATAATCAAAATATTGAAAAAATATTATATTCTATTGACTTTTAATAATTTTTTCCTTATATTTGTTCTTCAATTAATAGTATAAATTAAATATAATGATTATGAAAAGATTAGCAGTATTCGATTTTGATGAGACATTAGTAGAATTACCATATGATGAAGACGATGAATTAATGCAAACTGTAGAGAGTTTATATAATAGAACTTTTGATTTCAAAGAACATGTTGTCAATAAATATTTTGAAGCAATATCAAATGGTGATAAAACAGCAATATTAACAAATAGAAATACAAAACAAGAAGAAAGAATTATAGAAATATTAAAAGAAAAAGGAATAATATTTGATATTCACTTATTTATGGATCAAGACAGATTAAAATCAAATCGGTTAAAAACAGTTGTTGAATATTTTGATATTATTGAATATTGGGATGATAAAACAAAACATCTTGATGATGTTAGAGAAAATATTGCAAATGTGTATACTGATAAAATATTTATTTTGAATTTAGTCGAATAATATAATTTAAAAAATTATTTATTTTAGATTTTTTTTTATTGAAATGATTTTCAATATATTTGCCTATTTGATCTGGTATGATGTGTTTTTTATTTTTATCATTAGATAATATCTTATATAGAACGATATCATCTTGGAAATAATATAAAATATTTGGATATAAAATAAAATCAAATCTTATCATTTTATTTTATTTATTCTATCATTTGGTCTATTTGATAAATTATACTCATTATCATTTGTTACTACATAAACATTATCAAACATATTATATAATTCATCATAAACATTTTTAACTTTATTATAATAATCGATTACCATATTATCATCTAATGTTCTTTCTCTTTCTCTGTTTCTTTTTAGTGATGTTTCTAAAGATGTCTTTACTGAAATCATTGTTGTATCATATCCAACATCTTTTGCTAATTTTATAATATCATTCATTACTTCTATTTGTCCACCACCAGCATCAAATACAATATTTGATTTATCTTTATTTTTATCTTGATTTTTTAATAATACTTTCAATTGTTTAATTGTTCTATTTCTTGGATCAGATGTTGTGTATGTTTTATTTAATAATTCTAGATTTTGTTCTGGATCACTTATATCATATCCTAATTTTTTGGCTGTTCTAACTCTTTCTATATCAACATTTATATATTTATAATCTTTCAAATTCACTAAATTATTAGATACGAATGATTTTCCTGCACCTGGAGCACCAACCATTACAACAAAATTATTATATGTATCATCAAAATTGATAACTCTATTTTCGTTTATCATATAATTCTCATTTATAAATATATTAAATTTTTTTATCATTTTTTTTATTTTATTTTAGAAACACATCATCAAGAAATGTATTTGTTTTTTTATCTGAATAATTTGTTTTATAATTTCTTGATTGTATATTACCAGATTTTATTGTAAAACCACCATTTTTTTTAGTAATAATTAAATTTTTTCTAGGAGCAGTTATTATTCTATCTGGTGTAACAAATGATATATAATCATATTTCAAATCTACTGTATGTGATAAATCTAATGATGTATTTATATCTATATATTCATTATTATCAATTATTTTAATATTATTATCATATAATACACTTTTTACTTGAAATGTCAATTTAGATTCACCCTTAGTTGCTGTTATATCTATGCCTTTGAAAATATCATCATCTGATGATGTTTTTAATATATTATATCCATTAATTTCTAAAAATTCTATCATACTTCTTTCGGCTATAAGTGATGTTACACTAATTATAAATAATTTTTTAAATATATTATTCATGATATCTTCGGTATATATCAATTCTCTATTATTATATAAATATTGCAATGTTTCTTTTGACAATAATCTTGGTTCATCAGATAACATTAAATTTTCTCTAATACTTTGATTCATATTTTGTAATTTCAAAACCTTTGGTTTAACATATTGATTAAATGAAATTTTATTATTTCCCATTTTATTCACTAAACTATTAAGAAATGTTCTTTCTTTCGCATAATTTGGCAATGGATCAACCATCATATTCAATACTGGATAATTAGAATTTTTATATTTGATAATATTTTCTTTATCTAAATCAATCATCATTTTATAATAATTATATGGTGAATAATTTTCAAATAATTTATATGATAATAATCTCATTATATACCAAATGTATTTTTTTTATAATTTTCTGTTATTATAATTTCATCATCTTTATCATTATTATTTATTTCACAGATATGATTATATTTTAGTCTATAACCATTATATTCCATTGATGTTCCTTCAATATCTGTTTCACATTTGATATTAAATTGTATGAATTTTCCTTCTTCATCATCTTCAATAGAAATGGATTCTATTGCTTCATTTGTAGAATATTTATTTTCTAATTCATTTTTTATAGAGTAGATTTTGTCTTCCGATTGATTTTCTGCTTTATGTTTTGCATTAAACTCATCTAATCCTTTAAATGCATCAGGTCCCATAAACACACCATCTAATTCTTTCCATCCATCTGGATAAAGTTGTGCAGATTCTGTAATATTTTTTGTATTGTATTTTTCATCAAACCATACATTGAATTGTTCTTCTAATTCTTCTTCACTATATGGTTGTTGACTAATTGATGAAAATGCATAATATGAAAATGCATCTTTTAAATCATCTTTAGTAAAAGTTTGTCTATTTAATGAATTAGATAAATAATTTTTAGATACCATACCTAATGGTTCTGGTAAATTTTTATCTTCTGGTATATTATTTCCAATATTTAAGTTTTCTGATATTTGTTCATTTTCAGAAAAATTACTAAATTTTTTTAACATTATAGTATATTATTTTTTAAGTTTTTTTTTCAAAACTATAATATACTATATATTAAAAATTAAAACTTATTTTCGTTATAAAACATTTTTTCTATTTGATTTATACTCAAATGATACTTATGTGAAATTTTTGTGAAATTTTCAAATAATTCATCATATGATAATATATTATTTTCTGTATAAGATACAAGATTTTTTATATCCTTTGTTAATATAGATTGTGTATCATTTTTTTGACTCAATTCTAATAAATCATTATACATATCAAATTTTTCTTTATTCTTTTTCGCATAATATGATGACAATGGTTCTTTTGAATAGAATTTTTCTTTATCACACTCATTATATAATATCGATATCAATTTCTTGGCATCTTTAATTTTATAAGTCGTTGTTCTTGATTCTAATAGACTTTTGATATAATCGTCATCATATCCATCATTTTCAAACTTTCTTTTCAATACTTGTTTGTTTATGCCTAATTCAGATAAATTAATTGTTTCCATGATTTAATTATTAAGAGATTTAATAAATCTTTCATACAATTCTTCATTTTTGCCACACCAATAGATAAATTCTAAAAAAGTGTAGTATCTATTTGGATGTGGATGTATAAATGACCTACCAGTAAAATAACACCAATGTTTAGTATACATTTCCGCATTTCTATTTACACCACTACATTCCGCATTTGGTAATTTTAGATACTCATTATATCCAATTTTAAATTTATCTTCGAATTCCATTTTCATTTTTTATTTATATACAAATATAATACAAAAACATTAAAAATACAAATATATTGGTATAAAAATATGAATGCCCATTAAAAAAATGGGCATTCATAATGCAAATGGTCAAGTGTGTTTGCTTAAGCTTGGTCTCTATATCAATAACCACATCAATATAAAGTTATTCCACCACTCTTTTTATTACATTTAATATAATCCTTGATCATCTATTATTTTTATCTGGTTTTCAACCTTTTTCTTAATTATTTCTCTACCTTTTCTTATTTGTGATTTCACAGTAGATAAATTAAGTTTTAAATAATCAGAAATTTCATCATATGAAAAATTTTCTATTTCTCTCATAATCAACACAGTTTTATACTTATTGTGTTTATCTGGTAAGGAATATATCGCATTTTTTATTATTTCTGCTTTCTTACATATTTCTTGATAATTTTCTATTTCTTTTTTATTATCATTATAAGGTAAAAACATTTTAACATTCGCATTTTCATTAAAAATCTTATCAATCGATACTGATGGTAATTTTTGTTGATCTGCATAGTTTTTCTTAACTATGTTATTTGCGATAGAATACAACCAAGTATGTGCTTGTGATTTATCACCTTGATAAAGATCTATCTTTTTTAATGCTTGTATAAATGCTTCTTCAGCAAAGTCTTCTGCTGCTTCAATCGATTTTGTCCATTTAGTAATATACCATACTAATTTTGGTTTGTTTTCTTTGTAAAATTTTTTAAATTCAATGCCCGTTCTACTCTTAAAATCTACTTCAAATTTATTCATATTGCCTTAAAATTTATTTTTTTTCTATGATATACATAGAAAGATTTTCCTGCATTACATAAAAATTTATGCGATGCTCAATATCTTTGGATATTATCCATGGTACATCTGTCGTATTTGTATCTGTTGTCTTACATTCTCCCCAGTTACAAAACCATTTATCTTTGTCCTCCCACCAAAGTTTTTTTAATGTATAACCTTTTTGTTTTTTCAAATATACGGAGTTTTTTTCGCCAATACCAATTTGTTCAATGAATTCTTTAATAGAACCTTCAAAAAGTTTGAGACTTATAGACTTTTTTGCTGCCATATATTTTTATTTAAAATGATGATTATTTTTATTAATATTTTTATTTTATCAAATCTAAAAATCTATTAGTTTCTCTTTTTAATATAGTTGAATCTAATTTATTATAAATTTCAGTATACAAATTCAACGCAACATATGCATCCATACTTATATCAGACAATTCAGAAAAAGTTTGATCTAAAACGTATTTTTGTATATTATTTAATGTGAATATTTGTTCACCAGTTAAATTTTTTATCGAATCTGTTTTTGATATTTGAATATTTTTCGCAAATACTCTAATTCTATTTGATGCATGATTTGTTACAATGCCATCTTTATTAATAAGCAATTTTTTAGCAATTTCTTTGAATGACACCATTTTTCCAGTAATTTTTTCTAAAATATCTGTTTGTTTATTGATAGTTATATCAAAGTTACTTATATTTTCAACAAATTGTATTACTTTATTTGGTAACTTATTTTTATAATGTTTAACTCGTACTTGTTCAAATTCATCATCAACTTTAACCACCATACCATTCGAACAAACTAATCGCATTAAACCAACATTAATAGATAATGCTCTTGATTTATCTGTTGAATTAACAATATTAAACATTTTACTAAAAACGTCATCATTAATTAATACTTCTTCACCAATAAGTCTTAATTCTTGTTGTCCTTGTGTTATTTTAAGTTTGTATTTTTCTGGAGTAAAGTAGTTTTCTACTTCATTGATGACATCTTTTGCGAAATTTGGGAAATCAAAAACTTCATATTGTTCTGATACTATCGCATTACTAATAAGTCTATTGTCGTATTTTGTTATTATGTTTTGTCCTTCTTGTGTTATTTTTAATTTATCTAATATATTAAAGATTTCTTCTTTATTATATACATTGTCTATACCAAAAGATTTTCTTGCCATAATGATTATTTATTTAATTTATTTATTTTACAAATATATGGTTTATTTATTAAACAACAAAACTTTTCATTAATATTTTCATAAAAATAAGAAAAATTAAAAAATCAATATGTGTAAATTAAATGAAGACTATCTATTTCAATTAATACCAAAAGATTATATTTATTTGACTACAACAAAAACCATTATTTTTCAAGGAATGGAATTAAAGACAGATTATTTAATTAATATTATACATGAATTTTCATTAAAATATACATTAACAAATGAATTATGTAGTAATATATGTTCTACTATACTTAGAAAAAAATATGGCAAATTTTATAATTATTATATAAGTTATTTATTAGAAAAGAAATTTATATTTTTAATATCAAATTACTATGCTGGTAAAAAATCAAGAACATATAAAATAAATGATACAAATATTATATTCACTAAATGTAAAATATATGATAAATTCTTATTAAAAAAACACAAAAAAGATTTCTTAGTCGAAAATTTCACACAATCAAAAGATTCACCAATAAAAGAAGAAATCAGGAAAAAATTAGTTGACGATTTATATCATGTGCAAATAGATTATAACAAATCTTGTGATTGGTTAAATAATGAAAAAGAATGTGATAGAATAGATTTACAAAAATATTTTATGAATCTAATGTCAATAGAAAGTATACATGGTAGTTATTTATATTATCAATTTGATTCATATGGTAGATTACATACTAATTTTACAAATTTGAAAAAATATATAAGAAACAATTATCTAACAATAGATAATAAACAATTATCTGAATATGATATAAAAAATTCACAACCATTCTTTCTAGGTATATTTATTAAAAAAACAATGGGACAAAATATTACTGATAATATGAAATATTATTTTGATGTTGTTAAAAATGGTTTGATATATGATATGATTCTTGATAAACATCCTGAATTATATAAAACAAGAGATGAAGTTAAAGTTATGATATATAAGGTTATATTTGGTAAAAATATAGATAACAAAATAGAATCAAAAATTTTCAAAGGTATTTTTCCAGATATTTATAAATTCATGAAAGAATATAAAAAAGACAATTATAAAGAATTGAGTCACAAACTACAAAGACTTGAGAGTGATTTCATATTTGGTAATATAATATCAAAAATTCATGAAAAATTCCCAAACATTCGGTTATTTACAGTACATGATTCTATAATATTCCCAACAGAATACAAAGAAGAAGTAGGATTAATATTCAGAAATTACTTAAAAGACATACTTTAATATTATTATATTTTTTTATTTAATATATACTAATGTAAAAAAAAATACATGAAATATATATTATTTTATTATTATACATAAATAAAAAATCACAAAAAATTAGTTTTTTTATTTAATATATAATGATAAGAAATAAAAAAAATAATCAAATTATTATGCCTGTTCAAGATAAAGACTTAGGAAAATACAGAAGACCTGGTATCTTCATAAATGAAATCGATTCATCTGTTGTAGAACTACCAGTTCAAGACGTATTAATCAATTTAGTACCAGGGTTCTCTAAAAAAGGACCAATTAACAATCCAACTTATGTTACAAATAAGACAGATTTCATTAAAATATTCGGTGATGTAGATAGAGGACTCGAAAGAAGAGCATCATATTTTCACAGAACATGTTTGAAAATGTTAGAAAGTGGTCCAATATGGGCACTTAATTTATTATCAACTAATGATGATAGAGATTTTCTTAATTGGGAAACAATTTCATTAGCATCATTATATGACAATAGTGGAATAAAAACAAATATGCCATATTCTAGAGTTTTCAATAGACAAGATTTCTGGAAACGTGATGATGAATCATTTTTAGATTATGTAAATGCTGAATCTACACCAGAAGGTTTATTAAATTTAACAAATATGGGTGATAAAACAATAACTACATTTATGTTCAAATCAAAAACAACTGGATTTGATGTATCTGCTGAAGATTGGTTTGGTGGTGCTATGAAAGTACCAGCATATATACATCCAAAAGATTATATATCTGATTATATAATAACAGTCGTAGTATTAGAAGGTAATTGGTCAGATTATAATACATTATCTGTTGATTCTAAATGGTCAAAATATTTTGATTCGACTGGTTTAATAAAAACAAAAGTTGAAGATTTTCTTAATGAAACTAATGTAAATGTATTAGGTTATTATGATGCATCTTTAATGCCATATTTCAAAGATTTGAATAATAGAAACATGTATATAAAAGCACTTATTAATGCTGATACAGATAAAACAGGATTATTTTGTTCATTTGATGAATCAATTTTATTAGATTCTGATTATCCAACAGATAAATTAGATATCATTGGAACTACTATGGTTGGTGAAGATAAAACAACTATTGATTTCTTATCATATAAAGAAAATATAATGGAAACTATTACATATGATTTACAAAATTTAAATAATAATGGTAATGTTTTTGGTAATTTTGATTTAGAATTTAATTATATATCTGGACACGACAGAAAAGGTGATAAAACAAATGGTTATATAAACAATACTAATATCGGTGACATAAATACTACATTATGGAGTGTTCAAGAAATTGTTAGTGGTGGTACTTTAGTAGTTGGTTTGAATGGTGGTTCACCAGATGATGAATTTGATCCACAATCACCATTTGCTATTAATGATATTGTATATTTTACAGAATCATCAGATGCTGGTGATATAATTGCATACAAACCATATTATATAGTGTCAACACCAGGTATGAATAATAATATGATTAGTATATCAGATACTAAAGGTGGTGTATCACTCACATTAACAAATGTATCAGATTTTGGTGGTACTATGTATATAATGAAAACAAATATTGATTTAACATTTGGTGCTAATCCATTCTTTAATATAGATGGTGCAACATATTCATTTAATACTGGCGAAACTAGTATTAATATAGATCCTTTAACTATGAGTTTTTCATCAGAAGGTGTAACAACATATGTTGAAAGATATGATGTTTTATATTTATCAAAAGGTGATAATGCTATTGTTAATATATTAAAAGGAACACAAGCAAATGCTGGTTCTGCTGTTAAACCAAGTTTCAATTTAATACCATCCGATTATATCATTTTAGGTTATGTTAATTCTAAAACTGAATTGACAACAGGTCCTGCTAGTGGTGTAACATCACAAAAAATTGTTATAAATAGTACATATACACCAGTATCATTATCAACAAATGGTTATGTACCATTAAATATAGTTTGTTCAACTGATGCTGATGGTTTAATTATAACATTCAATAATACATCTGGAACAACAGATAATAAAAATTATAATTTAATTAGATCAAGACAAGCATACAACGAAGTAGAAAATGCTATGAATGATTATAAAGGTGTTATTATAAATATAACTAATGGTAATAAACTACCAGTAACATCAAGTATGTTTGGTTCTGGTGATTATTCATCAACTCAATCAGCATTCATAACTATCGCATTAGATACACCAACAAATTATTATCAAACTGGTGCAGTAGATGAAATATTATTATATTATGTAGATAACGAATTCATGATTAGTGATGTTGCGACAAATAAATTAATTACAACATTAGAACCAATCGATATGATTGATGGTTCAGGTTATGGTATTGTTGGTAAATATTCTCAAATGTATCTTGATTACTATAATGGTATGATTAATAATGGTGATAATTTTTATCTTGGTAATGATACAGGTTCTACAATTGAATACTTGAAAATGTGGTTCCAAGGAACAGATTTATATGTTGATATCGTTAATGTTGATGGTGATACAGGAGACTCTATTGAAAATTTCACAACATTATATGGTTCTCAATTAATAATATCTTCTAAAAATTCAAACTACTCACAAACAGTAGAAATAGAATCATTAGATGAAACAAAATTAGCAACAAATAATATTTACCAAATATCAATAGATAAAACAAGATATTCTGAAGTAATGAAAGGTTCTTTCTTAGAAGGTTATTATGATAGTGTTACTGGTGGAACAAGAAAATTAGTAAGAGTTATACAAACATTACCAGATACATCTAATATAAATAACAAAATCATTAAAACTGATGGACCAATTGCTATAAAAACTATCACTAAAGTAGGTGGTGGATATGATTATTCAACAGCATTGTTTCCATCAATAGATATATATGTATCTACATACAAAGGTATTGAATTGGCACCATTCAAAATGTCGAACGATTCTATACCATTACCATTAACTAACTATTCTGCTGCTGAATCAAGAATAAGTAGTATATTAGATGTTATAGGTTCAACAACAAATCTTACAAAAGGATTAACAAACAAAAATAAAATATCTTGGAGATATTTAATAGATTCTTTTGGACTTGGACTTGTATCAAATTCTAAACAACAATTAGTTGACCTTTGTGGTATTAAAATGAATTGTTTAGGTTTCATAAATATGCCTAGTGTTAAACAATTAAAAAAATCAGATAGTCCAAGTTTTATAAATGATGATGCTACATTAAATACATCTTACCTTAAAGAAGGTGGTGATTTAAGTAAATCACCAGCTTATTTATACACTTTTGGTACAGGTGTAGGTGCTACTTGTGTAGGATATTTCTTCCCTTATTTAACAATAAATGATAATGGAACAACATTGTCTTTCCCACCATCATCATTTGCAGCAACTACTTATATGAGTAAGTTCTTAACAACACAAGGTGGTATAAAACCATGGACAATTGCAGCTGGTATAACAACAGGTAGAGTTAATGGTATAGGTGATACAGAAATTGATTTCAATGATGACCAATTAGAAGATTTATACGCAATGGGTGCAAATCCAATCGTTAAAAAACTTAATGCTGGTTTCTGTATAAATTCTGAATCAACTGCTAAAGTTTTCCCATATAGTTCATTAAGTATAATACATTCAAGAGAAGTTCTTATCGAACTTGAAAACCAATTATATGATATGTTATTAAGATACCAATGGAAATTCAATACACCAGAAGTAAGAGCAGAAATAAAATATAAAGCTGATAAAATTTGTAAAACAATGCAATTAGGTGATGCTCTTTATAATTATAAAAATGTTATTGACGAAACAAACAATACAAATTATATAATAGATTTACAAATGGGTGTTCTTGATACTTATATAGAAATAATAAAAGGTATGGGTATAATTGTAAACAATATAACAATATTGAAAAAAGGTGATATCGAATCAGGTGGATTTTTATAATCTATAAATAATAATAATAAATAAAAAAAGTCTGAAATATTAAATTTCAGACTTTTTTTATGATCAAAATATACCAAAAATGAAGATTTAATATTTTATATATAATGTATAAAAAATGAATAATACAATTTAATATATAAATTAAATAAAAAAATAATAAATAATACTATGCCATTACCACATTTTACAAACTTAGACACGGCAAAGAATTTCGATGAAGTCATATATAAAAATTTATATGAAGTAACTATCGTTTTGCCTGGAGTTTTAACTAGTTTACACCCTAATGCATCTACAGTTTTTTTAGAAAATAGTGTTTCAGTTAAGTTTCCAACTTATCCAGCATTAGCTTCAATTGAACAAAGATTCAAATATAGTACAAGAAAATATATGAAAATGCCAGAATCAACATCAACAGAAGTTGGAATAACATTCAACCTTAACGAAGTTGTAAATGCTGGTGGTGATCAATATAGAGTTCCTGTATTTAGAATATTAAAAGATTGGTACGACCTTTTATGGAATAATGAAGATGGTTCATTACACTATAAGAAAAATTGTATCGCTGATATAATCGTTCATGCACATGATAAAGAAGGTCACGTAATTAGACGTGTTACTTATCACAATTGCCAATTAGGCACATTCACAGGATGGGAAGAAATGGATTGGTCATCTTCTGATGCAATGGGACCATTTTCAGCAACATTTACCGCAGATTATTGGGAAGATTACTACTACTAAATCATTGATACACAAACACTTACAAAAAAGATACAGAAATGCATCTTTTTTTTTAAAATAAATTAGACTTTGGGAAGA
>Ga0172380_10001923_pt1 | contig 34516 bp, 59 predicted proteins | sample Leawe162metaG_FD_119747 | JGI IMG/M metagenome (GOLD analysis project Ga0172380, IMG submission 119747) | Leachate microbial communities from a municipal landfill in Southern Ontario, Canada - Leachate well 162 metaG | ecosystem: Engineered > Solid waste > Landfill > Unclassified | place...
GATACTGTAGTAATAAGTGATAGCATGATTGCTGGAAGCTTGTTTATTAGACTTCTTACTGACACAGTAGTTTTACTTGATAGCCTTTCTAAGAAAGGATATATCTATTTTACTGGTATAGCAGTTGTTATGGATGCTTCATTTAATTCAGTAAGAAAAGCTTTTACTGAGACTGTAAAGATATCTGAAGTGTTTTCAAAGGTAAGTAGTTTTATTAAAAGTATTTCTGATACTGTAATTACATCAGAAGTTTTTTCAAAAGTCTCTAGCTTTATTAGAAGTATTACTGATACGACTGTTACATTAGATGTATTTTCTAAGGTTTCTTCTTTCTTAAGAAGTATAATAAGTAGTGTAAAAATATCTGATAATAGAGTAATGAGTTTTGCTAAAACTTTTACTAATATCATAAAAGTTTCAGAAGTATTCTCAAGAGTCTCAAGCTTCATTAGAAGCATAACTGACACAGTTCTAAGCTCAGAAGCTAGAAGTGCTAGACTTGAAAGGATACTTACAGACGTAGCAAAGATTTCAGATAGTATTACAAAAAGCTTTGGAAAGGCTATTACAAGTGTTGCAAAAATTTCTGAAACTATTATAAAATCTTTTGGAAAGAATATATCTAGTATAATAGAAGTTTCTGAGTCTTACTTAAGAGTTATTGGAAAGAACATTACTGAGGTAGTAGAAATAGCAAGTTCTGCTGCGCAGATAGTGTATGTTTTTATAGTACATCCTGTGCATGAATTTCTTCATACTCGATGGAGAGATAGATTTAGAAAGAACCCTGTTTCAAAAGGGAAGGAAATAGAATAATGGATAGTAATACAAAATACTTTAGGAATAGTAAAGGAGCCTTACAAGTGGACAACAGAACAGATGAACGTAGATATAACTATTGTCAATTAGTGCTAGACAACAATAGAGAGCTTGGCGAACTCTCTAAAGTAATTAAAGGACAAGATGATGACATAAAACATATCAGGAAGAAGGTGGATAATGGGTTGTCTGAGCAGATGATTATACTTTCTAACAAGCTTAATGATATTGAAAAGAACTCATGGCTTGTTAAAATCCTGAACAAAGGTGCAACAAGTTTAATTTTATTTGTGCTTGGAGCTGTAATACTAACTGGTTCGGCATCAGCTGGTATTTGGGGATTGACAAGGGTATTTTACTTTAAAGAATCTCCTGGGCAGATGCGACAAATAAATGATACTGTAATGAGTAATGGTTATATACTTCATACTACTCTAGAAGGCTATAAGATTATGACAGCAAATGACCCGAACAAACCAGCTTGGATATTTTGTGCCGATGATAATCAGTGGAAAGCAGCACCACAATATAGACTAATTAATAAAGGAGGAAAATAAGATGATAGCTTTATGGGAAAGAACTTGGTTTATAAAAATGATAGTGTGGTTGAACATAAAAAGTCCTTGGTTCAAGAAATATATCTATGGCAACTCAATAAATATGCAAGACTTTGTAAGAAATCCTGCAGAAGTGTTGAAGCATACCACTTTTCCTTTTGCTATAAAGAATGTGGAACTAAGAAAATCACTTCTAAATTTAAGAATTGGTTTCATCCCTTTCAAAGAAGAACTGGTTGAGAGCTATCTTGATGAAGCAAGTGAAAACACTGGTATGGATGTTGTTGCTCGTGGTTATCACGAAGTACTGATGGGAGGCAACAAACTTGTTGTTGAGGGGAAGAAGTGGAGATTATTTGACCTTCGCATCTGGAATGATGTTTGTACTAAGTATTGCAATTCACTTTTCTTCTTTCAGATTATAGTAAGCTTCAAATATAAGTTTATTCCCATTCCTCTTATCTGTTTGTGCTTTCGCTTCAAGAAGAATTGGTATTTCCAGACAGGACTTGGTTGGTCTCCTGGAAAAGCTTATGATGAGAACGGACAGAAAGATAAGAATGCTACTACTTACAATGCTTGTTTTACTTCAAAGTTTCTTTTTGTTAAGTTTGAAAAAGAAGTTTTGTGGAATGGCTCAGATGTTTATGGGTTCTATGAGGGGACTATTTAATGAAGCCTACTATGTCTTTATGCCCTGTTTGCTATAAAGAAATTCCTGCAGTAGTTTATACTACTAATGTTGTAATGATGGATAAGATTTGTCCTGTGCACGGCAGGTTTTCTGCTATGGTTGAAAGAGATATTCCTTGGTATCAGTTGTGTATGCTTGAAGACAGCAAAGAAATTTACAATGGATATTTTGTTGATATTACTTCAAGATGCAATCTTAAGTGTAAGTATTGTTACCATAAAAATACTGGGGAAGATAAACCACTAGAAGAGATTGTTAAAGATATTGAAGAGCATAAAGACTTGGCTCCTTTTATTATTACTGGTGGTGAACCATGTCTGCATAAAGATATAGTTGAGATTGTGAAAAAAGCTTCAGAATACGGAGAAGTAAATATTTCTACAAATGGAACCTTGTTGCGTAACGAACAGTTTTGTACTGACCTTGCAGAGGCTGGCTTGTTGTATGAAGGCAATACGTTGCATATCAGTCTTTCTTTACACAAAGAGTCTAACGGATTAGACATAGCTTTTCTAAACTTTTGTAAAAACACTAATCATAAGATATGGACTTTGATTTATACTATGGACAGTCTGAGTCAGATGGAAGAAGCTTTGACAGTGTTTACAGCATATTTTGATGTGGTACATAACTTTAGAATAAAGTCTGTAAGTAATGTTTGGGCAACTGACACAGTAAAAAATTCTAACAAAATTTTTACTTCTGATATGGTTAAAGAAGTAAGTAAGTACGGCGAAATTCGCCCAGCTAGAAAGCAGAAAGTATCCGTTGCCTCTATTGTTTTTCAAGGTTTAGAAATTCGTCTTGTGCACTGGTACGATATTATGAATATAGATTTGTGGGATATTGATTGTCCTCCGTACTATAAAGCACGCAACGGAAAGCTTTACAATATGCTAACTGCTTGTGTTATTAATGAGGGATTAGTAAAGGGTTGTGAGATCTGATAATGAAAGCTTGTTTCGTAGTTTATAAATACAGTGTACCGTTAGGAGATGCTTGTTGCTATCCTTTAGGATTTATGTATATTGCTGCACTTTATAAACAAAAGGGTTTTGAAATAAAAGTTCTTAACTACAACATGTGGGAGTATGATTTTAAAGAAGAAATTAAAGGACAAGACATTGTTGCTTTTACTGGCTTCGAAGAATTTAAAGACTTGATTATTAGAGATGCTTTGGTGTGCAAAGATGCTGGCATTAAAACTATACTTGGTGGAGCATTAGCAACCTTTAGACCAGATTTAGTAGTTGGTCATGTTGATAAACTGTGTATTGGCGAACATTCAGAAACGTCAAAAATTGACATTTTGCCCTTACCACTATACGAGGAATTTGGAATTGAAGAGTATCATAAAAGACATGATACTAGATACATGGGAATTTTGACTTCCTTTGGTTGTCCATATAGCTGTACGTTTTGTTCTCAGGTGTGTTCTTATAAACGAAGACCTCTACAAAGTGTTTTGGATGAGGTAGATTTATATATTAAGAAATACAATACAGAGTTAATTGTGTTTAATGATAATACTATTAATATAAATAAGAAGTATGTGTCTGACTTATGTAATAGTTTAGTTTCAAGAAATGTTGCTTGGGGAGCCAGTATTAGATGTGATAACTTTGACGAAGATTTGGCTCAGCTATTTAAAAACTCTGGGTGTTCTTACTTGGTAGTAGGAATAGAATCTTTTAACCAAAAGAAGCTTGATTATGTTAATAAGCAGCTAAAGGTATCAGATATTTATAAGACACTTGATTTACTACACAAGTATAATATTGACTATCATGGTAACATCTTGGTAGGATTTGAATACGAAACCTATGATGATATTGCGCATGAAGTATCTCTTATTCCTGAAGGCTCTAACATTTTTCCTATGTTAGTACAGCACTTCATAGGGACACAGCATGGTAAAGTAAGACGCATTTCTTCTGCGCAAGAAGAATATTTGAATACTTGTTTTTCTAGCTATATTAGTAGTACTGGAAGGTATTGTCTTCGTACAGGCGATAAAAATATATAACAACTAAAGGAGAAAAGTTATGATTAGAGAATGGACATTAGAAGATGCGCATAAGTACAACCTAGCAAATTTGACAAAAGGATTCGACCTTGAAAGTAAGTTCGTAAAGACGGAAGAAGACTATACGGAAAATATGTATATCTCTTTGATGGAGCAGGGTATAGCACACATACTAGTTATTGATGATGGCGGAGTTCTCAAAGGAATGCTTGCATTTATTGTTGCACCAGATTTGCACGAAAATGTTAGGGTTGCTGTAGAATCCTCATGGTATGTTTTGCCAGAATACCGTGGAGGTGGTAAGGAATTAATGTTCGCTTTTGAGAAGAAAGCTAAGGAGCTTGGGTGCCAAAGAACTGCTATGATACATATGGTAGATTCTATGCCAGACATCCTAGAAAATTTTTATCTAAAGAATGGATATAAGCTTATAGAAAAGCATTACGTAAAGGAGATTTAATTATGTCATCTTTATCGTCATTAGGAGCAGCATCAATAGGTTCAAGTGGAGCGAAGAAAGGTGCAAAAGCGCTAGCTGCCGCTATAAACCAAGCAACCGCAGAACAAAAACGGCAGTTTGAAATAAGTAGAGAAGACCAGAAACCTTGGAGAGTGACAGGTCAAGGAGCTGTTAACGATCTTTGGAAGATGATACAGCAAGGACCTGGAGATTTTTATGAAGATCCTGGATATAAGTTTAGACGTGCAGAGGGCGAGAAAGCTCTTGAACGAAACGCAGCAGCTAGAGGTAGTGTTCTTAGTGGAGCACAATTAAAGGGATGGGAAAGGTATAATCAGGATTACGCTAGTAATGAGTATAACAATTTCTTAACTCGTTACTATCAAAGTCTGAACCCATATCAGTCACTAGCTGGACTTGGGCAAACAGGTGTAGCAAACCAAAACGCTTTAGGAGCTCAGTACTCTAAGATGATTGGGGATAATACTATTATGGGCGGTCAAGCACAAGCAGGAGGATATATTAATCAAGCAAATGCTTGGATGAATGGAATTAATAATGCTGTTGCAGGTGCAGCTAGTGCTGGAAGCATGTTTGGTGGAGGAGGTTATGGTGGGAGTAATAATGCTATATATGATTACCAGCAACCTATATACAATAGTGGAGATTACGCTGGTGCTGGAAGTGCTGGTTGGTCAGCTCCAGCATTTGGTTAAGGAGGAATAGAAAATGCCAGAAATACGAGTACCCGAATTACAACATCCTGACATTGCTAATACTATTTTCAAAGCTAGAGCAGGTGCTCGAGCTGATAAAGCTATGCAAATGCAGGAAGAGATTTTTAAACAAGAGCAAGATCCTATGTCTACACAGAACCAGTTGAGAAAGATGCAACTTGAGAAGGTTCGTGGAGACATTTTGCGGGATACTTTTGATGAAGTAGTTACAAATGCTGGAGCAATTAATTGGAAAGATAAAGCAGATTGGGAAGCCTTTGACACTCACTATAAGCAAAGATTTGGAGCACTAGGCTTTGATTTAGAAGCGATACCTCCTGCAATGAGACTTACTCCTATTTATAAAGTTGGAGCTAATGGAGTTCAGTCTGATACCATTGATGACGTTGCTATGCAAAAGAGAGTAAGAGAATTGCAGGAAAATGTAAGACGTATGAAAGCTAAGCCTGTTGACGCAACTGCTAGTATAGGTGCTGCAAATCTTGCTTATAGAATGAGTAAGGATGCGTATGATGCAAACAAAAAGGAAGAAGAAAATGTAGATAACTTATACCGAATGATTACTACTAATGCTGAAAAGCCAGACCTTGTACGTAGAGATGTTCAGAACTTTAATAAGAAATCTAAAGACTATGAGTTTGTTTTGCGCCCACAAGGAAAGGCATATCAAACTTGGTTTTTGCCAGAGTCTGCAGAAAGATTTCTTGGTGGAACTCCTCCTACTTACGTAGCTGTTCCGAAAGGATTTACCTTATCTAAAGTTGCAGAACTAAGTGAATTATCTGGCGTTACTCCAGAAGAGTTTACAGAAGATGCAGTTACACTTATGAAAGAATATAAACTTACTCCCGCGCAAGTAGAAAAAGAGATTAGAACTCGCTATGGCAAGAAATAACTGGAGAATAAAATGGGAAAACTTTTCGATGAAATTGCTGGATCGTTTAATGAAACGGCGCAAGATAAAAGTAAAGCTGTACAACAGAATTCTTCTGTAAAAGATCTTGATGCTTTCTTTGAAACAAGGTTTGGGAAAAGAAAGAAAGAGGAGGAAGAAGTAGAGAGTACTTCTAAAGTTCCTGCTTTAACTAAACTTTCTCCGCTCGCAGAAAGAATGTTTCAAGCAGACTATGCCAAGTATGCTAAGCAAACTCGTATGAGTCCTGACCCTGATGACCCAGAACATTTTTATGATTACAGAGCTTTGTTTGAGGATACAGGTAAAATATCACCTGATGATTCGGGGCATCTTCCTTCTAAGTATAAACTAGAAGGACATCCTAATTTAGTAGTAGATGGAGTAAATACTAAAACAGGTCAACCTATAAAAGAAGAGGCACCAGAGTTTTCTTTAGAAGGAAAGTTTCCTGATGCTTTAGCAGTAGCTAAGATGGGACATGCTGTAACTGAAGATGCTAAAAGAGTACAAACTTTAAATGAAGAAGCTCGTCTGAAGCAGGATGAGATTAACAAACTTCCCAAAATTAAGATTGATGAGTTTTATACATGGCCTGGAATTAAAGAAAAGGTAGATAAAGTTACTTCGGATAAAGAAGCTAGTTCTTTACTAAAAGAAAATCCGAAAGAATTAAAAGCAAAAGAGCTAGTACTAGAAGAGGTTAGCAAAGAACTCGGTATTCCTAAAGAAGATGTTAGTAAAGATATGCTTTATGAATATGCTCAAACAAGGCAGTGGAATGTTCAAATGCCTAGAAGAGAACGAGTTGGTAGAGTGATGACTGGATTAATAGTTGCACCTACACTTGCTGCTCTTGCTGGTGGTGCTCCAGCTGCTACTGTTGCAGCAACTGCCTTTAAAACTGTTACTGGAGTAGCAGCTTTTATGGGTATCGATGAAGCAATTACGTTTGTTGCTAGTAAAGCTGCTGGTAAAGAATACACACCACTTTCTGGTAAAGGTGCGGTTGATGTGTTAGCTCCTGAAGATACTAGTGAATTAGTAAAAGACTTAGGTTGGGGAGCACAGTTAATTGTAAGTGGAATTATTCTTGGGAAAGGTTATGAAAAATCTAGAAATACCTATCTTAAAGTAGCTGAAAAATATTTTAAAGAAAAACTTACAGAATATAAAGTAAAACCTGACGTTACTATAACTCCAGAACAGCTTAGAGAGTTTCGTGGTAATCAGCGTCCTGAAATAATAAGTAAAGAAGTTTCAGATCTTTTAAAAGATTTAGGACTAAGTAGAACAGAATACGTTAAAGCTTTAAAGAATGGATTAGAAGTTTCTTTCGCAGCAGAGAAACTTGTCTGGCTAGTTGATAAGCCAGCCTATAAAAAACTAAAAAATATCTTAGGAATTAAATCGGAGCCTCGTCTTCTTTCTAGAGAAGAAATAGAACGAGGATATCGAATGAGACCTTCTGGTTTAATCGAAGCTCCTAAAGAAGGAAAGCAAAGAGACGCTTCTGCGCAACCTTCTTCTCAGCCTCCTGTCCAACCTACTCCTATCGAGCCTCATGTAGAGACTCCTGCTGATGCTGCAAAAGAGCAGGTTCGTTCTATTGTTGCTAAAACAGCAGAAGCTGCTCTTGAGAAAACAGATCTTGGGAAAAGAACAGCAGCTTTAAATGAAGCATTACAAGAAGTAAATAAACTTGATCTTGCTAATAGCCATGGCTGGAATGCTATCGTAGCAGGAAGAAAAGATATTGCTACAGCAGACCTTCCTGACTACTACAAAAGAGAAATTGAGAAGCTTGCTAAGACTGTAAAGCATAAGACTGAATCTGATGTTCCTCTTAATGTTGGTGAGCAAAAGACTACTGATATAATATCAGAAGAAGCTAAGAAGACTTATAAAGTTACTGCTAAAGATAATGAAGGAAATATTCTTGTAGGTAAAGTTGGAGAGACTCATCCTCAATTTATACAACGACTGATTGAAGAAGGTAAAGATGTTTCTTGGGGAACAGAGACTGGATTTATAACTGATAAAGGTGATTACTTAAAACAAGAACAATCTAAAAAGGTTGAAAAGATATTAGATGTTGGCAAACCAAAAGTTCAAGAAAAGTCAAAAATTGACGTAGTTACTGACAAAACCAATCGTACAGCAGAAGAAAAAGTTATAAGAGAAGTTCCTTCAGATATTAAAGAACAAGAAAAGAAAGCAAAAGATGCTCTTGCAGAAGCTGAAAAGTTAGCAAGAGAAAAAGATAATAAAGAAACTAAACATCCTACTAAACCTGGGCGTAAAGGAAAGACTCCCGAGGAAGAAGAAGCTATTCAGAAGGAATTTAAAGAATGGGAAAGTAAGCAGAAGAAAGTTACCAAAGAAACTCCTCTTAGATTAAAGCCTAAGACTGAAGAGAAGAAACTCGAGCTGAAGAAGATTGAAGAGAAGAAAACTCCTTCGGAAGGAACTACAAAGTATCTTGGTAAAGACTACAAGGTTGGTAAAACAATTCCTGCTGGGCAGACTACAGGTAAGGGAGTAAATCAGAAAGCGGCTAAAGATTATGATAGGGTAGAACTGCTTAATCCTGAGACTGGAGAAGTTGAAGTAATTGTAAAGGCGAGTAGCGTTAAGAAACCTGATTATCTTGCCAAAGGAAATACGGCTGAGTTTACTCCGCCTGTAGAAAAGGAAACTATAACTCTTGACACAGTAAAGAAACAGTTTCCTAGTGCCGAAGTTATTCAGCCTGGAGGGGAAAACTCACCTATTTATATTAAAACTCCTGGTGGTACATATCTAACAGTTGAGAATGTTGCTTCCATTGCTCCTGATAAACGAGCTTTTAAAATAGGTTATGGCAGAGAGTTTAATCCAGAAACAGATTTTATTCCTGAACAGTATGTTGATGGAGTACTTACATTTGTTAGGGGTGAGGCTGGACAGTGGACTCTTGACCACGCTAATATGCACATGCTTGAAGACCTTGGTCTTATAACTGCTAAAGAAATAGATGCGTTTAAACAGCAGGCTATAAAAGAAATTAGCGCAGGGAAAAGAAAGTCTGCGAATAAAGAAGATATCGGTGGTAAAGAAGATAGAGCAAATATCTATGCTGAAATGATGGGGCGTAGACGAAGAGATAAAAATTTCCTTGAAAAAATAATTGACCGAGTAAAAGATTTTCTTGCTCGGCTCTTTAAAGCATTTAGTAGTAAAGCTAAAGTAAGAAATGTAACTAGAGAAGCAGAGACTGGAGATATTTATAAACGTACTGGTACGAAGGCTGAGAAAGGAACTCCACAGTTATTAGAGTTAAAAGAATATGGAACAAAGCTTTACAACGAAGGAACAACTACTTACAATGACTGGCTTGCTAAGATGAAAGAGTATCTTGGCGAGCGTTACGATAAGTTTAAAGACTCTTTAAGAGAAGTCTATAATGATATTGTTCGTAAGCTTTCTAGTGAGCGGGGCTCTACCAATGAAGGCGAAAACATATTTAAAGGCTTAGGTAAAGACGTTGTTGACGCATTTAAACGAACCGGTAAGTCAATAGATAAACTACTTGGTGAAATGTCAACAAGACTTGGTAATATTCATCCTACTCTTAAGTCTCGTATTAGAGAGTTTGAATATAGGAAAGGCAAGTTAGAAGTAGGACTGAAGAAGAAAGCTTTAGAAAGTATCAGCGCATTTAGAAAGATGAGTCCTGAAGATTTAAAAGCTTTTGATATGGCTCGTAAAAACTCTAATGGAACAGAGCTTAAGCGGCTAGTTACTAAATACCATCTTGGTAAAGAGTACCATACGCTAAGAGAAATCTATACTTTCTTATATACTGCTGCTAAGGAAGTTGGTATGGCAGGAGGATATACAAATAATTATCATGCTAGAGAAGTTAAAGATTTGGAAGGACTACGAAACTTCTTATACAAAACAAATGACTGGTCGGTATATGAATTAGCATTTCAAGAATATAAGTTGAAAAAGAATATAGGAAGACCGCTTACACAAGAAGAACAAATCAGAATTATTAATACTCTTCTTCGTGGAGACTCTCCTTCTACTATTACTCTGCTTACTCCTGACCAGTTGAAACGAAGGTATATAAAAGAAGTTACTCCAGAAATAGATAAATTCTTTTCTGACTCTGACAGTGCATTTCTTCGTTACATAACTGATATGGTTGAAGCGATTGAAGCTAGAAGATTCTTCGGTCGTGGACTTAAAGATACTCAAGACCTTGAAAACTCTATCGGAGCTTTTGTAATGCGAGCTACAATAGATAAGCATATTACACCTGCTCAAAGTGAGGAGCTGTATCAGATTCTTCATGCAAGATTTAAACAGCAAGGTACTCATGGTATTATTACCGTAGTAAAGAATATAGCATTAGTAGATACTCTTGGTTCTGTTTTTAGTGCTATCAGACAGCTTGGTGATTATACTTGGGCACTTTACGACTTTGGACTAATCACTACAGGAAAAGCTGCTAAAGGTGCTTGGACAGGAAAGTCTTTAATTACAAAAGAAGAAGCTGGTATCTCACGTATTGCTGTTGAGTTTAGTGATATGTCTAAAACTGGTAAACTTGTTGACTGGGTATTTGAATCTAAGGGAACAGGATTTTCTTTTGTTGATAAGACTGGTAAAGAGATGCTACTGAGTGGAGCATTTATGGATGCTCGAAAAAGGTTAGCTAATCCGAAAACTAGAGAAGCTTTTATTAAAGAGCTAGAAGTTCTTGTAGGAGATAGAGCACCACAAGCGGTAAAAGAATTTGAAGATAATAAAGTTACCTACCTTACAGAGTTTTATTCTGTGTGTAAGCTTGCTGACTATCAACCAATCTGGGTTTCAGAAATGCCAGAAAATTATGCAAGGGCTGGTAACGGTAGAATATTCTATATGCTGAAAAGTTTTACATTAAAGATGTTTGATGTCTTTAGACGTGAGGCATTTCAGAAAATAAAAACTCCTGGACAACGAGGACAGGGGATTAAGAACCTTATAAAACTAACAACAATTTTCTTGTTAGCAAACGCAGGAGCTAGTATCATACAAGACTTGCTTCTTGGTAGAGACATTGAAATAACTGACTCAATAACAGAAAATATCTGGCAGTTGTTTGGGTTGTCTAGGTACTTCAGTTATAGAGTACCACAAGAAGGAGCTGGCACTGCGTTAATGATGAACATTCTTCCTCCAGCTAAAGCTGTTAATGCTATTTCAAAGGACATAACAGAGTGGGGAGATGGCACAGGATTTAGAGTAACAGAGTCCATCCCCTTTGTAGGAAAAATATATTACTGGAGATTTGGTAAGGGCAGTAAGATGATAGAAAAGCGAAAGGATAAAGAAGCTAAATCAAAAGCAAGTGCCAAACGAAAGGAGAATAAAGTTCCTAGTCCTGGTCAGTATAGATTAAAGGGGAATAAAGTTCCATCTCCTAGAGACTATCGGTTAAAGTAAATAATGCCAATTTTTGACGTTTCTCGAATGAAAGGATGCCAGAATGTTTTACAAATGCACACACTTTAAAATTCAAGAACTTGTTCCACCAGAAACGTTTGCTATGTTTGGGGAGAAATCTTGGTGGTTTATTCAGCCACAGGCAGCATTGATGCTTGATAAGCTTAGAGATTTTTATAGCAAACCTATTACTGTTAACAACTGGTTATTTGGAGGAGATAGAAAGTATAGTGGCTTTAGACCTATCACTTGTACTATTGGAGGAACGTATAGCCAGCATAGACTTGGGAATGCTTTTGACTGTATAATACTAGGAATACCTGCCGAGCAAGCAAGGCAAGATATCCTAAGTAACAAGGCGTACTTTAAAGATATAACCTGTTTAGAGTCTGATGTAAGTTGGTTACATTTTGACTGCAGAAATACATTACAAAGAATAATGATTGTCAAACCGTAAGGAGGATTATATGTCTGGAGTAAGTTTAGCAACTATAGATGTAGGAAGTCTTGTAACAGGAGTAGGTACACTCGCAAGAGATATTCGAGCAGCTATTACTGGCAAAGAAGTAATTGACGCAAACAAGGCCGCAGAGATTGAGCTTCAACTTATTGCTCTTGAAACGGGAGCTAGGAACGCTCAGTCTGAAATTAATAAAATAGAAGCAGCTAGTAACAATCTCTTTGTTGCGGGCTGGCGACCAGCGGCGGGGTGGACTTGTGTTTTTGGTTTTGCCTATAATTATGTGCTGTCCCCCTTTTTGGTTTTTGCTGTTGGTCTTTTCGTAGACACAGTGCCAGCGATACCTGAGTTAGATATGATATCACTTGGTACACTATTGCTTGGTATGCTCGGACTTGGTGGCTTAAGAACAATCGAAAAAGCTAAACAAGTTTCAAGAGAAATTTAAGAAAGGAGATTTAAATGGAAGTCATAGTTAGTATTGTATGTTTTGTGTTAGGGTTTGTAGCAAGCAGACTTCTAACAAAATTCAAATCCAAGATTGTATCCTTCCTAGACGCCCACCTGTAAATAGAAGGAGAGGCTATACTTGCGTTCGCTTATATTTACCACAATATGTAGCGTTCACAATACATAGCCTCTCCTTTAGTCTTATTCTACTGGTAGTCCACAAAAGGGACAGAGCCCACCAGTAATAACATTAATACCTTAATAGTACTCGTTAAATTTTGCGTAATTAAAATAAACGTTTATATATTGCGTAGAAATACCGTTTATTTACGTTTAAATGCCCATTAGAACGATTATTTTTTATAATTGGTCTATTCATACCATCGGATTGGTAATCGTGCCGTATAACGCATTTTAAACGGAAGCTATAAACTACTCTATATCAGTCGGCTCGTTACTAAAGTAATATATTCCTTTCTCTCCATCTGGTCCTTTAAAGGTTCGAGTAACTTTCCCTGTCTTCAAACAAGTATCAATAACATTTTCAAACTTAACAGCATCAACATCTCTCATTATCATAGACATAAGTTTCTTCTCACCAATAACTCTGTTGTCTCGAATAACTTGTAAGACATTAGCAACATCACCAGAGATTTCACTACGTCCAATAGCTTTAAAGGCATTACCCATAGCTTGCTCAACACGCTTTACGTCAGCTATAGCTTTCTCAATGTGCCTCCACTCTAGAATTAACTTACTCGACTCTGCAGCAGATTGTAGCATAGCAACCTTAAGTAAAGTTGTAGGCTTTCTAGAATACCAACCACTAAAAGATTTATCAGGACATATACGATTACCAGACTCGTCTTCGTCATAGTGATTGTACCAATCAGTCCACCTTTCTAAACAGTCATCAGTCATTACATAGTCTCCACTCATACGACTGATAATGTATAAGTCTTTCTCTAATAACTCCTTTAACTTTATTTCTTCTGGGGTCATATCAGGAATAGCAACATTTCTTTTCTTCTTGTTAGCCCAAACAAATAGAACTCGAGAAGTCAAGCCTCCACCAACCGCACTGGCAGGAAGCGAATTTGCTAAAGACTCAGGTGTAGTAGCTGCGAGTAAATTTACCCAAGGCCTTACAATTTTAATAGAACCACTGTGGCGTGTTCGTGCTGAGAATTCATCGGGGCAGTCATACAAGTCTGTCAACGCTGTTAGCATTCTAGTATTTTCTTTCTTCTGCCCCAAGAAAGACTCAAATTCTTTAGAAACAATATTCAAAGAGCTGTGTCGTACTGTACTCCCATCATCAAGTAATACATCATTAGCCGAGCCTTCCATATCATCTGTCATAGCTTCTTTTGTGGAAGAGTCAGCACTTACTACTATCTCAGGAATAGTAGATAAAAACTTTACTCCATATTTAATTGCCTCAGTTTTACGAGCTACTCCAGGTTCTGCAACCAACACAATATAGATATTAGAGTAATATTCCAAGCGTCCTAACTGTAATTTTATCTTCCTTCTCAGAGCTGCTGCAACAACGGAATAGCCTACCCAAGTATCAAATATTGCTGCTGGTTCAGTATTATACTGGAGCTCCTGATAGGCTTGTAACCAGTTGTTCAAGTGTCTGCTCATACTTTGAATTACCTTTCATTATCTTATGTCCTTGCATGGACTGAAGTTTAAGTATCTCTTTTTTAAGCGCATCAATAGTCTCGTCTAGATGAAATGTAATAGAACCTCGGAGTTCGTATAAAGCTCTTGTATCAACATGAACAGGAACTACAATAACTAAGTATGTACGAATAAGAATCTTCACTCCAGGTCTTACATTATGAAAGATTTTAATTCTATTAATCTGGTCTTGAACAACTGTTATGTCAAGTCTCGGCTCGATAGTTAAACCTTTATATAGCTCTTTTATTAGCTTATCTCGAGCATCTAAGGTTACAACTGTATAAACAACGTATCCAGCTTTTTCTTCTGTCATATACTTACCTCTTGCCAATCTATTTCTAAGGTTTTAGTTTCTCCCCAAGAATCTCCGACAGCAAAGTCTACGTCAATAAAGAACACGTCATTATTATAAGTTAATGGTATCAACATTTGCTTACGAAGAAACTTAGTTGCCTCCATTACATTCTCTTCCTTAACCATAATATAAACAGCGTCATGGAGCTGAAGCAGAATTAACATTTCATATGGAAGCTTCATATGGTTGTCATAAATCTGCAATAACGCTTTGTTCAGTAGGTCGCCTATTGTAGATTGGGGAATGTAGGAGTACGCACTGCGGAACAGTGAGTCACCCCACCTATCTAGAAATCTATGTTTCCTTCCAAACAAGTTTGTTAAGGTCTTTGTTAATTTTAACTCTTGCTGTATTAGATTATACCACATCCTGAGCATCGGGTTAGCTTTGTGGTACAAATCAATAAGTGTTTTAGCTTCCTTTAAAGATACACCTAATCTATTCGCAAGAACTGTTGGGCCAGCTGAATAATTCGTAGCATGTCGTACTGTTTTGCCAGCATCTCTTTGTGAAGGAGTTACCTGTTCCATAGGAATTCCAGCTAGTTGAGCAAAGGTAAATTTGTGAATATCATAAGGAGCTTTCTGTGTCTTCGATAATCCAAAGGAGTCCCGAAATAACTTTATAAGTTTGTAGTCTCCTATAAGATGAGCCACGACCACTGCCTCAGCCTGACTATAGTCTGCCTGTATAATCTTCCACCCAGCAGGAGCTCGGTACATCTTCCTTGCTTCCGAAGGAATGTTCTGCAGATTTCCACTTCCATAAGGAAGGATGATTGAACCGCTTGACGACCAACGACCAAAGCTACGTTTTGTTTTCTTTGTGTCTTCTTCGTCATCACTACTAGCTCCAGTAATGTTGTAGCTTGTATGTACCTTTCCTTCTGGAGATAATTCAATCTCAAGAAATCTAGATACTAACGTATCTGCCTTTTTATAATTCAGTATTAAATTAAACACTGGATTGTTAGGTACAAGCCGAGACAAAGTTCTTAATGCAGCAGCATCTGTCGTCATTGTTCTAGCTTCGTCTTTTGACTTTCTTCTTTTATACTGAACAGGAAGTCCTAATTCAATATACAAAAGCTGTTGCATTTGTTTAGGACTATTAAAATTAATTTCCCTACCAATAACAGTATCAAGTTGCTGCTTATACTCTGAGCGTTTGGCCGACCAATAAGCTATTAATTCCTTTTGCTTTTCTTTATCAACAGATATACCTTGCAACTGAAGCATCAAAGAAACAGGAATTAAATTCATCTCAAACTGAAACTGGTTTAGGTTCCCCTGTTTTTTAAGTTCTTCATAAAGAACCCTTGCTATGCCTAACGTATTCGCTGCATCAGCGGGGTTGTATAGTTCGCTTTTAATACTGTGCCCCTTCCAAGGCGGAACGTCAAGACAAATACTACCCAAGAATCCTAAGTCCCTAGGCATCTCAGGCCAGCATATATGCGCTGCGATTAGAGTATCCATCCAAAGATTCTTAACAAGAATATGATTGTTATACCAAAGAACTCCAATATCATAAGCTCCGTTTTGCATAACAACTTTCTTGCAATCAACTAAACGAGCAAATGTCTGCCACAATTTTAACTCATCTCTTTCTGGAAGAGCTGCTCGACGACCTCGAAGAATATAGATTGACATACCAAAGTTAGGATCGTGACTGATACCTAACTCTTCAATATGACTTCCAGGTCTAACTGTTTCAACATCTATTGAAATCGTATCCCACTCTGGATGAGCGATACACTCTTCCATATAAGCAATAAATTCTTTTGCGGAAGCTCCTGGAATAAGTGTTTGCTTTTCGTCTGGTAAGTCGGGGAACTTAGAGTGTCGTAAAGCTTTTCTTAAATCGAATACAGCAGGATGCATTAACTTCCACTCGTAGTTAATTGCTTGTGGATGGTAAGTTGCTATTACCTTTACTCCTGGCACAAGCGTTGATGGAAGTATGTAGCCACGGAAGTCGGAGATTTTCTTTTCTCCAGTCAGAGCCCATAGTGCTGTTGCACCAAGAGCTACAATAACATTTGGCTTATATAATTCTATCTCTGCTTTAAGTTGTGCAATCCAAGCAATCAATTTTGGTTTAGGAACTGTGCATTTCTTGTCCTCAAAGAAATAACTAATCTTATTAGCAGGAGGTCGTTCTCTTGCTACGTTTGTTACCAAGCACTGGTATCTTGCTATACCAGCTTGGCCTAGAAGATTATCCAAGGTATGCCCTGCAAAACCTACGAAGGGTCTACCAAGTTTATCTTCCTCTTCTCCAGGCGCTTCACCAACAAGAACTATCTTAGCATCTGGAGGACCTTCAGTATTAACAATCATTCTACTCCCCTTTCATTGAAGCCATCACACCAGACTCTTCAAACGCAAAGTCTAAGTCTGGAGGAACAACTGCGACTTCCTTAGACTCTTTAAACGGTTTAAGTAACTTACAACCTTTAATATCATCTATTGATTTTTTAATTTCAGCATTATCTTTGTTCCAGACAAATCTTACAATTCTATTCTCAGCAACTGCCATATTAATAGCTTGCTGGATGCTAAGAATTCCTTCTCTCTCAGCGGGCGGGATGTATTCCTTTTGTTTATTAAGTTCACCTTCCCACTCTACCGCTTCGTGAGGATTTTCAAACTCTCTTCCATCATCCGTAACATAGAAGAAAGCATCAGCTCCTGTTGCCAGAAATAATGGACGCCTAACCTTTCGTATCATTTTTCTCCTCCAAATGTTTAGTATGAGCAAGACCACGTTTTCTTAGGTACTTACTATACTGACGCTTAAGTCCTAATGTTTTGTGTTTCTCCTTGGGTAATCCTACCTTCTCACATAAACCTAAGAAATGCTCATCGTTCTTTAACTTGTCCTTAAATGTTGTGCTCATGTTTCCTCCACTCATACACTCCATAAATAGCTAAAACAAAGTAAATTGAAAACAAAACACCCTGCCAAAACAAACCACTAACAAAATCCACAGCTGCCCAAGAGAAGTTAGTACCTGACCAAATATAAAAACACACCTTGTTTTTCTTTATGTTAAGCCATACACCAACCAATGAGGCTGCTGTTAAAACAAAAGTAAAAATACTAAAACTCATTTTTTGAAGTATCTCCTTCCATCTCGATATACAACTTTAATGTGCGGTGGTTCAGATATATCATTTGAGATTACCCACTTATTAACAAGAACTACACGATTAATATTCTGAAAAGTTTCGATAGCCTTAATAGTATTTTGAATTGCTACTTTACTATCGGGATTGTAGTTAAGAAACTCTTGTCCTGTAACGCAGTTCCCTCTATCATTTACTCCTACAAATGAAACATAAGAAGCTGTTGGTAATTTACTTTCCCATAGCATATAGAACTGTAAAATATTAACAAAGATAGAAACAACAAAAAAGAAAACTCCAAACCCTACTTTCACATTCACCTTTATTTTTTCTACCTTATGAATAAGTTCATGAGCTTCTTCAAGTTTCTCGTGAGCCTCTTCTATAAGTTCTGTTGGATAAAGCATCTGTACCTCCAATCAATAAGTAACCACGTCAAAATTTGACGTTTCTGGTTATTTATTTTTCTGGTAGTTTTCTACAGCTTGTCGTACTTCCTTAAGCTTACGAAGCTCCATTTTTAGTTCTTTGTTTTCTTGTATAAGCTTTTTGTTTTCGTCAACAAGCCCTTTCACAGAACGCATAACTTCTTTCTCTGCAGCTGATGATTTAGCATAACCTGGAAGCTGAGAAGATGGAGGTGGATAAAGTTTCCTTCTCATATCATAATACTTTGCAAAGAACTGAGAAAGAGTATAGTCAGGATAATCTTGGCAAAACCTTTCAACAAATGTAGTATAGTACTGTTTTAAAATTTCTGTGGGAAGTTTAGTTGTTCTATACTCGGCTATAATAGTTCCAAAGTAAATATTTTCTGCTTCACTATAGCATCTTAATCCCATAACATCCTCCTATTTCTTATTTGCTTCGTTCCATTTAGACATTCTTGATACTGCAGCAGCATAAGCTTCCGCACCAATCTCACAGCCAGTAGCAAATAACTTCATGTCCACTGCTGCCTCAATAAGCGCACCGCCACCCATAAATGGATCATACATAGTAGAACCTGGCATAACCACCCTAGAGATAAGTTCTTTGCAAAGTGCTACAGGTTTCTCCGCCTGATGAACCCTCTGGTCTGAAGGAACTATATTACACTGCACCCAATCAGGCTTACCAAACAATACAAGCTTTGACTCAATCTTTCTAGCGAACAAAAGCATTTCATATGCTGCACTAAACCAAGCACTAGGATTGTTATTCTGACCGCTTGCTTGTTTAATCCAGATGATGGGACGCTCAGAACATTTCCATCCAGCTTCATTAAACATATTCTTAATTGCCCAAAAATGACTGGGCCCACAGAAGATTAGTGCGTGTGCTGTGTCCTTACAAAAACGAAAAGATTCTTTTGCCAGTACAGAATAAATAGCCAAAGCATTTTCAGGGGAGTCATCATACTTAATCCCTGTCGTTGTCAATGCACTTCCTGTGTGCCCACCTATAGACATAGCTAAATCGTGAATGTTAATCCCATACGGAGGATCTGTAAAAAGCAAATCGATAGACTTATCTGCAACAGTTAGCATATGCTTCAAAGCATCATCACTAACGAGAGTAAATTCCGTAACTGTTTTAATAAGTTCTTTATGCTTAGCTAATGCGTCAATATTATTCTGTATTCTTTCCATACCCTTAACAGCAGATTTAATCTCTGATTTTGTTTTACAAGCTGCCAGGTCGGGGAAGACTTTAATAGCTTCTGCAAGCTGCAGGTCTTCAATAACAGAACCTTTAGTTTTTCCTATCAATTCTGCTGCATCATCTAAAGTAAATCCGCCTTCTCTTCCACGAGTAGGAGTACCATAAAGCTTTCGTTTTAATTCCACAAGCTCACTTGTTGCTAGTACTTGTTCGGCGGGTGTTAAGTCCTTTCGTTGCAGATTTTCTTCCAGCTCAATTTCCCGAAGTACAACAGGGTCAAGCTCATCGCTATAGATAGCTTTAACTTTAAAGCCTCCGAGTGTACAAGCTGCTAGTCGTCTTCCACCAGCAATCAATTCATTAGTACGAGTGATTACTATCGGCTGGAGCTGACCAAACTTTTCTATTGACGCAACAAGTTCCTTGATATGCCCAAGGTCTTTACGCTGTCTAGGTCGCTCACCGTTAATAAGAACATTAGTAGGTTCTAGCTCAAATACCTTTGTCTTATCAATCTGTGGCTCAAATGTTTTAGGGTTGTTCTGTTCTGCCATCGGTTTTCTCCTTCTCTGGTTTAGGGGCTGCAACATTCTGGATAGTTCGTAGATACTTTTCAAATCCTTCTACTCGAAAAGTCGGGCAAGCTAGTCCAATTACATAAGCGTTTCCATCTTCATCTGTTCCGAGAACACCATAGAAGGTAAGATTAGTATCTTGTGCAACTCTAGAAATACCTTGAGCAGATAATATCTTCGGTTGAACAAAAGTATCTAAAGAAGGAACAGGAACTGGTTTTGCTTTAATAGCAATCTTAGGTTCTTCGAATATTTCTTCTTTGATTTCAGGTTTTTCTTCTTCTTTTATTTCTTCGCTTGGTTCTGATTTAAGCATCATCTCCTCCTTCATTATAAAATTCGTCTTCAAAAAGAAGTGTGTCGTTTGTACTTTCTTCTACATTAAGTTCTCGTAAAGCAATAATATCTTTTTGCTTTAAACCAAGCACTTTCATTATAACTTTCTCTTCCTCTGTCAAAGGAATTTTTGAAGATGACGTAGAAGACTTCTTCTCTGGAAGCTCTGTTTCTAAATCAATAGCTCGTCTGGTTCTATAAGCTATTAATATAGCAAGCTGTTCTTCTTCGCTTGCTGTATTAAAGTTTTGATATAAGTTTTGAAGTTGCATTAGCAATCTTTCTTAGAATTAAGTCTAATTAGAGTGAAGGCGGTGTCCTTGTCCTTGTTATCCTACTCTAATTTGTAGTTCCCTCAACCGCATAAAGCCTGCGCAGTCTCGACTTTGTTTTCAGTTAAACTACTTCACCCTAATTAGAAGTTAGAATTTAGAACATTGAACTCTTTCTTACCTTGTTAACCACATTTCTGAATCTTCCCTGATAAGAGTCAATATCCACATCAACATCAGCTTCAATACCTATCCACTGACTTTCAGCAATAGCCGTAGCTATTTTCTGCGGAGTAGACATATCAATTCCAAGGGTTTCTTGGAAGTTCTGAAGCTGATTAATCTTACTCTGACGTTTAGTAGTTTTACCATTCTTCGTCATAGTCTCTGAGTCACCAGGTCTTGGTAACCAGTTACGGAAGAAGACATGAACACCATCAACAGGAGTAGAGTCATCATTCATAACTCCACCGTTGTCGTGCAAGCAGAAGTCCCACATAATCGCTGACTGTGCGGGCTCGAACTTTACACTGTTCACAACTCCGTGATAAGTTGAACGAGGAATAAGAGGATCTGGTTTATACTCATCGTCTACGTTAAAGTTAAGGTCTTCAAGTGCGTTCCCACCATTTTCATTTTCTTCATTCTCTGCCATAAAAATTTTCTCCTTTGTGTTTGTAGTTGTTTATGTAGTTGGCTTTTGTAGTTTGTCTTTGAGTGTTTGCATAATAATATTGTAATCGTTTTCTAAAACATCTGGCAAAAGCCTCTCCTTACCACTAAGCCTGCTCCGACCTCTGTTTCTTCCTACTGGTATAGTCTGGACAAGCCACTTAGTATCTCCGCCCTCCTTTCGTGTAGAGTGGTAGTACACTTCGTCAAAGTAACTTGGGATATCATTTGACAAAGAACCTGTTAAGCTAGGGGCAACACCAATAGCTGCACCCTGCTCGTCTTTAATAATATCTATATGAGCTATGAACACTATGTTACAAGGTAGGTTAATAAGCTGTCTTAACTTTCCTTCCATTAAATTCTTAACCATCTTGTAGTGTACGTTCCAGAGTGGTCCACCAGTCGGGTCTCGTTTAGGATCAAGCTGTAAAGACTTTTCCATACATACATCAGTCATAGCACTGAGGTTGTCAATAATAGCAGTCTTATATTTACCTTCAGTAACAGCCTTACGAATTTCGATTATATCCTTTTCAAACTTCGCCCAACCCTGAGCACTAACAGGGTATTGTTCATAGTCAAAATCCTTGCCTCGATAAGAAATAATTTCCTTACCAAAGTCAAAGATAAATCCTGGAGTCGGAAACGAAGAAGCAAAGATACTTTTACCTGTGCCACTCTCTCCAACTGAAAACACTTTCAAGTATTCTGTATCCACAGAAACATCCTTTGCGCTTGGCATGAGTTACTCCTTTTTCTTTTTGGTTTTATCTTTATTTAATAGTCTTTCTTTAACTTGTCTGACAGCAACAAGAATTTTTTCAACCTTGTCGTCTGACGCTATATAAATCTTGCCAATAATTTCGATTCTATCTATTAAACTTTTCAGCTCTTTATCTATCATACTTCATCCTCCGCTAATACATCCCAGAATTCGACATGGTATTCTTCCAAGTTTAAGTCTTCAAATGGAACGTGCTGTTGGCACAATCTTAAATATGGGCAAGCTCCATATTGGTAGCAGTTGTCAAAACTTTCTGGAAATAAATCATTCTCTGTAGCGTAGATTATTTCCCTACAGGTATCAATAAAGCTTAGCTTCCAAGCACGAACATCGCCTTGAGTATAAATCTGAGGAACTCTTCGGTAGTCAAACTTCGACTCTCCATACTCACCAGTCTTTTTAGATTTATATGCTCCTACATAAGCGAAAGAAGCAAGACAACCGTTGGGTATGAAATCTAGTACTTTCTTACCTGCATAAGAATAACCTAAGAGCTGCGGGCTTCGGTTAGACATAGCTATGACTTGATCAAGAACCCAACCAGTTGTCTTGAAATCTTTTATCCACTTTTGAGAGTCAAGTTCTACACAAAGGTCAATACGACCAGTAAAAATAATTGGGGGTAACACAGCTAGAAGTTTATCTTCCTCATCTGTGGTTGCTTCAATAGGACACTCAAACTTTTTCTCTGTTGAGATGACCTTCATAAATTGTCTGTCGTCTTTGAAGTAATCAAGGTAGGTAGCAAACGCATTACCCAGCGTATTCATATTTCTATAGTCATCATAGAACGTTTTCTTCGCTGTTTCCTTATCCCACTTCTCTTTTGCTAAGTTAAGACCAGCAGTGATAGCTGCTAAGTGGTCAGTTTGGTTCTGAGGAAATCCGTTCTCTTTTACCCAGCTATAGTAACCTTCCATAGCACCATGCCAAGCTACTCCATAACGGAGTGCAGTTTTTCCAGTGTTAGACTGTAGTCCTTTGATTGTAGTAAAATAGTATTTTTTCTTACAGGTGCGAAACGTATTTCGCTTAGTATTGTCCAATACAATAGGATCTGCCATGATATTCTCCTTGACAGATAAACAACAGGTGAAATAAGCTTTATCGCTTGAGGTATTATATCAGAATACTGAGTTGTTAGTTATCTGTCTATGTTAATTAAGAACTGGTAGGAGTTAGCAAAATACATAATTAAGGAGGTCGTTCCTGTTTTGCATTTGTTAGTGGAATCTTGTATTCCTACTCCTACCAGTTCGGTTAATAAGAAACGTCAAAAATTGACGTAATCTCCTGCCTAGATGGCAATACCCAGTTTCGCAAGCAACGCTTTGGCAGCTTCCTTCTCCTTGCCATCGGGCATAGCAGAAACTTTGTCCACCAGAGATTTCTTGGAAACTTTCTCAGCAGCGGGCATACGAACAGTAACATCGCCTTTAAGCAGGGCTTCCCACACTTTGTTCATCGCGTCAATAGCTTCCTGACCTTCACGACCAGCAGCTGCATCACCAATCTTCTGAGAGGCGCCATGCTTAATCAGGAAATTCTGAACAGTTTCGTTCAGTTTAGCAACGTCAAATTTCAGAACCTTACCAGTGATACCTTCTGTGATTACAAGAACATTACCTTCGAAAGTCTTCGAAAGTTTCTTCGGGCGTTTCGCCTCTTGCGCTTTTGCTTTTTCGTCAGCCATACAACATCCTCCTAAAATTAAAATAGTTTAAATTTCCAAATGCTCCCAAGTTACTTTGCATTTGACTTCTTTTCTTCTTTCTTTCTTCTAACATATATGAGAGTAGCTTTCGCTACAAGCTCACCTTTAGTAAGACCTTCATCATACGCACAATCAGCAATCTCTTTAAACTCAGACTGCGTAACTACCGCCTGCACATATCGGGTTGACATAAGCATTCTCCATTGTGAACATCATGTAGTCTTTTACCATAAAACAATGTAGAAGTCAAGAACTATTTTCAATCTATGCAAACTATTTTTCGTCTGGAAAGTACAATTTTATTTCCTCATCAGTCAGCCCATTAAGCACAGACTCAATTTCTTCTCTTAGTTTTCCGTCTTTAAGCATAAGTTTTAGTATCCTGTGTCTATCGGGGTCAAGCTGTTCTTTTGTAAAAGAGCCATCTGTTCCTTTGATAAATACAGTAAAGGGAGCACGATACTTTCTTTCAATAGTAACATACTGCTTTCTATCTTTAAGAATTTTGTTGATAAAAAGCTGACTTGCGTGAACAGGCTCTATTGCTGCGTAAGCGTCTTTATCTTCTTGAAGCTCATTCGCAAGAGCCGTTTGTTCTTTCTTGTCTGCTACTCTAATAAAGAGAGCCTGATTTACTTCAAGTGTTTTTGCTTTCTCAAAGTATGTACTTGACATTTCACTCATGCTTATCTCCTGAGAATATTTTACTTTCTTCTTTCCAAAAGTGGAGTACAGAGTTAAGATACAACTTGCTATTAGAGAACCTAGACTTCTCTATAGAAGTAGTATACTTATTATCAATTAACCTATCAATAGTTTTATACAGCTCTGCTATCTTTCTTTTAAGTATTGCGCGTTCTCTTTTGCCCTACCCTTATTTCTTTTTGCTTTAAGTTCTAGTTCTCTTCTCTTATGCGGAGTAATTGGATTACTTCCTTGTTTACACTTATGTAGTCTTACAAAATCATTAAATATGTTTGTAGTAAGTCGTTCTTTATACTTCTTACACATAACTCTATTAGGAACATTAAGGTCTTTATACGGGCAGTCCTTTAAGCAATATAAAGCATGAGTCTTTTGCATAGCTACCTCCTTTAAATAAGGGTTAATTGATTTATAAGTTTATCTATTACTTCTTCTTTTGTAAGTGTAGATAAGTATTCTCTACAGTGCTTACATATACGTAAGCTAATTTTATGAATATCTGTAATACTCAACTTACTCGTGTCATCTATAGTAGAAATTGGTTCTGATACTAAACTGTTAAGTGTTGGGTGCTGCTTCATAAAGAAATATAGCTCATCTACTGCTGCGCATGTTTTACAGGTATATACTACTTTTAGGTAATGCTCCTGAAGAGAGTGCTTTGTGGTCGGTTTAGTTCTATTACTTCCTATAAGCTTTTCTAGCGCAGCAAATTCATCTTCTGCTAAAAGACTTTGTGCTTTCTCTATTAGATCTTTTTCATTCATGTTTGCGTTCTCCAGTAGTCTAAGCTAAAGAACAAAAACATTACAGTCCAAACACTCTCGTCCTCAAAATCACAGAACAGAGGTAATGCCCACATCTTAAAACTAATATACAAAACAAACCGTTCTCCAACATAAAACGTCATAGTCTATCCTCCTTAATATTAAATTTTCTTAGCACTTGTAAAGCCTTGCCAGGCATCTTCTTGTAAAGTTTCTTTTCAAACTGTCTTACACCAAACTCAGATGAAAGATAGTATGTGTATTGCTTACCATTAATTGTAATACACAGCTCCCAAAAGCCAAACAAATCTCTGACTTTAGAAAGGAGGATTACCTTTAGAGACAGTCTTTTTTGTTTGTTCACTGCTTCTCTCCTTTCACACCACAACCTGAAATACTTTTCCAACCTTCTTAGCGTAATAAAAGTATTTCTCCGGTGTGAATGCTCTCAAGGTCGTAAAAAGATTAAGGGCAGTTTTGTCATCTTCGCGTTCTTTTAAAAAGAGCAGCATCAAATATTTTCCGTGCTTTGGAAATCCATAAGTCCCGTTATCTGTATCATAAGCAAGAAACACTTTAGGTAATTCTTCAAGTCTTATTATTTCCACGCGCAAAAGCGTGGCTGTCTTAACTACGTCATTATGGCTATTTAATATCTTTTGGTATTTGTGCGAAAACTTTATTTTCGGCATTTCTTCTCTCCTTTTAAGAGGGTGGCTACTATTTAAGGGAAATACCCATAGCTTCGGCTGCACTTTCAATATTATCACTACTGATTGCATCTACATACTTACACTGTTTTTCCTTTTCGGCAGCTTTCTTTTTTTGTCGTGCAAAATAGAGTGCTTTTCGTTTTTTCTTTTTACTTCCGAGGTTCATTTCTTCTCTCCTTTCAAGGTGTCGACCGCTACGCTCTTACATATTTTCGCGTGCGAAAATAAATTTCTTTTAAGTGATATTTTTTATTAAGTTCTTTTATTTTGTTACGAGATATTGCCCTAGTCGAATGAACATCAATAATTCTTGGTATCCATCTATCCAACGAGTATTGTTCAACTATCCACACACAACCATCTTTCATTTTATTTCTCCTTTCAAAATTGTTAAATCTTTGTCCATCGTTCTTTCGCTCCGGCTGAGTTCTGTATAATGCTGGAATAAATTTAATCGTTAGACTGACCAACTACCCATCGTTCTGCTTTTTTCCAGCTTTAAATTTATCTTCAATTCTTTTTAAAACGTGGCTAATTCCTGCCCTTGAAATTGTCATATCAGGAACATAAAATCTTACAATAGCTAGTTGAGCATCTTCAACTTTGTTATAATCAGCTGATATAATTTGATTGTAAATCATATCAGAATCTTTCATTTGTTGTTCATAAGTTTCTCGAACTTTACTCATACTTTTCTCTCCTTTCAATCACGATGTTTGTTTCTCATTTAACTTTTCTCTTTTTAATTCCCAGTCTAAATTCTTTTGTTATATATCCATCTACATAAATATAATTATATTTATCTGTTTCTAAAGTATAATCTTCTACTATATCCTTCCATACCTTTTGTCTTTCTTTCTTTACTATCCATAATAAAGATTGGCAACTTTTTATTGCCTCATTTAGAATAGCTTTTATGGATTGGTCTGTTAATTCTAACTCATTAAATTTATCAGAATACTTTGGAGCTACCCTAATTCTACCATCTGGTAATAAATCATATCCACATTCTTTGCCCATAAAATGTTGTTCTTTTATAACTGCTACTTTTTTTGTTGGCATTTTATTTCTCCTTTCAAAATTGTTAAATCTTTGTCTGGCGATCGCTAACGCTCCGGCTGATTTTTTCGATATCTTTCTGATATAAAATCACAGCACCTTGTTGTGCTGTTAATTTGAGCTATCTCTCTTGTGTATTCTGCTGGATGCTCGGCATACTTATCGCCATCTCCAAAAGCATATACGCTCAACCCGCACTTATTACAGCATCGCCTTACGCTTCCGTAAGGCTGTCCACTTTGATCTACAATATGCAATTTATTAGTATTCATTTTAACCCTTTACAAAAAAAGATAACCTGTCGCTACAGTCGATTACTCAGCTTCGCTCCGGCTGGTTTTTGCGTTAATTAAATCATGGTTAATAGCTTTTTAATCTGCTTGTTCCTCATAGCCGCACTATAAGCCGCCCAATTAGCCGCCCAATTAGCCGCACCTAATTCTTTGTATATTGCTTTGCCTGAATAATAACGCTTAATTACTTTAATATAATCTTTAATCTCTTGAACATCTGTTTTGCATTGTTCCATGCACCAGATAGCAAAAGCCCTATTTGTCTTATCTGGTAAAAATTGGACAACACACCATATTTTGTCATCAGCGTCAACGCCTTTTATTTGTAATATTTCTTTAAGTGTTTTCCCTTTGCCGATATATTTTCTCACTCGTTCCTCTGTCCAGTCATCGCAAGGTTTCTTCTCCATTATCATAGATACTGTGATTATTTTCATTTTTCATCCTTTCAAGGGGGTGCAGTTACTTTATTAATTAGCTAATGCTATGAACTATTGCACTCCGGCTGATTTCTACGTTATAATTTAATCATCGTAACTTGACGCATAACTTCATCCACTTTTACAGCATCGTATGACAATGCCCAATGGCCATACATCATAGCAATGACAAAACTTCTCATTTTTTTCGTGCTGCCGCCTCCGAAAATGCCTTAATAATTATTGGAGCCGTTGCTTTTGGGTGACTAAATGAATATTTATCTCTCTTCCTTTTCATATCAACCGTTATTATTTTCATTTTCCTCCTTTCAAGGTGGTGTAACATTACCTACTTTGGTTTAATCCTTAAAACAATCCTCACACTCATCTGGCGTAGCAAAATCATTAACATGCTTAAGCTTGTGGCAAGTCATACATTCTATATAGTTAGGAGGAATTTCAGGCTCTTTGGCTAACGCCTTTTCTGCTACTTCTGCGGCACACAATCTACACGCCCCTGCATCGGTTGACTTAGCACATCCTGGTATATTGCAATATTCTAAGTCTGCTATTTTTCTTAATGCGTTTTCTAACTTTTCTACGTATTCGGAAAATGCTACTGTTGAATGGTTCATTTCTTCCTCTCCTTTCAAAATTGTTAAATCTTTGCCCATCGTTCTTTCGCTCCGGCTGATTTTTTCGTTAAAGAATCACACATTTCTATGGTGAAGTCGTTCTTCCCTATGGGTTCTATCTTCATTCCAAGCGACCTAAAACAACGCTGAAATCCATTGATTTTATCAGGTTGAATAAGTTGCCAAATCATAGGCAGCCACAATTCGCAAACTGGCTTGTCATGTGGATTACATCCAACCTTTAACTCTCCACAATTACGGCATTTTCTTAACATTTTTCCATCCTCCTTTAATAAAAATTATACAAGGGGTCAATCCAACCGACCGCTCCGGCTGATTTTTGTATTTAAAGCAGAGTTAAGAGCTTTTCAATCTGCTTGTTTCTCTCCGCTGCGCTATCATCTGCCCAATCAGAGACCCAATCGGCCGCCCAATAAGCTTCCCCGCCAATTTCCCAAACATCTGTCCAATCATCTGCCCAAACAGTTGCCCCATAAGTTATACGTAATTCTTCACTTGTTGCTTGCCCAGTGTAGAACCTCTTTACTGTTTTGATATATTCATTAAGTTTTTTATCATCTGTTTTACATTGTTCCACACACCAAATGATAAATTTCTTGTTGGTTTCATCAGGCAGAAAATTAGCCGCACACCAGATTTTATCGGCAGGGTCAACTCCTTTTATTTGTAATATTTCTTTTAGAGTTTTGCCCTTGCCGATATACTGACGCACTCGTTCCTCTGTCCAGTCCGGACAAGGTTTCTTCTCCATTATCATCTCGACCGTTATTATTTTCATTTTTTCCTCCTTTTTTTATTTATTTTTTCAATAAGATTATCTACAGCTTCCATTGGAGCATCAAACTCATAACTTATATAAGGCTTGGCTAAACTTACATAAGCTTGATACTTCTTATGTTCTTCTCCATTATCATATTGCTTATATTCTGCATTTAGAGTGATATAACTGTCAGGAAAAAGTTTCTTTAACTTCTCCCACGCTTTTTCTTCATGTTCTTTTGTTATCATTGAGATTTTCTCCTTTCCATCACAGATTATAGAACTGCTCATAATTTATAGCTCCTTTCCTTGTTCTTTCTTTATTCTTTTTAAAAGAATAACTGCATCTGTTTTGGTTGGATGACTAAGAACTTTCATGCTAAAAAAATGTATTCACAAGGAGGCTCCTTCATTCCTCCTTTTGCAATACCTAACCGTATAGATGCGTAATCATCTCGCGTTTGCATATCGGTCTCGTTTTTAATTACTAGTCCCCGTCTTTTCGCCTCTTTTATAAAATGTTCAAGCAACTCGCCTTCAACACATTGTTCCGTGTGAGCCAGAGCCGGTTTCTCAGACAATAAAACAATATACGGCTCACCGTCATAATCTATCTTTAATGATATTTTCATTATTTTCTCCTTTCTCTCTAATTGAGGATATTGCTATGCTCGCCGATTAAACCTGTCTTTAGATAGTAGTTCAATGTTCTCTTTGCTATTCCCATATCTGTCAAATGTACCTTCCCAAAAGAACATAGCATAACATTCACTACATGACAGTCCCCACCCCTTCTGTGCAAGGTGTTTATATAATTTAACCTTACCACCACAAAATGGACAAGGAAGAAGTTCGTCTTCCGGCTTTGTTTGTGGTTTTTCGCCAAATTCTTCTTCCCAAAATTCTTTAGCTGTTTTCATTTTTTCCTCCTTTCAAGAGGGTGTGGGCTAAGAGATACTCGCAACGGATATTGAGTTGGTTACCTTTTCTCTCCGTCAGGCTATCATGCCACCACACCCTCATATTATTTATCTTCTATACATAGCAAGAGCTTCATCATCACAAGGAACTAATCGTCTAATGTTCTCTTTGTCATGCACCTTATCTCCTTGGCTTAATACAAAGGCTATATCGTTTGTAGCGAAGTGAACATATATAGCCCAATCATGGATACTTCCTCGCACAGCAACCTATCTCAGACGCTTATCTGAGTTTGTCATGTTGACTCCTGTAGGGTTGTCGATGGTAAGCCCAGTAGCTATTACTGTATGAGGCTTCATATCTTTTAAAGCTTGTAATGTTAGCATATTGTTCTCCTTCTTTATTACTGATGCAACCACTCTATATATAACACTCCAACGCAGTCTCAGCTTCTTCTCTTGTAGAGTATAAAGAAGACGCAAGTCCTGCCTCGTCCCAGAAACCCCACTTACCTTCTTTCGTTCTGAAGAGAACATCATCTACAGTTTCAGCTTCATCACTTTCGTCTGGCGGAGCATCAAAGTATCCATAATCTTCTCTTGATATTGATTTCATTCTACCTCCTATAAGATTTCTATAACTCTTGGTAGTCTTGGTTTATCTTTACTACCAAATTTCTGGTACTCAAACAAAACTGTTTTGCCAAGATACTCTCCTCTATTCTCCCATATAGATTTCTTAATACTGTCGTCAAATCCCTTGCCAGGTGATGCTTTAAAACGCCCCCAAATCGAGGAGTATAGCTCAAAGCTTCCAAGCGCTCCTTTAGGAAACTTATTCTCTGCGTGTGAAGACCTTTTAGTCAGCCCAAGTTCATTAGTTTCTGGAAGATTAAGATTTTCCATAGCTTCATTAATATCAACGATAATCGCTTCTTCAACAACAAAGGGCTTTCTTTTAAAGATGTTCATTTCTCTAAAGGTGCACCGCCCATCCTTGTAAGAAGAATATGGGGAGCGTATCATTATACCTTCGTGTCCACGAGACAAGGCGTATTTCTCCATTTCAAGAACTTCGTTTGCATTATGTAAAGCTATCTGGTCAAGAACCACAAGCCTTTCATCACAATACAGATGAGATTTCTTTAGCCACCTTTCTTCGTATGATAGATGCTTGTCAATGAAGCTATCGAATACATAGAACTTAAAGTCAGGCTCACCATATATTCTTCTTATCGGCCCAGATGTATTATCAAAAGCTTCACGAGTGGTTGAACTACCTACAATAATCTCACCATCAAGTCCGTTAAACTTATCTTGCGATAGATAGTTCTGCGTAAACATATTAGCAAAGCTTTTCATTGAAGAAGTCCTTGCTACTCCATTAACAATACAGCATCTAAACCCGTCTAGTTTATAGCTACCATACAGCGGGTATTTAAGCTGTTTCAACTGCTCATCTGTTATCGGTTCAGTCGGAGCTTTTTGAGGTCGTTTAATCATTTTTTCTTCTCCGATCTCCTAGCCATCATCGCAACTTGTTTCTGAGTCTTACCCCTTTTAATCTGTCTCAGTCCTTTAGTATTATGATGTCTTCTTTTTCTCACTATTCACCTCCTTATATAACATAAATTTAACTTGCTCAGCAAAGTGAATAACGCACTCCCTACATAAATTTGCTCTGACTCCGTAATGCACTATTCTAAGATGTGGAACTGTTCGCTCAATTCTTGTGTGGCAATTACTACAGTGCCTCCTTCTTTCTCCAAACATAACTTTTGCATACATAACCACCTCCTAGTTAATATAGACTTGTAAGATATAAAATACTCCCAACGCAGCTATTACTGCAAGGGTATATCCTAAAACATCTTTCCAGAAAGTAAGTTTTTGCTTCTGCTTATATTTAAGATATAACTGAGCATTAATATTTCTTTGCTCGAGATGAGCAGCTTGTTGTATAAGCTCATCCCTATACCCCAAATACTTCTGCCTTTTCTCTTCAAGTTTTTTAATAATATCTGTATTCATATTACCCCCCCCCCCAGAAAAGTCAAATTTTGACGTTTTGTACTTAACCTTCATACAGAACTTCTTCACCGCAGATAATGGTCAATGTAGGCTCACCATTTATTGTATCATCTTTATATACCGAGTCAATTTCTGCTATGGTTTCATAGTCATCAACGTAGTCAGCTTTCTCAAAAAGAATTCTGACCGGCTTATTCTTGTTTGGTTCTTTCTCTAGAGTTGCTATTAATTCTCCTACTGTCATATTACTTCTCTCCTTTCCAATCTTTAACAAAGGTTAAAATATCTTCCTCCGACTGCCCATCCTTTACCATAACAGAGATTATACGCTTCAGGTCTTCATCAACCTGCATCGTAACCAGTTCGCCATTTTGTTCAGTTAGGAGGTCGGGGCTACGTTTCTTATAAACTCGCACAAACAAGTTACCATCCCTTTCAACTCTCTGGACAGCAAGCATATCTACAGCAGATTTAAATGCTCCGCTTTTAATAATTCTCTTCTTGGTTTGATAGACACTTACCCTTACACTTTCACAGTGTTTAACATCTCGGCAAGGGACGTAAATGTCCTTATTAAGAATAAGAACCTGAGTTATAATATCTTCAGACGTCATACTTGCTCCTTCTTTTGAGGACAGAGGTCTTCGGGGTAATCTTCGTAGCCTCCTTGTCCTCTCTCCTTAAAGTTAAATGATGTTTGCTCAGAATGAGTTTCATCATATAGATTAACTACCTCGAACAGCCCAAGCAATACTGCGTATTCATCGCTTGACAGCGTAACAATAGGAAACTCGTCAGAACTGTATACTTCCACAGTTCCATCTTCGTTCTTTATAAGCAAGTCAATATTGTTAATAGGAACTAGACAATTATTAGTCAACTGCAACAAGACTGGCTTCTTCATGTCCAAATTCCTCCTTATCTCTAGGATACCCATACAGCTCTACGGCATCATCTGGGTCTAAACAGGTTATAAATTTTCTTAAGGTTTTCTTTAGTGTGTTATCTTCTCCAAATATTGACCTATTCATTTTAAAGAACGTATCAACCGCTATCATATTTCACCTCCTAGTTTAGTGTTTGTTTGGTATAAAGTTACTTGCTACTTTATCAAGCTCATACATTGTCATCGCAGTAATAAGCTTAGGAAGCTTATCAAAAGAGCGGGATAGTGTTTGTGCTAAGGTATGCAAATCTCCGCAGGTATAAGTAGACGAGTTAACAAAGCTCCTTTCATCTAATTTTGAAACTGTAACAAACGCATTTACATCTTTACCACTTTCTTCAATTAGCTCTTTAATCTTTACTGCTAATTCTTCTACTGTCATTTCTCACCTCCTTATTATTGTGAAATTAAGACTACGATTATTACTACAGCAAGCATAAAAAATAACTCCCATTCAGTCATTATTCAACCACCTCCTTCAGTAAATAAGAATTTTGTCTAACTTCCTTATACCACTTCTTCACAGCTAGAGCAGACGGGAATGTCCACTTCCAGTATCCACACTTTTTACACTGACTTTCGGTTCCTCTTGCGCCAAACTTTTCTGCCTTCTCCCAAGGAAAGTCAACGTCCTTGTTAACTGTTAACGCACTACACCTACAATAAGACTTCTTTGTCATAATTAATCCTCCCCCCAACAAATTTTAATCGCCCAGAATTAGCTCCTTTTATATTAAGATTGTTTAATCATTCAACTAACTCATAAACTGTTGACTCTTTAATACGTTTGAGAGCTTCTTCACTATCAATCTCACCAACTTGCCAATCTTTCACTATAGTCTCAATCTGTTCCATAGTCTCTGTCGCATCCATCTTAATCACCTCCTCTTCATTTAAAGTCTTTTCATTTCTTCTTTTATCTTCTTCTCTTGTATCAAGTTTGTTTGTATCTAAGCCCATGACTAATCCTCAACATAAATGAACTTCCCAAAAACCTTTACCACTTAGAAAGTGCTTTCTTAATGCTCCAGGCATCTTCCCAAGGTCTATCTCCAACTGCCTAATAGCCTTAATCAAAGCATCTTTGTCTGACATAGCTACACGCCAGTATTCATGATTTTCACCACTGTAATTTAACAATATGTAGCGTCTAATGGCGGGCATTTCACATTCACCTCCGTTTTCATTGTTACATATTCTTTACCATATTATTTCCCAGTTGTCAAGTAATATTTACAATCAATGTAAAATATTTAACATCTGTAATCTCCGTAATTTTTGTAAATTTAGTAGCCTGTAAGCCTGTAATCTCTCTTTTATACCCATTTTTTGCGATTATTTTTTGACCTTTTCCAGTTATTTTTTAAGGCTTTTCAAGTCTTTTTTTTTTTTTTTTTTTTTTTTTTTTTTTTTTTTTTTTTTTTTTTTTTTTTTTTTTTTTTTTTTTTTTTTTTTTTTTTTTTTTTTTTTTATATA
>Ga0172380_10001924_pt1 | contig 34513 bp, 35 predicted proteins | sample Leawe162metaG_FD_119747 | JGI IMG/M metagenome (GOLD analysis project Ga0172380, IMG submission 119747) | Leachate microbial communities from a municipal landfill in Southern Ontario, Canada - Leachate well 162 metaG | ecosystem: Engineered > Solid waste > Landfill > Unclassified | place...
GTCGGTGCCGTGATGAAAGCGCCGCCGGCACCAGCCCCGGCCCCCCCTGTCAACACTGCGTTGCCGGCAATATTGAGTACCTGGCTCGTATTGCTGGTGATTTCGGCTTCGGCATCGGTCGACCCGGTCAGCGTCAGGGCGCCCGCTGTCGTCGTCACGACCTGGCCGCCGTTGGCCTCAATCCTTACCCGGTTGGCGGCGAAACTGGTGCCGGCAGTGAGTGCGATCGAGCTTGCCGAGACCAGTTGGCTACCGGCAGATTTGATATAGACGCCGCTGGCCGGGTTGTAGGTGCCTGCAAGCGTCAGGGCATTGGTCGCACTGACCACCTGGCTGCCGCCGCTGCTGGACATTTCCAGGCCGCTTTCACCGACGAGGCCGTTGTAGCCGATATTGATGTTGTTGCCGGCATAGATACCCATGCTGTTGCCGGATTTGACCTTGGCATTGACATCGATGTCGGTGCCTGCCGTTGCCTGCAGGCCGCCCTTCAGGTCAAGATCGGCGGCGAAGACGATCTTGTCATTGGCGTTGAGCGTGAGTGTGTTGGTCGCCGTTGCCGTTGCCGACATCGACCCGTAGGCATTGCTGAAAGTGATGTCATCGCCGGCACCACCCGAGTTGGTTGTGGTGATGGTGACATTGGTCGATTGCAATTGCGTATCGATGGTCGACCATTCGAGGGTTGAACCGCCCCCGCTTTCCGTCCAGCTTGCCCCGCCGATGGGCGTCGCCGGGCCGTTGTAGATGGTCACCGAGTTCGGGTCGAGCAGCAGCGTGCCGGTCAGGCCGTTGGCGGCGGAGGTGTCTACGCTTGCGTCGAAGGCGAGCGACTGCTTGCCCGACACCTCGACAAAGCCCCCATTGCCGCCGTGCTCGCCGCCCCGGGCCGAGATCGTGCCGTAGGCCCGTGTCGTATCGTCGGACCACAGGATGACCTTGCCACCGTCTCCGGAGGTGCCGGCATCGGCGCGCAGCCTGGCATTCTCGGCGAGGTAGCTGATCTGCGCGTTGCGCAAATTGACATTCTTGCCCTGGTAGTCACCGCCGACGAGAATCGTGCCGCCCGCAGTGGCGCCAGACGCGTCAACGTCGGCACCATCGAGGACGCCCACCTTGTCGCCCAGCAGTTCGATGCGACCGCCTTCCGCTGTCTTGCCGGTGGCCGAAACATTGCCGCTGACCAGCGTCACGCCATCGCTGTCGGCCTGAATGCTGCCGCCCTGCGTCCCATCGGCGCGCGTCGCCGAGCCAGCCGCCAGATCGACGCTGTGGGTCGCCTTGAGGAAGATGCGGCCGCCTTCGCGCACCAGGCTGCTGGCACTGACGGTGCCTTGTTGGCGAACAACGGCGCCGACGATTCCGATACGCCCGGATTCGGCGAGGAGGCTGCCCATGTTCAGTGCCTGTTCGCTGTCGGCAACGACGGCAACCTTGACGCCTGGTGTTCCGCTGTCGAGGATTTCGACGCGCTGACCCGCAGCCAGGATGATTTCGCCCTGTGGCGAAGTGATCAGGCCAGCATTCTCGACGGCCGACGCGATCAGATAAACCTTGCCGCCACTCGGCGTGCTGATTTCCGCACCGCTCTCCACGGCAATGCCGCCGGCGCCGGGTGTGGCCACGAAATTCAGGCGATTGGCAAGGAAGTCCTCGTTCGTCAAATTCAGCGTTGAGGCGACAAAGCCGGCGGTGTCGATACGGGCGCCCGCACCGACCAGAAAGCCTGCCGGGTTGATCAGAAAGACCTTGCCGTTCGAGCTGAGCGAGCCGAGCAGCACCGATGGGTCGGCAGCGAGTACGCGGTTAAGTACGCTGCTGGTGGTAGAGGGTTGCACGAAGCGGACGCTTTCGTTGCCGCCGATTGAAAACGTATTCCAGTTGATGATGGCACGGTCGCTGTTGGTAACCGTCAGGGCGTTACCGTTCTGGGCAAAGGTGGCGCTCCCGTTGACCACGCTGGGAGCTGTCGGCATCGCCAATGTGGTTGAGGCAAAACAGGTGCCGAGTGCTGCGCAGATCAGTTTTAGTGGCCAGCGTCTGGGCCGGTCAAGGTGTTTGCGAGCCATGTTTTTCCCCCTGGGGTGCTCGTGCGAGTCTTGAAGCTTAGATTTCCGTGCCACCAGAGGCAACCCGGAACCGACTACCGGTCGTTAGAAACCGACAATGATGTTGAAATGGCCGCGCCAGTCGCCGTTGTGGGTTTTTGTCGAATCTTCGATCTTTTCTGCCGGGCCGGCCGTTAGAACACTGGCGACGTCGAGACGTACGGCAACATCTTTGCGGTAGTCGTAGCGCAGGCCAAGGCCGGCACTCATGATGCCGGCGGGCTCGGTTTCGGTGCTGATGCCACCGCGTGCCGGGCTGTCGTAGCTGTAACCGCGAGCGGTGTCCAGGAAAACCAGTGGCCGCAGGTTACCCGGCAGCCGCAGCGTCGGTGCGATATCCGGTGCATGGAGTTCGATATTGGCGACATAACCGGCATCGGCGGCGACGATCCGCTCATTGAAGCCACGGACTGCCTGAGATCCGGCGAGACCGATCTGCTCCACTGGCGGCAGGGCGTAGCCGAGGCTGGACTGTGCCGTCGCGGCAAGACGGAAAATCCAGTCGGCAGGAAGTGCGCGCGAGTAGCTGCCGCCGAGACGGATGACGGTGAAGTCATCACGGGTACTGCGGTTACTTGAAACCAGCGAATAGCGGTCTTTGCCGGATTGTGAATCGACCGTCGTGTAGTCGTGGCGCTGGCCGGTAGCGACGTTGTAGGCCGCGCCGATACTGAAATCGGCAGCGGCGCCCGGGCGCTGCCAGGTGCCGCTGTAGGTCAGACCAAGGGGGCGGGTGGTGTAGGGGGTGCAGCCAGCAGACTGGCCCTTCAGATAGTTTTTCTGGCCATTCGGGCCGGTGCATTCAGCGTCGATGGACTTGATGTCCCAGCCGCTCACAAGCTTGCTTGACCATTCGCCTCGCCGCTGGAAATAGTGGTTCCAGCGTAGCCCGTACACCTCACCCTTGCCGGTCAGATTTTCGAAGGCGCCGAGGGTGAAGGTTGAAGCCGCAGTGTTGACGTTGGATTTGGCGTAGAAGACGTCGATGCTGTCGCCAAACGCATAGAGCGGAAAGCGGTAGCCAGCGCTGTAGATGTCGACTTTGGTGCCGTCCGGCTGGTCGGGTGAACCGGTGTAGGCGAAAGTGGCGGTGTGGTCGCTGTCCCACAGGTTCGAGTGACGGACGGCGATACCGAGACGATGGCGACCAGTGACTTCGGTACCGGTGTTGTCGGCATTGATGAAAGTGCGCAGCGGCGCTTCATCTTCCACGTTCACCGTAGCATCAAGTTTGCTCGGGTCCGTTTTCGAGACGGCGAGAACGACGTCGATCTGCTTTGCCGGATTCTCATTGGCCAGCTGGATGTTTTCCGAGAGCTGTCGCGCGTTCGGCGTCTTGCCTTCCTGCAGCGAAGGCAGGGTGGCGCGGATATTGGCCTCGCTGAAATGCTGGTTGCCGCGCACGGTGATGTTGCCGATCGGCGTTTCCCGAACTTCCAGGCGAAGCAGTCCGGCAGTCAGTTCCTGTTCGGGGGTGATGACCTGGACGGCGTTGTAGCCAGCTTTGCGGTAGGCGCCTTCGAGCGCTTCAAGGGCCCTCTGAATGTCGCCAAAGCCTTTGTCCTTGCCGACAAAGGGGGTGACGATTTCGCGGATTTGATAGGCGCTCAACAGCGTGTTGCCATTGACCTCGATCTGCCGAATCTCGAACAGATCCTCTGCAAGCACCGCGCCAGCCAGCCCCGTGCCAAGCAGGCCGGCAAGCAGGCGCGAGAGGAGGTGTTTGCGTAAGGCAGAGATCATTAGAGTTTTCTAATAGAAAATACTTTAAAACTATTGGTTATCATACTGAATAATCGGTATTTATTGAGAATACTTGAGCCTTCAATAAAACAGGTTCCGAAAGTGTTGCGGTAACGCAACGACTGTCTTTGTGCGATGGCTCGCGCGGCCGCATTTGATACCGCCGTGCCGTGAGTACAGGGAGAATCCGTAACATGATCACTCTCTACACTTGGGGCACCCCCAATGGCCGCAAGGTCTCGATCATGCTGGAGGAGTGCGGTCTGCCGTATGTCGTTCAGCCGGTCGATATCACCCGGGGCGAGCAGTTCGACCCCGCCTTCGTCAGCCTCAACCCGAACGCAAAAATTCCGGCTATCGTCGATGACGACGGGCCGCTGACGCTCTTCGAGTCCGGCGCAATACTCGTCTATCTCGCTGAAAAAACAGGGCGTTTCCTCGCGCCTTCCGGCCCGGCGCGCTATGCAGCGCTGCAATGGCTGATGTTCCAGATGGGCGGGGTCGGGCCGATGTTCGGCCAGACGCACCACTTTCTACGCTTTGCCCCGGAGCCGGTGCCCTACGCCATCGACCGCTACAGCAAGGAAACGCGGCGCCTGTATGGGGTGCTCGACGCCCGTCTGGCCGATAATGACTACTTGGCAGAGGATTATTCGATTGCCGACATGGCAACTTTTCCGTGGGTTGCCCGGCATGAGTGGCAAAAAATAGATTTGGCGGAATTCGCCAATGTTAGCCGCTGGTTCGCCGATGTTGGCAGCCGTTCGGCGGTTAAACGAGGCATGGAGGTTCCGGCATCATGAGTGTACGAAAGGTTAATGAACTGGAAGTCATCTCCCATGAGCCGAAGAAGCGTCGTCACACCGCACCGCTGCTTTTTGTCCATGGTGCTTTTGCCGGTGCCTGGGTCTGGGAAGAGCACTTCCTGCCCTGGTTTGCCGAACAAGGCTTCAGTGCCCACGCACTCTCTTTGCGTGGACACGGCGGCAGCGCCGGGCACGAGCATATCGACTGGCACAGCGTGCATGACTATGTAGACGATGTGGCTACGGTGATTGCCGACCTCGGGGCTGCACCCGTGCTGATCGGCCACTCGATGGGCGGTTTTGTCGTACAAAAATATCTGGAGCGGCACACGGTGCCAGCAACGGTACTGATGTGTTCGGTACCGCCACAGGGGCTGGTGGCGGCACAATTTTCGATGCTCTTTGAAAAGCCGGGCTTGATGATGGAGATCAACACCTTGCTCGGCGGCGGCACGGTAGCGCTTGACGCCTTGCGCGAGGCACTGTTCGCCCAGCCAGTCAGCGACGAGTTGCTGCGTCGCTACTACCGCCTGATGCAGCCGGAGTCGCAACGCGCAATCTGGGATATGTCGATGTTCAGCCTGCCCAATCTGCGCGGCATGCACCGCCCGCCGCTACTGGTGCTCGGTGCCGAAAAGGATGTCCTGATGCCGGCGTTTCTGGTGCAAACGACGGCGCAAACCTATGGCGTGCCGGACAAGATTTTCCGTGGCATGGGTCACGGCGTGATGCTGGAGCAGGACTGGTTGCATGTCGCGGAAACGGTTCGCGACTGGCTGGAGGGGGTGCCCGGTTAATCGCCTCGGGGCGTTTCAGCGCACCCCGGGAGTTTTTTCGCGATACGTTCCGTATCGCTCAGGCGCACCCCGGGAGTACTTCTTCGCGATACGTTCCGTATCGCTCAGGCGAAGGTATCGACTCCCTGGCCGAGGTTTGGGGGATTGCTTGCCGGCACGGGTTGCGGCAAGGCCTGCAACAGTTGCATCGCATTCTGAGTCTGAATGTCGAGAACTTTCTTGAGCACGGCAATGCCGATGGCAGAACTTAACTGAGCGCTGGCAAGACCTGAAACTGCTCCGGCAATCGAGGATGAATCCATGATGACGATTCCTGAAGGGACACCTTATTATCGGCGGGATCGGAACAAAGTAAACCGGTGTTTCGCGGTGACCGAATTATTGTTTGTTGCCACTCAACCTTTTGCGCGTTCGTCCGTTAGTCCTTATACGAACGCCTCATATGGAGGTGCATCATGGTGATCGTTATGGAAATGGACTCAGGCAAGCTGATCGCGGAAGAAAGTCACTGCGCCTACGATGAGGAAGTGCTCAATGCCGGCTGGGCAGAGGTTCCGCGCGTCGAACCTCGCCTTGAGGAAGTCGTGGTAGCAAACCACGCGCCTGCGGAGCAGGACATTGAAGGTTTTCTCGCACGCCTCTACGCAGCGCAGGAGTAACCAGTTCAGTTGCGTCGGACGTTTTCCGGCCCAGCCGCGAGACGGGTGCCGGTTTCGCTCGACGCGTACTGTTCGCTGACGGCATCCAGCGTTTCCAGAATACGTTCACTCGCTGTCGCCACATGTTGCGGGCGACTGTCGCCGCCGCTGCGCAATTCGCTGATTTCGCGGTCGAAGAACATCCATTGCATGCGTGCCAGTTCCAGCGCTTCACGGCTGGCTGCCGTGTTTTCCGGGGCGCTTGTCAGTTCCGCCAGTGCCGTAGCAAATTCTTTTCTGGTCTGTTCGATATCCACCAGGCGGCCGCGTGAGCGATCCCCCGTCTGCGCCATCAGATAGAGGCGGGCAAGGCGTTGCGCCAGCATGTTCTGCCGTAGCGAAAGATCGATCAGGCGACCATTGCCGCTGTCGGCAAACGCTTCGATCTTCATCGTCAGCTTGCCGCTGGCCTGCATCAAATCATCGGCAAGATAGCTCACTACCTTCAGGTTGTTTTCGCTGTAAGGCAGCGCAAGTGCAAGCCGATACGCTGTCCAGAGTTCGCTGATTCGCTGAAGGGATGGCCGGGCGTCATCCTTCTTTTCGTAGCGCGCCAATCTGCCGAGGTTTTCATCAAACTGCGCGACGCCACGGGCAAGTTGCCCGGTGGCGGCGCCGGCGTGGATGCCCAGGCCGGCCTGTAGCCAGAGTTTGGCCAGGCGCTGCGATAGCAGGCGCAAACGCCCTGCAGAGGTGATGTCCTGGGTGAGGAGGCTGGCCGGAGCTTCGGCGGGGGGCGCGGCCTGTGCAGCCGGCAGTAGCAATACGGTGGAGAGGAGTGTGGTCAGGAGTCGTTTTTTCATTGCAATCAGGGGCGGGTGTGGTCGAGGCCCCCATTGCAGCACGGCCGTGTTGCAGCGCGATGAATCGCTCCTTATGCGTCCGTTACAGCGCTGCGCTGCGTTCGCCGCTGAGAAAACCGAGCAGCGGCTGCTCAATGCCGCGTCCGAGGGCAATCACCTTGAACAACTCGCCCATCTCTGCCGGTGAAATCAGCTTCTGCGCGGCGCTTGCCAGTGGCAGGTAGCGGCGGAGGTCATCGGCTGGCGTGCGTGACAGCACTTCGGTCAGTCCACAGTTGATGAGAAAAGGGGCTTGCGCGGTGTAGCCGAGAAAGTCCAGACCGGCCTCGGTGCCGGCCTCGGCGATGGCAGTGAAATCGACGTGCACGGTGACATCCTGTAGCCCCGGCAGATAGAAGGGATCGGGGTGGGCATGGTGGCGGTAATGACACATCAACGTGCCTTCGTGACGCTGTGGATGGTAAAACTCGCGTCGTGGAAAACCGTAGTCGATGAGCAGCAGCGCACCGCAACCGAGGATGTCAGCCCAGGACGCGGTCCAGGCCGTCGCCGCCAGGCCGATCTCTGAAAGATAGCCAGCGTAGGGAATACACTCGCTGCCGAGCACCTTGGCCCGCTCCAGGACGGCACCGCTTGCCGCCTGTTCGACCCAGACAAATTCACCTGCCTCGACGGCGACGCCGCGCTCGAAAATGCCGTCGGCACGCCAGCGCACCAGATGCGCCGGCAGGGCGTCGAGCAGTTCGTTGGCCAGTACCAGCCCGTCGAAGTGTGTTGGCAGGCGATCCAGCCATTCCACCCGGTCGAGCAGGTGGGGCGCGCCCGCCTGCAGCGTCTCCCGCTGCCGCGCCCGCAGCTCGCCGGAGAGTTCAAGGATGAAATACCGCTGCGGTAATGAACCCCGGGCTTCGAGCTCGATCAGCAGGTCAGTCGCCAGCCGGCCAGAGCCTGCACCGGCTTCGAGTACCTGCGGCGCACTGAGGGCCATGATCTGAACCACTTGTGCCGCCAGTGCCTGGGCAAAGGCCGGGGTCATTTCCGGTGCGGTGACAAAGTCGCCGGCCCCGCCGAACTTGTGTGCGCCACCCGAGTAGTAGCCGAGTCCCGGTGCGTAAAGCGCCCGCTCCATGAACCGGGCAAAGGATATCCAGCCACCGGCAGCAGCGATTTCGGAAGCGATGTTCTGCTGTAAGCGCTGGCTATGGGCCAGTGCGTCAGAGGCGGGGGCGGGAAGCGGCATGAGCGTCGAGCGGAAAAAACGCTATTTTACGGGGCTGCGACTATGCTTGGGGGGTGTTGGTGTCAGCGCCGTGCAGAGCGAATACGGGAGGCATTCGCTTGCCGCGCTACGGGATCACCGGCAAGTCCGGTAAACTTGCGTCTTTCGGGCCAAGGAGCCGGTAATGAACTCCTCACTTCTGCAAGGCAAGGTGGTGCTGGTGACTGGCGCAGCACGGCGAGTCGGCAGCGCCGTTGCGCGCCAGCTACACCAAGCCGGCGCCACCGTTGCCCTGCATTATCGTGCGGCGGCGGCCGAAGCCGAGGCGCTGGTGGCCGAATTCAATGCCCGCAGGCCCGGGTCGGCAGCGGCGCTGCAGGCTGATTTGCTCGATACCATGACATTGCCCGCGCTGGTCGCCGATGTGCTGGCACGCTTCGGTCGACTCGATGGTCTGGTCAACAATGCTTCCAGTTTTTATGCGACGCCGATTGGTCAGATCGACGAAGCGGCGTGGCTCGATCTGGTCGGCAGCAACTTCAAGGCGCCCCTGTTCCTCAGTCAGGCGGCGGCGCCGGCCTTGCGCAGTAGCGGGGGAGCCATCGTCAATATCACCGACATTCACGCCGAGCGTCCGCTGCCCGGCTACCCGCTCTACTGTGCGGCCAAGGGCGCTTTACTGACCCTGACCCGTGCGCTGGCGGTTGAGCTGGCGCCGGACGTACGTGTCAATGCCGTGGCCCCGGGGCCGATCCTGTGGCCGGACGATGGCCAGTTCGACGATCCGGCACGCGCCGACATCGTTCGCCACACCCTGCTCAAGCGGGAAGGTGCCCCGGAAGATATCGCTGGAGCCGTTGCCTACCTGCTCGGCGCTTCCTATGTGACCGGACAGGTCATCAACGTTGATGGCGGTCGCACCGCCTACCTTTAGAAACTGAATCGTGGATATTTCGAACACCCTGCAGAAACTGGGCAAGCGCCTGACCAGCAACACTGGCAAGGCCATTGGCGACTACAACATGATCGAGCACGGCGACACCGTGCTGGTCTGTGTTTCCGGTGGCAAGGACTCCTACACGCTGCTGACCATCCTGATGGCGCTGCGCGAGCGGGCGCCGATCGACTTTAAGCTGGTGGCGATGAACCTTGATCAGAAACAGCCGGGTTTCCCGGCCGAGATCCTGCCCGGCTATTTCGAGAAGATCGGTGTCGATTTCCGCATCGTTGAGGCTGACACCTATTCGGTGGTCAAGGAAAAAATACCGGAAGGCAAGACCACCTGTTCGCTGTGCTCACGCCTGCGTCGCGGCATTATCTATCGCACGGCCAAGGAACTCGGTGCCAACAAGATCGCACTCGGCCATCACCGCGACGACATGGTGCATACACTGTTCCTGAACCTGCTTTTCGGCGGCAAGATCAAAGCCATGCCACCGAAGCTGATCACCGACGATGGCGCCCACGTCGTCATCCGGCCGCTGGCGTATTGCGCCGAAGCGGATATTGCCCGCTTTGCGCGCGGCATGGAGTACCCGCTTATTCCGTGCAACCTGTGCGGTTCGCAGGAGAACATGCAGCGGCAGAAAATCCGCGAAATGATGCAGGATTGGGACCGCCGCTATCCGGGGCGGACCGAGGCGGTGTTTACGGCACTGCAGAACGTGGTGCCTTCGCACCTCGCTGATAACTCGCTGTTTGACTTCCGCAGCCTGAAGCTGGGCGATATCGTGGAAGAAGGTGATACCGCTTTCGATGGCCCGCAGTTCGGCGAGGAGCTCAGCTTGCCGGAGCCGTTTCCGGTTACCGTAAGCGTCGCCTGATCGAAGCGCAAACAGTCCGTCTGCGAGCCGTCTTAGCGGATGATGCCGAGCGCCCGCCGCTCCTTCTCCTGATAGGCCGCATTGTGGCGCGCTTGGGCGATACCTGACCAGATTTGCTCAGCCAGATCGGGCCTGGTTTTTACCAGCTGATGCGAGAGCAGCAGGTAATACGGTTTTTCAATGAAGGGTTTCGGCAGGATTTCGAGAGCTTCCCGCAAGAGGGCGTCTTCGGCCAGCAGGGTGCTGATTTCCCCCTGTAGCAGCACGGCGACGTCGATACGCTCGAAACGTAGTTTCTGCAGGACATCCACTGCTGTTCGTGCCCCGTCGTCCACAACAATTCCGCGGCCCCGCAGGTCATCGACGACCGAGTACCCGAGCGGTGCGCCCGCCGGGCGATTGAGCTGATCGAACTGCTTGCCGTCCCAGTTAACGGCTGTTCCCGTGCGACGTACGACAACATAGCGCTCGACGTAGAGCGCTTTGCTGCTATCCGGCAGATTGCCGCCAGGGTAGTTGCCGTACTCCATGCGTTCGGGTTTGAAGCTGGCACCAATTGCGCCAATGTAGCGGTTGTTCTTGAGCTCAAACAGGCAGCGTTTCCACGGCACACCCTCAAAGCGGAAAGGTAACTTGAGTCTGGCCGCGACATGGCCGAGAACTTCGAAGTTGAGACCCGTGCCGGATCGGGTGCGCCAGGGCCGGACATTTTCGTTCTCGTAACACAGTACAACGCTGTCGAGCGGAGGAGCGGCATGCGCTGTCGCAGCAGGGACAATAAGGCTCAGCAGGATGAGCAATCGGATGCGAATTTTCAAACCATGCCTCCTGGCCAAGGATGAATACCGAATCGGGGCAGTATATCGGGCGATGATATGCTAGTGGTCCGCTTCGCAAGTATCGGAACATGAAAACGCGTCTTTTGCTCCGTGGCGTTGCTGCGCATACCAGCTATAGCCGTCGCTATTGCTGCGGTTCGCGCCTGACCACGACGCGAAATCCATCGTTTTCATTGTGTTCATCAATTTACGAAGCAGACTACTAGAGGGTGTTCACCGCGTATTCATGGGTGCAAAGATGCCCTTACGCCTAGGTGACGCGCATGCTGCACGCCAGCGTGCAGCATGACTTGTGTCGGCCGGCTGGGAGGCCCCGATGCCCTTGCGAGCGGCTTGCCAAGGGGCTGAATCTGATAGAATCGCGTGCCATTATGGGCGCGAGATGCGAATGGGGAGTGATTGAATGAGCGGCAAGGAGCGGGAAATTTCCGTCCTGTTCGCAGATGTTTCGGGGAGTACGCGGCTTTACGAAAAGCTGGGCGACACTGAAGCGCTGTACGCAGTGGACCGATGCATCAAGCGCATGGAGCGTGCGGTCGAGGCTTTTCGTGGCCGGGTGGTGAAAACCATCGGTGATGAAGTCATGGCGGTCTTCGATACGGCCGAAGCGGCTTTTCAGTCGGCGAGCGAGATGCAGCAGCGGATCACCGATCTGCCCCCGGTTTCCGGCGTCAAGCTGGCGATTCGTCTGGGATTCCACCACGGGCCGGTCATTGAAGAAAAAGGCGATTTTTTCGGCGATACGGTCAATACCGCAGCGCGGCTGGCCGGTCTGGCCAAGGCCGGGCAGGCGCTGACCAGCGGGGAGACGGTGGCAAAATTGCCGGAACTGCTGCAGATATCCACGCGTGACCTTGACCAGATGTCGGTCAAGGGCAAGGCCGAGGGCCTGCATGTATTTGAAGTACTCTGGCAGGAGGGCGAGGAGCTGACGATGAAAGCGCCATCGATCCACGCTGCCGGCAAGGCCGCTGCAGCGTCCCCGGCAGCTCGCCTGTGCATCCGCTACGCCGGCGAGGTGATGGTGCTGGACGACAAGCGCAACACGCTGATGCTCGGTCGTGATGCCAGCTGTGACCTGGTGATTCGCGATCGTCGGGCCTCGCGCAACCACGGCAAGGTCGAGCGGCGCGGCGACAAGTTCGTGCTTTCCGATATTTCGACCAATGGCACCTACGTAGTCTTCAACGGCGAGCCGGAATATTTCCTGCGCCGTGAGGATCTGGTATTGCGTGGCAGCGGCCGGATTTCGTTTGCAGCATCGTCGGAAAGCGAAAACGCCGATATAGCGGAGTTCGAATACCTCTGACGAGGAGGGATGGCGTTCTCGGCGCGGGAAAAATAAAGCGGGCAAAAGGAGGATTCCTTTTGCCCGCTTTGCTTTCAGATGCTGAGTTTGCGCAGGGTTTCCGGATTCTTCACGACTGCCTTGCGCCGTTCTGGCGTCGCTTCGTAAAGTGCTGCGGGTGGCAGCGTATCCAGTCGTGCCAGCGTTGCAGCATCCTTGCACGCCGCGTCGAGTGCAATGCCAAGGGTGCTGCCGTTCATGCTGACTACCGAAAAGCAGGTTTTGCCCAGTTTGGCGTTGAGCGGCTGAACGATCGTCGCCGTTACAAGATCCGTCGGATTGCCACCACCGGCCAGCTCGGCATCGAAGCTGTCGTTGCTCACCATCTTGAGATCAAGGACATTGCGCAGGCCACTCATTTCACGCTGCAACAGACTGGCGGTGCTGCTGTCGGGTAGGCCGGTCAGCTTCAGGCGAACCTTTTGGCCGGTGAAATGGAAGTGTGAGAGGAAAAACCCCTTCGAGAACTCGTCGCCGATCAGCTTGCCGATATCGCGCAGCGCTTGATCCTCGGTGGCCCAGCTCATCTGCTCCGGAATCTGCGTATTGAAATAGATTTCCTCACCGGAAGTCTTGTCCATGGCTTTCACCGTCCAGGAGGTGAGGACGGTTTTTTCAACGGTGATGCCTGAAGCGGCCAGTTTGGCCGACAGTTTCTTGAACTTGGCTTCGCCGCTCACCGAGAAATCCGCCCCCTTCTGACCTTCTTCACTCCAGGTACGGAAGCCGAAGGACTGGATGCGCTCCTTGAGAATGTTCTCGGCCACCGGTGAGCGCGCCGGAGCGCCTTCTTCCGGCTTTGTCGATATGGCCACCGAGATTTTTGGGTCGCCGTTGTTGCGGATGAACTCGACCCGCTCTTCACGCGACATTTGATTAAGCGATTGCTGTACCTGCCGGATATTGATTCGGGCGCGTGTGGTGACCGAGGCCAGGCCATCCTTGCCGGTTTGCGGAGGGTCTTCCTGCAGTACGGCGGCGATGAATTCATTGCTTCGTGGCAGCAGCTTGGTTCGTACCAGCTCGTAATGGTCGGCGAGTGACTGCCGTTGCACATAAAGTGACAAGGCCTTTTCGACCAACTGGCGCTTCGCATCCTCACGCAACTCGGCCTTGAGCAGGCCCGGATCGCTGGCGTAACGCGGGTCGCTCGGGTCGGCATAGCCGACGGCAGTAATCACCATCTGGTTGATGTCGCCATTTCCGGCCACAGCCGATGTCGGTGCCGGTGCGGCGGAGGTCGTGGCTATATCGGCAGGGCGATCCGACAGGGTGGGATCTGCCGGCGTTTTGCCGAGCATCAACCAGGCACCGGCGCCAAGGCCAACGGCAGCCAGGCCGCCAACGATGGCCAGTGCGAGCGCTGGTGAGCGCTTTGGTGTCACTGGCGCCGCAACCGGTACCGGCTCCACGGTTGCCACAGCGGCTGGCGTAGTGCCCGCATGGCGGGCAGGTGCAGCCGTAGTCGGTAACAAGGTGGCGTCGGCATCGACTGACTCACCGACCAGCGTGGCGTCGGTGTTGGCTGAATGCTGACTGGCGGTTGCCTGGAGTGCGCTGACGAAGGCCTGGGCAGTTTGAAAACGCTCGTCAGGGCGCTTGGCCAGGGCCTTGCGGATGAGGCCGTCGAAGCCCGGAGGAACCTGGACGTTGAGCTCGGATGGGGCGATCGGATCTTCCCTGAGCACCTTGTGCATGATCGTCGTCAACTGACCCGTAAAGGGTTTTTCTCCGGTGAGGAACTGGTACAGGATGACGCCGGCTGAAAACAGGTCAGAGCGACCGTCCACCGTCTGGCCCATGAACTGCTCCGGCGACATGTAGGCAGGGGTGCCGAGCACCGAACCGGCCTGCGTCAGGTTGGACGATTCCATGCGGGCGATACCGAAATCGCCGACCTTGAGGCGTCCGTCGTTGAGCAGGAAAATGTTGGCCGGCTTGATGTCGCGATGGACGATCCCGTTGGCGTGGGCATGTCCGATGGCGTCAAGCAGTTGCGACATGATGCGCACCACTTCCGATAGCGGCAGGCGCTCGTTCTTGTCGAAGACGTCCTTGAGTTCGCGCCCTTCGACATACTCCATGGCGATGAAGGCTGTGCCTTCGTCTTCGCCATATTCATAAACGGCAACGATTCCCGGGTGGTTGAGCCGGCCGGCTGCTTGCGCTTCGCGCTTGAAGCGCGACAGTAACTCTTCCGCCTCGCTGCCATCGAGTTGATCGCGACGCACGGTTTTCAGGGCGACGTGCCGGCCAATGCCGGCATCCCAGCCCTCGTAGACGACGCCCATGGCACCGCGACCTAGTTCGCGTCGAACCTCGTACTTGCCCAGTTTGCTCGGTAGCTCTGCCATGCTGTCCTCCACGTCGTCGCGGCCGACGCGTTATTTGTGCTTGCTGTCGATTTCCCAGACGGTTTTTTGTACCAGGCGCTGCACCAGCGAATCGAGCGTCAGGCCGCCGGAGGCGCCGGAAGAAAGACCGAGTACCGAAGTTGATTTGGCGCCAAGTTCCATCTTTTCCTCACTGTAACCGGTCGCCACCTGCTCGGTGGTGTTGGCGTCGATGATCTTGTAGCGCATGCCGATGATCCAGACGCCGGTCGATTCGCCGGTCTGTACCGAACCGGCGACAACGTTGCCAGCGGCGCCGCCGCGACCGCCGCCGAAAATGCCGATCAGGGCACCAACGGCGCGGCCGTCGAAGCCGGAGTCTGCCTGAGCGACCTGTTCGGCCTTCAGGATGTCGAATTTGACCACCCACTTGGTCGTCTTGAACTTGCCCTTCTGCAGGATCTTGCGGGCAGCCTGGGGGTCACCCATGGTGTAGGCGAGCTGGAACTCGTTGAGTAACGGCCCCATGTCGGCGCGCTCGAGAATCTTGAAGTTGGCCTTGCCCAATTCAAGTTCGGCATAGTCAGCAATGTTGTTGGGGCCGAATTTCTGCGTGAAGCTGGCGTTGTTGCTCTTGATCTCCCCCGGAATGACCACCAATGCCGGGCCTTTCTTGCCGGCGTTGGCGTACTCGATCGGCTTGTACATGGCCTTGTCGGCCATCTCGTTGGCAGTCTCCGAGGTGCCGCTGCCAGCGGTTGGCGAGGGGCTTTCGAAAGTGGGCTGGGCGAATACCGTAAAGGCTGCAACACAGCCAGCGAGAAGGGCGAGGAAGCGTTTCATTGAAGTCTCCTTGGGGGCCGAGCAGGCCTATTTTGTCGTGCGCTTGGGGGTGGGGGCCGCATGGCGGCAATAGTCATTGGCCAGCCGGGAAACAACACCATCGGCTTGTTCGTTGACCAGGGTCAGGGCCATACCGAGGGTATCGGTTCCTGAATACGAGTCGGCACTGGCCGAGGCTTCCGAGATGGTCTTACCGTCAGCGGCGGTCAGCGTGAAACCCATGCTGACATAGACCTCGGGAATGCGCAGCACCGGGTTGATCGCCGTGCGACTGGAGATGACGCCGCGCAGAATGAAATCCGCGCTCATCTTCTTCGAGGCGTTGATGGCAGCATCCGGGTCATTGCGGAAGTAAGCGTCGATTTCCGCCTGGGCAATCTGGGCGGTGATCTCTTCCTGGGTGTAGGTGTTGAAACCGAACTTCTTCAGGCGCTTGTTGATGGCGCCGAAATGCGAACCATACGTGCCCTGGTTGGCGTCGGTGCCACGTGCCGTGCGTTGGCCGACAACGACCATGACCTTGCGGTTCTTGAGCGATTCGCGGCAGGTGCTGGAGACGGCGGTTCCGCCTCCTTTTTTCGGAGCCGATGCGGCTTTTTGCTTGTCCTCTTCCTCAGAGAAGCTGAAGGCCGCCAGTGCGGCGGGCGTCAGCGCAGCAAGCAGCAGGGAAAGTACAAGCCGGGTGGGGAAGCTGCACATGGAAGTGGCCTGAGAATGACGGATAACCGGGTGATTCTGTCAAAAAAAATGCCGGCCCACAATCGGCCGGCATTTTTGGGCGATTTCCGCCTTATTTTTTCACAGCCGGAGCGGCAGCGGGTGCTGCAGCGGGCGTTGCCGCTGGTGCCGCTGCCGGAGCCGACCCTGTCTTGGCGTCGGCCTCGCACTTCTTGACGAAGCTGGCTTTGGCTGCGCCGGCCAGTTTTTTCTCGGCAGCCTGACCTTCGCACGCGGACGGGGTGGTGCCGCCTGACAGGCAGTCCTTCATGAAGGCTTTGCGCTCGTCACCTTTCTTGCCGGTGGCTTTTTCGTTGCACGCCTTCATCTTGTCCTGCTGCGCCTTCTGGGCGACTGAGGGTTCTTTCTTCGGAGCGTCGGCTTTCTTTTCGTCGGCAGCAAATGCCGAACCAGTGGCGAGCACGAGGGAAATCAGGGCTACGGCAAGTTTCATCAGATGTTCCTCCAGATGGATGGTGGGCAGCGGGAAAGATGCAGCCGGGCCGATTATAGGCGGGATTCAGATGTCATCGTCAAGCAAAGCACGCTGTTGACGCGAAACGAACTCCTGCATGCTGTCGATGCCACGAAGTTGCAGGATGCTGTTGCGCACGGCGGCTTCGAGCAAAACCGCCAGGTTGCGGCCGGCAGCAACCGGGATCACCACCTTGCGGATGGGAACGCCGAGAATTTCCTGCGTTTGCGCATCCAGCGGCAGGCGCGGTGCATCGGCCCCGGCCAGTGGCTTCTGCAGGTGCACAATCAGCTTGAGCTTCATTTTCCGCCGCGAGGCTGTTTCGCCAAAGATGGTGCGGATATTGAGGAGCCCGAGGCCACGCACTTCCAGGTAGTCGCGCAGCATGCCTGGGCAGCGGCCTTCGAGTGTGGTCGGCGCCAGCCGCGCCAGTTCGACGACGTCGTCGGCAACCAGGCCGTGGCCGCGCGAGACCAGTTCCAGCGCCAGTTCGCTTTTGCCGACGCCGGAGTCACCGGTAATCAAGACACCCATGCCGAGCACGTCCATGAAAACGCCATGTACCGAGGTCGTGTCGGCCATGCGCCGGGCAAGGTAGATGCGCAGCAGATCGATCACGGCCGAGCAGGGCTTCGGGCTGGTGAACAGCGGCGTCGCGGTTTCCTCACAGGCCTCAAGAACAACCGGCAGCGCTTCCAGCCCGTCGGCAAAAATAATTCCCGGCGGTCGGTCGGCGATGAGCTCGGAAATCTGGGTCGTCAGCCGCTTCGGGCTGACCCGCTGGGCCCAGTCGTACTCCGCCTGACCAATCACCTGAAGGCGTTCGCTGTGGATCAGGTTGAGGTGGCCGATGATGTCGGCGCCGTAGTTTCCGGTGTCCTTCAGTTCCAACGGGCGGTCAAGGCCAACAGCAGCGATCCAGTTGAGTTGCAGCTTTTCGCGGTGATCTTCAAAGAGCTGGGCAATACTGAACTGTCGCATGTCGATGGGCCTGATTTATCCGCCAATAAATAGCTGGCGGGTGTTTTCGACGTCTGGTGCTGCCGCAAGCGCATCGCGGAACGCGCGATCGGAAAAACGCTGGGCAAGCTCGGAGAGAATCTGCAGATGAAGTTCGTTGGCCTGCTCGGGAACCAGCAGGACGAACAACTGAGAAACCGGTTTGCCATCCGGCGAATCGAAAGCAACCGGCGCGCTGAGGCGCAGGAAGGCGCCGCGCGCTTCCTTGAGCCCCTTTATGCGTCCGTGAGGAATCGCTACGCCTTGGCCGAGCCCGGTGGAGCCGAGCTTTTCCCTGGCAAACAGGCTGTCGAAAACGGTCGCACGGGCAATGCCCAGGTTGTTCTCGAAAAGCAGGCCGGCCTGCTCGAAAACCCGCTTCTTGCTGCTGGCTTCAAGGTCAAGCAGGATGTTTTCGGCCGGAAGAAGGTTGGCTAGGAGGCTCATGCTGCATTCTGGGCCGATGGTTGGCCGGGGTAGGTGAGGTGAATCGGTGGGCAGGAAGCGGCGGGCCTGGCCCGCCGCAACACGCTCAGGATCGCTTACTCTTCAGCGAGGCTGCGCGCTGCAGCCTTGTCACTGCGATGATGGTCCTGAACCTTCTGCTTGTACTTCTGGACCTGGCGGTCAAGCTTGTCCACCAGGTTGTCGATGGCGGCGTACAGATCGCTGTCGTCGGCTTCGACAAAAATGTCCTTGCCGGGGACGTGAAGCGTCACTTCGGCCTTCTGCCTCAGCTTCTCAACGGACAGGATCACGTTAACGTCGATTACGTGATCGAAGTGGCGCGTGACGCGCTCCAGTTTCGCGGTGACGTAGTCGTGGATTGCAGGCGTCACTTCGAGGTGGTGTCCACTGATCTGCAGGTTCATGATGCGGCTCCTTTCACAGGCTCTTGCGTAGATTGACCGGCGGGATATTAAGCGCTTCACGATATTTTGCTATCGTCCGTCGCGCCACAACGATCCCTTGCTGGCCAAGGATTTCCGTTATCTGACTGTCAGATAACGGTTTTTTCGGGTCTTCGGCCCCCACCAACTGCTTGATCAAAGCGCGAATGGCGGTGGCTGAGCAGGCGCCCCCCGTGTCGGTGGCGACATGGCTGCCGAAAAAATACTTCAATTCAAAGATGCCGCGCGGTGTCGCCATGTACTTCTGCGTCGTTACGCGCGACACCGTGGATTCATGCAGCCCGAGGATGTCGGCGATCTCGCGCAACACCAAAGGCCGCATGGCCACCTCGCCATGTTCGAAGAACTGGCGCTGGCGGTCAACAATCGTTTGAGAAACCCGCTGAATCGTATCGAAGCGCTGCTGCACGTTCTTGATCAGCCAACGCGCTTCCTGTAACTGCCCGGAGAGGCCTGAGCCGCGTTGTCCGGCAAGCACCTGGGCGTAAAGACGGTTGATGCGCAGGCGTGGATAGGCATCGGGATTGACGGTCGCCTGCCAGAGATGGCGCACTTTGCGCACAATCACGTCAGGGATGATGTAGCGGGCATCGAGCGGCGTGTATTCGGCGCCAGGACGGGGGTTGAGGCTGCGGATCAGGGAATGTGCGGCGCGCAGGGCGTCATCATCGCAGCCAGCCAGCTTTTTGAGCTTGGCAAAATCGCGGGCGGCGAGAAGGGGTAGATGCTGGCGGACAATGACCAGTGCCAGTTCGCGCGTCGGCGTGTTGGTCAGGGTTTCGAGTTGCAGCGAGAGGCATTCCTGCGCATTGCGGGCGCCGACGCCGGTTGGTTCGAAATGCTGCAGATGCTTGAGTGCAATCTGCAACTCTTCCGGCTCGATTTCCAGCTCCGGCGGCATGATTTCTGCCAGCTCCTCCAGCGTCTGCGAGAGATAGCCGTCTTCGTCCAAAGCTTCGATCAGTACCCGGACCAGCATCCGGTCGCGGTCCGGCAATTGGGTCAGACCGAGCTGCCAGATCAGGTGGTCGGAAAGCGAGGTGACTGCAGCCTGGATGTCCTGATAATCATTGTCGTCGTCATCGCTGCCGCTACTGTTGTTGCCGGAGCCGCTGGAAGCATAGCTGCCGTCGCCCCCCCAACCTTCATCGTCCACGTCGTGGCGGCTTTCGTCTCCGCTGGCGGCATCGGCTGCCTGTTCGCGACTGTCCGGGGCGTCGCCGGAATCCCCGGATTCGTTGCGTTCCTCGGGGCGTTCATTCGGCGGCGTGGTGACCGGAGCCGAGCCATAGCCGTTTTCGTCTTCGCGCTCCAGCAACGGGTTCTCAAGGAGGTATTTTTCCAGCTCCTGATTGAGCTCAAGCGTCGACAACTGCAACAGTCGAATTGACTGCTGCAACTGCGGTGTCAGCGCAAGATGCTGGGAAAGCCTGAGTTGAAGGGCGGGTTTCATGCGCGGCGCGAAATCGCCGGTATTAGAGTTGGTGTGTCCGGATCACAGGCGGAAGTTCTCGCCCAGATACACTTTTCTTACAGCTTCATTATAGATGATTTCATCCGGCTGGCCCGAGGCAAGTACCGATCCCTCGTTGATGATATAGGCGCGATCGCAGATACCCAGCGTTTCACGTACGTTATGGTCGGTAATGAGGACGCCGATGTTGCGTTCCTTGAGGAAGCGGATGATTTTCTGGATTTCCAGGACAGCGATCGGATCAACGCCGGCGAAAGGTTCGTCGAGCAGGATGAAGCGCGGCTCAGTCGCCAGGGCGCGGGCAATCTCGACGCGGCGGCGTTCGCCGCCGGAGAGTGAAGCGGCGCTGTTGTCGCGGATATGCGTGATATGCAGGTCTTCCAGCAGCGTCTCCAGCCGGTAGCGGATTTCTTCCTTCGAGAGCTTCTGCAGTTCCAGAACGGCCTTGATGTTCTCGGTAACCGTCAGTTTGCGGAACACCGAGGCTTCCTGCGGCAGGTAGGAGACACCCATGTGTGCCCGGCGGTGGATGGGCAGGTGGGTCAGCTTCACATCGTCCATGAAGACATCGCCGCCATCCGAGGCGACGAGACCGACGATCATGTAGAAGGTGGTGGTCTTGCCGGCGCCGTTCGGACCCAGAAGGCCAACGACTTCGCTGCTGCCGACTTCGAAGGAAACATCGTGAACGACCGTACGTTTCTTGTAGCGCTTGTTCAGGTTGTGTGCCGAGAGCGAATTTCTTGCCGGTTCCTGCATTTTCTATTCTTCTTCCCGTTCTTCCGCTGCTTCACCGCGCAGCACGCGCCGAATTGTATCCGAGGAGAAACCACGGCTCATCAGAAAACGGATCTGTCTGGCTCGTTCGCTGGCATCTGTCGGCAGCGCCGAGAATTTGCGCGCCCAGACCGATTGCGCCCTCGCCATTTCGTCACCGGCCGTCGCCAGTGCTTCCCCCGCTGTTTCCGGGGTCACCCCGGTTTGTCTCAGTTCCTGTGCCAGGCGTGCATTGCCATAACGGCTGCCGCGTACCGACACCCGCATTTCCGCATAGCGCGCGTCGGAAAGCAAGCGCCGCGCCACCAGATCATCGAGCAGGGTTTCGAGTTGTTCCTCAGATTCAGCGTGAGGCGCAAGTTTGCGCTTCAGTTCGGCGCGGGCATGCTCGCGCAGCGCCAGCAGACGCAATGCCCGCTGGCGCAAGGGGTTGCTCATGCCTCGGCGACGAGCGGTCCCGGCATGGCAACGCCGACCGCCTCGCGTACTTTCGCCTCAATTTCCTGGGCGATAGCCGGGTTGGCCTTGAGGAATTCGCGGGCATTATCCTTGCCTTGGCCGATCTTCTCGCCGTTGTAGGCATACCAGGAGCCTGATTTGTCGACCAGCTTGTGGGTGACGCCGAGGTCGATGATCTCGCCTTCGCGCGAGGTGCCTTCGCCGTAAAGGATGTCGAAGATGGCTTCGCGGAACGGCGGTGAGACCTTGTTCTTGACCACTTTCACCCGCGTTTCGTTGCCGATCACCTCGTCGCCCTTCTTGATCGAGCCGATGCGGCGGATGTCGAGGCGCACCGAAGCGTAGAACTTGAGCGCGTTGCCGCCGGTGGTGGTTTCCGGCGAACCGAACATGACGCCGATCTTCATGCGGATCTGGTTGATGAAGATCACCAGCGTATTGGTTTTCTTGATGTTGGCGGTGAGTTTGCGCAGCGCCTGGCTCATCAGGCGGGCCTGCAGGCCGGGCAGGGAGTCGCCCATTTCGCCCTCGATTTCGGCCTTCGGCACCAGTGCGGCCACCGAGTCGATCACCACTACATCGACGCTGGCCGAGCGCACCAGCATGTCGGCGATTTCCAGTGCCTGTTCGCCGGTGTCCGGCTGCGAAATCAGCAGATCGGCCATGTTGACGCCGAGTTTCTGTGCGTAGGTCGGGTCCAGCGCGTGCTCAGCGTCGATGAAGGCGGCGGTGCCACCCAGTTTCTGCATCTCGGCGATGACCTGCAGCGTCAGCGTCGTCTTGCCGGAAGATTCCGGTCCGTAGATTTCGACCACGCGGCCGCGCGGCAGGCCGCCGATACCAAGGGCGATATCAAGGCCCAGCGAGCCGGTGGAGACGACCTGGATGTCGTTCTCGACGCTGCCTTCGCCCATCTTCATGATCGAACCCTTGCCGAACTGCTTTTCGATCTGGGCCAGTGCTGCAGCCAGTGCCTTTGCCTTGTTGTCGTCCATGATATCTCCTAGAAAGCGTTGTGATTACTGGGGGTCGGGCAGATTTTGCGGTGCCGATCCGGTGTTGTTGCTGTGATTATATACAGTAATTCGCGCTTGTCGAGTACTTCCGGCCTTATTTTATGGGCGTGACAGCTCTGTCCGGAAAAGTGACCGGGCTTTGGTACTGCCAAAGTGTTCAGGCGAGGAGGGGGGTAAAACGCTGCAGAAGCCCTTGCAGGGCATGAATGACGGATGCGCGGCGCACGGCCTCGCGATCGCCGGGGAAGTGGCAGGTTTCGCACTCGGCGAACCCCTCCGGGCCGGCCCAGGCGAAGCAGACGGTACCGACCGGCTTATCCGGCGTGCCGCCCGCGGGGCCGGCAACACCGGAAATGGCGAGCGCCCACTGCGCCCGGCTGCGTTGCAATGCGCCGGTGGCCATCTCGATCACTACCGGCTCACTGACCGCGCCGTGGCGGACGATCGTCTTCTTGCTGACGCCGAGCATGTCGGCCTTGGCTTCGTTGGAGTAGGTGACGAAACCACGGTCGAACCAGTTGGAACTGCCGGCGATGGCGGTGATGACCTGTGACACCCAGCCGCCGGTGCAGGATTCAGCCGTGGCCAGGCGCTCGCCACGTTCGAGGAGGCGGGTACCGAGTTCGGCGGCGAGGGCTTCAAGGTTACTCATGGAATACGTGCCACCCATTTTCAAATGACTCAAGGGCTGCTGGTGGTATTCCGGGAAATTTTGGATCGATAAACCACTTCGTGAAGCGGTCAGGTTCATTCGCAAGTAGCGAACCTGGAACAATAAAGTAACGAACGGGAATATCGGGTTTGTTAAGAATCACAAACACGTAAGTGTGGTTCTCTCCGACACGTTCGTGCGATATGGGAAATGCGTTGCGGGTGCGTACTGACTTAACTTGGACCGTAAATGATCGCTTCGTATCCGGGTTGTAAGCTAGAAGATCAATCGATTTTGCATTTCCAAAGGTGACGGAAGTTTGTAAACCACGCTTAAGAAGCTCAGCCGCTACAAATAGTTCTCCAGCTAAACCTGTGACTTGGCTATCGGCTCGTTTTTTCCTTTGAGGAAGATCGTCTGGCATAACCTAACTCAAAATGAACTTCAGCAGCGCCAGACACAGCACCGCATAAGCCGCCGCAAAAACATCATCGGTCATCACCCCGAAGCCGTTCTTGATCCGATCAAAGTTGCAGGCCGGGGGCGGCTTGAAGATGTCGAAGAAGCGGAACAGGAAGAAGGCGGCGGTCTGCCAGAGCAGGCCTTCCGGGCAGAAGAAGAGCACGCCCCAGAAGGGCACGATTTCATCCCAGACGATGCTGCCGTGGTCGGCTTCGCCAAGGTCGCGGCCGGTGCGGTGGCAGGCCAGCACGCCGCCGATGTAGCCGGTGATCAGCAGCAGGATGAAGCCGATGTCGTCGAACCACGGGCGCAGCAGCAGGTAGGAGGCCCACGCGAACAGCGTGCCGATGGTGCCCGGCGCCCACGGTGAGAGACCGCTGCCGAAACCGCAGGCGATCAGGTGCGCCGGGTGCGAGAAGAGGAAGCTGGCGGGCGGCGGGGTCGATTTCTTAATCAAAATGGTCGAAGCCTTTTTTCGGAATGGGCAAGGGCTGGCCGTCGGCGTCGATGAGGCGGATGTCGGCAACAGGCCGCTCATCGGTAACCGGCACAGTGTAGCCGATGCGCCAGAGCGGCAGGTCGAGCTCGGCGGCGAGCATGACGATCTGCTGGCGCGCGGCAATCGGAGTGGTGAAACACAGCTCGTAGTCATCGCCGCCGCCGAGTTGCGCTTCGCGGGCGAGCTTCGGCACACTGCCCGGCGGAATCAGCGGGAACTGGCCTTCGAACAGGTCGGCAGCCAGCCCGGAGCGTTTGAGGATGTGGCCGAGGTCGGCGAGCAGGCCGTCGGAAACATCGATGGCTGAAGTCGCGATGCCGCGCAGGCGCAGGCCGAGTTCAACCCGAGGCAGTGGCCGTTGCAGGGCCATGACACAGCGCTTGGACAGGGCTTCGGGCAAGGAGGTCTTGCCTTGCAGGTATGCAAGGCCCAGTGCGGCCAGCCCCGGTTGGCCGGAAACCCAGATATCGTCGTCGAGCCGGGCGCCGTCGCGGCGCAGCGCGCTACCGGCGGGCAGTTCGCCAATGGCCGTGACGCACAGGCAGCGCGGCCCACGCGTGGTGTCGCCGCCGATGAGCTCGGCGCCGTAGCGTTTGGCGCACTTGAAGAAACCGTCGGCGAAGGCGGCGATCCAGCTTTCGTCGGCATTCGGCAGCGATCCGGCAAGCAGCACCCAGCGCGGGGTGGCGCCCATCGCTGCGAGATCGGAAAGATTGACGGCCAGCGTTTTCCAGCCGAGCTGGCCGGGGTCGGTATCGGGCAGGAAGTGCGTGCCCTCGACCAGCATGTCGGTAGTGAACGCCAGCTCCATGCCCGGCGCGGGGGCGGCCAGCGCGCAGTCGTCGCCGGGGCCGAGCGTGATGCCAGAAGCGGCCGAAGGGGTGGCGCGGTTGAAGTAGCGCGCGATCAGTTCAAATTCAGAAGGCACGGGCGGCCGTGGCGATCAGCGGCCGCGCTGCCGCGCTTCGACCTCTACCGGCCGCAACTGGGTGGCGAGCTTGTCGAGCACGCCGTTCACGTACCGGTGGCCGTCGGTGCCGCCGTAGGATTTGGCCAGTTCGATAGCCTCGTTGATGATCACGCGGTAGGGCGTCTCGAGGTAGGCCTGCAGTTCGTAAGCGCCGAGCAGCAGGACACAGGCTTCGATCGGCGACAGCTCTTCAAAGCTGCGGTCAAGGAAAGGCTGGATGGCCTGGCACAACGGAATCCGCTCCTTGAGCACGCCGCGCAGCAGGCCGAGGAAAAATTTGCTGTCAGCCTTCTCGAAGCCGGCCACCTCCTGCACGTGCGCTTCGATGGCGGCCTCGTCGGCACCGCCGATGCGCCACTGGTAGAGTCCTTGCAGGGCGAATTCGCGGGCGCGGCGGCGCGGCGACTTGCTGCTGCCGTTGGCGGTTTTTCCGATGCCCTTGCCCGGGCCTTTGCCGGCAGGTTTCTTCACCGGCTTGCTGGCATCGTTTTCAGTGTTGTCGTTCATGGTCATTCCGTCAGTGCGCGCAGCAGGTTGGCCATTTCCACGGCGGCTTGGGCGCAATCGGCGCCCTTCGTTTGCATGCGGGCCAGCGCCTGGTCGTCGTCTTCGCAGGTCAGGACGCCATTGGCAACGGGCACGCCGGTGTGCAGTTGCACTTCCATGATGGCGCGGCAGGCGTCGTTCGACACCACTTCGAAGTGGTAGGTTTCGCCGCGAATGACGGCGCCGAGGGCGACCAGCGCGTCGAAATCGCCAGCCTGGGCCATGGTCTGCAGCACCAGCGGAATTTCCAGAGCGCCGGGAACGGTGGCGATGGTGATGTCGGTTGCGGCAACGCCCAGCTTCTTCAACTCGGCGGTGCAGGACGAGAGCAAGCCCTCGCAGACGTCGAGGTTGAAGCGGGCCATGACCACGCCAACCTTGAGGCCGGCGCCTTTCAGGTTCTGATCAATTTCGTAGATGTCGTCGTAGCGGGGCATTCAGTTCAACTCCGAGGGAGAGGCGGCGTAACCGGTGACTTCGAGGTCAAAGCCGGTCATGGAAGGCATCTTGCGCGGGCTGGCCAGCAGCTTCATGCGGCCGACGCCGAGGTTTTTCAGGATCTGGGCGCCGATGCCGTAGATGCGCGGGTCCCACTTGGCGGCCGGGCGGGCGGCATCGGGCTCGGCGGTCAGGCGGCCGAGCAAGTCGGCGCCGGTTTCCGGGCGGTGCAGTAGCACGATGACGCCGTGCCCATGCTTTGCCAGGGCTTCCTGCGCCTGATCGAGCGTAAAGGCGGCGCGGCGGCTGTTCGGGTCGAGGAAATCGAGCACCGACAGTGGCTCATGTACGCGCACCAGCGTTTCCACGTCGCGGCGAATCTCGCCCTTGACCAGCGCCAGGTGTGTGGTGCCGCCAACGCGATCGACAAAGGCGTGCAGCGTGAAGTCGCCGTGGGCGGAGGAAACCGGCTTGGAAACGGCGCGTTCGACCAGCGTTTCCGATTTGGAACGGTAATGGATCAGGTCGGCGATGGTGCCGATCTTCAGCCCGTGCTGGCGGCCGAAGGCGATCAGCTCGGGCAGGCGGGCCATGGTGCCGTCGTCGTTCATGATCTCGCAGATCACCGACGCCGGCTCCAGACCCGACAGGTTGGCCAGGTCGCAGCCGGCTTCGGTGTGGCCGGCGCGCACCAGCACGCCGCCGTTCTGCGCCATCAGCGGGAAGATGTGGCCGGGCTGGACGATGTCGTGCTGCGTCGCATTCTTCGCCACTGCCGCCTGCACCGTGCGGGCGCGGTCGGCGGCCGAGATGCCGGTAGTGACGCCCTCGGCGGCCTCGATCGACATGGTGAAGGCAGTGCCGTGCGGCGTCTTGTTGTCGCGCACCATCAGCGGCAGGTTCAGCTGCCGGCAGCGCTTCTCGGAAAGCGTCAGGCAGATCAGGCCACGGCCCCACTTGGCCATGAAGTTAATGGCGTCTGCAGTGACGTGCTCGGCGGCCATGACGAGGTCGCCCTCGTTCTCGCGGTCTTCCTCGTCGACGAGGATGACCATCTTCCCCGCCTTGATGTCGGCGAGGATGTCCTCGATCGGGGAAATGTCGGCCAGTGTCGGTGCCATAAGTGTTCAGTTCTCTGGGTTGAGCAGACGTTCGCAGTAGCGCGCAATCAGGTCGACTTCGAGGTTGACCTTGCTGCCCGGCGTGATCTGGTGGAGCGTCGTGTTCTGCAGCGTGTGCGGAATCAGGTTGATGGTGAAGTCGGTGCCGCGCACGTCGTTGGTGGTCAGGCTGGTGCCATTGACGGTGATGGAACCCTTTTTTGCAATGTACTTGGCCAGGGCCTGCGGCGCCCGGATTTCGAGCAGGCGGTTGTCTCCAACAGCGTCGAAGCGCAACACCTCGCCAACACCATCGACGTGGCCGGAAACGAGGTGGCCGCCAAGGCGGTCGGACAGGCGCAGGGCCTTCTCCATGTTGATCTGGCCGGGTTCGGCAAGGCCGACGGTGCACGACAGCGTCTCCGGTGAAACGTCGACACGGAAGCTGTTGCCCTCCTTTTCAACCACGGTCAGGCAGACGCCGTTGCAGGCGATCGAGTCACCGAGCGCGACATCGTCGAGACCAAGCGCACCAGCCTCGATCGAGAGGCGGATGGTGTTGTTTTCGTCCGCACGCGGAGAAAGGTGGGTGATGCGGCCGATGGCGGCCACGATGCCGGAGAACATTGGTTTACAGATCAAGGGATTGGGGGCGGCAATTCTATCACGATGCGGCCCCTGCACGGCCGTTTTGGGCGGGAGTAGAATCAAGCCAAAGCCAGTCAAACCCAGTCGAAAACAACACGCAGGGAGAAAAATCGTGGCAAACCTCACCCCCGCCCAAATCCGTTCTGTGGCACTTGTCGGGCATGGCGCCGTCGGCAAGACGGCCTTGGTCGAAGCATTGCTGGCCGCCAGCGGTGCGATCAAGAACAAAGGCAGCGTCGAGAAGGGGAGCACCGTCTGCGACTTCGACCCGCTCGAAAAGGAGCTGGGCCACTCGTTGAACAGCGCGCTGGTCAGTTTCGAGTGGCAGGGTGTGCGGGTGCATCTGGCCGACACGCCGGGCTACCCCGATTTTGCCGGGCAGGCCATCGGTGCGCTGGCGGCAGTGGATACCGCGCTGATCACCCTCAACGCCCAGACCGGCATCGAACTCAACACCGAACGCATGATGAAGTGGGCGGCCGATCGCGGGCTGTGCCGGATGATCGTGATCAACAAGATCGACTGCGCAGCGAACGGAGGTCTTGACCTGCCCAAACTGGTCGGCGAGCTCCGCGAGCGGTTCGGCAAGGAATGCATGCTGCTCGACCTGCCGGCACATGATGGCGACGAGGTTATCGAGGTCCTCGGTCACGACTCGGGAGAGACAGATTTCGAGTCGGTGGCAGCCGCGCACCGCGCGCTGATCGACCAGGTGATCGAGGAAGACGAGAACCTGCTGGCGAAATATCTGGAAGATGGGGCCGACCCTTCCCCTGACGAACTGCATGCCCCGTTCGAGAAAGCGCTGCGCGCCGGGCACCTGATTCCCATCCTCTTCGTCTCGGCCAAAACCGGAGCCGGCATCCGTGAGCTGCTCGACGTGCTGGCCAAGCTGGCACCCAGCCCGGCCGAGGGCAATCCGCCCCCATTCTGGCGCGGCGAGCCGAACGGCGCCGCCCAGCCGTTCCAAGCCGAGCCTGATCCGGCCAAGCATGTGCTGGCGCATGTCTTCAAGGTGGTCATTGATCCCTACATGGGCAAGGTCGGCATCTTCCGCGTGCATCAGGGCACGGTGAAGAAGGACATGCAACTCTTCGTCGGCGACGGCAGGAAACCGTTCAAGGTGGCCCACCTCTACCGCATTCAGGGTGCGGAAACCGTCGAGGTGGATGCGCTGTTACCGGGCGAGATCGGCGCTGTCGCCAAGGTCGAGGAAGTCGAATTCGACAGTGTGCTGCACGATTCGCACGACGAAGACCACATCCACCTCAAGGCGCTGGAATTCCCGCAGCCGATGGCCGGGCTGGCAGTTGAGACCAGGAAGAAGGGCGACGAGCAGCGCCTCTTCGACATCCTCGGCAAGCTGGCCATGGAAGATCCGACCTTCGCGGTCGAGCGCCACCCGACCACCAACGAAACGGTGATTCGCGGCCTCGGCGACATGCACCTCAAGGCCAAACTGGACAAGATGGTGCAGCAGTACAAGCTCGAACTCGACACCCGGCCGCCGCGCATTCCCTATCGCGAAACCATTACCGGCCGGGCCGAGACGACCTATCGCCACAAAAAGCAGAGTGGGGGTGCTGGCCAGTTTGGCGAGGTGGCGCTGAAGATCGAGCCGCTGGAGCGCGGGCAGGGCTTCGAGTTTGTCGACCACGTCAAGGGCGGCGCCATTCCCGGTACCTTCATGCCGGCCGTCGAGAAGGGCGTACGTCAGGCATTGGCTGATGGCGTCATCGCTGGTTTTCCGGTCGAGGATGTCCGTGTCACCGTGTTCGATGGCAAGACGCACTCGGTGGACGGCAAGGAGGTTGCCTTCTTTACCGCCGGTCGCAAGGCAACCATGGAGGCCATCCGCAACGCGCAACCGATCGTTCTGGAGCCGGTGGTCGAGATCGAAATCCTCTCGCCTGAGGCGGCTATCGGCGACCTCACCGGCGATCTTTCCGGCAAGCGTGGGCATATCACCGGCACCGGTCAGCGCGGCAGCATGACGGCCATCACCGGCCAGGTGCCGCTGGCCGAGCTGACCGATTACCAGTCACGCCTGAAATCGCTGACCGGCGGGCAGGGCAGCTACAGCCTCAGCTTCAGCCACTATTCGCAGGTGCCGCCGAATGTGCAGCAGCAGCTGATGGGCCAGCACAAAACGCACGACGACGACGAGTAGCGAGGTGTTTCGGAGGGTAGTCCTTTGAACGAACCAAGCGACTTGAACGCGCTCGGGGCGCTCGGTTTTGCTTTGCCGACTCCCGTCTATCTGGCCGGGGCCGTTCTTTTCGGCCTGATCGGTTTCGCGGCCTATCGCTATGGCAAAAAAGCATCTCGCCCAACCGTGAAATGGCTGGGCTTGGCGCTTTGTGCCGCGATTTATTGGTTCCGCGAATCGTAAGTTAGCGTTTGTACGGTTCGTGCATCGCCATCTCGTCCTGATAGGCGGCGACCGCCGCTTGTTCTCGCAGCAGATGGTTGGCGACAGCCTGACGCATGGCCGGGTTGGCGACCCAGAAGGCCGACCAGGTCGCGGTTGGCGAAAAACCGCGACTGACCTTGTGTTCCCCCTGCGCACCGGGTTCAAAGTGCGACAAGCCGTGCTCAATACAATAGTCGATGCCCTGATAGAAGCAGAGCTCGAAATGCAGGCTGTGATAGTCGGCTGAAGCACCCCAGTGGCGCCCGTACAAGGTTGTGCCGCTGCGGTAGCAAATAGCGGCGGCAACGACCTCGCTTCCCGCGCGCGCAAGAAACACCACCAATTGCTCTTTCAGCGCGGTACCAGCATCGATGAAAAAGTCGGGCGAAAAGGCAGCGTGGTTGCCGAAGCGCTGGAAAGTCGACAGATAGTGCGGGTAAATGCGCTGCCACAGCGCCGCGTCGATCTCGCCGCCATGACGGGTCTCCAGCGTCAGCCCGGATTCGGCAATGCGCCGGCGTTCGCGGCGAACTTTCTTGCGCTTGTCGGCTGCAAAGGTGGCGAGAAAAGCCTCGAAATTTTCATAGCCCCGGTTCTGCCAATGAAACTGGCAGCCGCGCCGGTACAGAAAGCCGTTTTCCTCAAGGACAGCGCGTACCGCTACATCCTCATCAAGGAACAGACATTGCCAGCAAGAAACGCCCCACGCTGCGGCTTGCTCAAGCGTGCCGCCGACCAGCTCACGCAGGACAGTGCGGCGCTCCACATTGGGCCGAACGAGAAATCGCGGACCACTGGCTGGCGTATAAGGGATGCCGCTGACCAGTTTCGGGTAGTAACGAATGCCCGAGCGCTCGAATGCTTCCGCCCAGTGCCAGTCGCCGGAGAAATCACCGAAGGAATGGGTTCTCAGGTAAAGCGGCAGGGCACCGAGCAGTGCGCCGGAGGCATCGTACACGCTGGCATGGCGCGGGTGCCAGCCCAACTCGGGGGCGGCAGCCCCATGTTGCTCGGCGCTCGCCAGAAAGGCATGGGTGAGAAAGGGTGATCCGCTGACATTGAGCGCATCCCAGTCCGCTGCATCAATGTCAGCGATGGATGAATGAAAGGTGGTGTGCATCAGGCCCGGCGCCAGACACTGGCCAGCCAGCCTTGCTGCTCACGCGGCAGGCCGCTCGGGCGGTAATAGTGCGTCAGTTCATCAAACCCGGCGGCGGTGAGGGTTTGTCGCCAAACCTCCAGATCATGATAGGCACCATAGCGCCCCGCGTTCCAGCCTTCTTCGTTGTGCCCGTGCGGGTTTGAGGCAAAAAGCACACCGCCGGGCTTCAGCGTTGCGTGCAATTCTCGCAACACCTGTGGCAATTCCTGCGCCGGTACGTGGAAGAGGGAGGCGTTGGCGAAGACGCCGTCAAAATGAGCGGCTGGCAGATCAAGCTGGAGAAAATCCTGCTGCCATACCTCGCAACCACTGTCGGCGTGAGCCATCGCTGCGAATCTCTCGGCACCATCCAGGCCCACCGCGATATGGCCGAGCTGGGTCAAGGTCTTGAGGTCGCGCCCCGGCCCACAACCAAAGTCGAGAATCGTAAAGGGGGGCTGGCTGTTGATGGCTGCGAGCAGCGCGGCGATGTTCTGGCTGACATCGTGGTCGCGGGTGCCTTCCCGGAAACCTTCAGCGTTGTGGTTGTAATGCGCCAGCGTGCCATCGGCGATAGCGGCCAGCGTTTTTTTATCCAGTGTCATGACGCTTCCCTTTGTTTGCGCCAGTCAGACAGCGGCGGGTGCAAAAGGGTTCTGCCTGGCAATAATCGCCCTTACGGTTTCCCGAGGGCGATCCTCAGTCCAGAACAAGGGCGGTGCAGAAGGAGGTTGTGCGGTGAGTGATGCGTCCACACCTGTGAAGGCGAACATGAGCGGGGTGGTCCGGGGCGGTATGAGGGGGGATTTTCTACAGCAGCTGACTCGCATCAAGGCGACACCCCCCCAACCCCATCGCCAGACACATGCAGCGACTATGCCAAACGATTGACTTCGCAAGCACCCGCCTTACAATCCCCATAGCCTCCGCCATCCGGGCGGTTCAGTCCAACAAGGTTTATCCGCCGACATGATGCCGCGCTCTCTTCAACCTCGTTCGCTTCGGCGGATAAACGCTATTCGTTAGGTATCAAATGCAAACCGCCAAAGCTGTAGCAGAAAGAGTGCTCGCACTTATCGCAGTCAGCTCAGCCGCCCACGAACAACCTCCTTCAAGTGTTCGTACGTGGCTTGAAAGTAACGCGCTTGAGAACACCCTTTCTCCGAATGAGAAGGAGTTTGTCTATTCAGACAATCCATCACAGGCTCAGCTTGTCCAAGCAAGCTGGCGTCTTGAGGCATGCTCTGTCCTACTGTGGGCACTCGGACTACTACCAAACTTGAGCCGTTCGTCAGTCCACACCGATTTTTCAACGCTTGGGCTACCTGCCGAATTAACTCAGGCTGCAAGTAGTTTTGTTGAGGCAGCGGCGCTTCGCGCCGCTGATGAACTACTTCATATGCAGGACAGAATTCATTCCTTGCATTGGGGGGTACGAGCAGGCCCATCCGGACGAAAGCTGTTTCCAAATGCAGCTCACGAGGAAGACGCAGACCCCAGTGTCGTCTACGAAAGGCACTACGCTATCAATTGGCTATGCGACGCAACAGAGAATTGGGACGATGTTCAAACAGATACTTAACATCGCACTCAAAACCGCTCACTTCAGTCTCTCGGAGGCGCCGTAGGCGGCGCGCCATTTAGTTCATTCGTTAGCCCTCTTCATTTTTCACTGCCACCATGACTACGAACTTCTCTACTGAGTTCCCAATCGACCCTACCATGTCCGTTGCGGATGTTGTTCGCCTAGCATGTGAGTGGGTATCTGGAAGCCCGCACACTAAGATACCGACAGGTGACCTGGATGAACTGCCAATCGATGCAGAAAAAACTATTTCAGCGTCGTCCGAGCAGGTAACGACAGCCTGCGCCAGCGGCCAAGATTTCACGATAGGTGGCCTTCGGTACGTCCGTACCGAAAGCGGGTTGGAATGGACGACGTCGATTGTTTCTCTCAAGACCAATGAACGCCATGTTCTAAGCCTTCAAGTCTCCTGTGAGGCCATGAGCACTGCTGTTCGGCTTCCCCCACCGAAGAAGCCCTATTTCATTCGACAGGCACTTGGAAAGTTAGGTGGCGGAATGGACGGCGAAATTCCAGTGACGGATAAGCCATTCCGCCTTGCAGAAGGTGAGGCCGGCATCGCAGCCGCTTTGATAAGTGGCCTTGCAAAAAACAAGTTACCTATCGTTTACGTCAGCGCTGGATTTGACGGAAACCTCCTCGTAAACCCCAATGAACTTGCGCAGTACGTTTCAGGAATGGCGCACGTCGTGGTTGAACCAAGTCGTGAATTTTCGTATCACCTCAAGACACTCACCCATTCCCGCAATGCTTTCGGCGGCACGGTCGGCGTCTATTGGCCGGAGAGCGATGCCCGGAAATCGTATTTCATTGATGAAACCATGCCGAATCCTCGCGCCATTCAACTTGAGATCGCGAAGGACATTCGGCTAGCGCTTGCAAATCGCCGCCTGCGTTCCACTTGCACATGGGCTCATTTGAAAGAAACGCTTTCACGCAAGCGATTCGATCTGCTCAAGTCGCAAGGGTCTACCGCGCTACAGGAGTACGTCGACGCATTTGACGCAGAGCAAGCAGCAAAGGATGGAAAGCTAATAGAGGCCGAGCAAGAAATTTCCCGCCTCCATGCAGAGATTAATCGCCTCGCAGCCGCTAACCATTCATCTGTGGCAGGTCTTATCTCGCCTGGAACAGAGCAAGACTTATACGCCCACGAAATACGCGACATTGCCGTTGCCGCCCTTCAAGAAGCATTACGCACTACTCACGAAAACAGTCGTCGCCAGCACGTCCTCACTGATCTACTTGCTGCAAACCCGCCATCGCGCAATGGCGAAAAGCTTCAAGACGAAATTAAGTCACTGTTCAAAACCTACCGTGACATGGATGCTCCTACCCGCAGTGCATTGCTAAGGCTTGGCTTTAGCATTTCCGAAGATGGAAAGCACTACAAAATGGTGTTTCAGAGCGACAAACGTTATACGTTCACTCTTCCCAAGACGAGCAGCGATCACCGCGCTGGGAAAAGTATCGCGAGCGACATCATTAATGCGCTCCTATAAAAGAGGGCTAACCCGGCGGTGCAGGGGCGCTGCGCGATAAAGCCGCGCAGCGCCGGTTAGTTTTACGTTGAGGCTGTAGAAAAACGTATTTTTCAGCGGATTTCGACCAAAAAAATGGCGCGAAAAAACCCGCGCCATTTTGCTTTGGAGCTTTGAAGCTGATCGCTCTCAGTAACCTCGTTCACTGATATCGGCCGATACTCCCCCGCCGTACCCTTCCCCTACTGCCCACAGGCGGCAGCGCCGGAACGGTCGTTGGTGTAGCGGGTGTCGAAGGCAGAGAGGTCGAGGCTGTGCTCAATCAGGTGGTTAAGGGCATGGACGAAGGTGCCGGGAATGAGTTGCTGCTCCAGATCGACCGCAAGAAAA
>Ga0172380_10001925_pt1 | contig 34510 bp, 26 predicted proteins | sample Leawe162metaG_FD_119747 | JGI IMG/M metagenome (GOLD analysis project Ga0172380, IMG submission 119747) | Leachate microbial communities from a municipal landfill in Southern Ontario, Canada - Leachate well 162 metaG | ecosystem: Engineered > Solid waste > Landfill > Unclassified | place...
CCCGAGGAACGAAAGGAGGCGGGGGATGCGGATCGAGAAGACCTCCTCCGTCCCGCCCAGCGTGCCGATGGTGAAGATCGAGAACGACGCCGGCTGCGAGGTTTCGTAGAGCGCCTCGGCCGCCGCCATCTTCATCGGCTGCTGCTCGGTGATCAGCCGCGCCTGCGCGTCGCCCGTGATCGCAACCAGCACCCCGGCGACGAGCACGATCCACGCACCGGTGCGGGCGGCGATGCGGAAGGCCTCCGCATCCTCGTGGGGGCGGTACGCGAGACGCCAGAGCGCGACGCCCGCAACCAGCGCCCCGGCGGTCAGGAAGGCCGCCACGATGGTGTGGGGGAACATCAGCAGCATGGTGGAGTTGGTCAGGACCGCGAGGAAGTCCGTCAGCTCGGCCCGGCCCGCCGCGGCGTTCACGGTGTAGCCGGTCGGGTGCTGCATCCAGGAGTTCGCCGCGAGGATAAAGGCCGCGGAGAGCACCGTCCCGATCGCGGCCACCCAGATCGAGGCGAGATGCAGGCCGCGCGACACCCGCCCCCACCCGAAGATCCAGAGGCCGAGGAACGTCGATTCCAGGAAGAACGCCAGGAGCCCCTCGATCGCCAGCGGTGCGCCGAAGATGTCGCCAACGAAGCGGCTGTACGCGCTCCAGTTCATCCCGAACTGGAACTCCTGCACGATGCCCGTCACCACGCCGAGGGCGAAGTTGATCAGGAAGAGATCGCCGTAGAAGTGCGTCAGCTTGAGATACCGCTCGTCATCCGTTCGCATCCACGCCGTCTGGAAGCCCGCGACGATGAAGACGAGCCCGATCGTGAGCGGCACGAAGAGGAAGTGATAGACCGTCGTGATCCCGAACTGCCAGCGGGCAAGATCCACCGCGTCCATGGCTCAACGCTCCCGTCCGGATTCATCCCTCACGGGATGCACATCCACCATCGGCGTCTGCGATTGGGCCGGCGAGTCGATGCGCGGGACGCGAGGGCCAGCGCCCCCACGGCAGGCCCCGGACTCGTGAGGTGAGTCGGGGTTCAGAGTGCGATACGCCACGTGTCCCAGCTGGCAGGTCATCGCTGGCCTCCGTCCGGCCCGCGGGCGGACGCCCGGGCGGACAGGATTCAACGTGAACACCGTAGCGCGGCGGCCCTGCGTGCCGGGCGGCGCTGGTCCTGCCCGGCGAGGGCGAAGGTCCCGCCATCTCATCGGCATTGCGCGCGCGACGTCTTCGACGCCTCGAGCCGGACGCGCCCGCGGAGTGACGCCGGATCGCGTGTGTGTCACGAGGCGGGAAGACGGTGCCGCGCCGATCGGCACGCGCTCCGGAGTCGCGTCAGGAGTGGCATCTGGTTGGATGTCATCACTCGGCTGGTGCGATCCACCCGCTCCGATCGAGGAGCGCATCGTTGCATCGCGATCACGGGCTGCCGATCGGCGAACGCGGTGTTGATCTCAAGATCGCGATGCAACTAGCGTCAGCGACGTGAGTACCCCGGAGGATGACGACGATGCCCGACACGCAGCGCACGTGGCCACCACGGGGCGGCGTGCGCTGCTGCGACTCGGGGTGCGCGCAGCGACGGTCGCCGCCGCGAGCGCCGTCGCCCCGATGATGCTGCGCTCGGCGGCGCGGCCGGTCCCACCCGCGTCCGTGACGGCAGCGATGGCGCCGCCGGTTGCAGTGCCCGCGGATGCGGTCACCACGCCCCCCGCGCCGCGCCCGCCCGCGGCGACCCCGCTGGGAACGATGGCCGCCTCCACTCCGCCCGCGTCCGCCACCACCGTGTCGCTCCAGCCTGCCTCGGCCTTCGCTCCCGGCGCACGCACGATCGCCCGCGTGGCGACCGCCGGGCCACACGTCGCACTGACCGTGGATGACGGATGGAGCCGGCGCGCCGAGATCATGCGGCTGCTCGCGGAGCTCCACGTCCCCGCGACGTTCTTCCTGACGGCGCAGGCGGTCGCCCGTGACGAGGCGTTCGTCGCGTCAGCCGTCGCGAACGGCTTCGAGGTGGGGAACCACTCCACAACCCACCGGAATCTCGCGATGCTGTCGGGCACGGACATCGAGGCGGAGCTCTCCGGGATGGAGCGCCTGTATGAGCGCGCGGTGGGCGCGGGACGGCCGATGCGCTTCTTCCGCGCGCCCTTCGGCACGCTGAGCGAGGCAGTGCTGGATGCCGCTGACGCCCGGTCCTACCGCACGATCCAGTGGGACGTGTCGACGGTGGACTGGACCACTACGGACACGGCCGGCATCACCCGCTCCGTGGTCGCGAACGCGCGCCCGGGCAGTATCATCCTGTCGCATTTCAACGCGCGCTGCCTCGAGGCCTTTCCCGCGATCGTGGCGGGTGTCCGTGCGAGAGGCATCGAATTCGTGCCGCTCGCGCAGCTGGTGGCGGATGTCCCGGTGCCGCGCCCGGCGATCGCCCGGTGAGCCGCCCGGTGCGCGCCATGCGGCCCGGCGTGCGTGCCTCGTGCGACGTCGATATCCGTCGATAGGTCGATCGACCGGAAGGGACTGACGCCATGCTTCAACGATCCCGAACCATGACCCTCGCGGGGGTCTGCACCGTGGCGCTGGGCAGCCTGATCGCCTCCGCCTGCGGGGAATCCACGAGCAGCAGCAGCGCTCCCGGCCTGGATGCGGCGCTCGTCGCCGAAGGTCAGCGACGCGCGAACTCAAACGGCTGCATCGCCTGCCACACCCTGGACGGCAAGACCGGCGTGGGCCCTACGTGGAAGGGCCCGGCGGGCCGCCAGGTGCAGCTCGCCGACGGCAGCTCGGTGATGGCCGATGACGCATACCTGAGGGAGTCAGTGGTCGACCCGAACGCGAAAGTCGTGAAGGGGTTCGCCCCCGGCATCATGCCGGCGACGTTCGGCCGGGCGCTCACCGATCAGCAGGTGCGCGCCCTCGTCGAGTACATGAAGTCGGTGCAGTAGTCGCGCGAGGCCCACGTCCGCCGGGGATCAGTCCGGCGCGCGCAGCTGGTCCCGGGCCGGAAGGCCCAGCTCCCGCAGGATCTCGTCCGTGTGCTCGCCGATCGCCGGCGCGGGCCGGCGGAACCAGGAAGCGCCGGCCGTCGAGGACATGCGGAACGGCGGCGCGAGCCCGAGCACCTCGCCGACGCCCGGCTGCTGGAAGCGCGTCAGCATGCCGTTGGCGATCACCTGGGGGTCGTCGAAGACCTCGTCGATCTCCTTGACCATGCTCATCATGTGCTCTGCGCCCTTGAGGATCGTCTCCCACTCCGCCGCGGGCCGGGTGAGGAAGAGCCGCGTGAGGATGCCGGCGATCTCCTCCGTGTGCGCACGACGGCCCTCGATGGTCGCGAAGCGCGGATCGCTGACGAGCTCGTCCACGCCGAGCACGTCGCAGAGCGACTCCCAGCGCCGCTCCAGGTTGATGTACTGGGAGAGGATGTACCGCCCGTCTGCGCAACGGTACGTCTGCGGAAGCCCGGTGATCGGCCCGCCGTACCGATCGTCAACGCCGACTACCCGCGTCATCTGGCAGGCGTGCAGCGACAGGCCCGTCTGCAGCAGGCTCGTCTCGATCTTCTGTCCCTGCCCCGTCTGATCCCGCTCCCGCAGGGCGAGCGTGACGGCGAAGGCCGTCAGCATGGACGTGGCCATGTCGATGTGGAAGAGCTGCGTGTGCGGGGGCGGTGGCTGCCCCTCCAGGCGCCGCTCCGCGATATCGCCGATGCGCGCCTGGACGGTGATGTCGGCGCCCGGGAGGTTCGCTTCAGGACCGTCGTCTCCGTACCCGGTCAGGGACACGTAGATCAGTCGCGGGTTCAGTGCGGAGAGCTGCTCGTACGTGAAGCCTCGACGCCGCCGCGTGTCGACGCGCATGTTCGTCACGATGATGTCCGCCCATTCGCAGAGGCGGTGTGCGACCTGCAGCTCGGCGGGCTTCGTGATATCCAGGGCGATGCTGCGCTTGTTCCGGTTGAAGGCCAGGAACGAGAAGCTGAGGTCGCTGTCCGGCACCCGCCCCATCCCGCGAGCACTGTCACCGCCGGGCGACTCGATCTTGATGACCTCGGCCCCCTGGTCGGCGAGCAACATGGTGGTGAACGGTCCGGCAAGCACCGTGGCGAAATCCACGACCTTGATGCCGGCGAGCGGCAAAGACATCGACAGCTCCCTACCAGGATGCGAACGAGCGGCGCGCGTGCGCGGGCTAGCCGAGGGCGCCTGAGGCGCGCAGCTTCCCGATCTCGTCCGGACTGTACCCCACCACGCGAAGCACCTCCTCGGTATGCTCGCCCAGGCGGGGCGCCGGGCGGCGCAACCACGGCTCCTCGGACATTGGGGACATGCGGAAGGGCAGGCCGACGGCCCTCACCTCGCCGAGCCCCGGCTGCTCGAACTGCGCGATCATGTCATTGGCGATCACCTGCGGATCGTCGAAGACCTCCTCGACCTCCTTGACGATGCTGGTGGTGTGGCCCGCCGCCTTGAAGATCGCCTCCCATTCGGCCGCCGGCTTCGTGAGCAGGTGGCGATCGAGGATCTCCGCGATCGCGTCCGTGTGCTGCGCGCGGTGCTCGGCTGAATCGAACCGCGGGTCCCCCGCGAGCTCGTCCAGCTGGAGCGTCTGGCAGAGGCTGTCCCACCTCGGCCCGGTGTTGATGAACATGTTGAGGATGTAGCGATCATCCGCGCATCGATAGATCTGGCGAAGTCCGGCACCGGTGTTGACCGCGCGCTGTCCGGGGCTGACGCTGCGCGTCCCGACGGCCTTCGTGGGGAAGCGGGTGTCCATTCCAAGGACCTTCGTCATCTGCGTCGCGTGCAGGGATACACCCGTCTGCAACAGGCTCACCTCGACCTTGCGGCCGACCCCCGTGCGATCGCGCTCCCGCAGCGCGACGGTGACGGCGTAGGCGGCCATCATCGAGGTCGCCATGTCGAAGTGGTACAGCCGGGTGTGCGGGGGCGGCGGGTTGCCGGCCTCCTGCCGCCCCTCGATGTCGCCGGTGCGCGCCTGGATCACGATGTCCACGCCTGGGAGATCGGCGTCCGGCCCCTCGTCACCGTACCCGGTGAGCGAGAGGTAGATCAGTCGAGGATTGATGGCCGCCAGTTCCTCGTATGTGAAGCCGCGCCGCCGGCGCGTGTCGACGCGCATGTTGATGATCAGCACGTCCGCCCACTGGCACAGCCGGTAGGCCGCCTCTCGCCCTTCGGGCTTCGTGATGTCCAGCGTGACCGAGCGCTTGTTGCGATTGAACGCGAGGAACCCGAGGCTCAGGTCCGCGGTGCCGGGAACGGGTGTCGATGTGCGGGCGGTGTCGCCGTCCGGGGGCTCGATCTTGATCACGTCGGCGCCCTGGTCGGCCAGCAGCATCGCCGCGAATGGCGCCGAGAACACCGTGGCGAAGTCCACGACCCGGATGTCCGAGAGCGGCAGTGACATCGTGATTCCTTACCAGGGTCGATCCCCGCGAGCCCCCGGCACGAGACGTGGTTGCCTCGCGCCGTCACCCGACGTGAGCCCGCTCAGGCCGGCGTGAACTTGAAGAGCGCCGCCTGGTCGTCGATGTCCTCGTACACCACGCGGACCGGCATGCCGACGCGCACCTGGTCGTACGGGCACCCGACGATGTTGCTGATCATGCGCACGCCCTCTTCGAGCTCGATCAGTGCCACCGCGAAGGGCACGTCGGGCGTGAAGCTGGTGTGCGGAGCGCGATGCATGACGGTGTACGAATACACCTGGCCCCGGCCGCTCAGCGGCACCCACGTGCACTCCTGCGACAGGCAGTTCGCGCACCATGGCTTCGGGATGTGACGCAGCTTGCCGCACGAGCTGCACTTCTGCACGAGGAGCTTGTGCTGGCGCACGCCGTCCCAGAACGGCTGCGTCAGCGCGGTCGGGTGGGGCAGTGGCTTCTGGTACTCGCTCATTTCGGGCTCCCTCGTTCAATGCGTGTGCGGTCGGGCTGGGCTGGACGGGCGACGCGGCTGGCCGCCGCTAGTCCCTCGCGAGGATGGCGGTCTGCGCTGAGATGTAGGTGGCGCCGACGCCGTGGTAGAGGCCGATGCGGGCGTTCGGCACCTGCCGCGCGCCGGCCTCGCCGCGCAGCTGCTGCACCAGCTCGATGATGTCGAAGATCCCCGGGCCGCCGGCGTGGCTGTGCGAGAGATAGCCGCCGTTGGTGTTGATCGGCATCTTGCCGCCCAGCTCAACGGCGCCGCTCTCCACGAACGGGCCGCCCTCGCCCTTCTTGCAGAAGCCCAGGTCCTCCAGCTCGATGATCGGGTTGATGCTGAAGTGATCACTGATCTGGGCGAGGTCGATGTCGGCCTGGGTCACCCCGGCCATGGCGAACGCCTCCCTGCCCGATCGGCCGCCGTCCCCATCGAACGCCGTGATCGTCGGCAGGTCGAAGATGTCGACGGCCGAGTAGGCCTCGGCGAAGCCCAGCACGTGGATGGGACGGTGCTTCAGGCTCCGGGCGCGCTCCTCCGTGGTCACCACGATCGCGCCGCCACCCTCGTTGACGGGGCTGCAGTCGAGGAGGTGCAGGGGGTCGTAGATCATGCGCGAGCCCAGCACGTCGTCGACGGTGATGGGGCCGCGATCGTGCATGATGGCGGACGGGTTGAGCAGGGCGTGCCTGCGTGCATTGACCGCCACCCGGGCGAGCTGGGCGCTCGTCGTGCCGTACTCGTACATGTGGCGGCGCGCGAACATGCCGTAGTAGCCGACCCGCGCCAGGCCGAACGGCGAGATCCACTGGTCGCCGCTGACGCCCTGGCCGGAGTCCCCACCCGGCACGCCGAAGCCCGGCGTGGCGGATGCCATGGCGACGAGCACCGTGTGAGCCCGGCCCATCGCCACCGCCTCCATCGCGTGGAGGATGCCCAGGGCATCGGCCTGGGTCGCGGTGAGGGCCTGCCCGGAGTAGCGCAGCTGGGTGCCGAAGTACTCGGCGAACACAGAACCGGGCATGCCGCGCCCCTCGCCCTCCGTGAGCAGCGGGTTCCCGCCGACGACCCCGTCGACATCCTTGACGGTCAGCCCGGCGTCCTGCAGGGCACCCTGGACCACCTCGAGGTACAGGTCGATGGGGGTGCGCCTCAGCGAGCGCGCCTGGGCCGACTCATACACGCCGACGATCGCCGCCTTCTTCAGTGCATCGCTCATGAACCCCTCCTCGAGCCCCGCCGGCGAACAGAGGCGAGCCGGCTCCGCGCGGGGAATATAACATGCGTTAATCCTCGTGCCCGTCCCGATGCCCGAACGGAGCCGGGCGCGGGCCCGCGGTCCAGTCAGGTGCGACGCGCTCCTCGGCCGCGCGGGGGCTGACGCGCATGCGCGTATGATCACCAGCCAGCGAGGAAACGCCGCCCGGGCGGCTGCCCGCCTCGCCTGACAAGCCCAGAAGCCCGACAGATCGCGAGGAGCGACCGTGAAAGCAGTCCTGGTCGACGAATCCGTGTCCGCCCCCGAACGCCGCGTGCGCTACGCGGACGCACCGGATCCGGAGCTGGCGCCGCGGCGCGTGCTGATCCGGGTGGACGCCGTCTCGGTGAATCGCACGGACCTCACGTACCAGGCCGGGCGCTACGGTCGAGCGCGCGCGCTCGTGATCCCGGGCGAGGATGTCGCAGGCGTCGTGGAGGCGATCGGACCGGAGGTGGACAACGTCCGACCGGGTGACCGGGTGATGGCATTGCTCCCCGGTGGCGGGTACGCCCAGTACGTCGCCGCGCACATGCTCTCCGTCTTCCCGATGCCGAAGAACCTGACGCCCGAGGAGGCGTGCACCATCCCGGTGGTCTTCCTCACCTCGTGGTTCGCCCTGATGAAGCGGGCCGGGCTCCAGGCGGGCGAGACGGCGCTCATCCAGGCGGCGGGGAGCGGCTGCGGGATGGCGGGCATCGCCATCGCGAAGTGGGCGGGCGCGACCGTGATCACCACGGCCGGGAGCGACGAGAAGGTGGCGCGCGGCAAGCAGATCGGCGCCGACCACGGCATCAACTACTCGACGCACGACTTCGCGGACGAGGTGATGCGCATCACCGGCGGCGCGGGCGTGGACGTGTGCCTGGAGTCGGTCGGAGGCGAGGTCTACCGCAAGAGCGTCCAGGTGCTCAAGGACAGTGGGCGGCTGGTGTCGGTGGGACGGGCCTCCGAGCAGGGTGAGGGCGGCGGCCCCCGCGGCGAAGCCGACCCGGCCGAGATCGCCCGCCGCGGCCTGAGGGTCGAGAGCTTCTCGCTCCCCTCGACGGTGCCGACGGGCGAGGCCCGCGCCGAGATCGCGGTGATCACGGACCTCCTGGAGCGCGGCGCACTGCGGACGGTCACGGACCGCGTGTTCCCGATGAGCCAGGTGCACGACGCGCTGGCTTACCTCGACAATCGCCAGAACTTCGGGAAGGTCGTGATGAAGGCCTGGGAGTAGACCTCCCCCGTCCGTCCCTCGTCCGTCCCTCGTCCGTCCCCGGCGTGTTGCTGCTCGCGTGGAACGCAGTAGGACGGCGCCGGTGCCGCCCTCGCGAGGTCACGCCCGGCTGTGTGCTGAAGCCCGAGCGGGTCGCCCCGTTCGCGCCCCGGTAGCCCCGGTTCGCCGTCGCCGCGCCGTTTCGCGCGCCGCCCCACTCGCCGGCGCGGCTCTCACCGCACCGTGTGACAAGATGCGAACGGGCCGGACCGCGAGAGGGGAGCGCGAAGGCGTGCCGACGGCGTACGGAACGGACACGGTGCTGCGCCTCGCGGTGGCGCTCGGGATCGGCCTCCTGCTGGGCGCCGAGCGCGAACGGCGGATGGGTCAGGCGGGCCGCCGGGGATCGGCCGGGCTGCGCACCTTCGCGCTCGTCGCGCTGCTCGGCGGGGTGACGCAGCAGGTCGGCGGCGAGCTGCTGACGGCCGCCGTGGCGTTCGTGATCGGCGCGACCGCGCTGGCGGCGTACTGGAAGAGCGACGCCCCTTCCACGGGGATCACCAGCGAGGCGGCGCTGATGGTCGCCTTCCTGCTGGGCGTGCTCGCGCAGCACTCGCCCGGGCTGGCATCAGCCCTGGGCGTGACGGTCACGATCCTCCTCGCCACGCGAACCACGCTCCACCGGTTCGTCTCCACGGTGCTGACGGACCAGGAGGTCCACGACGCGCTCATGCTGGCGGCATCGGCGATCGTGCTGCTGCCGCTGATCCCGAACCGCGCGATTGATCCGTTCGGGGTGCTCAACCCGTTCGCCGTCTGGCGCCTGGCCGTCCTGCTCATGGCGATCAGCGCCTGCGGATACGTGGCGAACCGCGCGCTGGGCCCGCGCTTCGGGCTCCCGCTCTCAGGACTCGCGGGCGGGTTCGTGTCGAGCGCGGCGACCGTGGGTTCCATGGGTGCGCTGGCGAAGGAGCGCCCGGAGCTGGCGCGCCCCGCGCTTGCCGGCGCGCTGCTCTCCTCGGTGGCGACGCCGATCGAGCTGCTCGCGCTGGTCGCCGTCGCCAGTCCCCGCTCCGTCGTCTCGCTGCTCGTGCCGCTGGCACTGGCGGGACTCGCCACCGCGATCTGCGGCGCCCTGGCGATGTGGCAAAGTCCCGCCTCGATCCCCCCGGAGCAGCACCCGGGGCGCGCCTTCAATCCGCGCGTGGCGATCCTGATCGCCGGGCTCATCACCACGGTCACGCTGCTATCGGTCGCGGTCTCGATCGTAGCGGGGAACGGCGGGGTGTCGCTCGCCGCCGCGATCGGGGGATTCGCGGACGCCCACGCGGCGGCCATCGGGGTCGCGTCACTGGTCGAGGGGGATCGCCTCGCACCGTCGCAGGCGGCCCTGCCCGTGCTCGTGGCGTTCTCGACGAACGCCGCGACGAAGGTGGTGATGGCGTACGGGACGAGCACGGGACGATTCGGCCCGGCGGTCCTGGGAAGCCTCGTCCTGGCGGTCGCGAGTGCATGGGCCGGGTTCGCCCTCACGCGCTGACCCGATCGGCGTCCGGGCAGTGCGCTCTGCTCGCATCCTGCCACGCACATCGGGTGCGCCGCCGTGCCCTCGCCCCGTCCTCGTACCACGGGCATCCCGCACGAGCACGGCCCGCTTGCCGGGAGAGTAGACTCGCGGGCACCTGAGACGCGGGAGCGGGAGCCGGGCATGGCGCAAACCGAGACCGAGGGCCGCCAGCTGCTGCCCGGCGCGCTGGCCCGCGCTCGCGACCGCCTCACGGGCGCGTACTTCGGCTGGTGGCTGGTGGGCGTCGCGTTCATCTCGCAACTCGTGACGGTGAGCGCGAACAGCTACGCCACGGGCGCGTTCGTCAAGCCGATGACCACCGAGCTGGACTGGAGCCGCTCTGAGTTCGCGATCGCCCGGTCCGTCGGCCAGTTCGTGGTCGCCGGAGCCGCGCTGTTCATCGGCACCCACGTCGACCGGCACGGGGGGCGGCGGCTGATGGTGATCGGGTGCATCGCGATGTCGGGGGCGCTGTTCCTCTCCGCGTACGTGCACACGCTGTGGCAGTGGCTGCTGCTGAACGGCGTCATCATCTCCGCGGCCTCCTCGATGTGCGGCGGCCTCGTGGTGTACGTGACGCTGTCGAAGTGGTTCGTGGAGCAGCGCGGGCGCGCCGTGAGCACCGCGGCGATGGGCGTCTCGTTCGCCGGCGTGGTGGTGACACCGGCGTCCGCGTGGCTGGTCGAGGAGTTCGGCTGGCGCATGGCCTGGCAGATCCTGGCGGTGTGGGCGTTCGCGCTCCTGCTCCCGATGACCTTCCTGATGCGCGGCACGCCCGAGGAGTACGGCCTGCACCCGGATGGCAAGAGCGCTGCGCAGATCGCGGCGGGCGGCGGCCGGGCGGCCGCGGCCGACTTCGCGCGCTCGCTGACGAGACGGCAGGCGGTGCACACCCCGGCCTTCTACCTCGTGGTGGTCGGATTCGGCCTCGGCGCGATGTCGATCGGCGTGATGCTGCTGCAGATGATCCCGTACCTCACGGACGCCGGGTACAGCAGCCGCTTCGCGGCGTCGATGATGGCCGTGACGTCACTCCCGTCGATGCTGTCGAAGCCGGTGTGGGGCTGGCTGGCGGACCGGGTGGACGCGAAGAGCGCGATCATCGGCTTCGTCACGAACGCAATCGCGCTCGTGATCATCGTGATCGCGGTGCGTGCGCATGCGGATCAGGTGGTGTTCGCCGGGTTCGTGCTGCTGGGATTCGGGTGGGGCGGCAACCAGCCCATGCAGGAGGTGGTCTGGGCCTCGTTCTTCGGACGGCGGTACCTGGGCGCGGTGCGCAGCGCGGGGATCCCGTTCACGCTCCTGATCGGAGCGAGCGCGCCCGTGTTGACCTCGTACTACTACGACCGCGTGGGCAACTATGACGGCGTGCTCCTGATCGTGGCGGCGTGCGCCCTGCTGGGAAGCGTGCTGATCCTCTTCGCCCGCAAGCCCGAGGCCCCAGAGGCCAGCGCCGCCTCGATCGCGGCGTAGCCTCCGCGAGCGATCGCCGCCACGGTCCGCGAACGCGCTCGATGGCGGCATGCGCGCGATCCGCGCGAGCGACCGGAGAAGGCTTGCATCCCCGTGTAGCATGCGTTCAACATCCGCGGACCGAGCACGCGGCGACCCTCCAAGCGAGGCGCGCCAGGGCGGCGAGTCATGAGCATCAGTCAACTCGTCAGCGCGCAGCGAGCCCGCGTCCGCGGAATGTACCGTGGCTGGTGGATCGTGCTGCTGTCGTTCTACACGCAGCTGATCACCGTGTCCGCGGGCGGTTACGTCTTCGGCGTCCTGATCCTGTCGATGCAGAGCGAGCTGAAGTGGAGCCAGGCCGCCATCGTCGGGCCGTTGCTGGTCAATCGCTGGATCAGCGGGCTGCTGTCCATGGTCCTCGGGCCGCTGGTGGATCGATATGGCTCACGCGCGACGATGACGATCAGCGCCGCCGTGGCCGGGCTGGGACTGATCGCGGTGTCCCGCGCCAACACGCTGCTGATGTTCTATGCGGCCTGGGCGCTGTTCGGGGTGGCCCAACCCGGCGTGGGGCTGCTGGGACCGCGCGTGGTGGTGGCCAACTGGTTCGTGCGCAAGCGCGCGCAGGCATTCGTGATCGTCACGCTGGGCACCTCGGCCGCGGGCGTCGTGGCCGTGCCGACGGCCGCGTTCATCGATGAGCGCTACGGCTGGCGGCTGGTCTGGTTCATCGTCGGCATCCTCTGCTTCAGCATCGCGCCGCTGTCGTGGTGGCTCATCCGCAAGCGCCCCGAGGACGTGGGGCTGCTCCCGGACGGCGACGAGCCGGGGACCCTCGCGCAGCCCGCGACCGCACGAGGGGGCCCCGCGGTGGCGGCGGACACGCCGTGGACCGTCAGGGAGGCCGTGCGCACGCGATCGTTCTGGCTGCTCACACTGGGGTTCCTGCTCTGCTCCATGCCGACGTCCGCGATCTTCATCAACCTCTCCGGCTTCGTGCAGTCGTACGGGTTCAGCAAGGCCCTGGGCGCCGGCGTGGTGAGCACGTACGCGTTCGGATCGCTGGCCGCGCGCCCGGTGTGGGGATACTTCCTGGAGCGCCTCGGGCTGCACCGGACGATGGTGGCCTTCGGCGCGATCTACGGGTCCTCGATCGTGCTGTTCGCAGTGCAGACGGGCCTGATCCCGATGTACATCACCGCGTTCATCCTCGGCATGGGGATCTCGGGGACGCACCTGCTGAACGCGCAGGCCCTGCCGGACTACTTCGGGCGGCGCATCGTGGGATCGCTGACGGGGTTCACGCAGCTGCCGAACGTGGCGATCGCAGGGTCCGCACCGCTGATGACCGCGCTCGTGTTCGACCGCACCGGCGGCTACGTCCTGACGTTCCTGTTCTTCGCCGTCGCGTGCTTCGTGGCGGCGGTGGCGTTCATGTTGGCACCGCCGCCGGTCCACCCCAGCGAGCGCGACGGCGCGGGCACGCGCACCCCCGAGGGCGCCGCGAGCGGCGGCGCCACCACCGCGCGGGCGTAGCCCTCCCCTCGGCACGGGCACGAGGCGCGGGCGGGACGTGCCCGCTCGCACCGGCCCTGCCGCCCTCGGCATGCCTGCCGCGCGGGCGCCGAAACGCAACGTCCCCCGGTCGAGGTGCCCGCAGTAGGAACCCGCAGTGGGAACCGGAAGCCCCCCGCCGGCGTCTCAACGGAAACGAATCCGCCGGGCTTCGCGCCCCTGCGATCCGGCGGCAAATGCAGGGAAGGAACCGTCGATGAAACCGCAGGGTCGTGCTCGCTCGCTGCTCGCGCTGATCGGCATGTCTGGCCTGCTCGCGCTGGCGCTCGGAGGGTGGGTGCCCGACCGGACGGTGGATGCCGCCAGCGGCGAACAGACCGGGATCGCTGTCGCCGGCATCGGCTCGGTGTGGGTGACCCCGGACGTCGCCCGCCTGAGCATCGGCGTGTCGAGCACGGCACGCACCGTGGCCGACGCGCGGTCGCAGGCTGCGAACGCCATGCAGGCGGTGCAGAACGCGCTGACCGAGCAGGGCGTGGAGGGGAAGGACATCCAGACCCAGTACTTCAACATCTCGCCCCAGTACTCCTCCGTCCCCGGTTCGCAGCCGACGATCACCGGCTACGTCGTGAGCAACCAGGTGCAGGTCACCGTCCGCAACATCGACAGCGTGTCCGAGGTGCTGGATACCGCCGTGGCGGCGGGCGGGAACGCGGTGCGCGTGAACGGCATCTCCTTCACCGTCGACCAGCCGGCCCGGTACATGGACCAGGCCCGCGAGGCGGCCGTGAAGGACGCGCTGTCCCGCGCCACGGTGCTGGCCCGCGCGGCCGGCGTCTCCGTGGGCCGCCCTCGCTCGATCGTCGAGTCCGGCGGGAACGTGCCGATCCCGGTGGCGCCGCGAGCCGCCGCGCCGTCCGCCATGGACGGAGCGCCGACGCCCGTGAGCCCGGGTGAGCAGCAGATCCAGGTCTCGGTGTCGATCGTCTATGAGGTCAGCTAGGAGATCAGCTAGCGGGTAGCGGGCGGTCGAGGCTCCGAAGCCCCGCCGGAGTGCGCGCGGGGCCTCGACCACATCCGGTACCATTCGTCGACCATGCTGACGCTGGCCGACCTCGTCCGGAACCGCACGATGTCCACGGGCATGGCCGCGACGCTCGCCCTCGCGGCGGAAGAACGCCGCTCGATGCTCTTCGTGGCGATCCCGCGGTTGGCGGGGAAGAGCACCGTGATGCAGGCGGCGCTCCAGTACGCCCCACCCGGCACACCCATGCACCGGCTGTCGAGGGGCGCGGGTCCCGGTCTGGGGATTCCCGCTGCGGGCGGCGGTGGCTACCTCGTGGTCGCCGAGGTCTCGCCGGCCGGCTTCGAGGAATACCTGTGGGGGGCGGAGGTGCGGCGCGTCTTCGCCGCCCTGGGGAGCGGGTTCTCACTCGCGACCGCGCTGCACGCCGGCGGCGCGGACCAGGCGTTCGAGGTCCTCACCGCGCAGAACGGGGTGCCCGACGACCAGGCGGCGCGCGTCGACCTCGTCACCTACATCCGCAGCGTGGGCCCGTGGCACCGCCCGAGCCGCCGCGTGGTCTCGCAGATCCTCGAGATCAACGGCGTCGTGGACGGCCTCCCGGAGGCACGGCTGCTCCACCGCTGGTCCGAGCCCGACGACCACTTTGTCGATGTCGAGCCACCGCTCCGAGTGGGGACGCGGGCCGGCACTCTTGAGCGGTATCGCGCAGAGTTCGACACGCTCGAACCGCGCTGATTCTCGAGCTCGGCGGCGCGAGACGGTTCTGGCATGCGGCACGGCGTACACTGCAGGGCCCCGCAGGAGGGGGAGGGTTCCGCAGCGTCGCGAGGGTGCGCGATGTCCCGTTACCTGCTCGTCCCGGGCGACCCAGCCAGCATCCCCGCCGCGGTGGAGCGCGCCTGCGCGGTCTTCGATGCGGAACGCGGGGCGTCGTTCGTGCTCCTCACACCACGACCGCGGGGCGTCCACAACCGACCCGCCGCCGAGCACGTCGCGACGGCGCACGAGATCATCGCCACGGCGCAGCTGGACCAGGCGGGCGTCCACTTGGAGCGCAGCGAGATCGGCGACGCCTCCCCGCTGCAGGCGGTGCGGGACGAGCTGCGTGCCGCACCGGGCCCGTACGACGGCGTCATCCTGGCCGCGCGGCCGCCCCGCCTCGCGCGGATGCTCGGACTGGACGTGCACGCACGGGCGCGGCGCCTGCCCGTGCCGGTGACGCACGTGTACACCGGCCACCAGGAGGCGCTCGCCGATCCGCTGATCTGGCGCGTGGGCCGCCACGTGGCGCGGCTCGCGGCGCCGCTGCACCGCGTCGCGCGGGCCATCGAGCACCCGCGAGGCATCGCGTGGATCGTGCTGCCGATGGTGCTGTACCTGGCGATCGGGCTCGGGCTCGCGATCTTCGTGAACCACGGGTTCTTCTTCACCGATGCCGTCGCGCTCGCCCTGGACGTGGTGCTCCTGATCGGCCTCGTCGCCTTCGAGCGCGCGGAGCGGCGCCGCCTGCGCCGGCGGCTGCTGGCGGAGGAGGGCATCGAAAGCGCCGAGGGTTCCATCGCGCGCACGGGGGCACGCGGCGACGGCCCGCGGCGTTGACGATGGCGCGAGCGCGCGGCCGCATCGACCGGGATGCGCGCGTGGCGGCATTCGTGCGTGCGATCGCAGCGGCGAACCCGCCGCCTCCGCTCCGCAATCCATACCGGCAGCCCGTGGCCGCGCGAAACCTCGAGCTGTTCCTGCGGCGGCGCGACCCGACCGCCTCGACGATCCTGCTGGTCGGCGAGGCGCCCGGGCACCGGGGGGCGGCGCTTTCCGGTGTGCCGTTCACGTCCCTCGCGATCCTGCTCGGCGAGGGGGACCCGTGGGGTGCCTTCGGCGCGGCCGCCGGGTACGTGTGTCCGCCGGGAGTGCCATGCACCGCCGAGGCCACCGCGCGCGTGGTGTGGGACGGTCTGGCCGAAGCCTTCGGCGACGTGGACCTCCCGCTCACATGGAATGCGGTGCCGGCCCACCCCGCCGGCCCGACGGCGTGTTCGAACTCGAACGTGACGGTATCGCAGATCGCCCTCGGGCGTCCGTGGCTCGAATGGATCCTGGAGTTCGCGCCGAACGCCCGCGTGGTCGCGGCGGGGCGAGCCGGTGAGCGGGCGCTGCGCGGGATCGGCGTGAGCGCGCCCGCCCTTCGCCACCCCTCGCACGGCGGCGCGCGCGTGTTCCGCGACGGGTTGCTGGCGGTGCGCGCGCGACGGCCGGTCTCCCCCGGCGGCACCCGGGACCGCTGGCGGGAGACGGCGCTGGCAGAGTCGGATCGGTCGTAGCGGACGGAGTCCGAGGTGGTCCGCCGGCGCCTCCACAAGGGGATGGGAGAGGCAACCGGCGACCACCAAGAGATCACCGAAGTGGAGGAGCCACGCCGGGATCGGGCTGTACCCGCCACGCGAGCCGGTGCAACGGTCCCGCGTGGGGTCGCGAATGAGGTTCCGCCTGCCGAGACGACACCCCGCCCGCGCTACAACATGCGTGATAGATATCGCTGCACGCGGCGCCCCGTCAACACGTAGGACGCTCATTTCTCCCGATGCCGCCATCCGATACGCCTCCGACATGCGCTGGATGCGCGCCGTCCGGCCAGCTCACACGCACGAACGCTCGGCCAGACCCCGGGAGACCTCGCCGGCGGCTTCCGGCACCGCCCGGGGGCGGCACGCCGATCGCACAGGGCGCTGGATCAGCCCACGGGCATGCGGCGCGCCGAGGCGCCGCCCGCTGCAATGCGCGCTGCCTCGTCTTGTCCGCTATGCCTGCGGCCCCGCCTGTTGCTCGGCCAGCGGACCTACCACCGGCAGTACCAGGCGCTTCCCCTGGTACGTGCTCAACATGAGGTACACCCAGAGGATCAGCGCTCCGAGCCCCACCAGCGGCGTGAGGAAGTACAGCACATACAGGTGCAGGATCCCGATGACCGCGTTCAGCACGATCCAGAAGATCACCCACGCGATGGTGAGGAAGATCGACTGGAACGCGTGGAAGCGCACCGTCCTGTCCTGGTTGTACGGCGCGATCAGCAGGAACACGACCCCGCCGACTGCCCCTAGCAGATAGCACAACAGCCCCACGACGTTGTTCGTCAGCCCCGGCACGGCAGTCGTCGAGGACGGCATGCCCCCGGACTGCGCAGCTCCGCAGTGCGGACAGAACGCAGCACCATCAACTTCCCTGCCGCAGTTCACGCACGCCGCCACGATGCACCCCCGGAGTCCAGCGAATGACACTCGTTATCGCCCTCGGATGCGCGGATTGTAGGCCGCGCGCGCAACCGGCCCCGTCCCGCGCCTCGCTCGTCCCAGCGAGCGGTCCGCCGCACTGCCATGACCGGATCGCGAAATGCCATCCGGTTCGCGATACGCTGGGTGCTCCGCGCGCGTGCGCGGCGGGGGCAGCATGACAGCGGATACCTCGACGGCAAACGTGGGCGCCGGGTGGCCGGGGGCGTTCCACCCCGCTGTCCGTGCGTGGTTCGAGCGGCGCTTCAGTGTGCCCACCGACGCGCAGGCGGCCGGCTGGCCGTCCATCGGGGCCGGGCTGGACACGCTCCTCGCCGCGCCGACCGGTTCCGGCAAGACGCTCGCGGCGTTCCTCGTGGGCATCGACTCGCTGATCCGCGACCCGGCTGCGGGCACCACGATCGTCTACGTGTCGCCGCTGAAGGCGCTGTCGAACGACATCCAGCGCAACCTGCAGCAACCCCTCGAGGAGATCGCCGCGATCGCCCGGGAGATCGGCTGCGACCTGCCGCCGATCACTGTGGGCCTGCGCACGGGCGACACCCCGTCCGCGGAGCGACAGGCGCTCGTCCGGCGGCCGCCGCACATCCTCGTCACCACGCCGGAGTCCCTGTACCTCATGGTGACGGCGGAGCGCGCGCGCGCCACGCTGACCGGCGTCCGCACGGTGATCGTCGACGAGATCCACGCGCTCGCCCGCGACCGTCGAGGCTCGCACCTCGCGCTGACGCTCGCCCGCCTCGACCACATCGTCACGGCCCCGGGCGGCGCGCGCCCGACTCGCATCGGCCTCTCCGCGACGCAGCGGCCGATCGACGAGATCGCCCGCTTCCTGGTGGGCGTGGACGGCGGATCGGCGCGCCCCTGCCGCGTGATTGACCTGGGCCACCAGCGCGACCTCGATCTGCACATCGAGGTGCCGCCCAGCGACCTGGAGGCGGTGCCGCCGAAGGAGCAGTGGGCCGACATCTACCAGCGGCTGGCCGAGCTGGTCGCGGCGCACCGCACGACGCTCATCTTCGTGAACACCCGCACGCACTCCGAGAAGATCGCGCACGAGCTCGCCGAGCGGCTGGGCGCCGACGCCGTCGCGTCGCACCACGGCTCGCTCTCTCGTGAGCGCCGGCAGCGTGTCGAGGAGCGTCTGAAGTCCGGGGAGCTCCGCGCGCTGGTCGCCACGGCGTCGCTGGAGCTGGGGATCGACATCGGCGCGATCGACCTGGTGTGCCAGGTAGGGTCGCCGAGGAGCATCGCAACCTTCCTCCAGCGCATCGGGCGCTCGGGGCACGCGCTCGGATTGCGACCGCACGGACGGCTCTTCCCCACCACGCGCGACGAGTTGATCGAGTGCGCGGCGCTGGTGCGCGCGGTGCGCGGCGGACACCTCGATCGCATCGTGCAGCCGGTCGCGCCACTCGATGTGCTCGCGCAGCAGATCGTGGCGGAGGTGGCCTGCGAGGAGTGGCGCGAGGATGCGCTGTACGACCTCGTACGCAGCGCCGCGCCGTACGCGGGGCTCACGCGCCCGGTCTACGACGAGGTGGTGGAGATGGTAGCGACCGGCGTGGGAGACGGCGCGGGGCGATCGCCCGCCCTCGTGCACCGGGACCGCATCCACGGCGTGCTGCGCCCGCGCCGCGCGGCACGGCTCACCGCGATCACCAACGGCGGGACGATCCCGGAGCTCGGTGACTACCGCGTCGTCACGGAGCCGGAGGGCACCTTCGTCGGCACGCTCAACGAGGACTTCGCGATGGAGTCGCGGGGCGGCGACATCTTCATGCTCGGCAGCACGTCGTGGCGCATCGCGCGCGTCGAGCCGTCCACGGTGCGCGTGACGGATGCGCGCGGAGCGCCGCCGACGATCCCGTTCTGGTTGGGCGAGGCGCCGGGGCGCACGCGCGAGCTCTCGGCAGAAGTCGGTCGCCTGCGCCGCGACGTGACTGCCGGCCTCGACGACCCCGCGCTCGAGGCGCGCCTCGTCGAGGAGTGCGCGCTCCCGGCGACGGGTGCGCAGCAGATGATCGACTACGTGCGGGCGACGCGCGACGGACTGGGCGTCGTGCCGTCCGACACTGACGTGGTGTTCGAGCGCTTCTTCGACGACTCGGGCGGGATGCAGCTGGTGGTCCACGCGCCGTTTGGGATGCGCGTCAACCGCGCGTGGGGCCTGGCGCTGCGCAAGCGCTTCTGCGTCGCGTTCGACTTCGAGCTGCAGGCGGCCGCCAACGACGATGCGATCCTGCTGTCGACCGGCATGGCGCACGCGTGGCCGCTGGAGGACGCGTTCGCCTGGGTGACCGCGCGCAACGCCGAGGACTCCGTGCGCCAGTCCGTCTTCTACGTTCCGCTCTTCCCCACGCGGTGGCGCTGGAACATCACCCGCGCCCTCGCGCTGCAACGCCAGCGCGGCGGCCGGCGCGTGCCGCCGTTCATCCAGCGCATGCGCGCGGACGACCTGATGGCGGCGGTGTTCCCGGAGCAGATCGGGTGCCAGGAGAACCTGGACGGGCCACTGACGCTCCCCGATCACCCGCTGATGCGCCAGACGATGGAGGACTGCCTGCGGGAGGCGATGGACGTCGACGGGCTCGTGGAAGTGCTCAAGCGCGTCGAGGCCGGCGGCATCCGCTACCACGCGCGCGACACCATCGAGCCCAGCCCGATGGCGCACGAGATCGTCACCGGCAAGCCATACACGTACCTCGACGACGCGCCGATCGAGGAGCGGCGTACGCGGGCAGTCTCGCTGCGGCGCGCCCTGCCTGTGGAGGCGCGCGACCTCGCGGCGCTGGATCCCGAGGCGATCGCGCGCGTGGCCGACGAGGCGTGGCCGGAGGCGCGCAGCGCCGAGGAGGTGCACGACGCGCTCCTGGGCTTCGTGGCGATTGCGGAGCCATTCGTGCGCGAGTGGCGTGACTGGCTGCACGCGCTCGCCGCGGCGAGCCGCGCGGCGCACCTGACGGTGAACGGGGCGCGCCTCTGGTTCGCGGTCGAGCACGTGCACGCCTTGCGGCTGCTGTACCCGGGCACTGCACTCGCCGAACTCGACGTGCCCGCGGCGGCCATCCTCCCGGTGGAGCATCGCGAGGCGGCGCGCGTGCTGCTCCTGCGCGGGCACGCGGAGGCCATCGGCGTGACGAACGCCGCCGACCTCGCCGCGCGCGCCGGCCTGGAGCTCGCAGACGTGGAGCACGGCCTGGTGATGACGGAGGCGCAGGGCTTCCTGCTGCGCGGCCGGTACACGCCGGGCGCAACGGGGGACGAGTGGTGCGATCGCCGCCTCCTGGCGCGGATCCACCGCTACACCCTCGACCGCCTGCGCCGCGAGATCGACCCCGTCTCGCGCCAGGACTACATGCGCTTCCTGCTGCGCTGGCAACGCCTCCCGGAGAAGCATCGCGCCGAGGGGCGCGGCGGGCTGCGGGAGGTCCTGGCGCGCCTCGGGGGCTTCGAGGCACCGGCCTCGGCCTGGGAGCCGGACCTGCTGCGGTCCCGCATGCGCGAGTACCACGCGTCGTGGCTCGACGAGCTCTGCCTCGCCGGCGAAGCCGCGTGGGCGCGCCTCACTCCTCGACGTCCCGCGGTCCCCGAGGAGGGCGCCGGCACCGAGGCGCGCATCGGCGGCGGTACGGCGGCCACGCGGGCGACCCCGGTGACGGTCGCCCTGCGGACCGATCTGCCGGCGCTGCTCACCGCCACGCGCGCATATCTCCCGGCACCCGGTTGCCCCGAGGCCGGCGCCGCGGGTGAGATCCTCGAGCTGCTCGAGCGGCGCGGCGCGCTCTTCTTCGACGAGATCGTCAGCGGCACGCGGCGGCTCGCGACGGACGTGGAGCAGGGGCTGCGCGAGCTCATCGGCGGGGGCTGGGTGGCGTCCGACGGCTTCCAGGGGCTGCGCGAGATCGCTGGCGGGCGCCGAGGTGGCCGCCCGTCGCCCCGGCGGACCGGGCTGTACACGCGAGCCGGGTTCTTCGCAGCCAGCGGCGGCGGCCCGCCCGGCCGCTGGTCCGTGCTCCGCGCCCCCGCGGTCGAGCGCGGCGGCGAGGAGGATCTCGCCGAGGCGATTGCGGGGACGCTGCTCCGCCGCTACGGGGTGCTGTTCCGCGATCTCGTGTCGCGCGAGAGCGTCGCGATGCCGTGGCGCAGCATTGCGCAGGCACTCCGCCGCTTCGAGGCGCGCGGCATCGTGCGTGGCGGGCGCTTCGTGCAGGGCGTCGCGGGCGAGCAGTATGCGCTGCCCGAGGCGGTGTCGGCGCTGCGCGAGACGCGTCGCACTCCCCTGGACGGAGAGCGGGTGACGGTGAGCGCGGTCGACCCCGTGAACCTCACGGGGATCTTCCTGCCCGGCGCTCGCATCCCCGCCCAGCGCGGGCGCGTGATCGAGTTCGTCGATGGCCTCCCGGCCGAGGTCTTCCCAGCCGCGCGCCGCGAACGCGACCCCGCGACGCCGCGGACCTGACGGCCCTCGGCGGGCGGGCAGTCACGGGGTCAGACAGTCTCGATGGTGTCCCGCCGTGCCGGGGCGTCCGCGTCGCCCCGAGCCGACGCCTGGCGCAGCCGGGCGAACTGGTCCTGCATCGCGCCCTGCATGAAGCGGCCGTCCGTGCTGTGCAGCACGAACCGCGCGCCGAGCTCGATCGCGGCCAGCGAGTCCTCCACGTTCTGGTGGTGCACCATGACGGGGACATTGCGTGCCCCCGCTCGCGCCACCACGTCGCGGATGACGTCGAGGTACTTCGGGTTCTTCGTCTCGTCGGGGATGCCGAGCGAGGTCGTCATGTCGTTGGGTCCGATGAAGATGCCGTCGATGTCGCCGACGTCCAGGATGGCGTCCAGGTTGCGCTGCGCCGGCTCGCTCTCGATCCCGATGATCACGATGCTCTCGCGGCGGCGGTTGGCGAGGTACTCCTGCGTGCGCGCGCTGGGAAAGATGCCCTCCGCGATCGCGCGGCGCAGGTACTCGCCCTTCAGCGGGTGCCACTTCGCCGTGCCGACGGTGTCGCGCACCTCCTCGACGGTCTCGCAGTAGGGGACGAGCACGCCCGCGGCACCGGCGTCCAGGGCCATGGCCACCCAGTGCGCCATCGGCACGGGCACGCGCACGATCGGCGTGATGTTGATCTCGCGCAGCATGCCGCTGAGCTCCTGGATCTCCTTGCGATCGCGCGACCCGTGCTCGCTGTCGATCACGACGTAGTCGAGCGTGCTGCCTGCCAGCGCGCTCTTGAACCGCGTGGTGCCGATCGCGGACAGCATGCAGCCGAAGACCATCCCGCCGCCTCGCAGGCGCTCCTTCAGGTCGATCGCATTCATGGGGACTCCTCCATCTGATCTGCCCGAGCCGGCAGACCTGCCTGGCCGGTGTGTGCGCTCGTCATCGCGGGCAGATAGTAGGCCCCCGGTGCGCGGATTCCAACGCGCCTCGCGAACAGTGGGGAACCCGCACGCGCGCAGCGAGCGCGCACGGGCGGCGTGCGCGCGCATGGACCGGCCGCTCTGCGAGACCTCAGATCTGTGAAGGCTCAGCGCGCACCGATCGAGGTTGCCGTTGGGGCGCTAGCCGCGCTCCACCGGCGAGGCCGTTCGCTCTCCCCGATCGTCGCGGCCGCCAGTGGATGCGGGGGCACGCGACGCGCAGGGCTGACACCACAGCCTGCCATCGTTGGGCACCGCATGACGGAGCACGACCTCCTCGCCGCAGGCCGCGCAGTCCACTCGACCGCGAGGCGCGGGCGGCTCCACTTCCGGCTCGGCCTCGGTGATCGTGAACAGCCCGGTGTCCGGGATCAGGCGATAGGCGATGTCCTGTGCCCGGCGTGGGTCCTCCACCCCGGGCGCCCACGTGCTGACCAGGTCCCGCACCGCGGAGCGCACGGAGACGCGCACCGCACGCGACGCCTCGAGGTCCGTGAACACGGCGGCCAGCTTACCGACGTCGTGAACGCGCAGGTCGCTCTTCCCCACGCTGCACCCCGTCGCGGTGGCGACGGCGTCCGCGGCGCATCGCGCGGTCTCCAGGGTCACGTTCAGCCGGTGCGGGGCCGCGGGGAGGTCGAGGCCCAGCGCCTCGGCGGCTGCCAGCGCCATCCGCACGCCGAGCGTGATGCCGGCGCAGCGGTGCCCGTGCGTCACCGCCGCCGCGCGAATCCGATCGCGCAGCCACACATCGCCGGCCGCGGACAGGCAGCATTCCGCCTCGAAGGCGTCGGCCAGCCCGGCGATATCGTCCATCCGCGTGCGCAACAGCCGGCGCCCGTCCATGCTGCGGAGCGCGACGCGCCCCGGATTGCCGCCGCCCGCAGGCTGCTCGATCTCAGCGACCGCACCCAGAACATCGTGCTTGAAGCCCTCGACGACGACCACGTCGGCGGTGCCCGCGAAGCGGGATACGAGATCGGCCAGTCGCATGGCCGGCTCGGGGCCGCGCACGAGGATGCCGTCGCTGGCGCCGAAGATCACGGCGCTCGCGCCAGCCCGGGCGAAGAGGTCCGTATCGGACCCCGGCTTGTCCAGCGGCAGCGGATGGTGGGACCGTTTGATCGCGCCGACGGCATACCCGCGCCCGTTGAGCTCCGTGATCAGGCCCACCGCCAGCCACGTCTTCCCGACGTTCCTGCCGGGTCCACGTACGCGCAGGACGGGGAGCGAGGGTGCCATGGACATGGCGCCTTTCCGGATCGATTGGCCTCGACTCGCGAGGCTCCGAGCGTGGGTTATGCGCGAACGCCGGGCGACGCACGGAAGTATGCACCGCCAGCACATCCCCGGCAGAGCACGGCATCCCAGCGGATCACCTGCCGGCCGTTCATGATCTCCTCAGCGCACGCCGAGCATTCGACGCGGACGCCCGCGCGTCCCATCAGCGCCGTGAGGTCCTCGAGCAGCTCGACGGGCGTGACCTCGAGCAGCTCGTGCGCCGGCATCGCGGCGTACCCGGCCAGCTGCGCGTAGTAACGCCGGGACTCCTCCGGCGCGTAGCGGGCCGCCGCCTGGCGGATGCCCGCCCGCGGCGCGATCCTCACCGCCCGCCCGTCCGTGACGTCGACGAAGACCGCGGCGACCTTCCCGTAATCGTGGACGCGCAGCGTGCGATGCCCCACCGCGCACCCCGTCGCCGCCTCGATGCCGTCGACGAAGCAGCCGTCCGTCTCGACGAACGCCAGGAGCCGGCGCTCCACGGGATCGGGGTCGAACCCCAGCGCTTCGACGCCAGCAAGCCCGATGCGCACGCCGAGCACCTGCCGGGGACAGAGCCGCCCGTGGCGCTCGGCGCTGGCGTCAAGCGCCTGCTGCAGGCGTTCGCTGATCGGAACCGCGGCGAGCGTCACCGGACACCTCCCGGCCTGGGTACGGCGCGGCGCGTTCCACCGCGCCGTACCCGAGTCCCTTCGTTACGCCTTCGTGATCCGAACACACGTCTCTTTGTGCAACGCCTGACCCGAGATCGGGTCACCCTTGATCGGGCGGAGCCCGCTGTCACTCGTGCCGCGCCCCTTGGCGTTCTTGCCCAGGGCGGTGTGACCCCAGCCGTGCTGCAACCCGACCACCTCCGGGTGCATTCGCTCGGTGGTGTGCACCGTGGCCTTCACCTTGCCATGCGGCGATTCCACCCACACCTCGTCACCATCGGCGACCGAGAGACCCGCAGCGGTATCCGGGTGGATCATCAGCGGCCCGCTGCGCTTGATCTCCAGCAGCCACGGGTTGTTCTGGGTCCGCGTGTGAGTGTGGCTCGCTTCCTTCCAGTTGATCAGGAAGAGCGGGAACTCCTTCGACGGCTGCCAGTCGCGCGGCGCGTACACGGGAAGCGGATCGACAGGCTTCCCGTCTGCGTCCTTCTTGCCCTCGAGCGCCTTCGTGTAGAACTCCACGCGCCGGCTTGCCGTGGAGAAGCCCTTCATCACCTTGCCACCCACGACCACACCGATGACCACGCCCCCGGCGGTCTTGTCCTTGTCGTAGACAAGCGTCCCGTCGGGTCGCGTCGCGCCGGGCGCCGGCGCAGCACCTGCCGCCGGAGCACCTGCTGGTGCAGCACCCGCCGCCGGAGCAGCCGGTGCGGTGTCATAGAACGCCGTCGCCAGGGCTGTGGCGGATACGGGGACGGCGTACTTCTCGTACGCGGTGCCGATCTTGTCGACCCACGTTGCGCCCGGCAACGCCTTGTGCTGCTCAAGGGTGAGCCCGGAGGCGCCTTCCTTCAGCTCCTTGGACAACTGCTCTTCGTACCACGCGGTCAGATCCTGCACCGGCTGGCCGGAGACAGCGCCCAGGTTGAAGAAGTCCTTGCCGCTCTTGTCTTTCAGCCCGAGCTTCCGCCCAAGCGCCGCGACGAACTCGTATTCCGCCAGCTGGCCGAAGATCGGCTTCACCACCGGCTGGCGAAGTCCGATCACGGACCAGGTCACCCAGTGGCTGTTCACGTCGTACCGCTCGAGGTATGTCGTGCCCGGGATGACGTAGTCGGCCAGCATCGCCGTCTCGCTCATCATCGTGTCCACGACGACGAGCGTCTCCAGCTTCGCCAGCGCCTTCGCGACATTCTGCGAGCCCGGGACCGACTTCATGACGTTCTGGAAGACCAGGACGCCGATCTTCGGCTGGTACGGCCCCTTGCCCTCAGCGAGGTTGGCAAAGGTCTGCGTGTAGACCCCGGAGCTGTGCCCGAGGGGGTACTTCGACTTCTCATCGAAGCGGGGCTGCTTCAGTGTTGCGGCCGCGCTGGCGTCGGCCTGGGCCTGCGAATACTTCGACCCGCGCTTGTCGGGGATCATCATCCCGCCGGGGCGGTCGAACGAGCCGATCAACGCGTTCAGGAGGGCGATCGCCCGCCCGCCCTGCACACCGTTGGAGTTCTGGCCGGGGCCGCTCCAGACGTCGATCAACGCCGGCTTGGTGGTCGCCACTTCTCGCGCGATCCGCTCGATGGTGGCTGCCTTGATGGTGGTGATCTTCTCGGCCCACTCCGGCGTCTTGTCCTTGACATACGCGGAGAACTGGTCAAAGCCGACGGTCCACTGGGCGACGAAGTTCTTGTCGTGGAGATTGTCGCGGATGATCACGTGCGCCATGGCCAGTGCCAACGCGCCGTCCGTGCCCGGCCGCACCGCCAGCCACTCGCTCGCTCGCGCGGCGGTGTCTGACATGTACGGATCCACGACCACCAGCTTCGCGCCCCCCTCGAGTGCCCGCGTGATGATGCGGGGGAGGTGGACCCACTTGATCGCCGAGGTCGGGTTCCAGCCGAAGAGCATCACGTACTTCGACTGCAGGAAGTCGGCCAGCGGTCGCTCGTGCCCCATCACGGCGATGAACGACGCCTTGCGAGATACGTCGCAGAGGTTCGCGTGGTTGGAGTAGTTCGGCGTGCCGTAGAGCGCGCAGAAGTCCTGCTGCGGGTGCGTGAACGAGTGGTCCTCGCTGAGCCAGAGGAGCTTGTGCGCCTCACCCCCGTCACGCAGGGTCTTCATCTTGGCGGCGATCTCGGAAACCGCCTGGTCCCAGGTGATCTCCTGCCACTTCGGGTCGGCGCCCTCCGACTTATCGGGGTTCGTGCGCTTCAGCGGCTTCTTGACGCGCTCCGGGTCATAGAGGGCCATGATGCCCGCGTTGCCCTTCGGGCAGATCGCGCCGCCCTCCTTGCAGCCTTTCTCGACGGTGTACCCGTCGAGCCAGTCGGAGGAGATGTTGGTGTAGTTGTTCGGGTTCCAGTTGTTCGGCTCGATCTTGTCGACGACGCCGTCCACCACGTGAACCATGATCCCGCATTGACCGCCGCACATGTTGCAGCAGCTGGGGATCCACTTGCCCGCCTGCCGGCCCCACTGTGCGGCGCCCTCGGCGTTCGCGACGAGTGCGTGCTCGCCGGAACGCGTGCCGACGCCGGACACCGCCGCCGCCGCTGCGACGCCCACGGTCGCTCCGGCGCCCAGCTTGATCAGGCGCCTGCGCCCGATCTGGTTGTCGTTGTCGTTAGACACGAGACACCTCCTCCGCCGCCGTACCCTCGTGGTTCGGCAGCAGCCACTCGCCGATCCCGAACGCGATCAGACCGAGCCCCACGATGCCGGTGGTGAACAGCCACTCCATCACGCTGGGCACGTAGTCGGTCGTGACGCGCGCGGACTCGAACGCGGCGCTGATGCCCACGACCTGCTCCGAGGCCAGGCCGGGGATGACGATGTTGAGACGCACGGCCAGGAACCCGATGACGATCAGCCCGCAGGCGATCGCCACGAACCGGGCGTCGCGACGCGTGGGCAGCACGAGGATCGCCAGCGGGAGCAGCGTCCCCACGCCCAGCTGCCAGATCCAGAACACCCACCAGTACGGCCCGGCGTAGATCAGCTTCAGGTTCTGCACCTGCCCCTGGGCGTTGCCGTAGAAGCCGGTCAGCGTCTCGGAGAGCATGAAGAGCAGATCCAGCAGGACCAGGCCCAGCACCAGTGTCCCGAGCGCCACCACCGTGTCACGGTTGCGCCGGAGGCCGTCCTGGAAGATCGCGCTGATCAGGGCGAGCAGCGCGCCGCCGCTGGCGAGCGCGGATACCAGGAAGAGGATCGGGAAGAGCCCGCCGTGCCAGCCGGGCCGCGCGGACACCACGCCGAAGAGCGACCCGACACCACCATGGAACATGATGGCCAGCGGCACGCCGATCGTGGCGAGCACGCGTACCACCCGCGTGTCGGCGGCGCGCGCCGCCTCGGACGTGTCGTGATTCCCCAGCGCCAGGATGCGATACAGTGACGCGCGCCCGCTGGTGCCCCGGCCGCCCACCACGAAGTCATGCCGCAGCACGAACCAGAGCTCGAGCAGGATCAACACGAAGTAGGCCGTGTACAGCCAGATCATCCACGCCATGGGCGAGATGAAGTTCGGGTACACCAGGACGTGCCACGCGCGGAACGAGTGCCCCAGGTCCGCGGCGATCGAGAGCAGCGCGAGGAGGAGCGTGACGACCGCGCTGTAGAGCGCCAGCCGGCCGACCTGCTCGAACTGCTTGACCCGGAAGACGTACACGAGCGACGAGACCAGGAAGCTCCCGGCGCTCAACCCGATGAAGTAGATGTACGCGGCCACCCACAGCCCCCACGGAACCAGGTTGCCGTAGTTCGCGTTGTCGTGTCCGTGCGCGATGCGGTCGTACCAGGCCCAGGAGCCCGCCGCGATGGCGGCGATTCCCGCGACCCAGAAGATCAATTTCAGGTTCTTGGCCATCAGCGGATCCCCCTCGTCACAGCAGGTAGTAGACGTTGGGCTCGGTGCCCAGCTCTTCCTTCAGACGGACGGGTTGCCGCTGCGTGAGCAGCCGCGACACCGCGCTGTCCGGGTCGTTGAAGTCACCGAAGAAGATCGCCTTGCCGGTGCAGGTCTTCGCGCATGCCGGCCAGCGCCCGGCGGCCTGGTCGTAGTTGCCCTGCTCGTCCTGCAGGTGCACGCAGAACGTGCACTTCCTGACGTTGCCGATGGGCGACGTCTCAGGCTCGCGCACGCGGAACTGCCGGTACTCGGGCGAGGGCACCGCCGCGTACGGCGTCTTCTCCGCCACGGCCGCGTAGTTCTCACCGAAGTCGAAGTACCGCGCCTGATACGGGCAGGCCACCATGCAGTACCGGCAGCCGATGCACCGGTCGTAGTCCACGACCACGATGCCGTCCTGCTTGCGCTTGAAGGTCGCCCCCACAGGGCACGCTGACACGCACGGCGGGTTTTCGCAGTGGAAGCACGGCTTGGTCATGAAGAGGGGGCGGTCGCCTGGCCGCTCCCCGAAGCCGTTCTCGACCACCACGGTGTACGAGACGCCCGGCGGCGTCTTGTTCTCCGACTTGCACGCAACCATGCAGGCCTTGCAGCCGACGCAGCGCCGGGTGTCGATCACCATCCCGTAGCGCTTGGTCTGCTTCGCGTCGGCCGCCGCCGCCGCCGGGGCAAGGAGCGGAGCGAACTGGCTCCCGGACGCGATGGCCACCGCCAGCGAGGCAGCGCCGATCTTGAGCAGGCGCTCGACGACTTCCCGGCGGTCCACGGTGGCGCCGCCGGCGGGCTCAGGCGCCTCGCCGGGGGTTCCAGATGACTCAGGTGCGAGTGTCACGAACGGTCCTCCGTTCCGCTGCCCTGCACGTCCGGCCGCAACGAACGGGGGTGCGAACGTGTACCGGCTACGTGGTCATGAAATAAGCCGCTCGCGCGCGGGGGGTGGTGCATCCTCGCTCCTTCGTGCCTGTGTGGACATGCAGCATTCACAGCACGAAGGATCGTCCCCGGGGGCGTTAGGGAGATCGGCGAAACTGGTCGGGATGCGTCGCCACTTGTGCTGATCTTCACAAGTCGGGGCTTACGCAAGAAGAGCGCCCAGGGGATGCATAGCATCCCCACAATCCGTGATGCACGGATTACCTAGCTGTCGGCTCCATGTACCCGTGATGGATCGCGTACTGGACGATCTGGGCACGGCCCTTCAGTCCCAGCTTCCGCATGAGGTGCGTGCGGTGCGTCTCCACGGTGCTCACGCCGACGCCGAGTTGGTCGGCAATCTGTTGTCCGGAGTATCCCAGCGCCGTCAGCTTCAGCACCTGCTCCTCCCGCGCGCTGAGCGCGGGCGTGGACTCGCTGCACTTCCGTTCCTCCGTTGTGGCGGACGGCGTGCGGTGGACGAAGAGGTCCATGAGTGAACGCATCAGCGTGCCGTCCACCAGCGCGCCACCGCGCTGGGCCGCGCGAATGGCGTCCACGAGCGCCGAGTCCGCCGCCGCCTTGAGCACGTAGCCCGCGACGCCGATCTCCACCAGCTGGCGGAAGTACTCGTGGTCGTCGTACACGGTGAGAATGACGATGTGGATCCCGGGAACGTGGGCCAGCAGCTCGCGGGCGACCTCCAGGCCGTTCCTGCCGGGCATGCCGATGTCCAGCACGAGGACGTCCGGGAGCAGGTCCAGCGCCAGCCGGACGGCCTCGTCCCCGTCGGCGGCCTCCCCGACCAGCTCGAAGTCGGGCTCGCGCTCCAGGATGTGGCGCAGCCCGGCCCGCACCACGGCATGGTCGTCTGCGATCAGGATGCGGGTGGCCGTCACGAAGTCACCTCCAGCGGAACCTCGACGAACACGGCGGTGCCCATCTCGCTGTTCGATTCGATGGTAAGGGTGCCCCCCACGAGCTGCGCGCGCTCTTCCATGCCGAGGAGCCCGAGCTTCGCTTCGGTGCGATCGCTTCTCAGCACCCGCGCTGCGTCGAACCCTGCGCCGTCATCCTCGACCACCAGCACGGCGACGGCCCCGCGCACGTTCAGGACCACGCTCACGTGGTGGGCGTTGGCATGCCGCGCGACGTTCGTGAGCGCCTCCTGCGCGATCCGGTAGAGCGCGGTCTCACATTCCGCCCGCAGCCGCACACCGACAAGCCCCTCCGCACTGAAATGCGCGTCGATCCCGTGTTCGCGCCCGAAGTCCTCAACGTAGGCGCGTAGCGCCGGTGCGAGCCCCAGGTCGTCCAGCGTGCTCGGGCGCAGGTCGCGCGCGAGGTGGCGCATCAGCTCCAGGGCCTCCCCCGCCTGCACGCGCAGCCCCGCGGTGAGCGTCGCCACTTCGGGGGAGCCGGACGCCCGATCCACGCGCGCCAGCCCCATCACCAGCGAGGAGAGCGCCTGTCCCGCGTCATCGTGCAACTCGCGCGCGATGCGGCGGCGCTCGTCCTCCTGGGCGGTGATCACCTGCGCGAGCAGCTGCCCGCGCTCCGCCTCCTTCTCGCGCAACCGCTCCGTCATGTCGTCGAACTCCCTGGCCAGTGCGCCGACATCGGGGTGGTCGTACAGGCTCCCGTGGTCGGCCGGGCGACCTCGGCCGACCGCCCGCGCGAGATCGGCGAGGCGCGCGATGGGCCGCGTCAGCACGGTCGCCACGGCGTAGCTCACCATCAGCCCGACCCCCAGCGTCGCCGCGGTGAGCCCCAGCAGGTTCGTGGTCAACGCATCCACCCGCGTATCCAGCCGCCGCGTGGCGAGACCGATGCGGAGCACGCCCAGCCGACCCTGCTGCAGCTGGTACGCGAGGTCGCGCACGTGCCCCTCGTCGGTATCGAGCAACGCGAACGAGTACCCCGCCCCGCCGGGGATGGGATTTGCGACGCGCAGCCCCTGCGGGACCCGGGTGCCGAGGGTGCTCAGCCGCACCTCCCCCTGCGAGTCCAGGAGCATGACGTAGCGCACGTCCGGATCGGCAGTCTCCAGCGCCGTGAAGATGCGGTGCAGACCGAATAGGTCGTTCGTCAGGAAGCCCTCGGTCGCATCCACCTCCAGGTCGCGCGCGATGGAGAGGCTCCGCCGGTCGAGCTCGTCGTGGGAGATGCTGGCGAGCGTCAGCCGGGCGTGCACCGTCCCGGCCAGCCCGAGGATCACGATCGGGAGGCCGATGGCGAGGATCATCTTCGTGCGCAGACGCAGGTGTCGCATCCGCCCCCCTACGGCACAAGCCCGTGCGAGCGCAGGTACTGGCTCATCTCGCGCACGCTGTTGTATGAGCGGTCGTCCGGGACGATGTAGCGATCGACGCCCAGGCGCTTGAGGATCGCGACGCCCTCGGGTTGCTTCGACATGTCGATGAATACGCTCTGCAGATCGGCCTTGAGCTCGGGCTGGAGGCGCGGATCCACCACGATCGGGTTCCCCCCGTACGGCCCCCAGCGCTCGATGACGCGCACGCGAGCGGTCAACGCCGGCTCGCGGGCAGCGAGGTAGTCGAAGACCACGCTGTCCACCGTGGCCCCCGCCACGACGCCGTCGCCCACCGCGACCACCGAGCGATCGTGAGCGTATGTGAAGATCGTCCGGCTGAAGAAGGTCGGCGGCGTCCACCCGCGCGTAGCGAGCTGGTACATCGGAACCAGCCGTCCGCTGTTCGACATGGGGTCGGTGAAGGCGAAGCTCGCCCCGCGCAGGTCCTCCAGGGACCGCGCCGCGGACTCCGCCGGTACGACGAGGTAGGAGTAGTACTCGGCGGCCCCGTTGATCTCCGGGGCGGCGCTCAGCTCCATCCCGAAGTCCTGGTGGCCCAGGACGTACGGGTAGGTGCAGACCATGGCGACCGGCACTGCCCCACTCCGCACGAGTTCGTTGATCTCGAAGTACGTCTTGCCCTGGATGAGCTCGACCGGACGGCCGAGTTGGGCCGCCGCGTACGCCCCGAGATCCTGGTACAGGGAGGAGGTCCGGCCGGGCGACAGCATCGGCGCGGCGGCGAGGCGGATCGCCCCGGCGGCCCGCGCGCCAGGGTCCTCGACCGTGCCTTCCACCCGCCCGAAGTCGATCGGGATGTGCCCGGAGGAGCATCCGGCGATCATGGCGCCGAGGAGGCCGGCGCCGATGCTCCCGATAGCCTGTCGGCGGCTGATCTTCCGCGATTCCCGGCTGGACGGTCGCATTGCCGCTCTCCCCGGGGGGAATGGCGAGCCGAAATCGTTGACACCTCCATGTAAACAGGGAACCGCGCGATCGGAATCCGCAATTTCGCGGGCTCAGGTGCGAAGAAGCGCAGTGCGGCATCCGCCACACACGAGCGGCGGGGAAGCGCATTTCGGGGGCGCCGGCGCGTATGCGGACCGCGAACCGGTGGCGCGGGGGCCGGAGTGCCCCAAATCGCCGCGGCACCGGGTGGCGTCTAACGGCTGCGCGGCAGCCCGAGGCCTCGCTGCGCGACCTGGTCACGCATGATCTGCGTGCTGCCGTGGTTGATCCCGGACTGGAACGCACCCAGCACGTTGTGCGCGTACAGGCCGCTCTCGATGGCGTCTTCGGCGCCGTTGAGGAGCTGGCAGTACGGACCGAGGAGCTGGGCGATCGTCTCCGTGGTCTTCACGCCGTGCTCCGGTGACCACACCTTCTCGGCGCTGCCCTCGTACGTGAACTTCCCGTTGTGCTCCACGATCGACATGCTGCGCAGCGTCATCAGGCGGCAGACCTGCGCCTCCGTCCACACCTCGGCGATGCGGTCCCGGGCGGAGGGGTCGTTCTTGATGTGCTCGGCCGTGACGCCGTTGGCCGGGTCCTTGAGCCAGTTCACGAGGTCTTCGTCGCGCTCCACCGAGCGGAGGTAGCGCGAGGCGCCGACGCGGTCGAGGTTCAGCCCCATCGCGCTCAGGTTCCAGCCGTTGTGCTCCTCGCCCAGCAGGCAGGAGGCGGGCACCCGAACATCCTCGAAGAACGTCTCGTTCGTCCGGTTCTCGCCGTACGTGGTGCCGCGAGGCGCCCGCGGCTCGTTCTGGATCGTCCACAGCGGACGCACCGTGATGCCCGGCGTGTCCATGGGGATCAGGAAGATCGAGATCCCGGCGTTGCGCTTCGACTCGGGATCCGTACGCGCCATGAGGTAGATGTGCGTGGCGCGGTGCGCGCCCGTGGTGTACATCTTCTGGCCGTTGATGACGTAGTCGTCGCCGTCCTTCGTCGCGCGGCATTGCAGGCCCGCGAGGTCCGCGCCGCCCGAGGGCTCCGTGAAGCCGAGGCAGAACGACAGCTCGCCGCTGATGAGCTTCGGGATGAAGTAGTCCTTCTGCTCCTGCGTGCCCCCCGCGAGGATCGTGGGAGCGCCGCTGCCGCCACCGCCGACGCTGAAGCCGACGCGTGCGAATTCCTCCTCGACGATGTACTGGTCAAGGCGGTTTCCGCCCTGACCGCCGTACTGCTTCGGCCACGAGATCGCGCGCCAGCCGTTGTCGCGGATCTTGTCGTACACCGCGCGTGCCTTCGGCCCGCGGCTGCCGAGCTCGTCCTGCTCCTCGGCGACTTCGTCGGTGATCTCGCGCGCGATGAAGTCCTGGATCTTCTGCTGGAGGGCCCGCTGGGCCGGTGTGTACGCGAATTCCATCTCATCCCTCCCCGGGGCGACCTCGCCAGCGCGAGGCCATCTGTCGGTCGTCGACCGCCGGCCGCCGCATTCGACTTCGGGGGCCAGCGTGAATGATAACGGATGGTATACGCCGGCCCACTCCCGATCGCAATCCGGTCCGGGTGCCCCTCAGTGGTGGTGCGTGCGCCGGACGGAGCCCGGGTCGGCGCGCCGCCGAGGACTGCGCTGGGACATCGATGTCCGCGATCGGCGGCGCGAGCTGCGCCCGCCGGTGACGTCGGGGAGCCGCATCAGCGGGTTGACCATCGTGGTCTTCCCCGCGCCGCCGGGTCCCACGATCTCCACCGTCTCCTCGACTTCTCTTGCCGAGCGGTACGCAGCGGGATCGCGCGCCTCGGAGCGCCATCACCGGC
>Ga0172380_10001926_pt1 | contig 34488 bp, 61 predicted proteins | sample Leawe162metaG_FD_119747 | JGI IMG/M metagenome (GOLD analysis project Ga0172380, IMG submission 119747) | Leachate microbial communities from a municipal landfill in Southern Ontario, Canada - Leachate well 162 metaG | ecosystem: Engineered > Solid waste > Landfill > Unclassified | place...
AATTGCGACAGTTTTATATGTACGGTCATACAGTGCGGCAGGAAAGCTTAGTGCTGGACACCGTAATAAGTTTCTCGGTTACTGACCGCCATGGTGAGGATGTTGGCCGTGTCACTTTTTCTGCCACGCCAGAGGAACTTTCTGACCCATTGGTTATGCAGGCTAAGCTTAAACCCAATGTGGGCGCACTTCTTAAACACAACTACGAAGCCAATAAGTCGGCAGGTGCAAACTAATGACACGTGACCGCAACTTAAATTACGTAGAAGAACAGGTGCAAACCGTAGTCATACGTAATGATAGCCGGGGTAATTTTATTATTACCGGTGTAGAAACTGCGGGCGGAGGCCAGATGTACCTAACGCCGGGTGCCAGCGCAGAGATACGCATGGTAAACCGTTTGCGGGGTGACCAAGAAATGCGGGTGCTTGATTTTAGATTAGAGGCTCAAGTGCAGGATGTATGCGCAATGCCTATGAGTCGGTTAGCGGCTTTGCAGCAGCGTATAGAAGGTGAGATACAAAGGCGGCGGAATACCCGTGCTGACCGGCGAGGCGGTATTAACTTTGTGGCCGAAGATGAAATGCTGGATATGCCCAGCTACTGGGTGCCGCCACCATCAACTGCTAAGCCCGAGCGTATCCGCAAACCAAAACCGGTGCCAATTGCGGCAGAAGAAGAAAAACAACAAATGCGGCGCATATTAGACTTGGAGTAACACAACATGCTTTGGCTAGACTTCTTATTATTCGGCAACGGTTACGGCATGCAAAGCCCGTACCATGATGATAAGTTTTACTGGCTGGTGGATACCAACCAAAAAGACCGCAAAGGTAAAAACGGCAGGCTGTACAGATTTTGCGGCGGCCTTGGTGCACAACTACAAAGCTATGAGTGGTTTGCACCACCTGCGGGTACACGTAGGACACTTTGCGGCGTTGAGTATAAAATAAACTACACAATACGCTATTGCTTATTGCGGGTGGAGTGCTCATGGGAAGCTGTAGATGCACCACCGGGGTTAGATGCTAAGCACGCGTATATACGTATGTTAAAATCTGAACTTGACCAGCTATAAACAAGCTATAAAGTAAGCTATCAAAAATTGGATACGCCTGCTTCAAATTAGACACACAAAATTGTATAGTATAAATACAGACAAGGTTATGGGGTTATGCAATGCTACCAACGGCAGCAATTAATAGTTTGGCGGTGGCTTATGGTGATATGCTTAGCGCTAACCAGTGCCTTACTGAAAACGGGGAAAACCAGTTTGCCACTACTATTGCGGCAAGGTTAATAAACGCTATTACTAGCCAAACCCTAGGCGCTTGTTATGTTGATAACCGGTTTTATGGTGGGTGCCTTCGGGCATTTGGGCATGGCCGTTACGTTATAGAAGATAACGGGCATATGCGTTGGCACGCTGCTGCTATGCCGGATACGCAATTACGTACATGGGTATACCAAAACGTAATAGAGCCTATTGCTAGGTTTTGGGCTAATAGCGGCGAGTGCGAACATTGGCGGGGTACGGGCGATTACAGGCTTACCGCAGAGTACGCCGCAATTCTGTACAGTGCAGATACTTTGGCAGGTTCTGCTATTACAGACTGGTGGCATAGCTTTTCTAACCACAACGAGTGGGCGTTGGTAAGCCCGCGCCTGCCTACGCATTTGAGTAACCACCCGCAATTATCGGGGTATGCGTGGCTAAGGGAATTGGCTGCCGCAGTAAACCGTTCTTTTGAGGCTAATAACAATTGCCTTGATAGCTACCAGCAGACGCAGGGCGCGTTGCCCGCTTTCGGCAGCCCGCTTACCGCGTTTGGGTGCGTGCAGGGTTTGCGCTTAGCAGAGAGCGTCGGGCCTACGCAGCCCGCAAACATAACCGTTGACCGCTACAGCGAAGAGATACTGGGGCAGGAATTAAATGGCGCTACAATTAGGGCGGCAGGGCGTTACTACGCGCTGGGCGGCGCTGTGGGGCGCACGAGGCCCCGTTTAGACAGGCTAAGCCGTTATGAGGTTACTTTATTTCCAGTATCCCCGCCGCAAACGGAGGCGCTGCGGGATACTTATGAGTTTGTGCAGGTAGCGCGGGTTTATGCCATACACGCGGCGGAGCGCACCGCGCTTGTGGATTTGCGGCTGGGGTATGTACCGGAATTAACGCGTATGTATGGGCGGCGGTTTAGGGGTATGGCGGAGGCAGCTAGGGAAAGGGAAGGTGAGCACAGTAATTTTGCCAATATGTCTTTCCACATTATGCCGCATGAGGTTTTATTTTTAGCTGATAGTACGGATGGCGGGTTATTGCGGTGCGTAATTAGTTTTGATACGCCTGCGGAGCGCCGTGAGCGCCCTGCACGCAATGCTGCCATGTTTGACGGGGTGCGTACCACTGGGCCTGCCAACGCGGAGGTGGCGTATGTAAATATTACACTAGCCGCAGGTGGCACAGGCACAGTGCTGGCCAGTGATAATGCGGGCCGTTTGGAATGGCGCAACGCACCTACTGAGCCGCAAGGGTTGGTATCGCCTGAGCACAGGCGGCTGGTGCAGGAATACCAAATGCGTATTGAGCCAACACCGCGCATAGGTGAGTTTATGTTTACGTACCTTGTACCGGCCAGTGTTGCTGAAAATGATACGCAGCGGGATGGCGCACCTTTACCGGCTATGGGCGAAACGGCGTGCCGCAGGTATGGCGGTACAATGATTGTGGTGCCGGGTACTGACCGCATTGCTACCATAAGCGATGTAAGGGCTGAGTACGATGTACTGCAACGCCACAGCGTAATAACAATGATGGTGGTGGAGTGTAACGACAACCAAACTGTGGCGGGTAGGATTTGCACCCCGCTGCAAAACTGGATATGGGCCACAGCATTAACGCACGGCCACATGGCTGACGCTAGTGTTGACCAGACCCAAGGCTGGTTGCGGCGTGCTGGGCAACAAATCGCGGCCAGTATTGAGCGGGAAATGCTACTACCGGTGGGACAGCGGCCCAAACCCGCAGATAGTGGGCCTAAGCCCCGGCGTATGCTGGCCATAGACGAATAGCTTGCAAAAAATTGTATATGTGCTATAGTCACCCCTAGCTGGAGGTATAAGCATGGTTACCATGATATCCCCACCGCCGCCTGTTAAATGCAGGCGCAAAAAATACAAAACACCAGAAACGGTGTGGCGTATTAGTTTGGTATTAAATACCCGCGTTGGCTGGCGGGCGTACGGCAACCCGGTATGGTGCAACACTTGCCAAGCATGGCATTTAAACAGGAACGGCTAGATGGCTTACGCATTTTTACATTTAGCAATGTATGCCTGCTACTTTTTTGCGGCGTGCCTGTTGCTGCTATACGTAGGGGCAAGGGCCGCAGCCGTTAAAAGCAAAACCCCGCCTACGTATTGGCTGCGGCGCGGGTTATTTGAAAGCCGTCCCGATAAACTAATAAAAATACACTCTTGTGATACGGAGTGGGGCCAGTGGCTGCGCCAGCGCCATACTTGGTGGGCGCATAACCATAATGATAACGTATATAAAGTAATTTACCGTACTGAGGTTGCGGATGGGTGGGAGGTATATACCCGCTTTTACAACCGTACCCAAAGAGACCATAGCCCTAATGCATGGTTATTTGAGACGCGCTACAAGAATACGCGCCGGGGCGAGGATTTAGGCTACAAGTGGGCGGGCACAGTAAACGGCATGTACGAAAACCATGCCACGGCGGTGCTGGATGTTTTTCGGGCGGTAGCGGACCCGGCTTACTATACGGACAACGATTCTTACGTTAGCTTTCAAACTTTGATTAGTAGCTTAGCAGGCGATTTGGGTGGTGATTTTGCAAATAGTGTACGCGCAGGCTGCATTGACGTTAGCGCCGCGCAGTTAATACCACGCCACATGCGAAAGCACCAGAAAGCTACGTATACTACGCAGCACACCGCTGTGGTGCGAAGGGCAATACATGGGCGGGCTGAGTCGCAGGCTGGCGCACCTATTACTAACCACTCAGGCTCTATCCGTAACCTTGTGCGCCGCCCTGCGGATGGCGTAGCCCCTACGGTATATGATTACGTGAGCGGGGAGCCTGCGCACTTGGCTGTGGATTTGGCCTCTAGCCCGGATATTGTGGGCGCTATTATAAGAAACCCGCAAGGCAACCCCGCAGGCATAACAACCAACACGGTATTAACGGAAGAACAGGCGCGGGCAATGATTGCGGCGGTAGGGCAAGCCCATGGGCGCGAGTACGGCGTTGCGGCCACGCCCGATAAAGGACTAGACGCCTTGCCTGTAGAACCGCGTGTAAAGCGCCGTATGGATTTGGAGTAGAGGGCATGGTTAAAGTACCCCACTTACGGAGCGAACAAATTGCGGCGTTAGTTGATGGCGGCGACCCCTTTGCGTTTTTAACTGGGGAGCAAAAAGCGGCGGTAGATGAATTAGAAGCGGCGCGGCTGTTTTTTGATGCACGTATAGGGAAGCTTTTTACTGTTTTGTTGCAGCCGTGGGCGCATTGTACGCAGCTAAACACCCACAGTAATGCCGCACGGGCATGGTGCGCCCTTGAGCGCCTGCAAAATGGCTTATTAGCTAACAGCTTATGGAAGGGTTGGAAATGCACGGCTATAAAGCAGGGCGCTACGCGTATACGCCCGTATATGGATGATAGTTGGCGGGGTGTGCAGCTACAGGAGTGTTACAACCACGTAGTTATAGATTTATTGTGGCCGGGTGATGTGATGCATGTAGAAGATTTGCCGGATATATACAAGCCTCGAAGGGTGATGGATTTATGAGTGTACCCGCAGATGCCGGGCTTTGGTACGGCGTTGTACAACCGCCCGCAGAGAAGCGCACACGGCATGCGGTGTGGTTGGATGAGCCTGACCGCATACAGTTTGTGGCGCACGGCTTGCGCTGCTTAATGGTACGCAACGAGCTTACCTATACGTGGTGCGGCTACGTAGGTGTAGAGCAGGGCCACCCGCTATACGGTGCACACCACGGCGGCGATGAGGACAATACCTACGTAGATGAGCGCATACCGGAAGCGTACGGCGGCGTTACCTATATGGGTGTTAGCCAAGTTACTGGGCTTAACCATGCCGCAGTGGATGCGCGTAAAAATATATGTTGGCTAGGCCCCCGGCTGTTTGATGGCGGTGCGGACGAACTTATACTTTTGGATTTGTGGTGGTTTGGTTTTGATACCGCACATTATAACGACTACCTACCGGCTAGGATAAATATGATGCGTAGTTTGGGGCATACCCCTTTACGCTACCGCGACCAGCATTGGGTGGCTAACTGGTGCGATACTTTGGCGCGGGGATTAGCAGCCGCAGATACAGTAGAAAGCCCGCCATTGGATTTGCAGCGGGGTGCAATCGTCAACAAACGGAAAAGGAGAATACAGCTATGAGCACGCCTAAGCCGGGCGTTTTTGGCTGGTGGAATTAGGCTGGACTTTATGTGCAAAAAATTGTATAAGCGTAGTACAACTAAAAGAGCGTTAAATGAACCACCCCAAGCAGCAAGACCCATATTTTGTGGCACGTAAACGCCTTACTGATGAGGCGCAGGACCAGCGTACAAAATGGGGCTATATGAAGTGCGTATGCCATTTAGGTAACCCGCCGTGCGGCTGCTGTACGCACCCCGGCCACCCTTTATCTCAGGCAGAAGACGAAAGCTGCTGGTACACGCTTACGGACGATGAATATGCGGCGGAGTGCCGAGCTATGGAACGGCAGCTCTTTTTAGACAACCACAAACGCAAAACGGCGGAGTTTGAATAATGACCAACAACACCCCCAGCGATTTATTGCCGGAACTGAAAGCCTGTCCGTTTTGTGGCGGAGAGGCTGAACAATTTACATGCGAAGAAAGCGATAACTATGGCGGACAGGTCATTGGGTGCAAATCATGTTCCGCAAGCACTCGCGTTTTTTTCGGAGAGTGTGAGGGGATTTTTGAGGCATGGAACACCCGCACCCCTCCCGCCACCGCGAGCGATGAGGAAATAAAACAGGCATGGACAACCATCGTTCTGCACGGACTTGGCGGCGGCGAAGGCTTTGAAAGTGAAATGGAGATTGTTGGCCGCGCCCTCCAATCCCCCGCACCGAAAGAGGCGGAGTTGGTTAAAGAGGAGCCGACACACCATTGCAGTTTCTGCCCGAACGATAACACCATGGTTGAGCGCGTTATTGCGGGCGAAACTGGCGTGAATATTTGTTCGGACTGCGTTGAAATGTCGATGGCGTTAATACTCGACCGACGTCACGGTGCCCCGCCGTTTACGCCCCCTGAAGCGCCCAACCCTCCCGCAGTCGCGTCCGCGAATAAAGAGCGCAGCCGTTTTTGCGGCTTGTGTGGCAAGTCTGATTGTTTGGGCGGTAACTGTTTAGGTGCTAAGTGAGGCGTACTATACACAAGGCAGCTATGGGTTGCGCTATGCTTATGTGGGCACCGTATGCGGCGGCTAATGATGTGACGTTTAATGCCGGGCACCCTGTAGTGCTGGACATTACGGCTAGGATTGTAAATTTTGACGACTATGGCATTGACCCTAAAGAGTATGGTGATTTAACTACGCCGCATAGCCCGGCTTGGGAGTTGAAACAGTGTTGCATGGTTATTGAGTACAACCGCAATACGGGCCGCAATTTTAGCCATGATTACTGCGAAAAACCTAAGTTAGTTACGTGGGTGGCTGCGGGTGCGTGCGGACTACATGAGTAAACCTTTTAAATTGCAGCGGGGTGCAAAATGGGTGTAGGGATAAGAAAAAATGGACGTTTACTGATGGGCCATGCGATGTTTAGCGAACCGTGTGGGCAGCACAACCAAATTACCTACTTGTATTTTTGCACGCTGGGCGGGCTGGCACATCCACGCTGCGCCAAGTTAATGCGGCAGAATGGCACGCACGTATACTTTACTTACCATTACAGGGCCTATTAGTGTTACCTAATGCAAGCAAAAAATTGTATAAATAACTTCTTTACAATTTTTGCCACTATGCTATTGTCTGCCTTGTTGTGAGACGCATGTTGAGAACTGTTTGGCACCGCTCGGTGCGGGCCTATGTAGGCGCTACAAGTAAGCCGGGTTACATAGTGTGGGTGCAAACACCCTGTCAAACTTTTTTGCAGCGGGCTGCAAATTTAGGTTTATGACCGCCGCAGTGTAGGAACGCTACGTAATGGGTTAGGGCTACCGCCCGTGCTGTTAGCGCAGAGCCTGTTACGCTTGCACTGCGGCGGTGATAAACCAAAGGGGCTTGATGAAATGGCTAACAAGAAAACCAAAATCCGTATTGGCGCACTGGTGATGTACCATTGTCCTGACCGCAAAAAGTGGGTGGGGCCTTGTAAGGTAATGCGCCGCACTATGGTGGAAGGCGTGCGTAATAGTTATTGGTATACGGTGGCAGATGTGGCCGGTAAAACTGTAGTCTATGACGAGGGCCATATTAAGCTGGTCGGTAGGCGACAAGCTAAGCAGTGGGCTAAACAAAAAGCGGCGTACGCCGTAAGCATGCGCGAGGGTAAAGAGACGCCCACACCAACGGCGCGACCCATTAGGGTAACACCCGGTAAACTGGTGACTTGGGATGCGGCAGAGCTTACCGCTGTGGGGTATGCCACGCAGGTGGAGGACCATAAAGCAGAGATTGAGTTTACCGACAGGAGCACTGAGTGGTGGTCTTTGGAGCAGCTTAGCTTAGCTACGCGTGAGCAAACTATTTACTGGTCCGGTATTGTGGATGGTAGGAGCGCGGCGCAAAGCAAAGGGCCTTACGTTATTCTTAGCGATGCAGCCGGGGAGGGCGAACTTGAGCTTGAACATTTTGGGGATGGGACAATTAATAGCTTTGAAAGCATTGCCGCCGCAGTTGAGTACCTGCGCCAAGACGCCTGCGCAGCCAAAGACCTTGATACACGCGCCCATGAGTGCGGTGATGGCGGCTGGAAATACGTTATTGCTAGGCTGGAAAGAGAAGTTATTGTGCACTACCGCACTAGCATTACTGTGGAGGTTGAGGAAAAGGCAGCCGCAGGTACTTAAACTAAAAGTAAACTACAAAACCAACCAAAAAACTGAACAACAAGAAAGTGAGCAGATGATGGGTAACACTAAAAGTAAAATTGTTGATATGGGCGGCACCAAGAAAAAGCGCGAGGCTATGAAGGCTGATGGCGTGCAGCACATTGCGGATGCGCTGGAGACGTTTGGTTACACGCACGCTGAGCTGGGCCGGGACATGGGCGTTGGCGGCAGTACCATTAGCACATGGCTTAGCCATGGTTACGCCCCGGCATGGTCGGTACTGGCTGTTGAGGCGCTTATGGGGCGTAACGGCGGCAAGGTTGTTAAAAAGCCGCAGGTTAAACACTTCATTGTGAGCGTGCCGCCCGGTAAGGAGGAGTTTTTCCTTGAAAGCTGCGGCATGATGAAAGCCAGCGCTAAAGAACTTACCATTTAACAAGTTTGCGGCAGGCACCATACGGGATACTCTCCTGCCCTATAGCTAGGCTGGTACCTGCCGCAATAACTATGGCCCTGTGCCTATGGGATGCTAACGCCCCTTTACGAAGGGGTGTGCCCCAAGCGTAAGCCGGGCAAACCAGAACACAGGGCCACCATTTTATAAGGATACGCACATGGCATGCTGTACTGAAAACCATTTAAAAGTAGACCCGGAAACCGGCGTAGGTAAGTGCAGCGTACCCATGTGGTCGTTCGGTGTACCCAACGGCTTTTGCGATGTGCCTGCGTACGGTGAGCCTATACGGCCTGCCACACGCTTTACACCGGGCCTTGCCTGCCACGCGCACGGTGGGCCGCATAAACGGGAGGGCGCGTAGATGTTTAGCTTTATATTCTTTTGCCTTTCCATACTTTGCGGCTGGAATTTTGGTTGGCACCTAGCTGCCCGCAGGTACGACTTTTCTGTTGTGTGGGGCACCTGCATGGTGCTGGCCACTATCCTTAACATTTACTTTCATAGTGTGAGTTTATGAGCGAAGCTTTGGATGCAGCACGCTGGCGTGCACTAATGGCCAGCCAACGGATTACCGCTATGGGCTGGGCCGGGTTTGACGCCAAACCGGATGGCGGCTATAGGCACCTTACGCTTAACTTCTGGACACATAACGAGGGCGGCGATACACCTGATACGCACGGGCGCGAAATGCTTACCAAATACGTGGACACGATAATTGCAGCAGGTAGTAAATGAATGACGTTATGAAGCCCACTGTTATTGTGGTGCACGGACCTAAGGGCGATGTTGCCAAACTATGCGGCACACCTGTGTCTGTAACACACTTGCAAAACGGCAACGTGCATGGCCCGTTCACTAGCTGGGCTACTATGAAGGCATTTGTGGCGGCGCATGACCATGAGTGGTTTATGTCTGCCGTGAAATTAGCTGAATTTGCACCGGGCTGCAAAAATGATAACCCTACATTTATGGACGCACAGCACGCGGATATGGAAGCGCAGGCCCGTGCTGCGGCCCGTCTTATACAAGTGTGGCTGCTTACCATTGCGCCAGATAATAACGATATAAAATACGATATTGTTTTTCAGCTTAACCTACTGGCTGACGCGTTTGGCTGGCACAAGGCGCTGGATGAACAAATGGGCGAGTGGGTGATTACATGACATTTGCGGATGTACAACAATACGCCTGCGTAGCCTTGTACGATAGGCAGGGCTACTTCCTATGCGTGCGTAAGGAGCGGCCAGACTGGCAGCGCGGTAAGCTAAATCTGCCGGGTGGCAAGGTAGAGCCAAACGAAACGCCACACCGGGCTGCCCTGCGTGAATTGTATGAAGAAACGGGTATTGAAGCGCCCAGCCATGAGGTGCGTATGCCCGCGCACTATCTGCGCCTTATTAAAGGTGGCCAGTGGGAAGTGAATTTCTACAAATCCGAAGTAGCAAATATACACCGGCTGCACAAACAGCAGCGCACTGATGAGAAGCTGGTACACATACACGTAGGCGCGGTAAATAGCGGCGTGTTTGGGTTAGACCTGTGCGCGGTGTACGGCGTAGACATTGCCATGCGGCTGGCGCTAATGCCCGGTATACACGCCACCACAATTGAAGTGCACAGGGACTATGACAGCAACTACTAGAGTTAAAGGGCAACTAATGGCTAAAGCACACACTAACATGAGCGGCGTTACCATTTATAAACGCACCGCAACGGGCAAAGTACAAGAGTGGAAACAGGAACTGGATGGCAGGGGCTGCTACCGCACGGTAACTGGCCAGCGCGGCGGTAAATGCGTAACCAGCGAGTGGGTGCAGTGCCGCACTACCAATGAGGGGCAGGCTAATGAGCGCGGGCCTATCTCACAGGCGCAGTTTGAGGTAAATGCCAACTACAAAAAGAAGCTGGATAAAGAATACCACCGCAATTTAACGGATATTGATACGCCCAAGGTGTTTTTGCCTATGCTGGCGAAGGAGTTTAAAAACTATAAAGACAAGCTGGATATTAGTAAGGGCGTTTACGTGCAGCCCAAGCTTGATGGTATGCGCTGCATTGCGGATAGAAACGGCTTGTGGTCGCGTAATGGCAAGCCCGTTTTAAGCGTACCGCATATTGCGGCAGCTTTGGCCCCGTTATTCGAAGACGACCCGCATTTAATTTTGGATGGTGAGTTGTACAACCACGAATATGCGGACGACTTTAACCAGATTATAAGCAGCAGCCGTATGCTAAAGCCCACCGCAGAAGACTTGGCGCTTAGCAAAAAGATTATCCAATACCATGTTTATGACCTGCCCCGGCACCCCGGTGGTTTTGGTGAGCGTTACAATGCTATGCAGGACTTATTAGACGCATTAGGTCATGCCAGCGTTGTTATGGTGCAGACGGCGGAGGTTTTTGATTTTGGCCGTATGGAGGCGCTTTATGAGGTTGCGCTGGCAGCAGGCTATGAGGGCTGCATGGTACGTTTAGATACCCCGTATGAGAACAAACGCACCAGCAACCTTTTAAAGCGCAAGGAAACACAGTCTGGCGAGTTTGAGGTGCTGGATATTATGCCGGGTAAGGGCAACTGGGCAGGGAAGGCAAAACGGGCGCTGGTAAAACTGGGCCGCAACAAGCAATGCGAAGTAGGCGTTAAAGGCAGCATGGAGTTTTGCGCTCAAATTTTGGCCGAAAAAGAAAAACACATAGGGCAGCTAGCAAAAGTGGATTACTTTGGCTACACCCCGGATGGCGTATTGCGGTTTGGCCGGGTAACTGAGTTTAGCCGCGCTGATGTTGGCCGGGCCGTTAAGAAAATTAAGAAAAAGTAGCTTGTTAGAATTTGCAGCCCGCTGCAAAATAAGAACACCTACCTGCCATGTGTAGGATAGGCTCAGGCTTGCGCCTCATAAGCGCTTGCCTGCATTTAACGGATGTGGAAGGGCGGGCTTAGCCCGTGCTTTACATGGTATGCGTGCGATAGGTGAAACCCACGGGCCAGCCCGGTAGCTGGCGAAATTGTGTTTGGTGGGGTTGCGGCGTGGATAAGGGCCACAGTTACCGTATTAGTAGCGCCTATAACGAATAGCTTGCCCGCGCCAATGTTGCCTGCCCTACTACGAATTGGGACTGGGCGGCGGTGTGGGGCCTAAATACGTTTAGGCTAGGCCCGGTTACCCTACAGGTGAATACAGCACCCCTGCCTAACTCGCAGGCCACAGACGTTAATTTATACGCTACACCGTATAAACGCCCTATATACGCTAACCCGTATAAAGTAATAATATTGCCCAAATCAGTTGTTGCAAAAAATTGTATAGTCGCTATTATGGGGGTGTTGGAAACGCCTAAAGCTGGAGATTACACATGACCGCCATTAATAACGCACCGGAATGGGTTGCAAGCCGGATTGCCAATTACAAAGCCCGCATTGCGGCGTACGATGCCGCGCTTGCTAAAAACCCGCGTAACTTAGCGTGGCAGCCGTGCAGCTACACCATCCACGGCCTTACCCGTGGCAAAGAGATTGTCACCGAAAACCTTGCCAAGTTTGTGGCGTGGGCGGAGGTGCGTTATGCAGCTTAAAGCACGCGCACACTTTGCCTTTGCGGCAGACGATTGGTTGTGGTCGATTTTCAGTGACCTGTGGAAAGACCAGTACTGCGCCCGCCCGCGTGGGCACACGCCTGAGCAGGCGCTTGCCTTTTTGGAGCGGCTAGAAATCACGCAACGCGCATACGAAACGTTTAAAGCGCAGTATCCCAAGCGCACGTTGGTGCGTGTGCTGGGTATGGTAGGCCGTGTTATAGGGCACGCTGATGATAACCGTTTTACGCTGCACGTGCGGATGCTGGACGGCGGGCGCGTGTACACGGATATTGCGCCTAATATGTGCGAGGTGCTGCAATGACTGATTGGCGTAGAAAGGTGCGTGAACGCCTTGCAGAGTTGGGCGGCACCATGGAAGATGATGGCGTGTGGGATGAGCGCCGTTTTCAGTTAATAGCCCCTGCCGGGCAGGTTTGGGCGTGTGACGGTAACCTGCATAGCCTTGTGGTAAGTTACACCCAAGGCCCGTGGAAGGACGCCATAAACGAAAACTGGAAAGATGCCTACGAGCGCATGGCGTATGGTCTTATAAAATGCCCAGACGCGGAGTGTGAGTGGTGCAATGAGCACACCGATTGCGAGTGTGACCAGTGCAAAGACCGGGATATGGAGGTGGCAGATGGCTAAGGAACTTAAATATAACGTGGGTGATATTGTTTGGTGCTACAACCAAGACCATGCCCGGTCACCGGGCCGCGTTGTCAAGTACACACCGCAGGTTATTACTGGTATAACCAGCCGCAGCTATATTGTGGGCGAGGGCTGGTGTAGGCATAAGGTGCCGCACGCGGACGCCCTTACAGAAGCACAGGCAGAGGAGGCTATGTACTTTGATAAGCACCAGTACCGCATACAGCAAAGCGCCAAGCGTCTTAAGACGCCGGGCCAATTGCGGGCGCTTATCTCCCTTACCGGCTGGAGGGAAGGGGACTATGATTAGGCAACAATATGTGTACAAAGGCGTACCGCTGGCAAAACTACCAGATTTTTTAATAAGGCTTCTTATTGCCCGTGGCATACGGCAGGGCGATAAAATAAACGCTGGGTGTAAGGCCCACCCGAAAGTAAACGACCCGCTTATTAAGGAGGCGTTTGCGCTGGTTATGGAAGTGCTGAATGCTTTAACTACCGAACTTGAACGCCGTTTACAGGAGATTAAAAATGACCGCTGAAAATGAGTACAACACGCACTACAACGAAGCCAACCGGTTGCGGGATGGGGCGCAGGCGCTGGAGGAAACGGCGCGTGATCTGCGTAGCAAGCAGCTTGCTGCTGAGTTGCGGGCGTGCGAGGCGCTGGGTTGGCGCAAGGGCGCGGTTATTGAGAACACTAACACCGGCGTAAGGTCTGTTATCGCATTAACCCGTGGCCTTGATAGAAAGGGCAAGCTACCCGATGAAGTTATGCACTTTCCGCTTACTGTGGCAGGCGCGGTAAGCCGCAACTACCGCCGCGATATGCGGGTAGAAAACTTTAAACTGGTGCCGGGCGAAACCCGCACCTTCCCCGATAGACACCCTTACGCATAGGCACCGCTATGGAAGACGAAGAAAACGTTAACCAGAGGTTCTACCTTAACCGTGCTGAGTTTGTAGCGCTGGCTGATGCGGGCGGCACTATGTGGTTTGACAACGAGTGCGGCGCGGGCCTTGGGGATATACTGACCACCGCTTTAAACGCCCGCAGGGCCGAAGCTAAGGCTGGCGTGCAACAAGAACCCACTAAGCCGCAGCGCCGGGTGTTTGATTTATGAAACGCAAGCCGTTGCTAACAGCTACTGCGGGCGAACTGTGTGCGGGTGACCGCCTCACGCCAAACTGGGTGTACTGCATACAGACCGGGGCCGGTTGCCACGGCATTGTAAGCCTGCGCAGCTACACCACACGCAGCGGGGCTATAGCGGCTGGCAAACGGGCTTTAAAACGCTTAAGGGGGCGGTAATGCGCGATATGAGTATATGTATTACCAGTGCGATGGCGGAAAGCATACGCGGTAACGTAAAAAAGCGTTTTGCGTACACCATTGAAGCTATGCCACGGGCTGGCGAAACATTAAGTGTGTTGGACTACGGGGTAAAATCGTCTGGTACTTTTCTAACCTATGCTGATGCGCTTCGCGCTGCCAGAGGTATGCTGCACAAGATAGCTGGGTGTGCGTGGTGCCCTGAGCTACTTATGCAAGATAAGGGCGTGCGCCGCTACAAGGCGGTTAGGGTAGAACGTGACCACGCTGGCGGATAAACTAGGTAAAGACATTTGCGGCCTATGCGCTGGCACGTGTAACCTTACCTACTTACAGAACGGCATACGCAGGTGGCTTACGTGCCCGGTGTGCAAAGGATTTGGATGTTTAAACAGGGAGTATGCAAATGACAAAAGTAACGCAGCGTGAAGTATTGGACTGGCTAATTGCGCACATTGGTGAGCACGCGTTGCCCGATGGTGCACCTGCGATTTACCGTTACAGCACGTTTGAAAGCATGGGGCTGGATAGCCTAGATATTGTGGAGCTTATCATGTACGCGGAGGAAAAGTGGCCCGCTATAGAGCCGGTGCTTGATGCGGCGTGGGACAAAGAACAGCCCAAAGACCTTGATAGCGCGGCCACCATGATGATGCGCCTGCTTAACGCATGAAGTGTTACCACGACTGGGTAGGTAGGCGCGTGCGCTGCACTGAGTTTAAAGGCAGCCCGGAATTTGTGGTTAGGGCTGTTGAAACGCGCAACAACGGCACCGAAATGCGCAGCCTGCTTGTGCGTGGCAGGTACAAACAAGAAACGCACTGGACTAACTGGCACACAAATTACTGGCCATGCGATATGCAACACGGCTGTTTGGAGTAGTACATGACTAAAATTATTTTTCTGGATATAGACGGCGTTATTGCTACGGCCCGCAGCATTGCGGCCCGTGGGTACAGCAGTGAAAATGAGGCGGGCTTTGACCCTATTGTATGCGAGCTTATACAGAAGCTGTGCATAGACTATGGGTACAAGCTGGTTATTAGCAGCACGTGGGCGCTGCATGGCATGGGCACGGTGCGGCGTTGCCTGCATCGCAGCGGCTTAACTGCGGACTGGCACGATGATTGGCGCACGCCCCGCAAAATGAGCAGTAGCAGGCAGCATGAGATTGCCATGTGGCTTGATAACCACCCGGAGGTGGCACCCAAGGACTGCGTGGTTATTGACGATATTGATTGCCGCAGTATGCGCGAGGGGCGCGATGGTTTGCTGGTTATTGTATGCGACCCGCACGTAGGGTTTAGCTACGAGGACTACTGCACGGTCACGGCGCATAACGGTGGCACGCCACCGCGCTTTTTAATGTAATTTGCAGCGGGGTGCAAAATGGCGTTAGACGTATCTGATTATTTGAGCCGAGCTTTGCTGCAACTTAGTGAGCAGCGTGCCGATGCACAGCGCAATATTTTAAACGCTGAGCAGGCGCTTGTGAAAAATCGGCAGCAGCTTGCTAACATACAGGTGCAAATCCAGTTGGTGGAAGAAGCCAAGGCTATTGAAGACGGCGATGCCCACGTTACGCCGGAATACGTAAGCCCCGCGCTGGCCGTAACGCAAAGTGATTTGGTGACGCGGATTAACCGCCCGCGTGCTATGGATTTGGAGGAAGAAGTTGAGGAGCGCCCTAAACGTGCTCCACGTAGTAAAAGCCTAGCCGATGTGGCATTAGCCACAATGAGCACACCCCACATAGGAGAGTACGAATGACCAACGATGTAGCAAAACCCAAAGACCCGATGCAGGAGTTTCAAGAAAAGCTGCAAGCGCGGGTGCGTGCAGATATTGCCGACCTGCTGCCGGAGTCCGCGATTGAGGCGCTGGTGCAAAAAGCGATTGATAGCGAATTTTTTACAGAGGAGCGCTATAACGCGGGCAGCAGTTACCACCCGGAGTGGCGGCATAGGCCCAGTGCGTTTCAACGTGCTGTGACGGATGCGGCAAGGCCGATGATTGAAAAAGAAGTGGCACGTATAGTTGAGCTAAAGATGGCGGATATTGAAAAGGCTGTAGCAGACGCCATAGTGCCCAATACTATTGCCATTCTGGCTGGTGCAGCGGCTGCAAGGGCTATGGAGGAAAACGTGTACAACGTGGTTGCTAAGATAATTACTGCCGTGCGTAACGGCACTGAGCCTTACTAAGCTTGGCCCTTCATGCCCGTCCCCGCTTTGTGTTATATTAAGTTTGGGCAGACACAGAGTGGGGACAGGCAATGGGTAAGGTGGTTACTGATGATGAAATGCAGGCCGCAATTAACGCCTACTACGGCAACGGTGAGAACTACATAATGGCGGCGCGGGCCTTGGGCTGGCCCCGCAATACTCTAAAGCACCGCGTAAAGATGGCGCAGGAACGAAAGTTTGAGCACCAGCCCATGCACAGCCTGCCAGACGGGCACCTTCTAAAAGGCGTAAGCCAGTATTACAACAAGGATGGCAAGGCGGCGGGTGTTTGGATTAAAACCAGCCGCGATTTTGAAGCGCAAAAGCTGGCGCTCCTTAAAACAGCCGAAAGCCTTACTGCTGATATACCCCGCGCAAAGAAAACCCCCGCCCCCAAAAACACCCACGCAGATTTACTGGCCACGTACGTACTTACGGATTACCACATGGGCCTTTTGGCATGGGGGCCGGAAAGCGGCGCGGATTGGAATTTACAAATAGCGGAAGACTTGCTGGTGCGCTGGTTTGCGGCGGCAATAGATGCCTCGCCTGCGGCTGACACAGCCTTGCTGATGCAGCTTGGCGATTTGCTGCACATTGACAACCTGCTGCCCATTACGCCTACCAGCGGGCACATACTGGACGCGGATGCCCGCTACCCGCAGATTGTGGAGGCGGTGGTACGTGCGTTGCGCCGGGTTATCAATATGTTGCTGGAAAAGCACAAGCACGTGCACGTTATGATGTGCGAGGGTAACCATGATATTGCTAGCAGTGTGTGGCTGCGGGCTATGTTTGCGGCCCTGTATGAAAAGGAACCCCGCGTAACAGTGGACAACACCCACACGCCCTATTACGCCTATGAGTGGGGCCTTACCAGCATATTCGCGCACCATGGCCACAAGCGTAAAATGGAAGACCTTAGCCGGGTGTTTGCTGGTATGTACCGCGATATTTTTGGCCGTACTAAATACAGCTACGCGCACGTTGGCCACTTGCACCACATTGCCAGCAAGGAAGACCATTTGATGATTGTGCGCCAGCACCCTACACTTGCGGCTAAGGATGCCCATGCCACACGCGGCGGCTACGTATCCAACCGTGCGGCCAGTGTTATAATTTATTCCAAAAGGCATGGCGAGGTTAGCGAGATAACTATACGCCCTGAAATGGTAGAGCAGTGAGCGCCAGCGAAGTTTTAGTGCGGTGTGCGGAAGACCCGCATACGTTTTTATTTTGGTGCGAGGGCTGCGCGGCCTACCATGAGGTATGGTCTAGCAAAACCACGCGCCGCAAAAGCGGGTGGGAGTTTAATGGCGATATGTATGCGCCTACGTTTAGCCCCAGCTATTTATCGGGGCTGCCGGATGATAAAGGCAATGGCTTTTCCAAATATCGCTGCCACCTGTATATAAAGGATGGTTACTTGCAGTATTTGCCAGATTGCCACCATGGCTATGCCGGGATGAGCATACCTATGCGCCCAGCGGATTTTAACTAAGGGACTTGCCAATTTTTTGCCATGTAGTATAATGCACTAACACTTCACCATACACCTTGGAGAGCAGCATGACAGGCAGCTTGACTTTCAACCACAACCGCCCCGCATTATACCTTTTCAACGGTGCGCCCCGCAGCGGTAAAGACACCGTATGCGAGCATTTTACCAAAATGTTCTGCGAGGATTTAGAGCTTGCAGAGTTGGTAAAGTTTGCCGCGCCCATTAAGCGTGCGGCCAGCGCTATTTATTGCGGTAACAACCGTAACCAATTTGATAAGTATGATACGGCGCTGCTTAAGGATACCGTGCAGGATATTTTCATGGGCAAAACGTGCCGCGAGGTACAGATTGCCATTAGCGAAAACTTCCTCAAGCCCTACCACAGCAAACGCATTTTTGGGGAGTTGGCTGCCAACTACATTGATGATGCGTACCGGGATGGTATCCGCCACATTTTTGTAAGCGACAGCGGCTTTCGTGAAGAAGCTGAGGTAATGGTGGAGCGTTACGGCGTGGGCAACGTGTTCTTGTTCCGCATACACCGCGAGGGTTTTACTTTTGCGGGCGACAGCCGCAACTACATTACGCTTAAGGATTTGGGCGTGCGTGAGTTTGATGTTACCAACGAAACCGGTAACCTTGCGGCGTTTTTTAAAAGCGTAGAAACCATCCTTGAAAGCTGCGTGCCGAAGGCTGCGGCGTAACCATGCAGAACGAAGCTTATAGTATGTGGAATGAGGGCTTTGCCCGTGCGTTCCTACGCGACAGCAACCGCATTGAGGGTATAGCTGCCCCGCCCACAAAACCGCAAATAATGGCGTTTATGCGGTTTACGCACCTTGATGTTTTGCATGTTGATACTATTGAGGCGTACACAAAGACCGTGCAGCCCAACGCCAAGTTAAGAATTGCACCGGGCTGCAATGTTACGGTAGGCAAGCATGTGCCGCCTGCGGGCGGGCAAGCCGTGTTGTATAGTCTGCAAAACTTACTAGAAACGCTAAACGAAAACAAAGAGCGCCTGTGCCCTTGGGTGTGGCATGGCTGGTACGAAAGCCTGCACCCTTTTACGGATGGTAACGGGCGCAGTGGCCGGGCTATTTATGCATGGCATTGCCTGCAAAGCAATAAGCACAGGTTTATGGAGCTAGGGTTTTTACATGACGCTTATTACCGGGCGTTAGATGCAACACGTATGTTTGGAGAAAGCTAGGATGGAAACTGAGTATTTGAATTTGGCCCGCACGATTTTGGCGCGGGGAGAGGTTAGCGATAACCGCACTGGCGTAAAAACCATTGGTATTTTTGGTTACCAGATGCGTACCGACTTAAGCACCGGGCGTTTCCCGCTGCTGACCACCAAGAAAGTAAACTTTAACGCCGTTGTGGCGGAGTTGCTGTGGTTTATTGCGGGTGACACCAATGCCGGTACGCTAATCCGGCAGGGCGTGAATATCTGGAATGAGTGGACGCCTGCATACAAGCGCGGCGGTATGGAAGAAGTGCGCCGTGTATTTGAGCGCGAGCCTGACCACCACGATTTAAACCTTGGCCCTGTGTATGGCTACCAGTGGCGGCATTTTGGCGGGCAGATTGCCACAGGTACGTTTGGCGGTAACGACTACGCGCACGTGGATGAAGGTGTTGACCAGCTTAAACAGCTTGTGGAGCGCATTAAAACCAACCCCAGTTGCCGTAGGCTTATTCTTAGTGCGTGGAACCCGATGGACATACCTGATATGGCGCTACCGCCCTGCCACGTTATGAGCCAATTCCGCGTGCAAAACGGCAAGCTGCACTGCCAGCTTTACCAACGCAGCGCGGATTTATTTTTGGGCGTGCCTTTCAACATTGCCAGCTATGCGTTGCTAACTGTGCTGCTGGCTAAAACGCTGGACCTGCAACCCGGCGACTTTATTCATACGTTTGGCGATGTGCACATTTATTCTACACACATTGAGCAAATTAAAGAGCAGCTAAGCCGCACGCCGCGCACGCCGCCTGCCTTGGCGTTTAAGCGCATACCTGATAGCATTTTTGATGCGCGGCTGGAAGACATAGAGCTTATTGAATATGACCCGCACCCTGCCATACGCGGCGCGGTGGCGGTGTAGCATGGATATGCAAGCGTTTGCTGAGAAGCTTGAAATGATACATACCAGCAACCCGCCTATAGATGGTGTGACCTTGGTGCTCCGTTGCCATTACGAAGATGGCCAGTACGATAATGAAATAGAGACTGCTTTGCGGCAGTGGCTTACAATGCGGGAGAGGCAGTTATGACCGGCGCAGTTTTATTTACGCTGCTTATCGGGTTTATATTCTTCCCTGAAACTATGGGCGAGTGTGCGGCAGACTTTATGCACGCGTATTCCCAACGCCGCAACAACCCTAAACGGAGGAAACAATGATAGGCATTACGCTTTGGGCTTTGGCCGGTGGCTTGGTAAACCGTTGGCGTGGCCACGCCAGCCGTTTTAAAAAATACTTCCCGCGCCCATGGGGGCAAATCCTGTTTGCCAGCCCCTACGCGTTTTTGGCGTGGGAGTATATGGGCCTTACGGCGGTGCGTTTTATACATGAGCCGCTGCCGCCCCTTGTTGTATGGCCTATCTACGTAGGGCTGGTATTGCTGGTTTGGGCAGCAACTACTCTAGGCGCTTTAACCGGCCACGGCGGCGGGCACGATGTGGGCCACGACACCGATGAGCGCGATGATGAAACGCTTGAGTTTATTGTTAAGCCGTTGCGGGGCCGCATACCGGAATACCTGTACGATGTGCTGCTTTTAAGCGTTACAGGGCTGGCCGTGTCGCTTTGGGCGGGTATTGCCACCCTAAACCCCTTCCTCGCAGCCAGCGGGGCTTTAAAAGGGTTAGGATATGCCCTTGGGGAGCGTATTTACCACTACAGCCCCAAAGAGCACCGCGAAATACGCACCGATGTGGGCGTACTAACCGAAACCTACCAAGGTATAACGTACCTGCCACGGCACTTTGACCGGCCTGCGGAACTGGGTGAGTTTTTCGCGGGCGTGTTTATGTGGGGCAGCATACCGCTGGCCGTTTGGGCGTGGGCAAAAATGTTGGGGGCGTGCTAATGGAAAAACTTCCTAAAGCAGTTTGTGTGGTGGGCTTGGCCGCAGTAAGCGCGTACCTGTATTCCGGCGGGCACGCCGGGGCCGCAGGTGGCTGGGCTGCGTTGTCCGTGTTGGTTTTATTTTTGGCGGACTAACACATGGCTGCCAATATGTGCACCAATACGCCGGGTTGCCGGTGCGGCGCTACGGGATGCCCGGAAGCGTGCGGCAGTAAAAAACAATGGGCGGATGTGGTGTACGAAGTCGTGGACACCACGGTGCAGTATGCTAAGGAGCCGCCGCCCACAAACCGCAAAGAGCGCCGTAAGGGTGCGGCCCTAGCACGCAGAAAGAAACCACCGGGCCGCGCACGGCGCTGATTTATGGCTGGCCTTGTCAAAACGAGCTTAGACGGTGCAGAATGATGGTACTGGTAGTGCCACCACCAGAATAAGCCGTGGCAGCAGCCAAGGAGTCACGTAATGGCAAAAGCCCGTGTACGCAGCCGCAAGTCCGCAAACGCCGTCCCCGCAGTAGCAATCCCGCAGATTGAAAATGATGAGGTGGCGGTTGCCGACCTTATCCCCTATGCAAAAAATAGCCGCGTGCATAGTGAGCGCCAGATTGAAGCGCTAACAAAATCTATTAAAGAGTTTGGTTTTACCAACCCGGTGCTTGTCTGGAAGGACAACCAGATTATCGGTGGCCATGCGCGTGTGATTGCAGCCCAGCGTGTGGGCCTTGAAACGGTGCCGGTGCGGCGCTGTGACCACCTGACTGATATGCAGCGGCGTATGCTTGTTATCGCGGATAACAAATTGGCGCAGGTGGATTTTAAATGGGATGATGCGGTTCTGGAAGAAGAACTTCGGGCACTGCACAGCGCTAATTTTGACTTTAGCATTGCTGGTTTTTTGAGCAGCGAGTTGCCTGATTTTACCGACCTTAGCGAGCAGGCTCGTACGGATGAAGACGCGGTGCCTGAGTTGCCGGAAAAAGTACGCAGCAAGGTTGGCGATATCTATATTCTTGGTGAACATCGTCTGATGTGCGGCGATAGCACCAATACGGATGATGTGGGTACGTTAATGGACGGTGTTAAGGCTGATATGGTTTTCACTGACCCCCCCTACAATGCTAACTATTCTAGCCGGGTTGATGTAAATAAGCGCAAGCCGTGGGGCGGCATTAAAAACGATAATATGCCTACCGGGGAGTTTACGGGCTTCTTGCTGGATACCTGTTCCGCGCTTTACATGAATATGAAGGATAAGGCTTCTGTGTATTGCTGTATTGACTGGAAACACTATCCGCAACTTGCGGAGGTTTTTGGCGATGCCTTTACGCACAAGGCCACGGTTATTTGGGATAAAAAACACTTTGCATTAGGTACGTATTACCGTACCCAGTATGAAATGGTTTTATTTGGTATCAAAGGGGAGAAGGTAGGCACGTGGAACAGCGGTCGTAATGAGCGTGATGTGTGGTCTATGAGTCGAGAGGCCACCAGCAGCTATGTGCACCCGACACAAAAGCCGGTAGAGTTGGTGGAGCGTGCGTTAAAAAATTCTAGTAACGAGAATGATGCCGTACTGGATTTGTTTGGCGGCTCTGGCACTACACTGATAGCGTGCGAAAAACTAAAACGCAAAGCACACTTGATGGAATTAGACCCCCGTTACGTTGATGTTATCGTAAAACGGTGGGAGCAATTCACTGGCAAGAAAGCCCAGCGATTGAAAAATAAGAAAAAGTAACGTAACTTAGAAGTAGTACACCGGAGAAGTCGGTTTGCACCCCGCTGCAAACGGCACCACTTGTGAGGTTGCGTAATGGCAAAGAAGCCACCCAAAAGACCAGACGGCCCTATTAAGCGCCCCCGCGTGCGCGGCGAAAAGAAAGCCCCGCGCACATTGCCCAAGGTTCACCGCACTATGCAGGACGACTTGGAGCAAACGCTGGACGATATTGCCGACACCGGTATGTTGCCCAGCGATGATATTATGGAGGAGCGTTTCCCCGGTATTCGCTATGACCCAGTTTGCCGCAAGGAGGTTTTCATGCGGCTTATTTTCACCATGGTGGTGCGCGGCTACAAGATTTGGGAAATGTCCAAGGTGCTGCGCATTAGCACCAGCAGTGTGGCGTGGTATAAGCGCCAAATCCAAAAGCACCAAGAAATTGAAATCATGCAAATGAGTATGGCGGGCCTTGTAGGCCGTAGCCTTATGACGTACCGCGAATTGCAGGCGCAGGCACAGAAAATTGTGCACGATACCAGCCTACTACCCACGCCCCGTGTGGCAGCCATCGTTGCTACCGGTAACCTTGAAGACAGCATTATAAAAATGTTTAAGGATGCCGGGTTTTTCCGCAATGGCAAACTTGCGCCCAGCATGACCAACATTGTACCTGCGGATGATACCGGGGCGGACTTGCGTAACTTCGCCACGGCGTTTCTGACGGGCAACCGTGCAATTGTGGATGAGGCTGAGGCTATAGATGCCGAAGAAGATGATTACGCAATTGATGAAAACGATATAAATATTGTGTAGCCATGCGTAGCCCCACCAGACCACACCACGGCGATGCCATACCTGAGTTTAAAAACGGCGTGTTTACAAAGGCCGCAAAGGAAAAGCGTTTAATCCTTGCGGATGAAATGTGGCGTACGAAATACAAAGGCCAAAACCAACGCTTTAAAGATATAACTGAGTACGCGGTAAAGCAAGCTGTGGAGGCGGATAACCCGTACTACATACTGGCGCTGCAAAATATGAACCATGCGCCGGTTACCATTGATGAGTTTATCCAAAGCGAAGAATTTCTAGGTTGCGACCCGGATTTTAAACTATGGAGCACGTTGCAAGATGATGTGCGGGCGATTAATGCTGATATTTTTACAGGTGCCCCGGCTGTGGTTGAAGCCTATGACGGGGGTGCTACAGGCTCTGGAAAAAGTCACATTGCAAACCTTACGCAGCTATACCAGTGCTACCTAGTCAACTGTTTTGATAAGCCCTACAAGCTGTGGCCTGCCCTGTCCCCGCGCACGCCATTGGTTATGATGTTTCAAAGCGTGCAGGAGGGTATTACGCGGCGCGTATTGTATGAGCCGTTCTACCAGATGTTTACCGAAATGCCGTTTGTGCGAAAGCATCTCCAGTGGAACACCGAAAAAGAAAATATGCTTGAGTTTGTAAACGGGGTGCGCGTACTGCCTGCGTTGGCCAGCCTGCAAAAGATGATTGGCCAAGCTATTTTTAGCTGTATTCTGGACGAAGTAAACTTTATGGCCGTAGTGCAGGACTCCAAACAGGCTATCGGTAACCGTGGCGAAAGCGGTGTATTCAACCAAGCTGAAATTGTTTACACCAATATTACCCGCCGCCGTAAATCGCGTATGCGTACCAAAGGGCCTAACCCCGGCGTTATTAATGTACTTTCGTCCACGCGTTACTTAGACGACTTTATGGACAAGCGTATGCGCGAGGCGCAGGAGCTAATTGAGGAGAAGGGCAAGGCTGCCAGCGGTATGCATGTTATGCGGCGTAAGCAATACGAAGCCCAGCCGCAAGACCAATATGATGGCCGTAAAATAAAAGTGCTGGTAGGCAGCGTTGAGTACGGCACGCGCATTTTAAAAACGGATGAAATACCCGGCAAGCACTATCCTGCTACGGCTACGGTTTTGGATGTGCCTATTGAATACGAAAACGATTTTAGGCGCGACCCGGAAGGCGCATTGCGCGATGTGTGCGGCATTGCTACGGATGTTATTGCGCCGTTCTTCACCCAGCGCCACAAAATTGTGGAAAGCATTATGCGGGGCGTTAAGCTGGGCTTGCAGCCGTGGGTGCTTAAGGCGGATGTTGAGCTGGACACTGACGGTATGCCGCAAATAAATGAGGATGTGCTTAATGCTATCCCGGATAAAGGTAAGCCGCGTTTTGTGCATATCGACTTGGCCAAGAACAAGGACCGCTGCGGTATTGCTATTGTAAAAGTTAGCGGCATGCAGGCCGTAAACAACGGCGGCGGCATTGTGGAATACGTGCCGCATTTTTGCTTAGAACAAGCTATTAGTATTAAGCCCAGTAAGGCTAATGAACTAGATATTGGCGAGGTGCGCAAATGGATTATGGCGCTGAAAGAATATTACGGCATAAACATCCACACGGTATCGCTAGATGGCTTTCAAAGCCAAGAGTCTATGCAGCAGTTTCGCAAGGCTGGCATTATGAGCCAATACGTTTCTATGGATACGACCACAGAGCCGTATGACCACCTTAAAATGGCTATTTACCAAGACCGTTTTGATTGCCAAGACCATGAGCTTTTGAAAGTTGAATTGGCGGGGCTGGAAATAAATTCTAAAAAAGAAAAAGTAGATCACGGGCCGCATGGCTCAAAAGATATTAGCGATGCCGTAGCGGGCGCTTGCTTTACTGCCAGCCAAAACCGCACCGTGCGCTCGCTAACGGGCGTAAGCAATACAGCAGGTGAGGCGGGCGGCAGTAAGGGCCGGGCAGGGCCTGCCCAGCGTGGCCGTAGCGTAACCCGCCGTGTTCGGCGTTGACTATACAATTTTTTGTGCTATAATCAGGGCGTAGAACAGTACCGCCAAAACCAAGGGGAAATACCATGCTGTGACGTAACAAGCTTGTGCAAATTAGTGATTTTAGGGATACGGAAAGGGCGGCTTATTTACGAATAAGCGCCTTTTTTGCGTTTGCGGCTATGGTAAACAATAAAGCAATAAGATTGCGCGAATTATTTGTTGCAAAAAATTGTATATGCGGTATGGTCAAGATGTTGGAAACACAAACACCTAACCAAAGCTGGAGAAACAAGATGCAATACCAACTTAAAGACGCTACCGCAGCTACCCTTGTAACGGGCACCTACGATGAGGTTTGGGCCTACGTAGTTGCTACCTACGCCAACATGACCATGGCTGATTTTGCCGCCAACGGTTACCACATTGTAGAGGGGGCATAAGCCCGCCCGTGTGGGCAGGGGTTACCCCTTGCCCAGCCGGGTGCGCTTTTGCACCTAACCTAATCCATAGCTGGAGATTTACAATGTCGGAAGAACAAGCCCTCGCCGCCGCCGAACGTGGTATCACCGATTACGCCACCTTTGGGCATGACGATGAGTAAAAAGGCGCAGGAATTTATTGTTACACGTGAGCAGGTGCTTGCGTTTATCACCGGGCAGGCGTGCACTAGCAAGCCTGTGCCGGAACAGGACGAGGCCCGCGCCGACAAGGTTATGAGGGCGCTGGTTGGCAGAAACATTACGGCCCGTTTGGCGGGCATACGCTTTGCCCTTAGCGGCTACGCTGTTTATGTGCGCATTAGCGCAGCGGGTGGCATTGAGTTGGCCTTGCGCGATGGCCGTACGCTGGAGGTGTACTAATGAGTTTGCAGCCCGCTGCAAAAACTGATGCCGATATACCGGCAGACGCCATGGAAAATGCCCGCAAACTGCGGCGGACGTTTCCTTACCGCATGACCTACGTGGCTTTTGACCCAAAGTTAAATGACTGGGTATGGGACTCGGTATTTACCAAGCATAAGCCTGCCGCAATTGTGCGGCGTGGTGGAACTGTTTTCTACTTATGGAGCGAATGATGAAAAAACTACTACTGGCAGCCTTGCTGCTGACCGCCGTGCCTGCCCATGCTAACACGCCTGCGCAAGATAACGCCCGCTACACGGCGGCAGCAGGTAAAGACCTTATCGACAAGCTGTACGGCTGTGACGGCCCGCCGCCCAAAGCTAAGCCCGGTGTTATCATCGTGTACTATGTACGCGGCGCTAACGGGCAGTGTGTGGCTAAGGTGCTGGCACCCCGCCGTGGTTAAGCGGCTGGTTATATGCCTATTGTGCGGGCTGCGCTATAATACGGTGGTGCATCCCGCGTGCCCTAGCTGCTGTAAAGGAAAACTGTAATGGCTGATATAACCCTGCATCCCGAAGCGTTCTACATACTTAAAAACCACGTAGTAGGCCGTAGGCCCACGGGCACGCCCATTAACGAGTACCTGCTGTATGATGAGGCGTTAAAGCTTATACAGACCATCCATTGCACGGTAACCGAAATAAAGGCTGTGCTGCCAGAAGATGAGCCGCCCACACCCGTATCGGCAGCGTGGCTACATGCCCGTGGTGCGTTTAATGGTAAGCGCTAAGGACGCCGCTATGCTGGACCGGTTGCGCCGTACTTACAGGGCCAGCCGGTATAAGCTCAGGTGCCAAGGCTGCTACTGGCTACGGGGCGATTTTAAGGGGCTGTGGCTGCCTAGCATGTATTGTAAGGCGGGCGACCCGGATAAAGCCCCTGTGGCCCTGCATGTGGGCGCGGCGCTAGATATGGTTAATGGGCTGGTGCCGCCTGTTAAAAAATTATTTAGAAAAGAGTATCACTTTCTTTGGGATTAGCCTTGCAAAAGATTGTATATGTGCTAGGGTTGTGATGTTGGAGACACCTTAACGCTGGAGAAGCACCTATGACTAAGAAAGAATTTAACTTTACCCACACCTTTGCGGCTGAGTACGAAATCGCCACCATCCAGTATGATTTTGAAGGCGGCGAAGACGCTGAGCGCGTTTGCAGCGATGCGGATGATATTGTTTGTGCGCTGGGTAAGCTGCGCAAAAAAGCGGCTGAACTGGAAACGCTGGTAAACGAGCTGTACAGCAAGAGCCGCAACAAGTCGCACTATGAAGGGCGGCGCTTTGTTATTGACGAAGTGCTGACCGAAGACACCACAATTTACGAAGATGTAACCACGCTGGTTAAGGCGCTGGATGTGCAGCAGGCCCGGTATGAAAAGCTGTACCGCGAGGCAGAGGCGCACATGGGGCAAGCCCGCAGCGAGGCTAAGTGGGGCACTATTGATGAGCAGGCTATGGCTTTGTACAGGGGCAACTGATGAAGAATATTTTTAAACGGCGGGTGCGCCGTAACTACAGCAGTCTTATTTTTAACGCGTTACCGAGCGTACCGCACGCCGGTATTGTGGTGGCGTGGCAACGTAGTCGTGAGGCTAACCAAAACGATGGGGTAAATGGGCTGGCAGGCAAGCCGCCGCAAAATCCATAGTAGATGCGGCTGCGGCGGTGTGGCATACTAGGGGTGTAGTTGCACCCGGCTGCAAATAAATAAAGGGGAAACCATGAAAAGCACTGTACTAGCGTTGCGCGTTGACCAAGAGGACAGCGTGGAAATTCCGCAATTTCAGGATGCCATGGGTATGACAGCGGCCCAGTGGGCGCAGTTGTACGTAAACCGTATGACGCGTGGCCCCATGCACCCGGCTACTAAAGCCGATTGCGCCTTTGTGTACAGTAAAATTAAAGAGCAGTACCCCAGTGTAAATAGCGCGGTGCTTGACGCTTGATAGTATATGCAGAGCGTGGGCAGTACGAAATCTGGCCTATAAATAGGCGGGGCCGTATTGCGGATGTGCGTTTGCGGACGGGCGAAGATACTAGCGTAGTGGTGGGCACGCTAAACGAGCTGGCGTACCGCAGTTACATACTAAGCCTAAAGGGGTTACGCTTTCAGGATGGCTTGGTGCGCCCGGCACCTGCGGGCGAAGGCAAGCACTTTCCCAGCGTTGAAAACGTGCTGCGCTACCTTGAGCAAGACATAATACACACGCTGGTTTTGCAGGCATACGAGCGCCGTAAAAGCAATAAGTAAAAGAGAAAACAATAAACTTACTGCCGCGCTGGGTTGCAATTTTTTGCCCCGGTGGTAAAATCGGCAGGGTAGATTACAGGGGAGTTTAACGGGTGACCATACGGGAACGGCGTATTTACTATGCCAACCTTAATCACATTTTGCAGTGGCAGTATGCGGTGTTTTTCGTATGGCGCGATGAGGGCGCTTTCAATACGTACGGCGCATTTTGTTTCAACCGCGAGTGCGGGGGTTACCATCTAAATCACGATACAGTGGGCTTTAAGCTGCTGGAGGACGCCTGTGAGGAAACGGCGCTCCTTGACGATACGCTGGGGGACCGGCTACAGCCAGTTATTGTGGGGGCTGAGACAGCGGCTCTGCTAGCACACGTTTATACTAGTTTTAAAAAGCAATCTTCCCGCACGCAGTTTATCAAAAAGCTAACCGAAAGCCGCGCCAGCTATTTGGAGTTGGTGCGCTGGGCGCAATTAAAAACCAAACAGAAAAGGGCATGATGATGGATAGGGACAGTTATAAATTACGTTTTATTATGGGCTACCTGCGCAGCCAGTTACCGGCGCAAAGCCCGCTGGTGTACCCGGAGCGTGCGCCGGATGATAGCCAGCATGTGCGCGTGGTGTTGGCCCCGGCGCAGCAGGGCGCACCGCTGGTGCGGGGCACCTACTGCAATAAAGGCGAAATGAAGGATTTTTGTAACCACTTACTTAAGCAGGCGGGGCACGCGTAATGGCTAAAACTAAAGCAGTACCGGCTAAGGAGCCTAAGCCCACCTTACACCCGGATTTTATAAACGGCTTGTGCCGCGATGCCTATATCAATGGCCTGCGGCGGGGCGGTAGTACGGATGAGCATATTAAGCGCCTTTACGTTGGCAAGCTGGACAGGGACAGCCCGTTTATAAAACAGGTTGTGCTTGATACGGTAAACGCGCTTCTTGCGAGGGGCCATGTAACTATACCGGGTTTGTACCCCAAGGAAGGGGATGCGTTTGTGCCTTATGACGCAGCGCTGGACCCGGATGCAGAGGCTAAATCGTCTGCTGATATGGTAGATGCGCGTAAAGTGAAAGTACCTAAATTGCAGCCCGCTGCAATTCCTGAAACCAACGAGGAAGAAACCACAATACGGGTGCGCAAGCGCCAAAGGGGAAAAACCAATGATGCTGGAATTACCGATGCTAAAAGTAATGGCGATGGTGGGGATACTGGTAACCAACGGGTACGCACCCGCAAAAGGCGTTGACCCGGAGCAGCTATATTGCGTGGCTAAGGCGGTGTATAGCGAGGCACGCGGGGAGCCTATTATGGGGCAGGTAGCTGTGGCGTGGGGCGTCCGTAACCGCACCCGCAGTAAAGACTTCCCGGATGAAGCATGCGCGGTTATTTATGACCGTAAACATGCCGTGCAATTCCCGAACATAGACCAAGTGGTTATTGATTATAACAGCGAGGAGTGGGATAGCGCGGTTGAGGTGGCAGGCCACGTTACCGCTGGGCTGGTGGCGGACCCTACTATGGGCAGCCGTTTTTGGTACAACCCGCAAAAAGTAGCTAAGCCCTCTTGGGCTAAGTTTGCCTACAGCCTGCGCATTGGCGACCACGTATTTTATGAGATTAAAAAGCCGTCATGAATAAAATTACACCCACGCAGGCGCAAGCTTTAGAGAAGATGCAAAAAGGCACTATAGAGTATACCAGTAGTGCGCTGGGCGTAGGCAGCCGCACAATGGCTGCGCTGCGGCGGCAGGGCTACGTGGTAAGTACCAACGATAAGCAGCCCGGCGTGCGACTGGACCCCCACCATAGGCTTAGGTTTGTGCGGGTAAAATGAAAAAGAAAAGGCCGGTTAAAAACCCTACCGCCAAGGCTGTGCGTACCCCTAAGTACAGGATGCGGGTGGTGGCGGATAAAAAGAAAAAGAAAGCAAAAAATTGTAAAATAGAGCTTGAGGAAAGCCCCGACTCGTAGTATAGTCGGGTTAATCGTAAACCGTAGCTGGAGATAAACGATATGACTTTTATACTGACAATGGTAGTTGAGGAGTTTGGTGATATTGCGGTGGAAACCCACACGCGTAACACGGAGCTTGAATGTGATGCGGTACAGTATGACCGCCTTACAAGCCTTGACGAGAGCGGCGGGCGTTTTATTAACGCTGATGTTAAACGGGTGCGCACGCGGGTAAGGCCGCGACTAGCTTTTAACTAAGTTGCGCTTTGCTGCCGCCTGTGTTGTTATTGGTTTGTAGTGCGGTGAGGTGCCCTGCGCGTTCCAGCGCTAAATCTCCAGCTAACGCACTGCAACGCGGGCGGGTAAGGTGTTTCCAACAATTCACCAATTACCCGCCCGCAACTTTTAGGATGCCATTATGCTGGACAAACATGAAATAGACACCACTGACCCGGCCATTGCCGAGTACGAAGCTTTCCGCAAAGCGCTTTGGGCGCTGGATGAGGAGGCTGCGGACCATTGCGATGTATTGGATGCGGCGGAAGTGTTTAACTACCTGTGCGCCCGTTACAGCATGCCCACGCTAGGTTTGTGGGCCATGAGTACCGCCCGCGCCTGCCGGATATTTACGATAGCGGCCCAGTACAGGGCGCAAGGGGTTACCTTTACGTTAGATACCAGCACCGCACCCGCTAACGCTAAGCGCGTAAAGCCTAATGCAGTAACCCCGGCATGGCTTGTAGGGCAGGTGGTGGAAATCGTGGCCGTTGCCACTAACGGCGTCCACATTGTGCTGGCCGAAGCTACCCCCGGTTCAAATGATTGCGGCTCATTAATTTTTATACCGGGCAGATGGCTGGCCGATGTAAATGCACGCCGTACCCGCAACCTTAGTATGGAGTAAACAATGCCGTTTAAAAGTATTTTCCCGCCTAAACGCCCGCCGCACCCGTTTGAGCACATGGGCAAAAAGGAGCTTATGGATGCGCTCTATAACGCGCACCAGCAGAATTTGCAACTGGGTGCAGAGATTACGCGTATCCATGAAAATGATAACCACATGCGCCGCGTGCTTAACAACGCCTATGCCTTTATGTTTGGTATTGTGCACAGCTACAAGGAAGTGGCGGACGAATACCGCAGCCGTGAGGCCGAAAAAGTGGTTCCTACGCTGTGGCTGGCTGCCCGCGTGTGTGAGCAGTTTGAAGATATGTACAAGCACCACCCCATGACTGATTTGGCCATTGGCCCGGAGCGCAAATATTTGCGCCATGTTTATAAGATGGCCATGCGCCCCATTAACCCTACCAGCAAGCTAGGCGAGTTTTTGGAGGAGCCTTTAGAGGAGCCGGTTAATGGGGGCGGGGATGCTGCTTAGCCCGGACGCTGTACATATTTTTACAGATGGTAGCTGCCACCCAAAAAACCGCGCAGGCGGCTGGGGCGCAGTGCTGCTGTTTAATAGCGTAACTAAGGAACTTTCCGGCCACAAACGCGCCACGACCAACAACGAAATGGAATTGATGGCGATTTATAAGGCCCTGTGCGCCCTAAAACCCACGCAGAAGCCCATTACGGTTTATAGCGATAGCCAGTACAGTATTAATGCGGTGGCAATCTGGTATAAAGGCTGGGCGCGTAACGGTTGGCGCACGCAACAGGGCCAGCCGGTAAAGAATAAAGAACTTATTCAGGAGATTGTAAAAATTGTGCCGCCGCAAGCTGTTTTCCAGTGGGTAAAAGGGCACGTAGGTATTGTGCACAATGAGCGTGCGGACTTTTTGGCGGGCCATGCCCGCAAGGTGGGGTATTTTGGTGCGGGTACGTAATAAAAACTATGTTTACGCTAACCAAGTCGAGATACTACCCCACGCAGACGGGCTAATACCGCTGCGGCTTAAGCTGGAGGATGGCCGAGTAGTTATGGCGGATATGCCCCCGGAGGTGGCAGCTACTTTAACCACCCGTATTGCGCAGGAGTTGAGTAAGCTTGTGGCAGAGGTAGAGCTAAGCGAAGGGGCAGAACGTGTCAGACGCGATTGATGCCGATCATTTTGAGGTGGTGCCTTTTGAAAGTCTGCATGGTGAGTACCGCGCCAGCATAGGCAGCTTTATGTGCAACTTGATGGACAGCAAAACGCCCGCAGGTAAAGAGTGGGAGCCGTTTTCGTTCTGTGACGTTTTTGGCGGGGGCAACGAGGTACACTATAGCCTGCCCCGGCACCGCTGGGTGGAGTTTACCCGTAAAGTAATAGATACCAATGGCGACTATAACCCGGCAGAGGTTTTGCGGGCGCTGCGGGATATTGGCTTAGCTACTGCGGTGTTAAAAAAAGATAAGGCGAATAAGTTAAAGTTTATGCAGATGTACAGCGCCGGGCCACGCAGTGTAGCTGGCGTAACAGAGCGGGCATTGGCTGAGGCGGCGCTGAGCGCAGTGGCAATGCCGCGCATTACGGATAGCAACTTTATGCGTGTAATTTCGGGCATGGGTTATAACGGCCCTATACAAGTTGTTTGCGCGGAGGATGTAGCGCAGCAAGTGCGGCAAGAGATAGCGGAACGCTCTACCTTGCCCCCGGACGCAGGTTCCCGCGCCCTTAGCGTGTTTGGCATACGGGTTATACCTAACCCGCACATGCCGCCCGGTACGGCTATGGTGGTGGCGGATGGGGCTGAGCCGCAGATGATACACTTTAACCAAATGGAGCCAAGATGAAAGTACGTGTAAGAAACCGCGCCGCAGTGCGTACCCGTCAACGCCAGCCTGTTTTGCAGCCCGGTGCAATTCCCGATATGTGGCCCAACGGCAGCGGCCTGTATAAACAGGGTATGGCCCCCGGCCCGTCTTGGAAGTCGAACGAAAATAAAGGGCTACTGGGCCGCATAGTGCGGCAGGATAATGGCCAGTACAAGGTCTGGAAGTATATGGGCAATGAGCGTTACTTTTATTGCGGCCTGTTTGCTACCCAAACTAAGGCGCACGCCCGCATTACAGGCTAGCCGCCTGCCGCCCTTGTCCTAAATCACCGTTTGCGTTTATATTGGTGTATAGCAGCGTAATGCAAGCTGGAGCCAATATAAAATGTCAGATGTTCGCCAGCGGGTAAACCCCCGTTTTGCCAATGCTCAGGAAACCGTAGCAAAGGCCCCGGCTGCTGCGCCCCGGCGTATGCGCAAACGCGCCGTAAACGTATTCACCGGCGAGGTGGATGGCCCTAGCCGCAAAATGAGCGCGGATGAAGTGCGTGCCCAGCGTGCTTACGAGTCTAATGCGGTGCCTGACCCCTTCCAACAGGCTTACACCACCAGTTTTAATGCGGCAGGCCCGGAGAATATTCTACCCCCGCCGTACAACCCGCACACCTTGATGAAATTCCCGAACGAAAATAACACCCTGCGGCAGTGCATTGATGCCATGGTTGTTAATGTGGAAAGCATGGGCTACCGCCTAGAATTTATTGGCGAGGAGGGCAGCGAAGACAGCGACCAAGCCCTTGCCGAAGAAGCTCGTATACAGGCGCTGCTAGACCAGCCTAATGGCGAGTATGGGGTTATTGAGCTACGCAGCCGCGTGCGCCGTGACTATGAGACGCTGGGCTATGCGTTCTACGAAATATGCCGCCGTACTTTCACCCCGGAAATCGTGTCTTACTACCATGTGCCCGCACACCTTGTGCGCGTAACCACGGCAGATGCCCAGTACACCGAGGTATCTATGTGGCTTATGCGCAATGGTAAGTTTGTGCAGGAGAAGATTAAAAAGCGTTTTCGGCGTTTTGTGCAGGAAATCGGTACTAAGAAAGTTTACTTTAAAGAGTTTGGTGACCCACGCCACATTAGCAGCAAAGATGGCCGCGTAATGGAAGGGCCGGATGCTACCGAGGAAGCTACGGAGCTGTACATGGTTAGCCAGTACACGCCGGG
>Ga0172380_10001927_pt1 | contig 34487 bp, 31 predicted proteins | sample Leawe162metaG_FD_119747 | JGI IMG/M metagenome (GOLD analysis project Ga0172380, IMG submission 119747) | Leachate microbial communities from a municipal landfill in Southern Ontario, Canada - Leachate well 162 metaG | ecosystem: Engineered > Solid waste > Landfill > Unclassified | place...
GACATGTTCCTGCTGCACCAGTGGATCAAGAACGATCCGGTTGACCTGATCATCGGCAACACATACTGCAAGTACATTGCCCGTGACGAGGACCTGCCCTTTGTGCGCTGGGGCTTCCCCATCCTGGACCGCCAGGGGCATCAGTATTTCCCCACGGTGGGCTACAAGGGGGGCTTAAGGCTGCTGGAAAAAATCCTGGGCGTGCTGCTCGACCGCAAGGACCGGGATGATTCGGAACAACAGTTCGAACTCGTCATGTAGAACCAGGGCAGAAGTGAAAAATTCAGCATGAACGCATAGGGGCGGTTCGCGAACCGCCCCCATGCGAAAACGGATTTACCCATTCATCAACTTTCACGCGAAACACAAGGCATCCCATGAACGCCGCATCCCCATGCACCGCTGTTTGTGCCTGCTCCGGCTCCCAGTCCCGCCGGCCGTCAGGAAAACGACTTGAGCTGCCGGTGGCCAACCGCGCCAATGCCAGACTGCTTTCCGCCCCCGCGGCCAAGGCTCCCCCGGCCATGCTGCCCACGGAGGCGGCAAACTGGCTGGCCGGCATGCTCAGCCAGGGCGCCGACATCGGCGAGGTGTACATCAGCGGCCCGGGCGATCCCCTGGCGGACATCCGTCCCACCCTGGAAACCTGCCGCCTGGTGCGGGACAGACATGCTGACCTGCAGCTGGGCATCACCACCCTGGGTATCAACGGCGAGCAGTATGCCGAGGCCCTGGCCGAACACGGGGTAAGCACGGTCACCCTGCAGGTGGAGGCAGTTGATCCCGCGGTGGTGAAAAACCTCTACGCCTGGATCCGTCCCGGCACCAAAAACATCCCCTTAAGTCAGGCGGCCGGCCTGCTGGTGGATGAACAGCAGCGGGCGATCGCCGCCCTGCAGCGGGCCGGGCTCATGGTCACGGTCAGGACCACGGTCTATCCGGGCATTAATGACAGCCAGGTGGCGGCAATCGCCGAACGCATGGCAGGCCTTGGCGCGGAGAAAATGATACTGATCCCCTGCACTGCCTGCCTGAATGAACCGGGCCCGGCCAATAAACCTGACAATGCCCTCCTGGCTGCCCTGGGCGAGCTTGCCGGCCAATATCTCGCCACCGAGATCGCCGAACCGACAGCGGACGGCATGTCCCCCGCCACAGCTGAAGGAGATCCGGTTGTAGCAGTGGGCAGGCTGCCGCAACCGAGCGCGGCACGGCCCAACGTGGCGGTGGTCAGCGCCAGCGGGATGGATATCGATCTGCACCTCGGCCAGGCAGCCAGGGCCCTGATTTATGGCCCCCGGGAAGACGGGCTTCCCTGCCTGCTCAGTACCCGAGCCCTGCCTGAACCGGGGGGCGGCGGGGCCAGGTGGGAGAAGCTGGCGGATGCATTCACCGACTGTTTTGCCCTGCTCACCTCCGGAGCCGGCGAGAACCCGAGAAATATTTTGAGCTGCCACGGCATTACCGTGCTCGTTACCGACGGCAATGTGGAAGGTACGGTTGATGTGCTGTACGGTGGCGGTAAAAAAGGAAAACAATGCCGCAGATAGCGGCCCAACATCGGCAAAATAAAAAACTTTTCACCACAGAGCACACGAAGACCACAGAGAAAATATTTTCAAATACAATCAGTTATCTCTGTGGGCTCTGTGGTTTGACATGTAGGTCGCGTTAGGCGGCTTTTCGCCGTAACGCGACGTCATTCTTTGATATCAATATCATTTTCAACATGAAAAAAGGAGAGATTTCCATGGCTATTCCCAAACGGCAGATACTTGTGTGCCAGAGCTTCCGGGCGGCCGGCGGCGACCCCAAAGGCCTCTGCCATAAGCAGACCGACGGCTTTCTGCAGTACATAGACGAAGAAATCCTGGACCGGGGCCTGGACTGCCTGGTCACGGCCACCACCTGCCTCAAACAGTGCGAATCAGGTCCCATCATGGTGGTCCACCCGGAAAACTGGTGGTTCAAGGGGGTGGACAGCACCGCGGCCATTGACGCCATCCTGGACGGCATCGAAGACGGAGAGCCGCCCGCAGAGTATCTGATCGGGTAACGCCATGACTGCGCCCAGGGTAATCATCCGTCCGGCCCGGCAAGGTGACATTGACAGCCTCACGGGCCTGCTGAAAATCCTCTTTACCATCGAAGAGGATTTTATTTTTGACGGACCCCGGCAGCGCCGGGGTCTGCAGATGATGCTGGACAACTACCGGGCCTGCGTCCTGGTGGCCGAGGCGGATGGCCAGGTCATCGGCATGTGCTCCGGCCAGCTCACCGTGTCCACGGCGGAAGGCGGCCCCGCCCTGCTGGTGGAGGATGTGGTGGTTCTGTCTGACTGGCACGGCCGGGGCATCGGCCGGTGCCTGATGGAGAGCCTGGGTAAATGGGCCGGGGAAAATGGGGTGTCGCGTCTCCAGCTGCTGGCTGACCGCAACAACGGCCCGGCCCTGGATTTTTACAGCAAACTCGGCTGGCAGACCACGGAGCTGATCTGCCTGCGCAAACGCCTGTCGCCCTGAAAGGGACGACGGGAAAAGGATGTTACCATGACCACGGCACCGCACAAAAACAGCGATATGGCTTCCACCGCTTTCCGATCCGATCTGATCGGCTTTGGCGATATCAAGTCCCATGCCATCAAGGGCTGGGAGGAGTACATGCACGAGGGGGAACAATACCTGAGCACGGCCCGTAACGCCTTCGCCGGTCAGCGGCACGCCTTTACCGCCGAGATCCTGTACAACGTCATCGCCATGGCCATTGAAAAACTGGTGATGGGCGCCCTCATGCAGAGCGGCAACCTGCCCTATAACCACACCATGCGCGATCTGGCGGAAGCCATGGAGGAGCATTTCCCCGGCCGCCTGGGCGGGATCAAGGACCGGCTCATCTCGCTTGACGCCTATCAGGAGATCTGCGACCTCGACACCTACCACAGACAGCCGCCAACCATGGAGGAGATCCCGGCCATGCTCAGTTTGGCGATTGAGCTGCAGGAGCTGGTAAGTCGATAAAACTGGCCGGGATGAGGAAATACACATTAAACGGGTTTAATCCGGCACCACATATCGTAATCGCTGAGATCAGCGATATGCCCCCTTCAACGATTACAAAGGATTTCGCAAAATCAGCACAGCCTTGGTGCCACTCGATCACGAGGATGATGTTCTCACTGAAAAGGTGTCAGATGAAAAATTTCAGACCATTATTAACGCTTGGATTCATCATAACCAGAAAGTCGTGCTTCCTAACAACGTAATACTTATGGCCTACAGTTTGGTGCCACGATATCTTGCTGATGGCTATGGTCTCGTAGGTTGTCCGCTGGCTTGTCGAGGCTCTTGAAGGATTTGTAGTCAGTCGGTGTCATGCCAATGTTGATTATGAAAAACCCTGCGGATTTCTTTTCCCTTGAACAGGGCTAGGCTCGTTTTCATATCTTCCCCCTTCACTCTTGACAATTTTCTCCTATCTCCGCACTGACGCAAGCGCATATCTTACCCTTTAATTTTTCTTCTTCCTGGCCCCTTTCGTGTAGGGTTTGTCGGCTTTATGTCGGGTTCGTGCCACGCATGGCTCATGTCGCGTTTGTCGGGTTTATGTCTGGTTTCTTCAGCAACCGGTAAAACGTGCTTCTGCCAGTTGTTCCAACCTTTTCGACGAGTCCAGATGACATCAGGTCACGCAGATCGCGCAATGCAGTCTGGCTGTGGGCACCTGTCAGCTTCTGATAGGCGCGGTTTGTAATTTCTCCATTCATTTTCATGTAGGTTATAGCCGCAAGCTGCCGCTCATTCAGGTTGTACCCGGCCAGAACCTCCGGCGTCAGCCAGTCACGCCAGGCCGTGGTGGTAAACTCGCCGCCACGCTGAATGAAATCAGGCTCCGGCAGGGCGTGGTTCAAACTCTCACGGATCATCATAAGGGTGCCGGTGCCGTATTTCTCGATATAGCGGGCGAGGAAGAGCACCTCGCAGATACGGGGGTTGCGGGCAATGGAGCCGTGGGGATGACGCAGACTTTCCGGGGTGAGCGGCGGGGGCAGCGTGCCGGGGTTCCAGACTTCCACCCGGTCGGCAAAAACGGAAACCTGCACGGCGCCGGCCGAGGTGTAGTCGCGGTGGGCAATGGCATTGACAATGGCTTCGCGGATCACATCGGCCGGGATCTCATAGCGGACAGGGGCCTGGATGCTCTCGGCGCGGGTGCCGACACCGCGGTTGAGCTTGGAGAGAACAAAGTCCACTGCCATATCAACCTGCTCGAAGACGGTCCCCTTGAAGATCCGGTAAAAGGGCACGGGGCGCTGGATCTCGGTACCGTGAAAATGCATGCAGCGCACTTCTGCGGCGGGAAAGAACCGCTGGGGATCGCGACCGAAAAGGAGGACGGCGGCATTGGTGAGTTGGCCGTCAGCGAGAAGATGCAGATGGGCCAGCAGATCAGTCACCGGGGTATTGTCCGGGAGCGGGAACTGACGCTCCAGCCGGGCCAGCCGCACAAAATCGCCAACCGCATCGGTATTGATGTCTGCAAGGGTAGCGTCAGGGCAGGGTCTTTCTTCAAAAGGGCGGGATTGAATAACGCCGCACGTTTCAAGATGGTCCACGAGGCTCGAATAGAGGGCCGACGTCAACTCCGGGATGCTGTTAAACCGTCGTCTGATGAGCTGTTGGCCGGCCTGGCGGATAAGCGCCTGCATTTTGGGCTGGCGGTTTTGATCATCCGTACCCTTCACAAAGATCAACCGTGGCTTGCCCATCTCGGTGGCGCGAGCGAACTCACGCTCGGTCGGTGAAATCCCCTCGGCATCCTCGAACCCATACTCATAGCCGAAAATGCCGAAATACAGAGCGCTGCTATCCACCTCGGCCAGATACACGGCATCTGCCCGCCGGTCGCTGGCAGGCAGGTTTTCAAACGAAAAAACGGAGAAAAACCGGCGCAGGAGGGAATCGTTCTCGATAAACGTCTTAACCGCCCGGCGTTCTTCCGCCAACTCTTTCTGAGCGCTGCTGATGAAAATTTTCAGGGGAGTGGCGGGCATGAAATATCCTCAATCATCCTGCTTATCTGTTGCTCAAACTTGATATGGAAGAATAACCTTTTCAGTAAATACCCACTATCTGCGCAATGTTCAAGCGCATATTCCCCTTTCTGACTGCACTCCGACAGAATTATCCTGACATCATCGAGAATATTCTTATTTTCCCACGGCACCCCGACAAAATTGTCCCCCTTCTTCATTTTTGTAACCTTTCCGACAAATGTCGGGGTCTGCGCCGGACCGCGTCCAAGCTCGGCAAAACCGACATCAACATATAACACATCGAAATCACATGCTTTTCACATCATAATTTCTCATGGCACACCGGTTGCTAAACCAGTGATCAAACAGGATTCAACAGCCGCTGCGGCATAATCACCTTTCAGTCACTTTCACCAGGGATCACTATGGAAACAACTGCCTTAAAAGAAAGAGAAACGCAGATTTACCGCAAGGGGGAAACCCCCTTTGAGATTACCTGCAACAAGGACAGTCTGGCCGGGGCGGTGAGCCAGCGGGCCTGTGTTTTCTGCGGCTCCCGGGTGGTGCTCTATCCCATTGCCGATGCCCTGCATCTGGTGCACGGCCCCATCGGCTGCGCGGTCTATACCTGGGATATCCGCGGGGCGCTGTCCTCCGGCCCGGAGCTGCACCGCTTAAGTTTTTCCACTGACCTGCAGGAGCGGGACGTAATCTTCGGCGGCGAAAAAAAGCTGGAAAGCGCCCTTAATGAGCTCATTGACCGGCACAGTCCCAAGGCGGCCTTTGTCTATTCCACCTGCATCGTCGGCATCATCGGCGATGACCTGGAGGCGGTCTGCCGCAGGGTAACCGCGCAGAAAGGCATCCCGGTCATTCCCGTGCAGTCCGAGGGCTTCAAGGGCAACAAGCGTTCCGGCTACAAGGCGGCCTGCAATGCCATGTTCCGCCTGATCGGCACCGGCGACACGGCAGGCATCAGCAAATACAGCATCAATATCCTGGGCGACTTCAACCTGGCCGGGGAGATCTGGATGGTGCGCGAGTATTTCCGGCGCATGGGCATCGAGGTGGTGGCCAACATCACCGGCGACGGCAGGATCGGCGATATCTGCCGGGCCCATGGGGCGGCCCTGAACGTGGTGCAGTGTTCCGGCGCCACCATGGATCTGGCCAATATGATGGAAGAGAAATACGGCATCCCCTCCATGCGGGTTTCCTATTTCGGCATCGAGGATATGTCCGAGGCACTGTACGATGTGGCCCGCTTCTTCAAGGACCCGGAGATCATGAACCGCACCAGGGAACTGATCCAGGAAGAGGTGCAGAAAATCTATCCGGAGCTGCAGCGTTATAAAAAGGCCCTGACCGGCAAAAAGGCGGCCATTTACGTGGGCGGGTCGTTTAAGGCCTTTTCCCTGGTCAAGGCCTTTCGCCTGATCGGCATGGATGTGGTGATGGTGGGTTCCCAGACCGGCACCAAAGAAGACTACCAGGAGCTTGAGGCCATCACCGATCCGGGCACCATTATTGTCGATGACTCCAACCCCCTGGAGCTGACCTCCTTTCTCAAGGAAAAGGAGGTGGATGTCTTTGTCGGCGGGGTCAAGGAGCGGCCCATCGCCTACAAACTGGGGGTGGGCTTCTGCGACCACAACCATGAACGCAAGGAGGCCCTGGCCGGCTTTACCGGCATGCTCAATTTTGCCCGGGAGGTCTACTCCTCGGTCATGAGCCCGGTGTGGAAATTCGTGCCGCGCAAGGCAAACGGAAACGATCAAGCGTTATAACGTTTCAGCGTGCAAACGTTGCGGTGCTCAAATGTTTGTTCGCTTGAACATTGAAACGCTTGAACGTTAATCGTCTGCAAAAGAGGAAACCCCCATGACTAAAATGCCCAATTACATATCAACCACCAATGCTTGCAAACTGTGCAAACCCCTGGGCGCCTCCCTGGCCTTCCGCGGCATGGAGGGCACCGTCCCCTATCTGCACGGCTCCCAGGGCTGCGCCACCTACATGCGGCGTTACATTATCAGCCATTATAACGAGCCCATTGACATCGCCTCCTCATCGCTCAGCGAAAAACATGCGATCTATGGCGGGGCTGCCAATCTGAAGCTGGGACTGACCAATGTCACCGAGAAATACCAGCCGCAGATGATCGGCATTGCCACCACCTGCCTCACTGAGACCATTGGCGATGATGTGCCCATGATCGTCAAGGAATATGAACGGGAAACCAGCGCAGCAAACCGGCCCCTGCTGGTGCATGTCTCCACCCCGAGTTATTCCGGCACCCACATGGAGGGCTTCCACGCCGCAGTGGCCGCCGCGGTCGACCAGCTTGCCCAAAGCCCTGCGCCGGGCAACGATACCGTCAACCTGCTGCCCGGCTTTGTCTCGTCGGCTGATTACCGCTACCTGGCCGAGATCATGGCTGACTTCGGCATCACGACCACCATGCTGCCCGATCTGTCGGCAACCATGGACGGCCCGGCCCTGCTTGAGTACGAGAAGATCCCCGGCGGCGGCACCCCTCTTGAATCCATCCGGCAGATGGGCGGGGCCAAGGCCACCGTTGAGTTCGGCCGCACCCTGGGCAAGACCAGAACCGGCGCCACCATACTTGAGCAGAAATTCGGCACGGCCAGCCACCGGCTGGGCCTGCCCATGGGCATCAGCGAGACCGACCGTTTCTTTGCCTGCCTGGAAACCCTCAGCGGCCGGCCAACCCCGGCAAAGTATGCCGATGAACGCGGCCGTCTGGTGGATGCCTATGTGGACGCCCACAAGTATGTGTTCGGCAAAAAGGCCATTATCTATGGCGAAGAGGATCTGGTGGTGGGACTGACCGCCTGGCTCGCGGAGATCGGCGTGACGCCCATCCTCTGCGCCACCGGCGGCAGGAGCGGCCTGTTTGCCGAGGCCATTGCCGCGGTCACGGAAGACGTGCTGGCCGAGCAGCCCAAGGCTTACGAGGGTATGGATTTCTTTGATATCGCCGAAGAGGCGGAAACCTTGGGCCCGGATCTGCTGGTCGGCCACAGCAAGGGTTATCCCCTGGCCCGCAAACTGAACATCCCGCTCATCCGGGTGGGGTTTCCCATCCATGACCGGATAGGCGGCCAGCGCATCATCCACCTGGGTTACCGGGGAGCGCAGCAGCTCTTTGACCTGGTGGTCAACAGCCTGATCGAGAAAAAGCAGAGCGATTCATCCGTCGGCTACAGCTACATGTAAAAAAAACGTTCCAGCGCGCAAACGCTTAAACGTTGGAACGCTTAAACGTTATTAACCATATCCAAATTCCGGAGCTTGTCATGAAAAAAGACTACAGTCACCACCCCTGTTTCAATGCCGAGGTCAAGGGCCAATTCGGCCGGGTTCATCTGCCGGTTGCCCCGAAATGCAATATCAAATGCAATTACTGCAACCGGAAATATGACTGTGTCAACGAATCGCGGCCGGGTGTGACCAGTACCATCCTCACCCCGCAGCAGGCCCTCACTTACATGGACAAGGTGCTGGAGCGCGAGCCGCGCATAACGGTGGCCGGCATTGCCGGGCCTGGTGATCCCTTTGCCAATGCCGAGGAGACCCTGGAGACCATGCGGCTGATCCGCAACAAATACCCCCACATGATTCTCTGTCTGGCCAGCAACGGCATGAACCTGGCCCCCCATGTGGAGGCCCTGGCCGAGCTGGACGTCTCCCATGTCACGGTGACGGTGAACGGCGTCGACCCTGACGTGATCAAAAATATTTACGGTTGGGTGCGGGACGGCAACGTGGTGTACCGCGGCATCCAGGCGGCGGAACTCATCCTCGCCCGGCAGTTGAAGGCCATCACCAAGCTGAAGGAACACGACATCACCGTCAAGATTAACACCATTGCCATTCCGGGCATCAATGATCACCATATTGAAGAGGTGGCCAAAAAAATGGCGGAGCTGGGGGCCGATCTGTTTAACTGCATGGCCATGTTCCCCAATGTGGACACCCCCTTTGCCGATATTCCGGAACCCAGCAAACAGAAAATGGCGTCCCTGCGCAAAAAGGCGGAGAAATACCTGCCCCAGATGCGGCACTGCACCCGTTGCCGGGCCGATGCCGTGGGCCTGCTCGGCCAGGACCAGAGCAGGGAAATGCACGGCTGCCTGTCCGCCTGCGCCTCCCTGCCGCCCGTGACTGCGCAGGAGAGGCCCTATGTGGCGGTGGCCACCCTGGAGGGTGTGCTGGTCAATCAGCATCTGGGCGAGGCGGCCCGTTTCCAGATCTGGGAGCAAAAAGAGGACGGCACTTTCAACCTGGTGGAGGAACGGCCCGCTTCCCTGCCCGGCGGCGGTCCGCAGCGCTGGCACAACCTGGCCCGGGCTCTCAGGGACTGCCAGGCCGTGCTGGTCAATGATCTCGGGGAAGCGCCCAAGGAAATCCTCAGCAAGATGGGCGTCAAGCCGGTGACCATGAGCGGCTTTATCGAGATGGGGCTGGAGGCGGTTTACAGCGGCAAGGATCTGAGCAAGCTCAAGGGCCGTCAGAATAAATGCACCTCAAAAGGGGCCTGCACGGGCGGCGGAACCGGCTGCGGTTGAAGGCCGGGGAAAAAAGGGCTATGAAGCAAAGTCGTTTTTCACCACAGAGTCCTCAGAAATCACAGAGAAATATTGTTTAGGAACCGTTACGAAATAACCTCGGCTTTCTGAACCATTTCGTTACGGCTCCTTATGCCGTTTTACAAGCCACGGCTTATTACAGCCAGTCATCTCTGTGGGCTCTGTGCACTCCATGGTGAATTCTTAGTTTTCGCAAGACAGTCAATCACAAAGGAGGAGAGCAATGAAAATTGGGATCGTTTCCACGGACGGCAAGAATGTCAATGACCATTTCGGCAAGGCGGAACGCTTTCTCATCTATGAGGCGGGAACGGCTGCGCCGGCCGGCATCGCGGAACGGAAGATTTCCCCTCTGTCAACCAATGACCAATCCCACCAGTTTGATGCAGCCCGTTTCGACTCGGCGGCAAAGGCCCTGGAAGGCTGCCAGCGGGTTTACTGCACCCGCATCGGCGACCGCCCCCGCCAGGAACTGGAGAAACGGGGGATCATGCCGATCATTTATGAAGGACCCATCGCCGACATCAGAACGACTGTTGACTAAAACCCAGACTGGCCTGCCTGCGGCACCCGGTAACCAGCAAGGTCCGACAGAAAAAAAAGAGGCGGCAGGCCGGACGCCCACCGCCTCTCTCTCGTCATCTTTTTTCTTCAGCAATTCCAGGGTTTCCTCCCTGCTCATCCAGCTGTGCATTGCAAAGGTGAAGCCCGCAACGCCGGCAAATACATCAAACCTCTTCGCAAAAATAATCTGCAGCGCGGGAAATTTATTTAAAGAAAGCAAAAAGCGCGCAAGTTACCATTACCCCGACAATCAAAGAGCAGCAAAAAACTCCTTCCCAGGTCTCTGGCAAAATAAAAAAAGCTGCGGGATAAAGAGAACCCTCGGCCTCGGTGCTGGGCCTGCTGGGCAATGGCCGGGCTGGCTTAGCCGGTCAAGGGCGGAGGGAAACGGCAGACAATCGCCTTTCGCGAGCGGTCAACCAGATCGGCGGCGACCTCCACCGGGGAACCTCGCCTGATTTCCGCCGCCTTGAGCAGCATCGGCAGGTTAACCCCGGCAATTATCACCCCGCCAGGGGAAGTAAAAAATTCCCTGGCCACGGAAAAGCCGGTACCGCCAAACAGGTCGGTCAAAACGATGATGCCGCCACCCTGATCGACCTGATTCCGTGCCTTGCTGATCTCTTCCCTGATCAGCTGCCGGCGTTCGGCAAAGGGGGACTGACCGTTACTGTCAATGACATGCTGCAGTTCGCCCATGAAAGGCACCTTGACCGCAACAAAGTTGTCAAGCTTTCTGCCCAGAATATATTCAGCCACCGCAAGCAGTGCTTCGCCGACGTCACCATGGGTGACAATGATAAAAGAAATTCCTTTTTCCATTTCCTGAGCAGACATCGGGGTGGCAGTATTTCCATTGGCCAGGCGGGTAGGTGCAGACACTTGCCAGACAGCGGCATATGCTAAAGTTCTCTTGGCAAATGCGAGAATATCATACAAATTCTGCTGCGACTATATTTTCTTTCAGGGTCAATATGGCCACAATTTTATTGGTGATATTGGGCGCCAGGGCTGGCAGAAACGCCTTGAACTGAACTGCCCGGCCAAGAAAAACCAGACCTTGGGGACCCTCTTTGGGCTGTCTGCAAATTATACTATCAAATTCCATAAAAATTGGGTAGTATTAGAGGTTGTTTTTGGTTTGCTGCAAGCAGCCTCCCATTTATCCAGCGAAAAGCACTATGAATAGAGCCAATATCCTTATCAGCATTGCCATTGCTGTTATCTGCATCAGTTTCTGGGCCTTTTTAAACCAACCGGAAACCGAGCCCCCCTGGCCGGATCGTATCCAGGGGTTTTCTTTTTCCCCCATGCGTGAAGGCCAGAGCGCCATCACTCACGTTCTGCCCACCGAGGAGGAGATCGATAGCGATCTTGCCCTGCTGGCAGATAAGACCTATGCCGTCCGCTCCTACACCATGGAAGGAAGCCTGGCAAAGATCCCGGAACTGGCCCGCAAGCATGGACTCAATGTGACTCTCGGGGCCTGGCTTGACAAGGACCTGGAAAAAAACGAGCGGGAGATCGAAAAGCTCATCAGCGTGGCCCGGGAAAATTACCGCAACGTGGTGCGGGTCATTGTCGGCAACGAGGCGGTCCTGCGGGGCGACCTCACCATCGAGCAGCTCTCCGGTTACCTGGACAGGGTCCGCGAGGCGCTGGATATGCCGGTGAGCACTGCCGAGCCCTGGCATGTGTGGTTCAACAACAAGGACCTTGCCAATCACGCAGACTTCATTGCCGTGCACATGCTGCCCTACTGGGAAGGGGTGGAGATGGACCGGGCGGTTGATTATGTAGTCGACCACGTCAATCTCCTCAAAGCCTCTTTTCCGGATAAAGAGATTATCATCGGTGAGGTGGGCTGGCCCAGCAACGGCCGCACCCGTCATTCGGCGGTGGCCTCTACAGCCAACGAGGCGACCTTCCTGCGCCGCTTTCTGGACCGGGCAGCCAAGGAACAGTATATCTATTATGTGATGGAGGCCTTTGACCAGCCCTGGAAAAAGGTATCCGAAGGCTCGGTCGGCGCCTACTGGGGGGTTTACGATGTCTACCGGCAGCCCAAGTTCGCCTTTTCCGAACCCATTGTTGAAATTCCGGAATGGCGTCTGCTGGCCGGCATATCCATCGGCATCGCCCTGATTACCTTCGCCTTTCTCCTCATCGACAGCAAAACCCTGAGCACCCGGGGAAGAAGTTTTCTCGCCACCATAGCCTTTACCGCCGCCAGCGGGGCGGTGTGGATTGTCTACAGTTATTCCCGCCAGTATCTCAGCGTGGCCACCATCCTGATCGGCATGCTGATGATTATCGGCATGATCGGCGTCACCGTGGTGCTGCTGGCCGAGGCCCATGAATGGGCCGAAGCGACTTGGGCGGCAACCCGGCGCCGCCAGTTCCAGCGGGTTGAGCTGGCGGACGACCTGCTGCCCATGGTTTCGGTCCACGTACCGGCTTACAATGAACCGCCTGAGATGCTGAAAGAGACGCTGGACGCCCTGGCAAACCTCGACTATCCCCATTATGAGGTAATTGTCGTTGATAACAACACCAAGGACCCCGCCGTCTGGCAGCCGGTTGAGGCCCATTGCGCTAAGCTCGGTTCCCGTTTCCGATTTTTCCATGTCGATCCCCTGTCCGGTTTCAAGGCAGGTGCCCTCAATTTTGCCTTGGCCCATACCGCCCCCGAGGCGGAAGTCGTGGCGGTCATTGACAGCGACTACATGGTTACCCCGAACTGGCTGCGGGATCTCACCCCCCAGTTCAGCAATCCCAAAACCGCCATCGTCCAGGCCCCGCAGGACTACCGGGATGACAGCGAAAGCCTTTTCAAGGCCATGTGTTATGCCGAGTACAGGGGATTCTTTTATATCGGCATGGTGACCCGCAATGAGCGCAATGCCATCATCCAGCACGGCACCATGACCATGGTGCGCAGATCAGTCCTGGAGGAAGTGGGGGGCTGGGCGGAGTGGTGCATCACCGAAGATGCCGAACTGGGCCTGAAGATATTCGAGAAAGGATATGAGGCCGCCTATATTGCCGACAGTTACGGACGGGGGGTAATGCCCGACACCTTTATCGACTTCAAGAAGCAACGTTTCCGCTGGGCTTACGGCGCGGTTCAGATCATGCGGCATCATGCCGGGGCCCTGTTTGGCGGCAAAACCAACCTCACCGTCGGCCAGCGCTACCACTTTATCGCCGGCTGGCTGCCCTGGATGGCTGACAGCCTGAACCTGCTGTTCACCCTGGCCGCGATTTACTGGTCGCTGGCCATGATACTCTTCCCTCGCCTGGTGGACCCGCCGCTGCTGCTGCTCTCCGCCATGCCGCTGACCCTGTTCATCTTCAAACTGGCCAAGATGTTCTATCTCTATCGCAGCAGGGTGAACGCCACCATCGCCCAGACCTTTGCCGCGTCCCTGGCTGGCCTCTCCCTGTCCCATACCATCTCCAAGGCCATCATGAACGGTTTTGCCACCAAGAATAAACCGTTCTTCCGCACCCCGAAAATGGCCAGCGCCCATGCCGTGCTGCGGGCCCTGATGTCGGCCCGCGAGGAATTTCTGGTCATGACCGCCCTCTGGTCTGCCGCTTACAGTGTCAAGCTGACGCAGCTGATCGACTCCCCGGATCTGCTGGTATGGATTATCGTGCTGCTGGTGCAATCGATCCCCTATGTATCGGCAGTGATCATTTCTCTGATCAGCGGCTTTGCCCGGTTGCCGAAAAAAATCATCCAGGATATGACCACCACGCCGGATATGCCAGCCAAGCCTGAAGAAGGGGCAGCCCTTGCCAAATAAGCTGCGCTAATTAACGGGAAATCGGCCGGCAGGGTGAAGCAGCGATGCCTGCGTCTTGTTACCCCTGCCGGACTGAAGGCTTGCCGCTCCTTGAAAAAATTCAAGAAAATCTACATCGAAATCACCAACCACTGCAATCTCTCCTGCAGCTTCTGCCATCAAAGCAACAGACCAAAGGCCTTTATGAGCCAGGCAGTCTTTGCCGATGTTGTCCGGCAGATCAGAGACCACACCGATTATCTCGCCCTGCATGTGCTGGGAGAGCCGCTGCTGCACCCCCGGCTGGATGAGCTGCTCGGCATCTGCCACCAGCAGGGACTGCGGGTGAACCTGACCACCAACGGCACCCTGCTGACCCGGCTGCAGCCTGTGCTGCTTGCCAGCCCTTGCCTGCGGCAGATCAACATCTCGCTGCACAGTATCGCCGACCGGCAAAACAGAACCGGCATGAATATGCAGGATTACCTGGCCGGCATTTTTTCATTTGTGGGGGAGGCCATCGCTGCGACACCGCTGTTTATCAGCCTGCGCCTCTGGAATATGGCCAAGGAGAAAGACGGCACGGACCGCCGCCGCAATGATGACATCCTGGAACAGCTCGAAGCCTTTTTTGCCCTGCCCTGCCGCATCGCCGACGAACTGACGCCGGGCCACGGCATCACCCTGGCTCCCCGGGTGTTTCTCAGCCAGAACCAGCGCTTCACCTGGCCCCATGGGGCTGAAGCCGACTTGGGCGGCCGGGGCTTCTGCCGGGGTCTGCGGGACCATGTGGCCATCCTGGTGGATGGCACCGTGGTGCCCTGCTGTCTTGATGCCGAGGCGGATATCAAGCTGGGCAATATCCTGAGCCGGCCCCTTGCCGAAATCCTGGCCGGCCCCCGGGCCACCATGATCCGCCAGGGCTTTTCCGGCAGACTGGTGGTGGAGCAGCTCTGCCGCCGCTGTTCCTACCGGCAATCATTTGAGGTTGCCGCCCCCCGTCGGGGCCAAGGCGGCAACCCTTAGCAATTAGCCGGGCAAATTACCAGACGCCCTGCCTAGAAGGCATACTGGGCGGAGATAACCCAGCCCTCGCCAAAGGAATTAGCCACAGCGCGATCCGAATAGAGATTTTCATCGCCGGTGTCGGCATAGGAGGCCACCAGGGTGAAATCGTTCAGCATCCAGGCAACATGGGCCTCCCACATGGAATGGGTTTTGACATACTGGTCAACCTCGGTTCCCTCGGCATATTCCCACCCCAGAATGATATTTGCAATCGGAATGGTTTCGATGTTGCAGAAAAAGGCCTCATCCCGGTCCTCGCCGAAACCGAGCACACCCCGGACATATCCCTTGGTGGAAAGCACGCCGGCATTTAAAATCACCGGGACCGGCAGATTGGTCAGCGTTTTGGTCGCCACCACATAATAGTCCTCGCCACTGTTGTCATCCAGCACACCGGCCTTGACCAGGTCATGAAAATTGGTGCTCTTGTGGATAACGCCCACGGAAATCGCCGGCAGATACGCCATATCGAAACTACCCTCAGGCAGCAGATTCGCCTTGGCGGAGACATTGTCCTTGTCAACGGTGTCGTTAAGGGCATCAATGTCCACCGACTCGTGGCTGTAGCCGATCTCAATCCGGTTTAAAAAACTGATATTGATGCCTGCCGCATTCCAGTCAATGTCGCTTTCCGGCAGACTGATATGCCAGGCGCCAACGTTTGGTTTGCTGACCACCGTGCTGCCGAACAAGCCGGCCTCATCCTTGCCGATGGGGTTGGCGACATAGGCAAGGGGATTCAGGGCAACACCGCCAACTCCCTCAACGTTGGTCAAGGGAGGACCGGCCAGAGCCGGGGACATATCCCCCAATACGAACAGCCCGCCAATCAGCAAACCAGTTATTCCCCTTTTCATTTCCGCTACCCCCTCTGTGCAATTGATCTTTAATTAAGCCCGCTGCCAGGCTTCAGTCAGTTCACGCCAACTCGTCCTCTCTGCATTATAACAACCACAATTTTATATCACATTGTGGTATATATTTTGTCAAGAAAGATTTCCAGTTTCATGACTTTATATAAAAATTAATAAAGCTAAAAGCATCAATTGTGCAAGAAAAAAATGAAAAAAGTTGTAAGGCAGCTGCAGGCGGCGCTGAGAGAACAGCCGCCGCTGTATTGCGCAAACTCATCACCCACAGGCACAAAAAAATCTTAAACTCTGCCGGAGGTGTAAAACTTATCATAGACCAGGGTCAGAAACAGGGCAAAGACAGCGGCAACCACCCCGATCAGCACGTTGAAAAACGGCGGAGCGGTCAGCGCAAGCCGAATGAGCAGAGTAGCCAGCGCATAGCCCGAGTTACGGAACACCGCCCGAAATCCTGGCTGGAAACATTGGGAGATCAACACCAGCAGGATGTCACAAAAAATGAGCACCGTATAAAACCGGTGGAAAAAGGCAAAGTCCTCGATGCCGCTGAGCATTAACCCCGCATTATAAACCCCCATGCCCAGAAAAATGGCCAGCATGAGCAGCGCCACTATTTTTTTGGAGGCGACAAAACTGTAAAGGTTGATGCCGGACATATGTTTGTCTTCCGCCTTCCTCAGCATCTTGGCATACACCCCGAGCAGGGCGAAGATAACAATGGCTCCGCCTCCGCCGGAAAGTATGCGCCACAGCACATCAATATGGCCCGCAATTTCAATCGGTTCAGGTAATACGGTCAGTTCCTTGAAAGAGCTGCGCAGAAAAATCAGCGCCAGTATTTCAAACTGTTTACCCAGGGCTCTGGAAATGGAACAGGGCAGGGTAAAAATCAGGCTGACAACCTCCATGATGAGCACCAGGGTGAAGGCCAGGTTGATCGCCATATAATGGGTCACGGGAATGGAGGCGGATAAGGGCGGAGGGAAAAATTGCCGGCGGTTGAGTTCAATGGCGGCCAGGGCAAGCAGGAAGATCAGCACCAGAATGCCTGCCACCGCACGCTGGGTTGCGTTGTTTTCCCAAAAATTGTGCAGGGGATCAAAAATGCCGGTCGCGCCGTTGAATATTCTGTCCATGATCAATTCCGTTTACCCCGCGTCAAAGAAACTGCAAGAATTCGCGCCCTGATTATCCGGGGACAACTCTAATTGATATTGAGAATCACGGCATAGGCATTAAAGAAAACCCATACCGTATCGTTTTCCCGGATGCCGAGCAGCCTGTCGCTTTCCCTGGTGACGATGGTGCAGAGCTCCGTGCCGTCGGCGATGCGGACCACGAACTCGGTGGTGATCCTGCCCCTGCTGATGCGGGAAACCATGCCCTGGAACCGGTTTTCCGCGCTGCACACCGGCTGGACATTATCCCTGGCGATAATCACCCAGGGGGCCTTGACCTCGGCCGTTACAAAGGAATCCGGCTTGAGCCCAAGCCGCTCAAGACTGTCATTGGTGATGATGGTCTGCAGGGTGTCGCCGCCCAAGGTGACCAGTTCCACGCTTGCCTGGATATCCCCCTGCTTAATCCGGGTAATCTTGCCGAAAAAGGTATTCCGGGCGCTGGTTTTTCTCCGGCTTTCTTTATCGAGAAAATGCTGGATGACCGGCCGCATGTCCTGGTCCGAGAAATCCACATAGGCTGCGGTGAGATTGGCCGTCGAGTGGCCGAGGAGCTTCTGCACCATTGGCAGCGGCACATTGCTGCGCAACAGTTCAATGGCCCGGGAGCGCCTGATGGCGTTCGGGTTGACCAGATCAGACGGCAGACCGCAGGACCTGGCCCGCTCATAAAATTTGCGCCGCACATGGCCGGGATCAACCTGAAAGAGGGTTCCGGGGGACCCCGGAGCGGCATCACCCATAAAGGCCTTCAGCTCTTGGCAGACCTGGGCAGGAATCTGCACCTCCCGCCCGCCGCCGCTCTCCCCGTTTTCCGTTCTGCCCAGCCGGATGAATTCATTTTCCCAGTCGATATCACTTTGCTCGCGCAAGGTCAGAATCTCATTGAGCCGGCCGCCCGAGTAACGGATCAGCAGAAAAATCAGGAGAATCCGCCTTCGTGAGGCGCGGACATCGCTGCGCGCCGACTCATCCACCCACTGCCGGAAGGCGTTTTCCAGCTCCGCCAGCTGGGCCGTGTCCAGACACTTGACCTCTTTGGGCACGGAAAAGATACCCGCCGGGTTGAACCGGCCCCGCAGGGAGTCGGTCTCGAATTGTGCCAGCAGATCCGCAACCGGATCATTACCTTCTTTCATATTCTGTCCCGCAATGCTTGGCAAAGTAGTGAGCCGGTCTTTTCCGGCCCCTGAATTTTACACGCCCAACCCCATAACTGCAATCTCCAATCAGGCCCAATAAAAAAAGAGCGGGGCAGAAGAAAAATCATTGACAGTGGCCCGGGGAGCAAGGTAGGGTTACTGACACGAATTTTATAATTATGGTGTCTGTTATCCTGACGTCCCACCCCACCTCAGGAGGTACCGTATGTATTTTCCCATCGCCGGCATCGAAGTCTCACCCTGGCTTCCCCCCCTTGTCGCCTTCAGCATCTCCTTTTTCACCTCCATGGGCGGGGTGTCCGGCGCCTTTCTCCTGCTGCCCTTTCAGGTCAGCGTCCTGGGCTTCACCAGCCCGTCGGTCTCCGCCACCAACCAGGTGTTCAATATCGTGGCCATCCCCAGCGGGGTCTACCGCTATATCCGGGAGGGCCGCATGGTCTGGCCCCTTACCTGGGTGGTCATTATCGGCACCTTGCCCGGCGTGCTGATCGGCGCGGTGCTGCGCATCAGCTACCTGCCGAATCCGCAGAACTTCAAACTGTTTGCCGGACTGGTGCTGCTCTATATCGGCGGCCGGCTGCTGCGCGATCTCGTCAAAAAAAAACAGGGCCAGGGAGGCAAGGCCTCGGCGGAAGAGCAGTTCCAGAAGGTGGTGCGGGAGTATCAGCAGCGCAATATCGCCCGCTCCGCATCAGGCAAGGAAGAGCTGCCCCGGGTCGCGGTCAGGAAATTTTCCCTGACCCGCATTGTCTACGAATTCTACGGCCAGACCTTTGATATCAACGCCATGGGCATCATGGCCTTGAGTTTCATTGTCGGCATTGTCGGCGGGGTCTACGGCATCGGCGGCGGGGCCATCATCGCCCCGTTTTTCGTCAGCTTTTTCGGCCTGCCGGTTTATACCGTGGCCGGCGCGGCGCTCATGGGCACCTTTGTCACCTCGGTGGCCGGGGTGGCATTTTACCAGATGATCGCCCCCTTTCATCCCGGCATGGCCATTGCCCCTGACTGGCTGCTGGGCTTTTTGTTCGGGTCAGGGGGTTTTGCCGGCATGTACTGCGGGGCCAGACTGCAGAAATTCGTGCCGGCCAGGGTCATCAAGTGGATCCTGGTCTTCTGCATCCTGGTGCCGGCCCTGCGCTATATCTGGGAATTTTTTGAGTGAGAAGGGCAGGCACAAGGCCAGCCCCTACTCACTCCCGGGGCGGTTCGCGAACCGCCCCTACTTTTCACTCCTCACTTCCTAAAATTCCACAGCCACCTGCATGGTGGCGGAATCGGCATCATTGCCCGTGCCGCCTTCTGCCTTGTCATAATCCACATCATGCAGGTATTCCAGCGACAGGCTGGTGTTTTTGAGGACCAGCATTCTGATCGCCGCCCCATAACGGTCCTCTGGCAGGTTTAAAGCCCGCGCCTCGTCCGTTCCCTGCCAGGCCAGCGAAAAAATCGTCTGCCGGTCCAAAAAATCAAAGGTCAGGCCCGCTTCAAGACTCCACGCCTCGGGCTCGGCGCCGGACCCGGCAAACGCCAGCTCATCCACCCCGAACTCATCCAGGGCCCGGACATATTCGGCCACAAAATCAAAAGGCCCGTACTGCAAAAGCAGATGGGCGGCCACACCCTCCACATAATCAGCAATCTCGCCTGCGCCGGTATTGTCCTCCACATAGTCCCCCAGCTCTTCCGTGTCGCCGATGTTGTTCAGCCAGTCAAGCCCGGCATCCACGGAGAACCCATCACTCTCAAGGGCATACCCCAGGCTGGCGCCCCAGTCATCAATCTTGTCGTCCTCGCCCCTTTCACTGAGATGGCCGTTAAATGCATAAAGCGCCCCGTAAAAACCGGAACTCTGAAAGCCGGCCAGCACGGCGGAATCATTGATTTCGCCAAGCTCCAGGGGCAGGGGGTCGGAGATCAGATTGGTGGTGTAGGAGCCAAAGGGCAGATACATCTTGCCTACGGTGAGATAGGCCGGGAAGCTTTCCAGATTGCCGAAGCTGACTGTCCCCTCATCGACGATCAGATGATCATCCTCCTCGCCCTCCTCGTAGAGCAGCAGCAGATGGGCTTGGGACCAGTCGGAAATCCGGGCGTCCAGCCCCACCTCCACGGTGGCCAGGGTAATGTCGCTGGTGTCACCGCCGTGAAAATCCTCTGCAGCGGTGGCCTCCACCTCAACCAGTCCCTTCAGGTCAACATGATCATTGATGCTCTGCAGCAGGGTTGGCTCCCCGGCGGCGGCAGCCGCCTCCTGGCTACCCGCCAGGCTGGTTTCAATCTGCTGCAGGCGCTGCTCCACGCTTTCTTTTCCCTCCCGGTTTTCCGGCTTTTCCGCCAACCCCTGGACCACTGCCGGTTGCTCCCGGCCCACCAGCAGTTTCTCCAGCGCAACCACCCGCTCAAGCAGCATCTGATTCTGTTGGGTCAGCTCCTCCACCTTTTTTTCCAGGGTGGCGCTGTCGGCTGCCCAGCCGGTGGACACACTGGCAAATAACCCCATTGCCGCGATACTGATACTTTTTTTCATCTCCCCCTCTCTTATAATTTATGTTCACCTTCATGCCATCAATGGCTCAATAATTTACGAATCGTTCACTCCTCCGGATCCTTTGCGTCCGGCATTGCGCTGCTCCCGCCGGCCCTGGCCGCACATCGGGCAGCCCTGCATGGAAAGCGGTTTTTCCAACCGGCACTGGGCCAGCAGGGCCTCATCGCCGAAGATCTCCGGGGTGGGACCGTCAGCCTTGACCACCCCCTGGTGCAGGATAATGGTCCGCTCGCAGAGCTCAAGCACCATGTCCAGATCATGGCTGGTGAAGATCCTGGTGTGCCGGAAATTCTTCAGCAGGCCGATAAGCTGCCGCCGGGCAAAGGGATCGAGGCCGCTGGTCGGCTCATCCATGACCAGGATGTCCGGGGACATGGAGAGCACCGTGGCAATGGCCACCCGTTTTTTCTCCCCGCCGGAGAGGTGATAGGGGGGCTTTTCCATCAGATGGGCCGCCCCTACCTGTTCGAGCACCTCCCTGACCCGCTGCCTGACCTCATCCGACGGCAGCCCCAGATTGAACGGGCCGAAGGCCACGTCATCAAAAACCGTGGGCATGAAGAGCTGGTCGTCCGGGTCCTGGAAAACCATGCCCACCGTGCGCCGGATTTCCGGCAGGGTTTGCTTGGTCAGCGGGAAATCACCGATGCGGATCTCCCCGGCGGTGGGGGTCAGATAACCGTTGAGATGCAGCAGCAGGGTTGATTTGCCGGCCCCGTTGGCGCCGATGATGGCCACCGACTCGCCGTGGTGGATGGTGAAGTTCACATCCTGCAGGGCAACCGTGCCGTCCGCGTAGACATGCTGCAGATGTTTGACCGCCACAATATGATGGCTCATGAGAGAAGCCCCGTAACCAGGCGGCCCAGCCACTGGGCGCCATTTTCCAGGCGGAGCGCGACAAACAGGATTGACCAGCCCGCCACATAGCCCAGCTCGCGCCAGCCGAAAGCCGAGACCTGGCGGGAGTGGAATTCACCGGTGAAGCCCCGGGCCAGCATGGCCATATGGATGCGCTCGGCCCGCAGCCAGGTGCGGATCAGCAGATGGCCGATGAGCGAACCGAAGCTGGCCAGGCCCAGCCCTTTCCTGCCGCAGGAGCGGAGCTCCCGGGCCCGGGAGGCCCTGGCCCCTTCCTCGGTGAGCACGAAGATATAACGATAGAGAAACAGCAGCTGCACGGTGAAGGTTCGGGGCGTGCCCAGCTTTTCCAGGGCCTGGCAAACGGCGAGAAAGCCGGTCACTCCCACCAGGATAACGGCGGCACCCACGGTGAGCACGCTGCGGATGATGATGGAGGCGCAGGAGATCCAGCCGCCGGTGACGGCCAGCGGGCCGAGCCGGACCAGCACCTCCCGGTCAAACAGCGGGTTCAGCACGCCCACCACCAGGGCAAAGGGGATCACCAGGCCGATCTTTCTGACGATATAGCCCCCCGGCAGATTGGCCAGCGAGGCGGTCACCACGGGATAAAGGAAAAAGGGGAACAGGGCGGTGAATTCATAGCGGTCAAACGATACGACGCTGATGATGAAGACCAGGGTGGTCAGCACCTTGGCCCGGGCATCCAGGCGATGAATGAGCGAATCTCCTGTTGCCAGCAGATCCAGCCTTTTGAGATCGAGTATTGCTCCGTCAATGGATCGCATGGTGAGTGAGGAGTGAGGAGTCAGGAGTCAGGAGTTAGAGTAGGTCGGGAGAATCTCTTGCTTTTTCTCCTCACTCCTCACTTTTTACTTCTCACTTTTCCCCCACAAGCTGCCGCTTGAGAGCAAAACCGATGCCGAATGCCAGCATGAGGCTGATTGCCGCACCGATGGCCCCGGCCATACTGGTGCCGATCCTGCCGCTGTCTTCAGGCGCCATGGCCGGATGGCCGAGTTCTGCCCATTTATCATCCGCCCCCCCGGTCTCCCGGAAGGCATAGCCGGGCAGCAGGGCGATTTTTTCCTGCAGGCTGGCCAGCATGGTGTGGAGGGCATCCTCCGTGCCGGTTACCTCCTCGGAACCGGTCACCCCGGCAATGGCCCATTCCAGGCCGTCCGGTTTTTCCGAGGCGAACCAGGAAAAAACTCCCCCGGTGAGCAGGGCGGCAACCAGGAAAGCCAAAATGGTGTTGCGCAACGGGACGCCGGCGAGAGAACCGGGCGCCGCGGCGGAGATAATCTCCGGTCTGGCGGCCGCCACAAAGGAAACCACCGAGGCGGTCACCAGGCCTTCGACAATCCCGATGGCCAGGTGGATCGGCTGCATGAGCATGACAAAGGCGGAGAAAGGCAGGGAGGAAATGCCCGAGGCCACGGTTTCCAGCACCACGGAAAAGGCCCCCAGCTGCAGGCCGGCCACTGCGGCGATCAGGGCGGCTGCGGTGAGCCTGGCCTTGCCCGGCTCCCCACCGGCAATCCCGCGGTAGATAAAGGGATAGGCGATAAAGGCCGGAAAAAAGCCGAGATTAAAGATATTACAGCCCAGGGCCAGGATGCCGCCGTCGGCAAAAAACAGCGACTGCACCACCAGCACCGAGGCGATGGTGAGAAAGGCGGCATGGGGCCCAAGCAGGATCGCCAGCAGCAGCCCGCCGCCGAGATGCCCGCTGGAACCGGTGGCCGGAATGGTGAAATTGATCATCTGGGCGGCAAAGATAAAGGCCCCGAGCACCCCCATGAGCGGGATCTTGCGTTCATCAAGCTCCTTTTTCACCTTCATGGAACTGTAGGCGATGGTCCCGGCGGCAACCCCCCACATGGTCCCGCCAACGGCCGGGGATAAAAGCGCATCTGCCATATGCATGGCTCGTCCTCCTGGAACAGGAAATACCGTAAACAGTGCTTTCGTGTTATAAATTTTAACAAACGTAACACCTATTAGATACGATAATATGATTCGTGTGTCAACATCTTTTCTGCCGGCAGCCCGGCAATACCCCAAACAGCGAAATGGCCCTTGCGCCCCGTTAACCAGGGGGAATTCGTTTATTTTTCCCGGGGAATCAGGTAGTATTGGGCGAAAGTACGCCATGAAAAATTGCAGCAGAGAGGGAGCGGCATGGGAAAAACAGTCAGATTCGGGATTTCGCTTGATGAGAAACTGCTGATCGATTTTGATCAGCTCATTGAACAGAAAAGATACACCAACCGCTCAGAGGCGATCCGCGACCTCATCCGGGCATCATTGGTGGAGAACAAGAACGAATCCACGGAAGAGGCCATCGGCACCGTCACCCTCATTTACAACCACCACGTGCGGGATCTCTCCGACAAGCTGACGGAACAGCAGCACTCCCATCACGACCGCATCATCTCCTCCCTGCACGTCCACCTGGACGCCCATAACTGCCTGGAGGTCCTGGTCGTGCGCGGGGCAGCCAGGGAAGTCAAACAGATCGCCGATGAGCTGATCGGCGTCAAAGGGGTCAAACACGGCAAACTGGTGATGACCACCACCGGCCACGACCTGGCCTGAGCTGCCAGGGGCCGGTTTTATGCCCACCCCGCCTCACCGCTTAATACAGGTGCCCTTCAAATTTTGCCAGATAGTCCGGCGTGCCGTCTGCCGCCAGACGGTAAATAACGCCACTGCTGGTTGCCGCATAGAGAGCGCTGCCGGTTAAATTATTGTTGCCAACGGTCATTGACACGATCTCCGGGAAGCTGACATGTTTTGCGTTAGCCGAAAAGGTATCGTCTGCCACGAAGATCTCCCCCAAATGGGCGGATTTTTCTTTGGCGGAGTATTTTCTTATCCCCTCATTTTTGAAAGCGATAAAGATGGCGCCGTCCGCTCCTGAGCTGGTAATTGCCGTAATTTCCTTTTCTGCCGGGAAAACAAGTATCGGCTCAAAGAAATAATCATCCATATTTTCCCGGCAGAGATAGATGCGCCAGTAATCCGCTGATTTTGTACATAAGATCGCATAAGGCGTGTCGTGCAGGCGGATGGTGGAAACAAATTCCAGGGTCGGCAGGGCACTTGACGTCTCGTCGCTGAAAATGGAAATCTCGCCCCGGCTGATGGTTTTGGGGGAATACGCCTTCTCCCCCTGGGCATTTTCCCCTGGTTTCAGCGCATATACGCAAAAATATATGCCGTTTCCTTCAATGGTGTAAAACCGCTGAATATCACCGGTTATGGCAGAGATGCCGCCATGGGCAGGGGTGATGCGGGCAACATGATCATCTGCCCCGTTTTTTTGCCGGTTTCTGTCCGGCGGGATGAGGATGAGGTCTTTGCCGGCAAAGATGGGGGGGCCTGAGGGGCTGCTGAACATGGCCTCCCAATTCGGCAAAGCAAATTGAGCAACCGGCGCGCTTTTCCCGGTGCAATCCAGGGCCGACCATTGCTGACTCTTTTCATCAAAGGCATAAATAAAGCTGCCGCCCATGGCCTGGTCTTCATCGTAATACCCGCCCTGCCAGAAGACCTTACTGAATTGCCGTTTCGGGTCCTGCAAAAAAACGCCGGCGGCAGAGGCTTGGGAGAGGCGGGGCGACTGAACAGCCTGCAGCCAGCCCTTGTAACCCGCGGAGGTCATGGAATTCTGCCCCGGCACCTCCAGGGCAAATTCCGGCAATTTCCGGTAATGCAGGTAATGGGTTATCTTCTTCAGTTTTATTGGCTGGTCACTGACTGCGGGAATTTTCTCCGGGAAATGATCCGGGGTGAGAATATACAGATAACTGAGCGATAACTTGCCGTAATCGCCTTGATGAGAGATTTTTGTCTCGGGAATCAGGAATTCTCCATGGGAGTCGGTGGTTGCCTCCTGGGCGTCACCGGCAAAATCACCGGAGCCGGCAACCGAACTGGAGCTGCCGCGATAGACAGCCAGGGCCACCGCGCCCTTTACCGGCTTATTGGTCTCCATATCAAGGACTTTGCCCCTGACTTCCGGCATCAGGTAGTGCGGTCCCATTAGCGATGCGCAACCGGAGAGCATGGCACCAAGCAGGAGAAAAATAATCGTCGAGCAAAAAGATTGAATAAGGAATCTGTTCATAATGGTGTTCGCGAACTGCCATCCGTTTCGAAGGTTTGTTGAATATTTTCTCCGACTTATTGCAGCATCTCAACCCGGCTGCGGAGACGAAAGTTTTTCTCCCTTATCAAACCCGGTGCGCAACAAGGAATCGCGGCTGATCATGCCCCGGAACCTCCCCTGGGCATCGAGCACCGGCAGGCGTTTGAAGCCTCTTTCGGTCATGAGCCTGATGGCCTCGTCCAGGGTGGCGGTTTCCCCGATGGTGACCATGTCCGTCTGCATGACCTCGGCGGCGGTCCTGGCCCGCAGCAGATCACGGAACTCGCGGTATTTCCTGCCGCGTTCCGTAAAGGGGATTTTACTCACGAAATAATTCCAGATGCCCTCGTAATGGGCGGGGGAGAAGGCGATCAGCAGATCCCGGTCAAAGATCAGCCCCAGAAAACGGCCGTCCCCGTCCACCACCGCCACCCGCTGGATGTCGTTGGCGTCGATCATCTGGATAACTTCCTCAACCGAGGTCTCCGGCCGTGCCGTCAGCGTATCCCTGCGCATGATGTCCGAGACCAGGCGGAGGTTGTCCACTTCGATGCGCTGCCTCTGGAAACTCTTCCAGTCCGGCGCCTCCTTCATGATGGTGCGAAATATGTCAATGCGCGAAAGCATGCCGACCAACCTGCCGGCCGCATCAACAACCGGCAGACGTTTCACCTGTTTTTCGAGCATCCGCTCCACGGCCTCCACCGCAAGGTCGTCTTCCCCGATACAGATCGCCGGCCGGGTCATGGCTTCCTCCGCCTTTTTGCCGGCAAGCGCCGCCAGGACAGCAGTCAGGGTACCGTTGCTCGCTACGGCCAGCAGACCGAGCCGCATGGGCATGCCCGCCTTGTAGATCAAGTCCCCCTGGGAAATGACCCCCACCGGCCGCATCGCTTCATCGACCACCGGAACGCCGGTAAAGACGGAAGAGAGCAGCAGGCGGACCACCTCGTCAAGGGGGGTTGCCGTTGAGACCTTCTTTGGCGGGAAAGTCATGACATCCCGCACCCGGATGTGCCTGGGGAAGATCGAACTTCGCGTTTTGTGCGCAACGGCCACAAGATCATGAACCGCCACGATGCCGTCCGTAACCATTTTCTCGATTCCCGGCAGGAGCCTCTCCACTTCTGCCGCCGGGGCGATGATCGTGATCCGTACCGGCATGTTGTAGGAAAGAATTTCAATTCTGCCGGTGGCGATCTCTCCGTTCTCGTAGCATCCCGCCACTCCCCGCGTCACCAGACAGCGCGCCCCGGCTTTAAAGGATTGAATATACTGCACAACGGCATCGGCGAGAGCCCTGCCCTGCCACCTCGCTTCCTCGCTGGTAAATATCTCGATGAGCTTGTATTGCAGCATGACCCGCCCTCCCTATCGCAACCGGCCCAGCCACAAGCCGAGAAAAACCAGGGCCGCGCCGATGAGGTTATTGGCAAAAAAATTAGCGACCGTGACAAAATGCGTTTCGGCACGCACGGAATTGACCGTTTCCATGGCAAAGGTGGAAAAGGTGGTCAGTGCCCCCAGATAGCCGGTCACAAAAAAAAGGCGGGCATTGGGAGTCATGATGCCGAGGCCTCTTTCCGCCAGGGCAAAGGCAAGGCCGATAAGGAAACAGCCGGTGAGGTTGACAATGAGTGTGCCCCACGGAAACCTGCCGCCGAAGAGTTTCACGGCCAGGAGTCCCACCCCGTACCTGGAAAGCGCACCCAGGCTGCCCCCGATCATTACCAGAAATATTTTCATCATGTGTCCGCCATCCGAATGAAATTTATCGTTTCCTAAAACCGCAGCGTTGCCTTCAGTCTTTTCCGATTGAGGAGCAGATCCAGCGCATCGACTATCGAGACCACCATGATATCCGACGCCAGGACTGCATCCGTGGCGCACCCTTCCTGAAGGCAAACGGCGATGCCGATCCGCGCGGTCCGCAGCATTTTCCGGTCGTTCTTACCGTTGCCCAAGGCGATTACCGTATCAGCGCCGAGTTCGCGAACGAACGCCTCTTTCTGCACATCATGGTCTTTACCCTCGAGAATCCGCACTTCACAATTTATTCCCGCCAGTTCGGCGCCCGCCCTGCCGAAGGTATCGGCCGTCAACACATGCACGTCAAGGAATTCGGCTACCTTGTCCAGCCGCCATTTGGCCTCGGGCGCGAGCTTGCCGTCAACCGAGAGGGTCCCGGTGAAATCCGTCACCAGGTGTTGCAGCCCTACATTGCCAAAACCGGGTATGTCAAGTTCAAACATGAAAAGCCCCCTTTTCCCTGAAATTCAATATGCTCCTTCAAGCGCCACCGCCACCGCCACGGAGGCTCCTACCATGGGATTGTTGCCCATCCCGAGAAAGCCCATCATCTCGACGTGGGCCGGGACCGATGACGAACCGGCGAACTGGACGTCGGAATGCATCCTGCCCATGGTGTCCGTCATGCCGTAAGAGGCCGGACCGGCCGCCATGTTGTCAGGATGGAGGGTACGTCCGGTGCCCCCGCCCGAGGCCACGGAAAAGTATTTTTTGCCCTGTTCCAGGCACTCCTTCTTGTAGGTGCCGGCCACGGGATGTTGAAAGCGGGTCGGATTGGTGGAGTTGCCGGTGATGGAGACATCCACCCTCTCATAGTGGTTGATGGCCACTCCCTCCCGGACGTCGTCGGCGCCGTAACAGCGCACCTTGGCCTTCTCCTCGCTGGAATAGGACTTCTCCCGGACGACATGCAACGCCCCGGCAGCGTAATCGAACCGCGTCTGCACATAGGTGAAGCCGTTGATGCGGGAGATGATCTGGGCGGCATCCTTGCCCAGTCCGTTCAGGATGACCCGCAGCGGTGTGACGCGGGCCTTATTGGCCGATCTGGCCAGGCCGATGGCGCCCTCGGCGGCAGCGAAAGACTCGTGGCCGGCCAGAAAGGCGAAGCATTTCGTCTCCTCGGACAACAGCATGGAGGCCAGGTTGCCATGGCCGATACCCACCCGTCGCTCCTCCGCCACCGAACCGGGAATGCAGAAGGCCTGAAGACCCTCGCCCAGGGTGCGGGCGATATCCACGGCCCTGGTCTCGCCTTTGCTCAAGGCGATAGCAGCGCCGAGAATATAGGCCCAGCAGACGTTCTCAAAACAGATCGGCTGGATGCCCCTGACAATGCCATGCACGTCCACGCCCTTGGCGTCACACTCCCGTCGGGCCTCCTCCAGGGAGGCGATGCCGTATTGGGCCAGCACGGCAGTGATTTTCTCAATCCTGCGTTCGTATCCTTCAAACAGAGCCATATCCTGTTTCTCCTCTCATTCGTGTCGCGGGTTGATGGTGCGGGCCGCTTCATTGAAGCGGCCATAGGTGGAGGTTGACTTGGCCAGGGCCTCATTAGCGTCCGTCCCCTGCCGGATCATCTCCATCATCCGGCCCAAGTGGACAAATTCATAACCAATGACCTCGTTGTCCCCGTCCAGGGCCAGGCGCGTAACATACCCCTCGGCCATCTCCAGGTAGCGCACCCCCTTGGCCATGGTGCCGTACATGGTCCCGATCTGGCTGCGCATCCCCTTGCCCAGATCCTCAAGCCCCGCGCCGATGGGCAGCCCCCCTTCGGAAAAGGCAGTCTGGGAGCGACCATAGACGATCTGCAGAAACAGCTCCCGCATGGCGGTATTGATGGCGTCGCACACCAGATCGGTATTGAGCGCCTCCAGGATGGTTTTTCCCGGCAGAATTTCCGCGGCCATGGCCGCCGAGTGGGTCATGCCCGAGCAGCCGAGGGTTTCGACAAGGGCCTCCTGGATAATGCCTTGCTTGACATTCAGGGTGAGCTTACAGGCCCCCTGCTGGGGAGCGCACCAACCCACGCCATGAGTCAGACCGGCGATATCCTTGATCTCCCTGGCCTGAACCCAGCGGCCCTCCTGGGGAATCGGCGCCGGGCCGTGATCCGGCCCCTTGGCCACGCAGGTCATTTTGTCCACTTCGGTCGAATAAAGCATTGCTACCCTCCATGCCCGTTATTTGTTTCCGTATTCGTGTGTTCCAGCAACTTTCCTGCTTTTTTCCGGACCAGGCCGGTTTCCCTTGCAAAGGTCTCACGAATGGCGGATATAGCCACATCCGTGCCTATTTTGTCAAGGGCATCAAGTATCATGCACTTGAGCTGGTAACTCTCCGTCCGCTTCAGGAGAGCCGTCAGCGGCGGGATCGCCTTGCCGCTTTGCAACTCCCCAAGAATCCAGACCGCCATCTCCACGGTATCAGGCAGTTTATGACCCAGGGCGTTAAGCAGTTTTTCCTCAAAATTTCTTTTTTGCGCTTGGGTTATATCCGCCTTGCACTGAGCGCACCTGGTTGCCGATTCTTCAATTTCCTGCCAGCAGAAAGGACAGAAACAGGTCTTCATCTGGCCAAAGGGGCCGTTTTCCCCATAGCCAGCATCAGCCCGGCGAACAACAGCGCAGAAAGCCCCGCCGTTGCCGAGCCGTAATAAAAGGTGGCGGCTGGGGAAACATGGTCCCAGAGCCAGCCGGCGATGAGACTCGCGGGAAAGGTGGCGAGCCCGACAAAGGTGGCGTAGACGCCGAAGGCGGTTGCCTTGAATTCCGGGGGGATGATGGTGGCCAGAAACGCCTTCTGGATTCCTTCCGTGAGCCCCATGAAGAGGCCGTAGAAAATAAACAGCAGCCAGATGCCGCCCGGTGTCTCCACGGAACCAAAGCCGTAATAAAGACCGGTGAACAGCAGGAAGCCGGCGAGGATGATCCGTTTCCTGCCGAAGCGGTCCGCCGCCATCCCGGCCGGGATGGAGGAAAGCGAGTAGACGAGGTTGAAGATCAGATAGACCGCAGGTATCAGCGCGGAGGCGATCCCGGTCTGCTGCGCCCGGAGAATGAGGAAGGCGTCGCTGGAGTTCCCCAGGGCAAAGAGGGTGGCGATGAGAATAAAACACCTAACCTTCCAATCGAAGTGACGCCAGGTGAGCCGGTGCCGTCCGGCATGAATGATCACTTCCCGCTTTTTCTCCTTAATGAAGAGGATAATCACAAACACGGCCAGCGCCCCCGGCACCATGGACAGCCAGAAGACCAGCCGGTAGTTATTGTTATAGAGCTGCAGGAGCAGAAGGGCAATGGCCGGCCCGGCCACCGCCCCCATGGTGTCCATGGCCCGGTGGAAACTGAAGGCCCGGGCCAGCCGGCTTTTTTCCGCCGACTCGGCGATGATGGCATCCCGCGGCGCCGTGCGGATGCCCTTTCCCAGCCGGTCCACGAAGCGTGACGCAAGAATCAGCCGCCAGCCGGGAGCAATGGCGATCAGCGGCCTGCTTAAAGTGGAGATGCCGTAGCCTGCGGCCATAAGCCATTTGCGGTTGCCGATCCGGTCCGAGAACCAGCCGGAGAAAACCTTGAGAAGACTCGCGGTCGCCTCGGCAATCCCTTCGATCAGGCCGATCATGGATTTGTTCACCCCCAGCACGTTGGCGAGGAAAAGGGGGACCAATGGGTAAATCATCTCGGAACTCACATCCATGCAGAAACTGGCGAGACCGGCAACGGCGACGTTTTTATGGAAGCCGAAATAGGTTTTTTCCCGTTTCATCAAAAAATCCCTCGCCTCTCACTGCAAACCATTCCCCACCCCGTTCCCCTCCTGGCCGGCAAGCTGCAGATCCTGCAGGCGGCGATAGATGCCCCCTTTGGCCATCAAATTGTCATGACTGCCCTCCTCGACGATGCGGCCCAGCTCCATGACCAGGATATGGCCGGCCCGTTTGATGGTGGACAGGCGGTGGGCAATGACGATGCTGGTACGGTTGGCCAGGGTGGAATCAATGGCCCGGTCGATGAGCATCTCGGTCTCCGAGTCCACGCTTGAGGTGGCTTCGTCCAGGATGAGGATGCGGGGATCCCGGGCCAGCACCCGGGCAAAGGCCAGCAGCTGCTTCTGGCCGGCGGAGAGATCCATGCCGCCCTCGCCGATGATGGTGGCCAGCCCCTGGGGCAGCCGGCGGATCAGAGTGCTGAGCTGGGCCCGCTCGATGATGTCCTGCAGCTTCTCATCATCCATGTCCCGGTCCAGCAGGATATTGTCTTTGATGGTGCCGGGCACGATGAACACATCTTGCATGACCAGGCCGATCTGCTGCCGCAGCCAGCGGGTGTTGAAGGAACGCACGTCCCGGCCGTCGACGAGGATGGCGCCGCCGTCCGGGTCATAAAAGCGTTCCAGGAGATTGACGATGGTGGATTTGCCCGAGCCGGTGGCGCCGACAATGGCCAGGGTCTGGCCGGGCGCGATGGTAAAAGAGAGGTCGTGCAGGATGGGCTGGCCCGCCTCATAGCCGAACCGCACCTGGCGGAAATCCACCGCGCCCCGGATGTCCGGCTGCCTGTCCTCCGCGGGGGACGGCAGGGTGCCCCGGGTGTCCAGCAGCTGGAAGATGCGTTCCGCCGAGGCCATGGCGGACTGGACGATGGAGTATTTCTGGGAAAGCTCGCGCACCGGCTGGAAGAACAGCCGCATGTAGGAGAGAAAGGCCACCAGCTCGCCCAGGGTCATGTGCTTACGGATGACCTCGCCGCCGCCGTACCAGATGATGCAGCCGGTGGCCAGGGCGCTGAACACCTCCACCGCCGGCATGAAGATGCCGAAGATCCTGATCTGGTAAAGGTTCTGATCCAGATAGGCCTTACTCAGCTCGACAAATTTTTTATGGGTGTCGTTTTCCCGCAGAAAGAGCTGGATGATGGAGATGCCGGACAGGGATTCCTGCAGAAAGGCATTGATCCGGGCGAGCTGGGTGCGGATGGCGCGGAAGGCGTCCCGGGCCAGGCGGCTGAACCAGCCGATGCTGGCCACGATCAGCGGCAGCAGCAAACTCAGAATCAGGGCCAGCCGCCAGTTCATCCAGAAGAGAATGGCCATGATGCCGGCCAGTTGAAAGAAATCATTGAACAGGGTGACAATAACCGAGGTGAACATCTCGTGCATGTTCTGGATATCGTTGGTCAGCCGGGTCACCAGTTTGCCGCTGGGATTGTTGTTGAAAAAGGCCAGGTCCAGGCCCAGCATGTGGCCGAAAAGCTGCTGCCGCATCTGGTGCATGATGGTCTGGCCAGTCCATTCCAGGATGAACACCTGGTAGAAATTGGCGGCAAAACCGGCCAGGATGACGCCGATGAACAGCGCGGCCAGGCGGCCGATCCCGCTGATGCGCACCGAACTCTCCAGGCTGGTGTTGACCACAAAGCGGTCGATGCCCAGGCGGACCATGTAGGGCAGGGCCAGACTTGCGCCGATGACGATCATGGACAGGATAATGGCGCCGGCCACCTTGCCCCAGTGCGGCCGGGAGTAGGCGATGATGCGCCGCCACAGCCCGATGTCCGCCACCTGGCCCAGGTGATCCTCTTCAAAATATCCAAAGCCGTAGCGCATGGCCGCCTATCCTTGTCTTCCCCCCACCGTGGTCTGGTAGGTATAAATTTTGGCGTAAAAGGGGTTGTTGGCAAACAGAAACGCATGGTTGCCCCGGGCCGCGATGCGGCCCTGGTCCATGACCAGGATTTCCCCGGCGTCGGCCAGCGGCGCCACCCGGTGGGAGACCACGATACAGGTCCGGTTCCGCAGATAGGAGGCCATGGAACGGATGATGGCCTGTTCGGTCTCCATATCCACGGCGGACAGGCCGTCATCGATGATGATGATGGGCCGGTCCAGCAGCAGGGCCCGGGCCAGGGCGATCCGCTGGCGCTGGCCGCCGGAAAGCTTGACGCCGCGCTCCCCCACCCTGGTCTGGTAGCCCTTGGGCAGGGCCATGATCTCCTCATGCACGGAGGCGGCCCGGGCCACCTCCTCGATCTCGGCGCTGGAGGCATTCTCCCGGCCCAGGGAGATATTGAAATGAATGGTATCGGAAAACAGGGTGGTGTCCTGGGGCACATAGGCGATGCTGCCCCGCACCGCGGCCAGCGGCAGGGTGTTGACGTCCGCCCCGTCCAGGAAATAGGCGCCGTCCGCCACCGGGTAGAGGCGGGCGAGGATGCTGCACAGGATCGACTTGCCGGCCCCGCTTTTCCCCACCACGCCGAGGATGCCTGGTTTGATGGTCAGGCTCACGTCATCGATGGCGGGCGTTGTCTGGCCGGAGAAGACAAAGGTAAGATGGTTCAGGCGGATGTGGCCGGCGGAAGTCGGCCGGGCGGGGCCTGCGGCCCGGTCCTCAAGCAGCGGCTTCTCCTGCAGAATGCGGTCAATGCGGCCCAGGGAGGTGGCCCCCCGCTGGAACAGGTTCGCCACCCAGCCCAGGGCCATCATCGGCCAGGTCAGCATGAACAGGTAGGAGAAGAAGGCGACGAAATCACCCACGGTGATGACCCCCTGGATGGTCAGCCGGCCGCCGAAGAACAGCACCAGCAGCAGACAGCTGTTGGCCACCAGGCCGGAAAAGGGGGAAAGGACGCCCTGCACCACCGCCACCTTGAGATTGTTGCGGATGTACTCCTCGCCCATGCGGCCGAACTGCACGGTTTGCGGGGCCTCCTGGGTATAGGCCTTGATCAGGCGGATGTTGCCCAGGGTGCTGCGGGCAAACTCGGTGAGGGTTTCAAACTGCTCCTGCACCCTTTGGAATCTGCGGTGCATGCTGGCCGAC